>ERZ1046568.954-NODE-954-length-21739-cov-9.298238_pt1 | contig 21739 bp, 19 predicted proteins | sample MGYA00383092_ERZ1046568 | MGnify/ENA primary metagenome ERZ1046568 (study PRJEB29581, sample SAMEA5548362) | metagenome | biome: marine; feature: coastal; material: water | depth 1 m | study: Short-term variability in the microbial, nano- and picoplankton dynamics... | reverse complement strand
TAGTGCGCTTGGGAAGTGGCTCTGTTAGGTCGCAACCTTACCGATGAGACTGTGATTAACTTTGGTGGCAATACGCCACTGGGTGGAACCTTGACTAATGGTGGGGGTAACTCTTACTACGCCTTCGTCAACCGTCCGTTGAACATTGCTCTGCAGGCTAAGTACAGTTTCTAAACGGTCCTGGCTTGATTAAAAAGAAGGTCAAAAAAGGGGCTGCAGTGATGCAGCCCCTTTTTTTATTGTTTTTGATAAAGGTTTTTTAGCGCCTGGCAAGTGAGTTTTACCTCAGCCATTAGTTCTCAGCACAAACCCTACTATTGTGGCTATAGTAGCAATAAATAGTGCTGTAAAGACAAAGCCGCCAATAATAAAGGCCAAGGGATTACCTTCCTCGAAATCGCGCTCTCGGTTCTTGTTGCTCTGGACACCAATCGCGGCGGCTAGGATGCTTTTAACCAGGGCGCCAATATTGGTTTTTTTCTTCTTTGGTTTATCTTCAAGCACTACTTTTTCTTCGAGTTTTTTTCTATCGTCGTTCAAGTTTGTCTTCCTTTCAAATGAGTCTCAACGAGTTGGTCATAGACCGTTTGAGGGCGCTCAATTCTACTCCTTTAGAGGAGACTTTTCCGCAGCTAATATTGCCCAGGAGAGATTTGTGCCAACCCTTTACTGCAAAAGTGGCAGCGCATAGGCGGCGATAAAACCAACAGACCACATACCAGCAGACAACCATAGAAAACGTTGATTCCAAAGGTCTGCGGTGGCACAGGCGGCAGCGAGTTCGGGATCTGTAGGGCAGACACGGCCGGGGCGGTGCACACTCCAAAATCCCAACCCAATCAGCAGACCAGACAGGGTGAACATCCAGCCTTTGTACTGGCTGAGGGTGATCAGCCAGGGTGCCGCAGACGCCATAGATGCCACGCTGGCTCCTAGCCCAAGGGTTACCAAGGTAATGGGCAGGGCGCAGCAGAGGAGGGTGCCGGAGGTGGTGAATAATAGTAGCCAACTCCAAGAGCGTGGTTTATTCATAAAATTGTCTCCATTTTAAAACACCATACCAATGCCAATACTGAGATAGTCGCCATCCCATTGTGTGTCGTTATCGAGGGCGACAAACTTATATTCACCGCGGACAATCACATTGCGCTTGAAATACACCAGCACTGGTCCAGTGAGCAGATGCTGCCCCGAATCTGAATCTCTCGCGCTAATATCCCAGAGCGTAAACCAAGAAGAACCCTTGCCATCGGCATGGCTCATGCCGGCATTGATATCAATGCCGGTGGTATCGCCGAGCCTATAGATATCATAGAGCTCGTAGTAGCCCTTTGATTCGGAGCTGTAACTCAGGCTCAACCCCGCGTCCCAGTCGCTACCGCCGCCAGTGGGCATTCTCACCGAGGGTGTGATGCCCCAGTTAGAGGTGGATGCCCCGGCGTTTTTATAGCGTTTGATCGGCATTGCAACAATCGCATCACCGTTTTTGCCGTCACTGTAAGGCACTTTTAGAGTCATACGCAGAGCGGGCTTAAAAGTGTAAACCCCCTCAAGCCAAGTGGTGGTTGTGTTGTTGACATGAGTGATTCGCGTTTGGGCGCCATAGCCACCATTCCAGCGCGGTGCCATATCCATCACCGGTTGGTGGGCAGTGACTTGGCTGGTAAACGTGCTTGCGGTAGCAAGCAGTAGTAGTGCCGTCAGCTGTTTCACTGGGACTCCTCCAGCGGGCGGGCTACCTCGTCCATTGGCGTCATCTTGATTGGGTCATAGCCGCCGGATTTGATCGCTTCAAAGATCGCCTCTTGATCTAGTGGTTGTCCCTCTTGGATACTGATAAAAACCTGCTGATTTTCGATATCCACTTTGACGCCTTCCTCGAACTGGCTGGGGTCGATAAAGTCGAGTTTGCGCAGTTTTTTGGCCACGCCAAAGGCGCAGAACTCACAGACTATGCCATTGACATTGATCAGATAATTTTTGGCCCAGACTGGGGATGCAATAAGTGCAGATAGCTGTACTAACAATAACGGTATAACAAACGTTTTCAGACGCATGATGTCACCTTCAATAATGTTCAGAATAATAAATATGGCGCCAAATAAAAGGCGCAGAGAACTATGAAAGGTCTGCTATTGGGGGCCTGAAGGGCAGTTCTATAGTGCGGGAAGGGGTGCTTGTTAGTGCCGTGCTGGCGATATTAGGTGCGACAGCGGCTGGGGTTTTCACCGTGCTTATTGGCAGGCTAAAGACGGAGCAGTCGGCACAGCATTGGTCCGCAGGTGTTGTGTCCGGGCTGGTCTCTGCGCTGAGGGACAATAACTTGTCGCCGCTATCTAATGTATGACAGGGCATATGGGCCTGAGGGCTGTGCTCCGCCTGCTGCACTAAATCGGGATTCTCGCTGCTGCTGCTCATAGTGCAGGTACTGTGAGCCAAGGTCGTATTCATCATAAATAGAATCACGAGGATATTGACCAGGACTGTTATAGAGGATGAGCGCGTTTTCATATTGATGATCAGACACTATTTTAGGGTTTAGTTCAACTTAAGAGTTCGAGTAGAGAGTTCAGGTAGAGAGTTCAGCTGCATGGCGCGCCAGCTTGTCATCTTCGGTGAAATTGAAGGAACTTCCTTTAGCTGGCTGAGATCCCTCGTCGCTGCGCTCTGTCGGGATGACAGGCAGTGGGGCCTGCCTTCGCTCAGGACAACAGGCAGTGGGGAGCTCCCTCCGTCAGGACAACAGGTATTGAAGCCTTCCTTCGTTCAGGATGACAGCCTTAAATCTAATCAATCAGCACTGGCGTCAGCCAACGCGCCATATCAGGCAATGACATTCCCTTACGCTGCGCCAGCGATTCGACCTGATCCGGAGCAATTTTACCTGAATTAAAATACTTCGCATCCGGATGAGCAAAGTACCAACCACTGACCGCAGCAGCAGGCGTCATGGCGTAGCTGTCGGTGAGTGCCAGTCCAATATTATTCTCCACATCAAGCAGCTCAAACAAGGTGCCTTTTTCAGTGTGATCCGGGCAGGCAGGGTAGCCTGGCGCGGGTCGAATACCACGGTATTTCTCTTTGATCAGGGCTTCGTTATCTAAGCTCTCATCTGCTGCATAACCCCAGTGCTCACGGCGCACGCATTCGTGAAGATGTTCGGCATAGGCCTCAGCCAGTCGGTCCGCCAAGGCTTTAACCATAATCGCATTGTAGTCATCGTGCTTGGCTTCATATTCAGCGGCCAGTTCATCGGCACCTATGCCCGTAGTTACCGCAAAAGCTCCAATATGATCTTTAATGCCGGACTCTTTTGGCGCGACAAAGTCAGCCAGCGAACAGAGCTCTTCACTGGCGCCAGGTTTTTGGATTTGCTGACGAATATGGTGCAGGCTGGCCTTGGTTGAGCCATCCTCAGCATAGATTTCAATATCATCATGGTTAACTGTATTGGCCTCCCAGAGACCAAATACGGCGCGGGCAGTTAAGCGTTTATTGTCGATAATATCTTTTAACAGTGCCTGAGCATCGGCAAACAATGTAGTAGCCGCATCGCCAACCACTTCATCTTGAAAAATCTTCGGATACTTTCCGATCAGATCCCAGGTGATAAAGAAGGGTGTCCAGTCAATATAGGGCACCAGTGTTTCCAGGGGATAGTCGTCAATTACCGTTATCCCAGGCGTGGCCGGCAGAGTCGGCTGATAGTCACGCCAGTTAATCTGTGGCTTTTGTTTGATCGCGTCGGGGTAGGTATAGAGCGTTCCCCGAGGTGTTCTATTGGCTGTGCGCAGTCTCACCGCATCGTAGTCACGACGGATGTCGGCGATAAACTCATCGCGATGCTCTTTGCTGATCAGCTTGCTGGCAACCCCCACAGCACGGGAGGCATCAGAGACATAAATCGCCTGATTATTCTCATAGTTGGGGGCAATTTTTACTGCTGTGTGAGCTTTGGAGGTGGTGGCACCGCCAATCATTAGGGGCACAGTAAAACCTTGGCGCTGCATTTCTTTGCCCAGTGTCACCATCTCATCGAGAGAGGGCGTAATCAGTCCTGAGAGGCCAATAATGTCCACGTTCTCTTCACGAGCTGTGGTGAGAATCTTTTCCGCAGACACCATCACACCGAGGTCGATAACCTCATAGTTATTACACTGCAGCACCACGCCGACAATATTTTTGCCGATATCGTGGACATCGCCTTTCACCGTGGCCATCAGGATCTTGCCATTGGTGCTGGCAGTGGCGTCCTTTTCATCTTCGATAAAGGGCTGCAAATAGGCTACCGCTTGTTTCATCACACGGGCAGATTTCACTACCTGGGGCAAAAACATTTTTCCCGAGCCAAATAGGTCGCCGACTATATTCATGCCGTCCATCAACGCGCCTTCAATCACATGTAGCGGACGATCAGCCTGTTGCCGGGCTTCTTCAGTGTCTTCGGTGATATAGGCTGTAATACCCTTAACCAGGCTATGCTCAAGGCGACGGTTAACGTCGGCGTCGCGCCAGCTTAGATCTTCTACTGAGGCTTGCTTAGACCCGTCACCGCGATACTTGTCGGCAATGGCAAGCAGGGCATCGGTGCCTTCAGCGTTGCGGAATAGCACGACATCTTCAACCACCTGACGCAGTTCTTCCGGCAGATCATCATAGACCGCTAACTGGCCGGCATTAACTATGCCCATGGTCAGACCTTCGCGAATGGCATGGTAGAGAAACACCGAGTGAATCGCTTCACGCACGGGATTATTGCCGCGGAAAGAAAAGGAGACATTGGAGATGCCGCCACTAATTAGCGCATGGGGCAGGTTTTGCTTAATCCAGCCGCTGGCCTCAATAAAGTCTAAGCCGTAGCGATTGTGCTCTTCAATACCGGTGGCCACGGCAAACACATTGGGGTCAAAGATAATATCTTCCGCCGGGAAGCCAATTTCATTGACCAACATATCGTAACTGCGCTGACAGATCTGTTTGCGGCGCTCTAAATTGTCCGCCTGACCATCTTCATCAAAGGCCATCACCACAATCGCGGCACCATGCTTTTTGCACAGCTTGGCCCGTTCAATAAATTCAGCTTCACCCTCTTTAAGACTGATACTGTTGACCACGGACTTGCCCTGAATGCACTTTAGTCCGGCCTCAATCACATCCCATTTTGACGAGTCCACCATAATTGGCACGCGAGAAATATCGGGTTCGCCGGCAATCAGATTTAAAAATTTGACCATGGCCGGCAGCGACTCGAGCATGCCTTCATCCATATTGATATCAATAATCTGTGCGCCATTAATCACCTGTTGGCGGGCGACTTCTAGGGCAGCATCGTAGTTTTCTTCAAGAATCAAACGTTTAAATACAGCTGATCCTGTGACATTGCAGCGCTCGCCAACATTGACAAACAGTGAGTCACTTTTAATGGTGAAAGGCTCAAGTCCGGACAGACGGCAGGCGGGCTCGATTTCGGGTACAACGCGTGGCGCTATCGTGGCCACGGCATTGGCAATAACACGGATATGGTCCGGAGTGGTACCGCAGCAGCCGCCGACAATATTGAGCAGGCCCGCGCTGGCAAATTCTGCCACAGTTTCAGCCATGGCGTCGGCGTCGAGATCATAGCCACCAAATTCATTAGGTAGACCAGCATTGGGGTGGGAGCTCACCAACGTGTCAGCAACCGTTGAAATATCCAGCAGGTGAGGGCGCAGCTCTTTTGGCCCAAGGGCACAGTTCAGGCCCACACTGATCGGCTTGCTATGGCGCACTGAGTTCCAGAATGCTTCAGGAGTCTGGCCCGAAAGTGTACGACCACTGGCATCAGTTATGGTGCCAGAGATCATAATGGGCAGCTCAAAGCCCTGTTTCTCGAAGACCACTTGCACAGCAAAAAGCGCGGCTTTGGCGTTCAGTGTGTCGAAGATGGTTTCCACCATAATTGTGTCGACGCCCCCTTCAATTAGGGCTTCGGTGGATTCTATATAGGCTTCAACCAACTCATCAAAGGTAACATTGCGCGCCCCGGGATCGTTTACATCCGGTGAAAGAGAAGCCGTTCTGCTGGTAGGCCCAAGAATACCGGCGACAAAACGCGGTTTTTCTGGGGTAGAAAACTCATCGGCGGCTCTGCGAGCAAGCTGCGCAGAGACCACGTTAATCTCCCTAGAAATTGCCTGCATATCGTAATCGGCTTGGGAGATAGTTGTGGAATTAAAGGTGTTGGTTTCAATAATGTCCGCACCGGCATCCAGATAGGCGCGGTGGATATCACAGATAATATCGGGCTGAGTAAGGCTTAAAAGGTCATTGTTGCCTTTTAAGTCTGTGTGCCAATCGGCAAAGCGCTGACCGCGAAAGTCTTCTTCCTCGAGGGTGTGACGTTGGATCATAGTACCCATGGCGCCATCGAGAATCAGAATACGTTGCTCTGCTGCCTGCCTAATTTTATCCGTCATATGCTTGTCTATGCCTCTGCCTTGCTGTTGTATCAAAATATTTTGATGGATGAGTATGATACCAAAGTATTTTAAAAAAGCGACCTTTAAAACCAAAAGAGGGTTTCGTCCGGGCCTCTGTATGGCGTAAAATACCTGACTTAATTACTCAAGCTTAGGCAGCGTAGATTAAATTGCTCGGTCAGGCTGTCACTGCAGATTTTAGGAAACCTTATGCTCAACGTAACCATCACCGAATCAGCGCAAAAATACCTTGCTGGATTACTGGAAAAACAGAACTGCGAAGGCATTGGTATTCGCATGTTTGTCTCTGATCCCGGTACTCCAAAAGCTGAGACCTGCATTGCTTACAGCCGTCCCGGCGAACATAACGAAGAAGATATGGTCGTTGAGTACGATGCGTTTAGCGCTTACTTTGAGCAGCGTAGTATTGCCTTTCTCGATGAAGCCAAGGTCGATTTCGCCGAAGATAAGTTTGGTGGCCAGCTGACGATTCGTGCGCCTAACTCAAGACTGCCCAATGTAAACGACGACAGCCCCATTGAAGATCGTATTAACTATCTGCTGTATAACGAGATTAATCCAGGGTTGGCCTCTCACGGTGGCGTAGTGTCGCTGTCGGAGATGGATGAAGGCTTTGCGGTGCTGGAGTTTGGCGGTGGTTGTCAGGGTTGTTCGGCGGTTTCAATGACGCTGAAAGAGGGTGTTGAAAAGACGTTGATGGAAAAGATTCCCGAGTTAAAGGGTGTGCGTGATGTAACTGATCATACGGATACCAGTAACGCGTATATGTGATCACGCGAAGCGTTAGCATACTGAGCGAAATCGAAGAACCTTGTTGAGGACGCATTGTCCTTTTGAGTCAGCAGCCGTCATTCCGACAGAGCTTAGCGACGAGGGGCTCTGCTGAGAGAGATTGAGATCTCTCACATTCGTTCGAGATGACAGCTGGGAAGCTCGAGGTGACAGGCGGGTAGCTCGAGATAGAAGTTGGGTGTGTCATCTCGGCAGAGTGAAACGACGAGGGATTTCATCCTGTTTCCCGGCAATAACTAAAGCAACACTATCCCTTCATATCAGACAGGCTTCCAATGAGCGCTCTAGCAGAAATCCAAACATTTTTACCCTGCGCCACACCAGACCGCTGGATTGAAAACGCGCTCGAAAATCAGCGCCTAATGCTTATTGATCATGCTAACTGCGAGAAAAAAGCGGCCAGCACAGCTCTGAGCCTAATCAATCGCTACACCGATAATTTCGAACTACTGAATAAAATGTCGCGCCTAGCGCGTGAAGAGATGCGCCATTTCGAGCAGGTAATCGCTCTGATGAAGCGCCGTAAGATTCCCTATGAGCACGTTTCCGCGTCACGCTATGCAGCAGGTCTTCGCGATTTAGCGCGCCGAGATGATCCCGATAAGCTGGTGGATGTGCTGATTATTGGTGCCTTTATTGAAGCCCGTTCCTGTGAGCGTTTTGCTCTCTTAGCTCCGCATCTGGATGCCGAGCTGGAAAAGTTCTATATGTCGTTACTGAAGTCTGAGGCACGGCACTACCAAGATTATTTAAAATTGGCGAAAACCGTTGCCGGAGCGAAGTCTATTGATGACCGCATTGAGCTGATTGCCCAGCGGGAGCGCGAACTGATTGAGTCGCCGGATACGCAATTCCGCTTTCACTCTGGTCCCGTTGCCTAGGGATTATCCAAACACTATTTCAGCGACATTAAAAAAGGCAGCCTAGGCTGCCTTTTTTAATACTTGGTATGAATAACCAGAGTTTAACGATCATCCATTGCCGGGTAGTCACGCACATCAGCACCCGTGTAAAGCTGGCGAGGACGGCCAATGCGGTATGGGTGAGTGATCATCTCGTTCCAGTGTGAGATCCAGCCAACGGTGCGACCCGTGGCAAAAATCACGGTGAACATTTCAACTGGAATGCCCAGTGCCTTCAAAATAATACCGGAGTAGAAGTCGACATTGGGGTAGAGCTTCTTGCTGATAAAGTATTCATCTTCAAGAGCGATCTTTTCCAGTTTCTTAGCCAGACGGAACAGGGGATCGTTCTCCAGTCCCAATACCGCCAGAACTTCATCGCAGCTCTCGCGCATAACCGTGGCGCGGGGATCGTGGTTCTTATAAACGCGGTGACCAAAGCCCATCAGGCGGAATGGGTCACTCTTGTCTTTCGCTTTGGCGACATAGGCTTCGATATTGTCTTCGTGACCAATCTCTTCCAACATATCCAGTACTGCTTCGTTGGCGCCGCCATGAGCAGGTCCCCAGAGTGCAGCGATACCAGCCGCTATACAAGAGAATGGGTTGGCGCCAGTGGAGCCAGCCAGACGTACTGTTGACGTAGAGGCGTTTTGCTCGTGATCTGCGTGCAACAGGAAGATGCGGTCCATCGCTTTGGCTATCGCCGGCTGAACGACGTAGGGCTCGCAGGGCGTGCCAAACATCATATGCAGGAAGTTCTCTGAGTAAGACAGAGAGTTATCTGGGTAGATAAATGGCTGGCCGGTAAAATGCTTGTGGCACATTGCGGCAATGGTTGGAATCTTGGCGATCAAGCGATGAGCGGAAATCTTGCGGTGCTCTTCATTATTAATGTCCAGCGAGTCATGATAAAACGAAGACATCGCGCCAACGACACCCACAAGCATGGCCATTGGGTGCGCGTCGTAGCGAAATCCACTGATAAAGTGCTCAACTGAACGGTTTACCATGGTGTGGTATTTGATGGTATTGACGAACTCTGCCTTCTCTTCAGCGTTGGGCAAGGCACCCTCGAGAAGCAAGTAGCAGGTCTCTAGATAATCTGATTTTTCGGCCAATTGCTCAATCGGGTAACCGCGGTGAAGCAAGATGCCTTTGTTGCCGTCGATATAGGTAATATCAGACTGACAGGCCGCCGTTGCTGAGAATCCGGGATCATAGGTAAAGACATTATGTGAGCCCAAGGTGCCTATATCTATGACGTCTTGGCCTAGTGTGCCCTTAAGAATCGGCAGCTCAATGGGCGCTTGACCTTCGATAGTTAGGGTAGCTTTACGATTACTCATGCAGGATCCTCTGTTGCAACTTGATGGTTAGGGCAAAATTTCGAGGGGCAACTATAGATGTTCGCGGAAAATTGTCAACTCTGGCTGGTCTGCAGGCGGCTTAAAAACCGCTTTTATAGCAGTCTAATCGGGCCAGTCCGATAGCGGCTATTCATCAGTAAAATGCGCGCTGATGATCTGAGTGATGATTTTCCTCGGGTTGCAGGGTGGCTCTGAGCAAGGTATCAGTCCCTGGTCTTTTTACGACTTTTTAGGAGTCGTTGTTTTCGAGTTTGTTTCAGCTCTGCGGATTGAATTTAGACAACCTTGTAACTATACTGCTGCGCCATCAAGGTACTGCTCGTCATCCTTCTATGTGATGCCCAGTATCTCTTGACTCTACATTGTAATAAGTTGCTTAACGTTAATTGAATTCAGATTAAATTCATCTCCGTTTGTTGGAACACTACTTTTAAGGTATTACCCGCCGTGGATAAAAAAAGACCTGTTAATCTAGATCTTGGAACCATTAGGCTTCCAATAACTTCCTACGTTTCGATTTTGCACCGGGTCTCTGGTGTGATTTTGTTTTTCTCCGTCGCAATCTTTCTCTGGCTGCTTGAAGGTAGTCTCTCTTCAGAGCAGGGCTTTGAAGAGGTTAAAGCGTTGTTCGCCAATCCATTGTGCCAATTTATTATCTGGGGCAGCTTGGCTGCGCTGGCCTACCATGCGGTCATGGGTGTTCGGCACCTAATTATGGATCTGGGTTTTGGTGAAGATTCCTTTGAAACCGGCCGCGCAACAGCTTGGGTTGCAGTGGTAGTCGCTGCCGTCATTATTGTACTAATCACAGGGTGGGTTTTCTTATGGTAACTACAGTCACGAGCCTCGGGCGCAGTGGTTTGTCCGATTGGCTGATTGCACGGGTCTCAGCCTATGTGATGAGCGCATACCTGATCTTTATTGTCGGCTACCTAATGCTGACGCCAGAGCTTAACTACGCAGACTGGGCGGCTTTAAACAGCTCCCTGCCAATGCGTATGTTTAGTCTGCTGACCATACTGTCGATTGCGGCTCACGCTTGGATCGGAATGTGGTGTGTTTTAACCGACTATGTAACCGTGCGATTGATTGGGCCAAAAGCCACCGCACTGCGTATTATTTTTCAGTTGGGCATGATAGCAATTACCTTGCTATACGTGATCTGGGCTATCGATATTCTCTGGGGAATCTAAGTAAATGGCTAACATCAGAACTATGACTTTCGACGCCGTAATTGTCGGCGGCGGCGGGTCCGGAATGCGCGCTGCATTGCAGCTGGCGCAGTCTGGATACAAAACTGCAGTAATCACCAAAGTATTTCCAACACGTTCGCACACTGTTTCCGCTCAGGGTGGCATTACCTGTGCTATCGCCAGCGATGATCCCAATGATCAGTGGCAGTGGCACATGTACGACACCATTAAGGGCGCTGACTTTATTGGTGATCAGGAGGCGATTGAGTATATGTGTCAGACCGGCCCGGAAGCGATTTTCGAGCTTGAGCACATGGGTCTGCCATTCTCGCGCACCGAACAGGGCCGTATCTATCAGCGTCCCTTTGGCGGCCAGTCGAAAGACTTTGGTAAGGGTGGTCAAGCCGCTCGCACCTGTGCTGCAGCTGACCGCACAGGTCACGCACTGCTGCACACGCTGTATCAGGGCAATCTGAAAAATGAGACAACCTTTTTAAACGAATGGTTTGCTGTCGATATAGTTAAGAATGCCGACAACGCGGTTGTGGGTGTGGTTGCGCTGAATATTGAAACCGGCGAGACGGTCTACGTTAAGTCGAAAGCCACTGTATTTGCCACCGGCGGAGCAGGGCGTATTTATGCGTCTACTACCAACGCTCATATCTGTACGGGTGACGGAATTGGTATGGCGCTGCGCGCTGGCTTCCCGGTCCAAGATATCGAAATGTGGCAGTTCCACCCCACCGGTATTCATGGTGCTGGCACCCTGGTAACCGAGGGTTGTCGTGGTGAAGGTGGATATCTGGTGAATAAGGATGGCGAACGCTTTATGGAGCGGTACGCACCCAATGCCAAAGACCTTGCCGGCCGCGATGTGGTTGCCCGCTCTATGGTTCTGGAGATTCTCGAAGGTCGCGGCTGTGGTCCAGATGGCGACCACGTCTACCTCAAGCTTGATCATCTGGGCGAAGAAACTCTCAACGCTAAGTTGCCGGGTATTCTTGAGCTCTCTCGCACCTTTGCTCACGCGGATCCGGTTAAAGAGCCGATTCCAGTGGTACCTACTTGTCACTATATGATGGGTGGCATTCCCACTAACGTTAACGGCCAGGCTCTGACTGTTGACGGCGAAGGCAATGACCATGTGATCGAAGGCTTTTATGCCTGTGGCGAAGCAGCCTGTGTATCGGTTCACGGTGCCAACCGTCTGGGTGGCAACTCGCTGCTTGATCTGGTGGTATTTGGTCGCGCATCGGGCATGTTTATTGAACAGCAGCTGCGTGAAGGCATTGACCTGAAAGACGCCAGTGAAGCAGATATTGAAGCGGCTATGGCCGGCTTGAACCACCTCAATGATTCCACCGGTGGCGAGAATGCCGCAGTGCTGCGCTCTGAGCTGCAGACCATTATGCAAAATTACTTCGGCGTCTTCCGTCGCGGTGACTTTATGCAGGAGGGCATTGCCAAGCTGGCAGCGCTGCGTCCACGGATCAAAAATGTTGCCCTGGGCGATAAGAGTAACGCCTTTAATACGTCACGTATCGAAGCGCTGGAGCTGCAAAATCTATTTGAAGTGGCTGAAGCAACAGCAATTACTGCTGAAGCGCGCACCGAAAGCCGCGGCGCTCACGCCCGCGAAGACTTCCAAGAGCGCGATGATGTTAACTGGTTGTGTCACTCTTTGTTCTTCCCCTCCGATAAGCGAGTGGGCAAGCGCGGTGTCAACTTCAACCTGAAGACACGCGAAGCTTTTGAACCTCAAATTCGTACCTATTAATAGGGGCTGACAGATTATGTTAAATGTAAGTATTTATCGCTATAACCCAGAAGTTGACTCTGAGCCTTATATGCAAGACTTTGAGTTCGACACTCAGGGCAAAGATGTCATGGTTTTGGATGTGCTTGAGAAACTCAAGATCGAAGATCCCACTCTGGTCTTCCGTCGTTCATGTCGCGAAGGCGTCTGTGGTTCTGACGGCATGAATATCTCCGGTAAAAATGGACTGGCCTGCGTTACGCCTCTGTCTGAAGCGGTTAAGAAGGGCAAGTTAGTGATTCGTCCGCTGCCTGGTTTGCCGGTGATCCGAGATCTGGTTATCGATATGAGCCAGTTCTATGCTCAGTACGAGAAGATCCAGCCCTACATGATCAACAACACGCCTGCGCCGGCCATTGAGCGTCTGCAGTCTCAAGAGGAGCGGGCAAAGTTAGATGGGCTCTATGAGTGCATTCTCTGTGCCTGCTGTTCTACAGCCTGTCCTTCGTTTTGGTGGAACCCGGATAAGTTTATCGGTCCATCTGGTCTATTGCAGGCCTATCGCTTTTTGGCGGACAGTCGCGACACTGCTACTGAAGCGCGTCTTGCTAACCTTGACGACCCTTTCAGTGTGTTCCGCTGTCACGGCATCATGAACTGCGTTCAGGTCTGTCCAAAAGGGCTAAACCCGACCAAAGCAATCGGTCATATCCGCGATATGTTGGTCAGAACAGCGACTTAATTGATAAATATCCCCTGTCAGAAGGGTGGTAGTGATTTGCTTTACTCTAACGGCCAGTTTTTACTGGCCGTTTCTGTATTAGAGGTTTAGAATACCGGCCCATTAAACTAGCCACTTTTGACACCTGAATGGGGAATAACAGTAATGCCTGAGGGCCCTATGGAGCAATTTCTTCGCTCCTCGCACTTTTCCGGTGGTAACGCTGCTTATATAGAAGATCTCTACGACACCTATTTGCACGATCGCAATGCGGTTCCAGAGCAGTGGAGTAGCTTTTTTGACACCTTGCCGCGCACTAATGGCAGCACCGCTCCCGATATTTCCCATGCCACCATCGTTCAGCATTTTGAGTTGCTCGGTCGCCGTCAGGCTCGTCCGACGCCAGCACCAGGCTCCGGTGGTATTCACCTTGAGCATGAGCGCAAGCAGGTCAAGGTTGTTCAGTTAATCAGCTCCTACCGCTTCCGCGGACATCAGAAGGCTAATCTCGATCCTTTGGGATTGATGGTTCGCGAACATGTGCCCGATTTAGACTTGCATTTCCATGGCCTCACAGACGCTGATTTGGATACCACATTTCAGACGGGTCCATTGTATTTTGGCAAGCAGGAAGCCACGTTGCGTGAGATCGTTGAATCTCTTGAAGAGACGTACTGCGGTTCCCTCGGTGCCGAGTATATGCACATTACGTCGTTTTCCGAGAAGCAGTGGTTGGCACAGCGCTTTGAAAGCGTGCGCTCCAAGCCAACCTACGGCGATGAGGCGCGAGTTGATGTACTCAACCGCTTGACCGCTGCCGAAGGCTTGGAAAAACATCTGGATTCAAAATACCCCGGCACCAAGCGTTTTGGTCTCGAGGGTGGTGAGAGTTTAATTCCTCTTCTCGACTGCCTAGTGCGTCGCGCTGGTGAATATGGCGGCAAAGAAATCGTGATGGCCATGGCGCACCGCGGTCGTCTCAATGTTCTGGTTAATATTCTCGGTAAAAATCCGGCGGAGCTTTTCGAAGAGTTTGAAGGCAAGCGTCTGGTTAACACCTCGGGCGATGTGAAATATCACCAGGGTTTTTCATCCAATGTGATGACCCCAGGTGGCGAAGTGCACATGGCACTGGGCTTTAACCCATCGCACCTTGAAATTTCCTGCCCGGTTGTAATTGGCTCTGGCCGCGCTCGCCAAGACCGTCGAGACGACAAAACGGGTGAGAAAGTTGTTCCTATCCTGATGCACGGTGATGCGGCATTCGCCGGTCAGGGTGTGGTTATGGAAACGTTCCAGCTATCCCAGACTCGCGCCTATAAAACCGGCGGCTCGATTCATATTGTAATTAACAACCAGGTTGGCTTTACCACTAGCCGCCAGGAAGATGCTCGCTCAACTGAGTACTGTACTGATATTGCCAAGATGGTTCAGGCGCCAATCCTGCACGTTAATGGTGACAATCCAGATGCCGTAATGTTTGCCGCGATGCTGGCCACAGACTATCGCTATGAGTTTGGCAAAGACGTGGTGATCGATCTAGTTTGCTACCGCCGTCGCGGTCACAACGAGACCGATGAGCCGTCTTCGACTCAGCCGTTGATGTATGACGTGATTCGCAAGCACTCAACCACTCGCGAGCTGTACTCGCAGAAGTTGGTCGCTGAAGGCGTGGTGACTCAAGATCAATCTAACGAGATGTCCAATGACTATCGCGCGCGATTAGATAAAGGCGAGTTTGTTGTTCACAACCTAGTGCGCGAGCCCGACACAAGCTTGTTTGTCGACTGGGAACCTTACCTGGGGCACGACTGGCGCACGCCAGCCAATACCGGTTTGAAGCTTAAAAACCTGCAGGATGTCGCTGCCAAGATTATTGATATCCCCGACGGTATTAAAGTACAGCGTCAGGTCAGCAAAATTTATGATGATCGCCGTAAAATGGCCGGTGGCGCGCTGCCGCTGAACTGGGGTATGGCTGAGTTACTGGCCTACGGTACGCTGTTGGAAGAGGGCTATCCGATTCGTTTTACCGGTCAGGATGTACGTCGCGGCACTTTCTCTCATCGTCATGCGGTGGTGTTTAACCAGAAAGATGGCGAGGCCTATCTGCCTCTGGCCAATCTCTCCGATGATCAGCCACAGTTTGATATCTATGACTCGGTTCTCTCTGAAGAAGCGGTACTGGCCTTTGAATACGGCTATGCCACGACTGCACCCAAGGGCTTAATTATCTGGGAAGCGCAGTTTGGTGATTTTGCCAATGGCGCCCAAGTGGTCATTGATCAGTTTATCGCCAGTGGTGAGCACAAGTGGGGCCGTCTGTCTGGCTTGACTATGCTGTTGCCTCACGGTTTTGAAGGGCAGGGGCCAGAGCATTCCTCGGCGCGCTTAGAGCGCTTCCTGCAGCTCTGTGCTGAGCACAATATGCAGGTGGTTAACCCGACAACGCCAGCGCAGATATTCCACTTGCTGCGGCGTCAGGCAATTCGCCCAATGCGTCGGCCGTTGGTGATTATGAGTCCCAAGTGGATTCTGCGTCACAAGCTTGCAACCTCGTCTCTGGAAGAGTTGGCCGGCGGTAAATTCCAAGATGTAATCGGTGAGAACGAAGTCGATGCTGACAAGGTCACTCGCGTAGTGCTCTGCTCCGGTAAGGTTTATTACCACCTGCTGGAAGAGCGTATGGCTCGCGGTATCGACAATATTGCTTTGGTGCGTATTGAGCAGCTTTACCCCTTCCCAGATGTTGAGCTGGAAGCGGCATTGAAGCCCTTCACCAAGGTTAAAGATGTTATCTGGTGTCAGGAAGAACCAATGAACCAGGGTGCCTGGTACAGCAGTCAACATCATATGCGCCATGTATTACAGGGCATAGATCCAATGCTGCACCTGCGTTATGTGGGTCGCATTAGCTCGGCTGCGCCAGCCTGTGGCTATATGTCTACGCACTTGGAAGAACAAAAACAATTTATTGATGAAGCGCTGGCACCAGACGCTTAGAAAGACTTATATAAAAAGACTCGTAAAAACGACTCGTAAAATAGGAAAAAAATTAGATGGCCATTGAAATTAAGGCACCGACATTCCCGGAATCTGTTCAAGAGGGTTCTTTGGCAACTTGGCATAAGCAGGTTGGTGAAACGGTTAAGCGCGACGAGCTGTTGGTTGATATTGAGACCGACAAAGTTGTCTTGGAAGTGGTTGCTCCAGCCGCTGGTGTACTGACGGAAGTGTTTAAAGCTGAGGGCGATATAGTGCTCAGCAACGAAGTTATTGCCAGTATTGAAGAGGGTGCGGAAGCATCAGCTCCCACTGCAGCATCTGCAGAAGCCGTCGCCGAAGCGCCTGAGACCACTGAGTCAGGCGCGCTGATCAATCCAGCTGCGCGCAAGCTTGCGGAAGAGCGCAATATAGATGTAGCTCAGATTGTCGGTACCGGTAAGGGCGGACGAATTACCAAAGAAGATGTAGTTAACTACAAAGCGCCAGCTGCAGCGCCAGCAGTTGCTGCACCGGCAGCGGTTGCCGAAGAAGTGTTGGAAACGGGTGATCGAGTTGAGCGTCGCGTGCCTATGACGCGTATGCGTTCACGAATTGCTGAGCGACTCCTCGAAGTAACCCAGACTACCGCATCATTGACCACCTTTAACGAAGTGGATATGACTGCGTTGATGGATCTGCGCAAGCAATATAAAGAAGAGTTCACCAAGATTCACAACGGTACGCGTCTGGGCTTTATGGGTTTCTTCGTTAAGGCTGCGGTCGAAGCGCTAAAGCGCTTCCCATCGGTGAATGCCTCAATCGACGGCAGCGATATTGTCTATCACGGCTATCAGGATGTGGGTGTCGCTGTTTCCACTGATCGCGGTTTGGTCGTTCCAGTCTTGCGCAATGCCGAGAATATGAGCATTGCTAATATCGAAAACGGTATCTACGACTATGCTATGAAGGCTCGTGACGGCAAATTGACCATTGACGAGATGACTGGCGGTACCTTCACAATCACCAACGGTGGTGTTTACGGCTCGCTTATCTCAACGCCAATTATCAATCCACCACAGTCTGCGATCTTGGGTATGCACAAGATTCAGGAGCGTCCAGTTGCAGTTAATGGTCAGGTTGTGATTCGCCCCATGATGTACTTGGCAATGTCCTATGACCACCGTCTGATTGACGGCAAGGGCGCAGTACAGTTCCTCGTTACCATGAAGGAATTGCTCGAAGATCCAGCTAAGATATTGCTTGAAATTTAAACTATACGTCTTTGATATTTATAGGAAATACCATGTCAGAAAAATATGATGTAATCGTTATCGGAAGTGGCCCTGCAGGCTATGTTTCGGCAATTCGTGCCGCTCAGTTGGGTCTTAAGACTGCCTGTATTGAGAAGTGGAAAGATGCTGATGGCAAGGGCGTCAATGGCGGTACCTGCCTCAATGTTGGCTGTATTCCTTCCAAGACATTACTCGATAGCTCGTTCAAATATCACGAAGCGAAAGAAGACCTTGGCATTCACGGTATTAGCACCGCTGGTGTGAAAATTGACATCGCTGCGATGCTCCAGCGTAAAGATAAGATTATTAAACAGTTTACTGGCGGTATTGTGGGTCTGTTTAAGGCCAATGGCGTTACCGGCTTGTACGGCACCGGAAAATTGCTAAGTGGCAAAAAAGTAGAGCTCACCGATAACGACGGCACTGTTTCGGTTCTCGAAGCTAATAACGTTATCCTCGCTTCTGGCTCACTGCCCATCGCGATTCCTGTTGCACCGGTTGATGGCGACTTAATCGTTGACTCTACTGGCGCCCTTGAGATTGGTGAAGTGCCCAAGCGTCTCGGCGTGATTGGTGCCGGCGTTATTGGTCTAGAACTGGGTTCAGTTTGGAATCGTCTTGGTTCTGATGTGGTCTTGCTTGAGGCCATGGAAGATTTTCTGGCGATTATGGATAAAGGCATTGCTAAAGAGTCGAAGAAAATCTTTAAGAAGCAGGGTCTGGATATTCGCCTTGGCGCTCGTGTTACCGGCACTGAGATCAAGGGCAGAGAAGTCCATGTCACCTACGTGATGGCCGATGGGTCAGAGAAAAGTGAAATTTTTGACAAGCTGATTGTCTGTGTTGGTCGCCGTCCCTTTACCGAAGGCCTTTTGGCTGCCGAGAGTGGTGTGCAGCTGGACGAACGCGGTTCAATCTTTGTCAATGAGCAGTGCGCCACCAACGTTCCTGGCGTTTATGCCATTGGTGATCTGGTGCGTGGCCCGATGCTGGCGCACAAAGGGTCTGAAGAGGGCGTGATGGTTGCAGAGGTGATTGCTGGCCATAAGGCTCAGATGAACTACGACATAGTGCCCAACGTTATTTACACTCACCCGGAAGTCGCTTCAGTAGGGCAGACGGAAGAGCAAGTTAAGGCTGCTGGCGAACCCTACAATGTGGGTAGTTTCCCTTTTGCTGCGGTGGGTCGTGCAGTTGCTGCTAACGATTCAGATGGCATGGTGAAGATTATCGCCCACGCCGATACTGATCGCATTCTTGGTTGTCACATTGTCGGGCCCAGTGCGGCCGATTTGGTACAGCAGGTTGCTATCGCCATGGAATTTGGCTCCAGTGCAGAAGATCTCGGTATGACTGTATTTAGTCATCCGACCCTATCAGAGGCTGTGCATGAAGCCGCTCTGGCAGTCAATGGCGCGGCTATTCATATGCCGAATCGCAAGCGTCGCTAAACCGCAGTAATCATCGAACGGAGGTACTAACGACTACTTTTAGGTCTAGTAGTTTTAGTAGCTCCGTTGTTTTATTCATAGAAAAATTTACGGGAACCAAAGTATGAACCTGCATGAATATCAGGGTAAGCAGCTGTTTGCCGAATATGGACTGCCTGTGTCGAAGGGCATTGCAGCAGAGACTGTAGCGGAAGCGGTCGCCGCTGCCGACGAAATTGGTGGTGATAAGTGGGTCGTTAAGGCTCAGGTCCACGCTGGTGGTCGCGGTAAAGCCGGCGGCGTTAAGCTGGTTAGCTCTAAAGCCGAAATCGAAGCATTCTCTGAGCAGTGGTTGGGTAAGAACCTAGTCACCTATCAAACAGATGCCAAAGGCCAGCCGGTTAGCCGCATTTTGGTAGAGACCTGCACTGACATCGACCAAGAGCTGTATTTGGGCGCTGTGGTTGATCGTGGTTCACGTCGCATTATCTTTATGGCCTCCACCGAAGGCGGTGTTGAGATCGAGAAAGTTGCGGAAGAGACTCCAGAAAAAATTCTGAAAGCGATTATTGACCCACTGACTGGTGCACAGCCATATCAGGGTCGTGATCTGGCTTTTAAACTGGGCCTTAAAGGCGTTCAGATTAAGCAGTTTGTACAGATCTTTATGGGTCTCGCGAAATTGTTTAAAGAGAAAGATCTTGAGCTGTTAGAAGTTAACCCATTGGTTATCACCGACGAAGGCAACCTTCACTGCCTAGATGCTAAAGTGATCATCGACGGCAACGCTATGTACCGTCAGCCAGCGATTAAAGCGATGCACGATCCCTCACAGGAAGATGCTCGTGAAGCTCATGCGGCGTCATTTGAACTCAACTATGTTGCTCTAGACGGCAATATTGGTTGCATGGTAAATGGTGCAGGCTTGGCCATGGGTACTATGGATATAGTGCATCTGCACGGTGGTTCACCAGCCAACTTCCTTGACGTAGGTGGCGGCGCAACCAAAGAGCGCGTAGTAGAAGCGTTCAAAATTATTCTGTCTGACAGCAATGTTAAAGCCGTTCTTATCAACATTTTCGGCGGCATCGTACGCTGTGATTTGATTGCAGACGGTGTTATCGGTGCAGTAGAAGAAGTAGGTGTTAAAATTCCAGTAGTCGTTCGCTTGGAAGGTAACAACGCAGAGCTAGGCACTAAAAAGCTGGCTGAATCTGGTCTGGCTATTATTGCCGCCACCAGCCTAACTGACGCAGCACAACAGGCAGTTAAAGCTGCTGGAGGTAACTAATATGTCTATCTTGATCAATCGTGACACAAAGGTTATCTGTCAGGGCTTTACTGGCGGGCAGGGCACCTTTCACTCAGAGCAAGCGCTCGAGTACGGTACTAAAATGGTTGGCGGCGTAACACCAGGCAAAGGCGGCACAACCCACCTTGGTCTGCCCGTGTTCAACACCGTTGCAGAAGCTGTAGAAACCACAGGCGCAGAAGCCTCGGTAATCTACGTGCCAGCAGCATTTTGTAAAGATTCCATCTTAGAAGCCGCTAACGCAGGCTTAAAGTTGGTTGTTTGTATCACTGAAGGTATTCCGACTCAGGATATGCTCGACTGTAAAGTTGTTTGCGACACATTAGGCGTACGCCTAATTGGACCAAACTGCCCAGGTGTCATCACTCCAGGCGAATGCAAAATCGGCATCATGCCCGGCCATATTCACCTGCCCGGCAAAGTCGGCATTGTTTCGCGTTCAGGCACTCTGACCTACGAAGCGGTTAAGCAGACCACTGATTATGGTTACGGCCAGTCTACTTGCGTAGGTATTGGTGGCGACCCGATTCCCGGATCAAGCTTTATCGACATTCTTGCGCTCTTTGAAAAAGATCCCGCTACTGAAGCCATCGTCATGATCGGCGAAATCGGCGGCACGGCTGAAGAAGAAGCAGCGGCTTATATCAAAGCCAATGTAACCAAGCCTGTTGTATCTTATATCGCTGGTGTAACCGCACCTGCCGGTAAGCGTATGGGCCATGCTGGCGCAATCGTTTCTGGTGGTAAGGGTACTGCAGACGAGAAGTTTGCGGCGCTTGAAGATGCTGGTGTTAAGACTGTTCGCAGTCTGGCTGACATCGGTGCTGGCCTGAAAGAAATTACCGGTTGGTAGGGTCTTTTGTGGCAGTGTAAAGAAGCGGCTTTCGGGCCGCTTTTTTTATGCCCGTTAATTTTTTGTGCCGTTTCAGTATCGTAATGTGAAAGTGTTGTGATGTGAAAGTGTTGTGATGTGTGAGTGTTGTGATGTGTGAGTGTTGTAATGTAAGGGTGCCGTAGTGTTTATACGTCATCCCGCCATAGCATATTCTCCCCGTTGTCATTCCGACAGAGCATATTCTCCCCGTTGTTATTTCGGCAGAACGTATTCTCACCGTTGTCATCCCTAGAGCCCATAATCTCAACGTTGTTATCCCGACGGAGCATATTCCTCCCGTTGTCATCCCGACAGAGCGCAGCGACGAGGGATCTCTCTGCTTGATTGGCACGAGGCCAGATGGGTGCGAATAACGCCTGGCCATACCTTTGCGATCGGTCCCATGGCTGCGATCATTTTCAGCGTTCGCACAACTCGCTGGCGCTCAAACACGTGCTCTCTCTTTCTGAAAATGATCACATCCATAAACGGGCCCTGATTGATCGCAAAGGTATGGCCAGGGGCTATTTGGGACTTTGGGTGCTGGGTTCTGAGATCTCTCACATTTGTTCGAGATGACAGCGGTGGTGTTCGAGATGACTGCGGTGGGGTTCGAGATGACAGCGGTGGAGT
>ERZ1046568.952-NODE-952-length-21787-cov-6.467421_pt1 | contig 21787 bp, 23 predicted proteins | sample MGYA00383092_ERZ1046568 | MGnify/ENA primary metagenome ERZ1046568 (study PRJEB29581, sample SAMEA5548362) | metagenome | biome: marine; feature: coastal; material: water | depth 1 m | study: Short-term variability in the microbial, nano- and picoplankton dynamics... | reverse complement strand
TGACATATATAGTGCTTTTGCAAGCACAGTATACGAGCGACCCATCAACAAAAACGACGACCCAGTAGAACGGTTTGTTGGTAAGACTGCAATTCTTGGTCTTGGTTATGGTATGGGTGCTCAAAAGTTTAAAGACACGCTAGCTGCAGGCGCTATGGGACCGCCAGTACACTTCACGCTTTCACAAGCACAGAATGTAGTTAATACATACAGAAGCACGTACCGTGGTATACCAAACCTGTGGCGCAAACTAGAAGATCTGCTTAAACAAACTTTACATAAAGACAACTACGGCAATGTTTACGGGCCGTTAACTGTAGCTGCAAACAGACTGTGCTTACCTAATGGAATGGCTCTAAATTATCACAACCTGCGATATAGCAGTGCAGGCCTTGTGTATGACTCGCGAAATAAAACAGAATACACATATGGTGGGCGAATTACAGAAAATGTAATTCAAGCATTAGCCAGAATAATCATCACTGACAGTATGCTTAGGCTTGATAAAGAGCACGACGTAGCACTAACAGTTCACGATGAGATAATTATTACTAGCACTAATATTAATCCCAATGCTACAATGGATAAAATAATTACAGATATGTGTATACCACCATCATGGGCATCAGATATACCACTTGATGCGGAAGGTGGATACGCTAGAGAATATAGTAAATAATGTCGAGACTTGTACTAACAAGAAAAGTAAACGAATCAGTCATAATTCAAAAAGACGATGAAGTTATACTCAACGTAAAAGTCTCAAAGATAGACCGCAACCAAGTACGCCTAGCTTTTGACGCAGATAAGGATATCAAGATAGACCGCGAAGAGGTGTTGTTAAAAAACCAAAAATAACTGCACCTCGTTGCGCTGATTAAATAGAAATATTTATATTAGCTCGACTAATACGCAGTCTCTCAGGAGGAATCTGAACCAATGCGAGTTACGTTCTTAGAAGCTACTAACGGCTTATCCCTTAGTAAACACCATTCAAAACAAGATGGCTTCAAACCGTATCCGCACGTAAAGTCAGTATCGTCACACGTTCACCAACTAACAATTGATTCTGAAGGCCTTGAAGACCTTGAAGTACTTATGCGCGACCACGGAGACAAAGGTCACTGCATGCTTAAAGGTAATCTTAAACGAGATCTCATAGACGAGTCTCGTGCAGGGCAATCTAACAGAACTGAGTTAAGTAATTTACTTGTGCTAGATATAGACGGCGTACGACTACCAAAAAGCATATCGACAACTAATAAACTAACCAAAGCAGAAGTCACATTTTTAGCTAATCAAATAATAGCTGAATTACCAATAGAGTTAAGAGACGTAAGTTACATAGCACAAGCTTCAGCAAGTTTAGGCTTTAAAGGCGATAAGATATCAATGCATATATTTATGTTCTTATCTATTGCTATGCCAGCAAAGTCTATTAAGTTATGGCTACAAGATGTTAACTTTGAATCAGATGTGTTTGCAGACCAAATGGAACTCTCTGTAAATGGGCAGTCTTTGAAATATCCACTTGATACATCAGTAGCGGATAACTCAAAGATTATCTTTATAGCACCCCCAACTTTTAGTCACGTGCGCTCTAATCCTTTCGAAACAAACGATGACCGAATAGTTAGAGTAAACAGAGGCCAAGCTAGTTTTAATTTAGCCAAAATGATGTCTGATATCAGCCCTCAAAGATGCCACGAAAAAGCACAAAAATTCAAAGACAAACTCCGTGAAACAGCTGGCTTCAGTAAAAAAGCAACTAAAATACGAGTTGCTACGATAGATAATATTGCAGAAGAAGTATTAGTTAATCCGGACAAAATGGCTATAGCTATTGTAGACGAGTCCACGTTTCCATACATCCGATGTAACATAAATGGTGGAGACTCTGCTGCTTATTACTTTAATATGAGCAAACCAACATATATGTACAATTTCAAAGACGAACCTATCTTTGAAATAGAAAAAGCAGATAAAGAATTTTACTTATCAATTTTTGATCGTTACGAAGAACGCCTAGAAGAAGTAGGACAATCTGAAAAACCTGTTGTATTACGTGATTACTCAACAGACACATTTTTCAATGGCCTTTACGATCCAAATACTAAGCAGTTCAGCAAAGACTACCCGCTGACACCAATAAGCAAAATGAATATTGAAGACTTCTATATGAACCACGGTAAAGTCCCGCCCGACTTTATACCAGATGGACGCGTAGTATTTGACCCTACATCAAACGAAGAAGCTATAAACTTTAAGAAAGTCCCCTACTACGTCAACACGTACCAAAGAAGCGACTACGTGCGTAACGCTAAGACGCCCGATACACCGCTAGAGATGGGCCACGGACAACGGATCAAGGATAAATGCCCTCTAATACACACCATTATCTACCACATATTAGGCAATGGTGACGAAGAGTACGAACGTTTCATTAACTGGCTAGCTGCTATATATCAGACACGTAAGAAAACAGGAGTATCCTGGGTGCTTACAGGCACACAAGGTACTGGTAAAGGTATTTTCTACTCACGAATATTGCGCGGTTTGTTTGGCACACCACATGTACCTATGAAATTTCTACAAAGTATGGAAGAACAATTCAACCTCTACATGCGAGACGCATTGTTCTTGGTAGTTGATGAGTTTCATATGGCCTCTGCATCATCCAGTGCAGGCAAAATGGCTGATAAGCTTAAAAATCAAATTACAGAGCCCACAATAACTATTCGTGGTATGCGATCTAACCAGGTAGAAGTAGAAAGCTACACTAATTACCTATTTTTAACTAACAGAGTAGATGCTGTAAATATTGAAACAGGCGACAGACGTTACAATATTGCGCCTAAGCAAGAGGAAAAACTACTCGACAAGTTCCCTGGACTTGCTAAACAACTAGACTCTACAAAGCTAGAAAAAGAGTTATATCACTTCGCTGGTATGCTAAAAACGTACAAAGTTGATTCACATCTTGCTAAAACTGCTATTAACAACTTAGCTAAAGAACAAATGCGTAATGTATCAATGTCCGTGTTTGAAGAGTTCTGCCAAGCCCTTAAAGAAGGCAAGCTAAGTTACTTTACAGACATATTAGATATCAACACTGCATCTGTGTTACATGCTAATGAAATAGAAGCAGCGCAAAGACTTGTAAAATCATGGATTGCACAAGCGCATTACCCATACGTAGTTATACCTATGGAGCATCTTCGTACAGTGTTCCATGTTCAGACTGAACAGAACCCACGATTATCACAACGTGAGTTTACAAAACGTATGAATAGAAATGGAATTGAAACTGAACGTAAACGCCCTCAAGGAGCAGATAGAAACACTACCGCTATAAGAGGTGTTGTTACTGAATGGCACTCTAACGAATTAGAAATTAAACGTTTACAAGAAACTTACTTTAATGAGCATGATCAGAAATTGCTTTGTAAGTAATTATTAGCTAAACTAATAATTACAACAATAAAGGATTTTACGATGGTCAACTTAACTCAGGATACGAGACCAGATACATTCAAACCTCTCGAAAAACCAAAAGAGCTAGGGCAACTTAGATCTTGGTCTTATTCCGCCCTTAAAGTTTATGAAGAATGCCCTTATCGCAGTTACATAGCAAAAGTTAAAAAAATAAGAGAAGAGTCTGGCCCAGCAGCTGAACGCGGCACCATGATTCACCAAGAAGCCGAAGACTATGTCAACGGCACACTAGGCGAGTTCCCTGATTCTTGTAAGAAATTTAAAAGTGAATTCGAAGAGCTGCGCGCTTTATTCATAGATGCAAAAGTAGAACTAGAAGGCGAATGGGGATACGACTTAGATTGGAAACCTGTTGGCTGGATGGAAAAGCAAACATGGGCGCGTATTAAGCTAGATGCACTTATACATGAAGACGAAAAAAGTGCTCGAGTCATTGACTATAAAACAGGTAAAAAGTTTGGTAACGAGATTTCTCACAGCCAACAAGGCTTATTATATGCAATTGGTACTTTTTTCCGCTACCCAGAACTAGAGTATGTACAGGTAGAGTTCTGGTATCTAGATAAAGGAGAGACTACTAAAAAACAATATACACGTGAGCAAGCAATGCAGTTCGCACCTGGGTGGCATAACCGCGCACTCATTATGACAACTGCAACAGACTTTGACCCTACACCCAGTAAAGATAGCTGCCGATGGTGTTCATACCGTAAAGGAGATCACCCTGAATGCCACTGGGGCGTAGAATAAGTTTCCTCCATTGCTCACGCTAGTGAGTTCTTTATAACCCCTCTTCGGAGGGGTTTTTTTAACCTACAAACAAATTAAGGACCCTCAATGATACAAGTAGTATTCAAATTAATTACGTTCTTTCAGTTACTCAGTATCGTGAAGCGGAGAAGAGAATATGGAAATGAAGTTCGCGCAAAAAGAGAAAACAATCCAATACAAACTGATAACAGACCCAGTGGAAGCTCAGTACTGGACAACCCACCGATTAAAGAAGAGTGAAATTAAAATTATAACAAAGTGCGATCGGTCAACTGCGGCATTACTACGCGAGGAAATACTACATGACATCATTAGCAGAGAACCTAATCCCAGTAAAACAGCTGCGCCCTCCACAGACAAGATACCAAAAAGGCGTAAAGCAACCGCACCTCAATATGTTAAAACGCGGCAAACAAAACAAAAAACTAGGTGATAAAGTAACAGTAAAAATGTGGAAAGGTATGACTATGTACTCTTTAACTCTAGAAGAAAGAGCTACATGCCCTGTTGACTGCCAGCAATGGGATAACTGCTATGGAGATAACATGCCATTCGCGCACCGGTTTGACCACAATGAACCAGACTTTAAGCAAAAACTAAAGCAACAACTTGAAGAACTGAACTCTAAACATACTGAAGGTTTTGTTGTACGCCTTCATGTATTAGGTGATTTTTATGACGCGCTATATGTTACTTCTTGGCAATTATGGCTTCACCAATTCAAAAATCTTCATGTATTCGGTTACACGCACCACAATTCTAACTCTCAGTTAGGTTCAATGATTGGCAATGTTAATCGGCTCCACCCTGATCGATTTAGAATACGCTTCTCAGACGATGAGACTACAGAATTTAATGCAACAGTTATCCCTGAAAATACATCAACAGCCTTAGCATATAGCAAACCAGGAGTTATATGCCCTGAGCAAAGTAACTTTACAGACAGCTGTGCAACATGTGGATACTGCTGGAGCAGCGACCAACCTGTTATTTTTTACGAACACTAATATTAGTAAGGCTAATAATGATTATAACAAGAAGAGAAAAACTACAGCTCGACGGTAAAAAAATAAAAACATGCGGCAGCTACAACTTCGATAAGGAAGACCGGTCCGCATATTGTAAGTGTAGCCCACTGGATAAGATAGGTGAATGGCCAAATAGTTGTAAACGCTGCTATAGAAGAATAAGAATTTGAATCTGTATATTAGCTGTGCTAATATTATAAACCATCAATGAGTGATGAATATGTACAAACCATTTGAACACCAACAAGTCACGACTGACTTCATCAAAAATAACCCTCGCTGTTTAGTTACTTCAGACCCAGGTACAGGTAAAACACGGTCTGTTCTTGACGCTATACCTAAAGACGGACAACGGACCTTAGTTCTAGCACCACTGTCAATTCTTGAAAGCTCTTGGGGCGACGATATAGAAAAGTTTCGTCCTGATCTTACATACTCTGTTGCCTATGCAAAAAACCGTGAAGCAGCTTTTCTAGGGACTAACGATCCAGAACCTACTGACATAGTTATTACTAACCACGACGCAGTTAAATGGATTAAGAAAAACTACCATGTGTTATGCGGTTTTGATCGGCTTGTCATTGACGAATTTACTGCGTTTAAAAACCAAAGCAGCCAACGGTCAAAAGCATGCTTGAAAATTGCAGAAGCTTTCAATAGCCGTATAGCAATGTCCGGTACACCAAACAGCAACACAATATGTGACATCTGGCACCCAACACTTATTGTTGACGACGGAGAACGCTTGGGTAGACGATTCTACTCGTTCCGAAGCAGCGTCTGTACATCTAGCTTTAACGGCTTTGCCAACGAATGGCACGACAAAGACGAAGCACAAGAAATAGTAGGAGCTGCACTTAGCGACATTAACATACGATACGAGCTTACAGACTGTATTGATATGCCCGAACAGTCTGTAAATACAATGCTAGTAACTCTACCACCTAAAATTCAACAACAGTATTACCAGCTATCTGAAGACAATGTGCTCTATACCGGAACTAAAACAATTAATGCTATTCATGCTGGTGCCAAGGTCAAAAAGTTATTACAGCTATGTACAGGAGCAATTTACGACGAAGACGGTAATGCCGAGGGGATACACTCCGAACGTTACGACCTAGTAATGCAGTTAGTATCTCAACGATCGCATTCGCTTGTTGCATTTAACTGGAGGCACGAACGTGAACGCATGGCCGAGTTAGCAGACAAATTAGGTATTAGTCATGCAACGATCGACGGGTCTGTAGCTGCCCACAAGCGCAAAGAAATTGTTGACCGACTTCAAGCTGGTCAAGTTCAAGTAGTGTTTTGCCACCCGCAATCAGCAGGACATGGTTTAACAATGACCAAAGCAAAAACAATTATATGGGCTTCGCCGACTTATAACGCTGAGCACTACCAGCAATTCAACCGCCGTATTTTTCGAGCCGGCCAAACAGAAAAAACAGAAGTAATTCAAATTGCAGCGCGTAACACCTGGGAACCGGATGTCTACAAAAAACTTGAAGGGAAGCTAGGGAAGATGGACGAGCTATTAATGATTCTTAAAAACTTACACGACAACAGGAGGATTGCTTCATGAAAGAAAACATGAACGTAACGGAGCTTATTAATGAACGAGCTAAAGTAAAAGGCCAGATGGATAAAATAAATATCCAGCTAAAAGAATTACGAGCAGAATCAGATTACTTAGATGTACTGCTCCTCAAGAAGATGGATGCGGAAGGTGTTTCACGAACAGCTAATGAACAAGCTTCTGTATCAATCAACGAAGACACTGTACCTAACGTAGATGACTGGGATGCATTATATCAGCATGTCAGCAATACCCAAGATTACAGCTTGCTTCAACGACGCGTAAGTTCAACTGCTTATAAAGAATTGCTTAAGATGGGAGAGAACGTCCCTGGCCTCAGTCCCCGCACTGTACGCCGCGTCAACTTTAGAAAACTTTAACCCTTAACGATGAACGATGAACGATGAACGATGAACGGAGAACGATGAACTATGAGTAACCAAGCGTTAGCATTAGCCGAAACAGAACTACCCGCACACCTAAAGAAATCAGAAGGAATGGGACGCGGTAACGAGCACGTAGGAGCCCACTTAGCAATACCACGTGTAAAACTACTACAAAAAATGTCAGACGAAGTAGACAAGCACTCACCTGGGTATATTAAAGGTGCAGAAGCTGGTGACTTTATCAACACATTAACAAACAAAGTGTACGGCGAAGAAATGTATGTGTTAAGCATTACATTCAAAAACGAATTCGTTGTATGGCGTAAACGTGAAGCAGGCGCTGGATTGCTAGGTAACTATGCAAGCCATGCAGAAGCGCAACAAGCCATTGATGCTACTGACAAGCCCGAAGACTACGATCTTGTAGAAACACATACTCACTTACTATTAATCAAAGATCCTGAAACAGGTGACCTTGAAGCATCACCAGCGATTATGGATTTTGCATCTTCCAAGCTACGTATTTCACGTAACTGGAACTCGCAGATCGGTATGAAAGGGGGCGACCGTTTCGCAGGTCTTTGGAAACTTAAGTCACAAGCTGTTGAGAATCGTATGGGTAATGCCTTTATGAATCTAGACGTTGAGTTTGTTGGCTGGGCTCAAGAAGATGACTACAAAGTAGCAGAAAAAATCTACGATTCACATTCCCCTAGTAAGCAGTAAATACGCCTAGCGGAGTTCCTCCCGCGTAGTAACCAGGCTGACCCACTGGTAGGCACAACGGGTCATTTATTTTATGAACGAACATAGTTTTGTTAGATCTATACATAACTACCTAGACCCTAGTGTATATAAGTGGAAAATCCACGACACATTTACAGGGGGTGTGCCCGACGCTTTTTATTCAGGACCCGTAGGTTCTTTGTTCGTAGAATACAAATACATAAAGCAATTTCCAAAAAAAGACTCTACAATACTCAAGCACTCTCTTTCAAAACTGCAAGAAGCCTGGTTAGAAAGAGTAAAACCAGCAACGCCTGCTGCACTTATATTAGGTGTTGAAGACACTGCACTAATAATTTTAGATGACTTTTCTTTTGAAATAAGTAAAATGCACTATATTGATGCATGCATTTCGCGAAAGGACGTAGCGGAATGGATTTTTAACCTAACCCATGACGGGGCAACGTATGAACGATTCAAAGCAGATACCAGTGGCCGTAGCGAATCTGCGCAAGATCTGGCAACAGAAAAAAGTAGAAATGCATTTCACCCAAGTGGAAGCAGCAAAAGACCTAGAATGGTCACAAAGTGCAATCAGCCATTACCTAAGTAATATTACAGACTTAGGGCCGGCTGCTATTGTTAAGTTTGCCAACTTCCTAGATGTAGACCCTACTGAAATTGACCCTGATATAGAACATAAACTTCCTCATGTACATAAAGTAGTTATGGACTATAACTCAGATGACATGACGCGCCCCATAGAAGATGCTGTATACACTAGAAAAACTTCTGTTTCGTCCTATATCCAATTAGGAATAAAAGCCTGTATCGAAGACACTAATGGCAATAGCATAGAACGTCTTAGCTCTACTAACATGAAAGGCGTTGCCCAAATATGCGCCCTATCAAAATACCCCTCAGCAAAAATAGTAGCTGTACGAATAAAAAACGAAAAACAACTACGGTTCTACCTTAAAAAAGATATGCCTAATAAAAGCAAAATATCTAAGCTCTGGGCAGTGGTTTCCTTTAGTTATATTTAATTTATTTCTATACAGTAATACGTAATTTTACTTACATTACCTTTGTTTTTTTGGTAGTATAAATATTAGTAAAAGTACTAGTCACCTAATAATTACTTTGTACTAATACTTTAGTATTAGTTACATAACAAATTGCCCTTGAAGGAAGCAAATAATGGAAATGAAAGAAATACTGTCAGAAAAATATGGACCATTTATGGATTTGGCAGAACTAGCCACGCTTTTTAAACTAAAAAAAGAATCGTTATACCAACAGATATACAAAGGGCAATTAGACATAGCGCACGTAAAGCGCGGGAAAAAATACTTATTCCCAACTCATGAAGTTTCAAAATACTTAACAGCCAACCTCAGTAACGCTTAGCGACATCCTCAGCTTTTAAATTGATATAACGAGATAGCTGGTCAAGACTTGTATGTCCACTGACCAGCCTAACTTGCTCAATAGACATCCCTCTTTCAAACATCCTAGAAATAGCTTCATGACGCAGATCATGGAACGTTAAATCCTCTATGCCTAAACCCCGCCTTAATGAAGCAAACTTATCAGAAATCGACGAACTGTTGCTTACTTCAAACAGCTTATCCCTACCATTAATCTCTTTCTGTACGCGTACAATCACCTCTCTAACGCCTTTTAAAAGCGGTATTTTACAAAGCTTTTTGCCCCCCTCTGCTTTTGGGTCCTTCCTTAAAAGCTTAATAACCCCCCTAGCAAAATCTATATCTGACATTCTTAAAGAATGTATTTCACCCTGGCGCATACCTGACTCAATAGCTATGTCAATTGCGTGCCGTATCCAATGCTTCTTGGCTGCCTTTATGAGCATTTCATATTCTTTTGGCTCAAGACGTCTGTCCCTCCAAACGCTTCCAAGAATAACTTTCTTCTTAATTAGTTCCTCAGTAGCGATCTGCACCACATCTTCTACAAGTTTAATCCTTGAATTTTTTACAGCTTGCTTGAAATAGTACATTTGTTTTTGAAGTGTGCTCGCGCTGACTACTCGCCTCCTCTCAGCCGCAAAAACAAGAACATCTTCTACGGTAAGGTCGTGTATAGACACACCGTTGAAATAGGTTGCCAGTTGAGATAATGCGGAGCGCTTAGGTGCCGCTACGGGGAGATTAAAACGCTCATAACTTACTATGAGGTCTTGGATGATGTCTTCAATGACCACGGACCTAGGTTGACTGACATCGATAAACGAACCGTTGTCCATGCTCAATTCAACGCGCCGCACCCATACCTGTGCAGAAGCTTTAGTCAGAAAAGTTTTGTTTTGCCGAGGGTAGTTTTTGCGTCTTATCTCTGCAAAATAGCCTTTGCCCCGCTTCCTAATTGTAGCCATGTCACTCTCCTAGTGCGTCAATAGTGCGTCATTGGAGATATCATGCACGTTAAACCCCTGTATTTCAAGGGGTTAGAAAGCTGGCGGTGAGAGAGGGATTCGAACCAAAATAAGTGAATTTTTTATTTATTATCAATCATTTAAGTTCTATTTATTACAATTTACCTTACGGATAACCGAACACGTAAGTTCATGATATTTCTATTTATTTTATTTCTCATTATTTTTAAGTGCGTCATTGACGCAGTTGTCACAACTTCGTGGGTTACGACCTATTTTTAAATCATCAATAGCGATAAGAGACAGCGATGCAATTGCAAACGCCAGCATATAAGTAATCATTGGGGAGCCTCATTAGATAAGGCGGTATTATACAGAGAGGGTATTAGTAGTACTAATACTTTATGGTAATATCCGGTATGCTATTTCTTTCTAACACGCAGTGTGCCGCGATTTTTAGCACTACTAACCACTTTTAAATTACTTTGTTTATTGTTGCGGGGGTTACCGTCCTTATGATGAACATCTTTACCGCTGCCTTTTTTAACTATACCAGCAGCTAAAGCTCTACGACGCGCCGTATTACGCCCTGCTCTATTCTTCTTTTGCTCAGTTTTGCTGTGATATTCCTTATATTCTTTTTTATAGTTTCTTTTAGTAGCCATAATTACCTCAAGTAAATTTGCCGTATATATCTGCAACCTGATGGGTGCGCGTAGATGTCACATTTAAATAGGGCCCCCACATTGCGGCTAAAGGACCTGATACGCATAACCCTAGACCAGGGTAAAAAAACGATCCAAAAGACCATGTCATAGAGCTTCCAGTAGATGAGTACACATTTCCATATCTACCAGGAACATAGTAAGGTTGGATATGGCATGGGTGCTTACCATTCATTAAAGCGTATGTCTCATGAAATTCCGTTGTCCCAATGTTTACTGATGATAAATCCCAACCTACCCCTCCAAACGTGTTGCTGTTATTAGCAGTTGCTTTAACGTTTCTACTGTCGACAGTGTGAGTCATCCTGAAGTTTTTATTCTTAGAGCTATAAGACTCTTCGCCATTAGCTTTAAAAACTTTAATACCCATACCGCTAGAAGTTGTATTGGGCATATCACGAGATCTAATACATATCTTATAATCAACAACAAAATAGTTATGCGGGTAAACCGTATACGTTGAAGGCTCGGCAATATGCGGCGCAAAAAAATAAAACCTGTGGCTATCGCTGGCCCAAAGCTGCGTAGTTGTGTTGTAACCAGAAGCCCTCACAAGGCTGGGAGCGTGAGTCATACAAAAGCCCCTGTTAATTGGGCCTTCTAGCTCTGAATAATAATTCTCATAATAAGATGAGGCCTCATTAACTTTTGCAAATACTAAATAATCATCTGGCACGGTAGCGGGGACCGTTACTGGAGTTGCGATTACTTGCGGTGCTGGATATGTAAAAGTGCCATAATAGTAACCTAGTTCTGGGGCGTAGCCAGTCCACGCACTTGCCTGAACTGAGCCTTCAGCAATTACAGCAACGTTATCATACTGACTATCTACTTGAACAAACCCAGAATCATTTGTCGCATAAAAACCGTAATCACTCATATACGAAAAACTCCATACTCGTAATAGACGGTGGAACCGGTGGTATTAGACATAGTTATCTGATTAGTACCGATAGTTACGCTGGCTAAATCAGGGTATGGCTCGTATCTATGAGCGTTTATCATCCACGTACCATCGGTTGTAAGACCTGTTGCTGTTAAAGTCACACTTGAGTTAGCCGCTAAAGTACCTGAAAAGAAGTATGCATAGCGCATAGCTCTATCAGTAGTATCAAGTCTTATTTTAGCGGGGGTGCTGTCGTCCCAAACTCTTAGCCCTGTCGCCATTATTCTTGCCCAGGTACTGCTGGCCAGGTTATATCGCTGTCCGATGTCGCTGATGGGTTATTACTTACTATATCCCTTAGCTCCTGCCTATGAACGCGCCATGCTTCTTTATCTGCTTCGCTAAGAGGACTGTCAGGAACCTGTGTCCAATCAGTAAAAGCTAAGAACTGATTTCTTTTCTGCCTGATCGAATTCCAAAACTGGTCGGCATCTAATACCCAGCCAAGTTCTTGGCCTCTCCAAACATGAAACAAGCTAGGTTGCGTTGTTTTCGTAGCCCACGCATCATTTTCTCTATAGAGTGTTTGGATAGCTTCTGCATTGTTAGTATTAAATTCTATCTCATAAGCTACAAGGCCGTTGTACTCTACGCCGATTTCGTATGCGTTATCGTCAGCTGGAGTTACTATTGACCTTATTTCGCCCGATTCAGGGTCACAAAATGCAAACTTTTTCATCTTCTAATCTCCTATTAAACATCACTTAAATCGCCAATATGTACTCTCAAGGTATTACCCTTATATACACGTATACTTTTACTTCTATACTCTGTTCTGTTTGAACCATCTGCAGCGGACTTAATATTTAAGCCACTAGCGCTAGTACCTGATATGCCTATACTGCTGGCGTCAATTGTCCCACCAGAAATACGATCAGCGCTTATAGATCCGGTAGTAATTTTGTCAGCGCTTAAACCACCAATTTTTGCATCCGTAATAGACGCGTTTTTTATAAACGCAGCATTCATGTAAACGCCAGCTGGGACATCAGCTGTTGCAGCAGCAGCAGCGACTACACTAAAAGGAACTGATGCATCAGAGTCATCGTCTCCACCCCGCATAATTGCAAAACGATCGGCATTAACAATAAATTCGCTTTCTGTGCTACCTAAACTTGTTGTTGTGCTTGCTAAACCAAAACCTGCGACAGCTCCGTTGGCGTCGATCTTTACAGTGTACTGACCCTCGAGACCTCCAATACTGGAAGCTTGAGCCGTAAATTTTTCCTCAACTGTAATGTCAGTACCATCGCCATTTATATCATCCATTCGCGCCGAAACAGCAGTCGCGCTTGACGCTGCTGCTGTCGCTGAACCGTCAGCAAGTGTGGCTGAGCTAGCTGCGTTAGTGGCGGATACAGCCGCGTTACTAGCTTGAGTACTGGCAGTAGTAGCAGACCCGCTAGCAGCTGTTGCGCTAGCACCTGCGTTTGTTTCGCTTGCGGCGGCATTTGATGCACTGGTTGAAGCTGCTGTTGCGCTAGTTTCTGCACCAGTTTTTGCAGTTTCCGCGGCAGTTTGTGCAGTTTCCGCGCCAGTTTTTGCAGTTTCCGCGCCAGTTTTTGCAGTTTCCGCGCCAGTTTTCGCCGTAGAAGCAGACACGTTAGACGTTTCTGCTGCTGTAGCACTAGTACCTGCCTCAGTAGCTTTAGTTTCAGCGGTACTTGCATACCCCGAAGCTGATGTAGCACTTGCACCTGCATTAGTCTCGCTAGTTGCAGCGTTAGTCTCACTAGTTGCCGCGGCTGAGGCGGAGCCTAAGGCGTTAGTCTCGCTAGTTGCAGCGTTAGTCTCACTAGTTGAAGCAGCAGCTTGAGCCGTTTCTGCTGCAGTTTGAGCAGTTTGAGCAGCTGTTGCATAAGTACCTGCGTTTGTTTCACTTGTAGAAGCAGCAGCTTGAGCCGTTTCTGCGCTTGCTTGAGCGCCTTCTGCCAGGCCTTGAGCTGTTTCTGAAGAAGATTGTGCTTGCTCAGATAAACCTTGTGCGATCAGAGCGTCGGCTAAACTTGACGCCGCGTCTGCGGCACTTACAGCTGCACCCGCCGTGTCACCATAAGTATTAACAAGACTTGTTATATTAGTGTCAAAACCAGTGAGTCTAGTCGTTAAGTCAGTGGCTAACGCACTTTCAGTAATTGATTCATTAAGCACATCAAGTAAGAACGCTACGTCTGCCGCTGTTTCAGCTAGAGTGCCTTCAGCAGCGTTATACGGGCCAATCATTGCTGCTGTAGAGATATGCCTAACCCAATAATAACGGCTTGCACTTTCGCCTAAAGGATCAGTGTAAAAACGACTAGTAGATATGTCTAAAAATAAAGCGTCAGCAATATTGTCTTCACTGTTAAACCATATCTCTGTATGGGAGTGGTTATCGTAAGGCGGGTTATCCCATTTAAGGTTAACAACGCTGTACGCCCCTTGTGCAGTAAAGCCAGTAGGAGTCGGCGGTATTAGTAAGTTACCGCTTTCAGTTGCTGAACCAAAACCTATGCTGCCAGAGTTAAAATTGTTAGGGTCAAAAGGAGCCCCGTCGAGTTTCACAGCTAATCCAGAACCTAGTAACTCCCGAAGTGTTACAGCTCTGTCTTCCGGAGCGCCTCTACGGCCTAGTCTTATTTCGATTGCTTCTTTTAAAGACTCTAAGTAGCGGCGCGTATCAGCGTCTACGGACGCAGGCGGTTTCGGAATTGCAGGTACTTTAGTTGGAGTACTCACGTAGCCCTTACCTCGTCAATGCTTTGAGCAAGGCAAAAACTATTTATATCCTTACCTTCCACCTGTACTTCCCATTCGCGAGCAACTACAGCTGGCATTCGCATAACGGGCTCCAGAATAGTACTAGTACTAATATTAGCGGGTACAGTTACTGCTTGAGAAAACACATTATCTGTTTTTGAAAGCGTATAATTGGCGACTAATACTTCGTCGGCGTAAACCTTTACAGTTACTGGGTACGCATTAGCATCGATAGATACCCATCCCATAGACACTGGACTAGAAGCTACAAACTTTTTACTTTTAAAAATCGCGTTATCTAGTTCAGTGCCATCTCTAAATTTCCTAACACTGTTATCATCGTCAAATAAAGGTAGCAGCTCACCTGACTGAGGCTCGTAGTGTGCAGTTCGAACTTCGCCGCTACCAAATCTTGTCAAAGTGTTTTCGCCGGCAGAGGGGTCAAGTATCCAACTATTATCACCATCAAAGGCCACATATTTACCTTCATATAAAAAGGCTTTATATGAGGTTGGATTAAAGTCTGAGTTCCATTGGTCTACCGAAATAAGTCCTTTTGTGGCTACTGACCCGCTTGCACCCTGCACTTGGCACAAACCGTCTGGCCCTGCATATAAAACATACTCGCCCATATCTACAACACTGTTTTTATTGACGCACGCTTGTGCAAGATCAACGGTAACCGCCGTCATTGCACTTGGGTCTGTACCTGTAATAAAGTAAGGTTTACCTTTGGTTAAAGCCACTACCCCATTGTTAGTACCTGCAATTGCAACAATGGGCTCATCGGTCGTAATTCTATAGCTGATAGGCCAAGCATGAGGTAAAAACGGTACGCTTAAACAGAATCTTTTACCCGTAAAGCCGGCCATTACACCTTGCGCTAATGGAATTAACCCCTGTAGCGGACCGTCTGGATAAAGCGTTCCGTCGTCGTCTGGCGGACCAATCCACTCACTACTAGGCAAGACTTCTTGCAACTCATAAGCTGCTTTTTCATCGGTCGTTTGCAGTGTGGCGTATGGAACTTCCTTACATAGCTGAAACTGAGCACTTGTTGAGCCCGTGTTAGACCTATAAATACGCTTTAACGCATTTCCTGTAAGATAGTTTTTACCTGCTGGTAAGTTTGGCGACGGGATGCCTATAGTAGCAGTCTGCCCCTGAGTCATAGCAACAGCGCCAGATGCAGCACTCGGCGGACCTTCCCGCCCATCACCAGTTACTATTGTGTACACGTAAGATACATCATTAGGCGTAAGCGTCCCATCAGCTGCGCCACCAATAACAACACTAGGGGCTTGATCAGGCCTGGGCACGCCCAACGCATAGCTAACTGTTGGGTATGGCGCTGAATTGGTTATGGTTAAATACCAACCAACGCGAGGGTAATCTTCGCCAGTCCAATATAGTCTGTCAGTAGTGTCTCCAGGTATTGGGCCTTTAGCTACTGATATATCTTCTTCGGCCCACTGTAACCAGACGCTGCTGGCTTCGCCGTATTCGTAACGATAAATAGAATTTGACGCTGCGCTTACAGTGGTTTCAGCCCCCCCGTTTTGCTTTGCACCCTTTATTAAGCCGGATTCTAAATCTATGTCTTTTGCAATTTGACCAAATTGCTCTGATAAAAGCCTAGACGCAACTGCAGGTGCAATACCTGAAAACTTGTCTACTTTAAAATACACCATAAATTATAATCGCCTTTAATTTATCATCTATGCTAATAACTATCAGTCTTTAGCTAGCTCAACTTTTATCTTTGCAGTAATACTTTCTAGGGCAAGATCATTTACAACGGCCTTTCTTTTTGCATCCAATGCCATTGCTTGCGCTTGCTCATAAAGAGCTAGTAGCTCTTTTGCAGTATCACTTAGCTCGTCCATATTGTAAGTTTTCCCCTCAACTGTAACCGTAGGGATTTCTGGTTGTGACATGCGTGACTCCTTCAGGATAAATTAAAGTATTAGTATAACTAATTATTCTGGCGGAGTATAAGTAATTTATCTAGTTTAAATCTTGGAATACAAATTTATGGTATATCCTGTTACCGTCTTCGTCATCTTCGCCAACGTATTCCTGTGCGAACAAATCTTGTATGTCTGTTCTCCCTGATAAGCTAGATTGCAATGAGTCCAACGCATTATTAACTTCAGGCATATTTGTGTTTTCAATAGTTACGTCTACTACGTCTATTAACTCGTTATTTTCTATTCTTCTATAACCTACTTGTATCATTGAACGTTCTCCACAGTTCCACTTAAGTTCGACACGCTAAAAACCCAACCAGATGTAGAACTGACATGGTCAAACCGTATTCTAAAAGTAGTTGTTGAGGATTGCCTACCAAAAAAGTCATTTATAGTTACATCTTGCCCCAGCTTAGAAGACTCCCCTAATGATGTGTATCTGTTGTTATACCAATTGGTTTGAACTACCCAACTATTTTGATTAGTAAAGCTGTCTACAGAATAATACATCATTACGTTTTGAAAAAGCGTGTTGTAGCTAGAATGGCCTATTCGTATATAGGTTCTATCATTAGCTCCATCATAATAACAACCGGCTACGGTGGCTGAGCTATAGCCGGATGATGATAAAGCCATCTTACCCCTCCCAGGTGATATAATGTCTGTTTTATTGCCAGACACGTACCACCACCCGTTATATGGGCTTGGTGAACTGACGTAAGTCCCTGTGCCTATAGCAACCCCCGCAGTGTTTTTAGATTTTAACTCCTGCCTTATTTGATAGGAGTGATTTGTGTTCGCCGAAGAACTAGTGTTTTGTACATTTACTGTAAAGCTAGCTGTAACATATTGACCAACTGTGACCCCCGCCGCGGGTATAGAACTTTCAATTAGAGTGACAGGACTGGAACTACTAATGGTTTTACTAGCTGTATCACCAAATGTAAACTTCCCTATACCGTCCAACTTAGCGTACCTAGCGTCTAACGCTGCTTTGTTCATCCTCAGCTCAATAGTATCCCCGCTACTAAACGAAGAGGCAGATGTACCGTCCTGAGCCCGTACAACGGTCAAAGTAGACCCAGAAGTAGCTGTGACTTTCACTATTTCAATAGTGTCGCCTTGCACGATAGTAAGGTAAAAACTATCGCCTGTACCTACCCCAATCAGTGGAAAAGCGGTGGAAACTGCTACAGTCAATGACGTAGCAGTTTCCGTTATATCCGCAGCTAGCACAGAGCGGGCGTTGTTCTTAATTAAGATACCCATAAGGTAGCCCTCCCGCAGTTTTATTAGCTAACAGTGATTGTCCAAGTAATAGTCATAGAGTCATTAGCACCCTTGTTAACTACTGGAAAAACTGTTCGACATAACATAGTGCCGCCTGAAGTATCATTGTTAAAAATACCTGCTTCAGTAATAGCACCAGAACCGTCGCCCGCACCAAAAGTAGCAGTGTAAACAACTTTGTTGTCGTCAGTTGCGTCGATAGCACTACTGGTTAAAGTCTGACGGTCATCTTCAGTGCCTAGAGTGGTATCATTTGCAGAATCGACTGCGGTACTACCAGTACCAATTGCCATACCAGACATGACAGAGGCAGTTGTACCAAGCATTCTACTAGCAACAAACTCTTTGCCCGAAAGAACTACAGTGTTTGGTACTTCTTTTACAACTTCGCCGTTAAGCGCGATTGATAAAGCACCGGTTATTTTAAAGTTATCATTGATCATTGGATATTCTCCTAGTTAAAAGTTGACGCGTTAAACGCCGATTGGTTTGGCGTAGAACTCGCCGTGGTGGTTTGTAAATCTATTTGGATCTCGTCTGACATAAAAGCTTGCGACTCAGGTATGTCATAAGCTCCCGTAAGAATGTCAGGTATCACATGTGTATGCGTATAGTCTGTGGTGTCGGTCCCATTAGCAGATGCCAAAAAAAGATCATAGTTTGCTTGAGACAAGTTGTTGTTGGCAGCTGTGCTAATACCAACTCCGTCACCAGAATCAAATCTCGGGGTACCGTCGCTGTTGTAGCTGTTGTTAATATTGAGTAAGTTTCTGTAGATTTCTGGCAGCTTGACGTCTTCGTCATAATCACCAGCGAAGAGATCGGCTATAAAAGTCGTCCTTTCGTAATTTAGATTAGAGTTCGAGTTTGGACCATTTGGATCTAGTAGTCTATCAACGTAATTAAATTGATAAATTGCGGCATCTCTTTTATCGGTACTAATATATGGGAATATCCGACCGCTAAAGTCCGAAGCGGACATGTCAAACAGGGACGAATACGCAGATGGCACAGTAACGGCGTTAGCATCAAGCATCTGATTATAGGCTAAGCTATCCGCGATCTCTGCTGGTGACCTCTGGTAAAAAATAGACTGATCTAAGGAACCTGTATACTCTCTAGCCCACTGTTTGTTAAGAGCCGCATAATCACGCCAGTCTGTGGAGCTTACAGAAACCTTCGTAGCTGGCAAGGGGGGACTTGTAGCTATTTTAGCGACGTGGTTTATGGAGGCGTCGCTAACACTGTAACTATTATCAACAGGTAAAACAGACTCTAGGCTTGTTTCATCACTTATAGAAGTAGCTGACGACGCAGTTCTCAAGTTTTGGAATGAAATGTTGGAAGAGAAACTATACGAAGAACTAATAAGTTTAGTAAGACTAAAACTATCAGAATCATAAAAAACAATTGGATCACCTGTTTCAAGCTGATCGTCGTAGTCGCCGTCAAGTATGTCCGCTATAAAAGTAGTTCTTGAATAATTAGTATTGTCATGATCGTCGGCGCTTATTATGGCAAACATACCACTAGCGGCGGGTAGGTTCTCGGTCACAAGGCTGGAAAACAATTCAGATGTATCAAAAAAACCCACTGAGCCAGACGTGTCAAAATCAAACAACTGCACATATTTGTCGTCAAGATTAGTATGGTCGCCATTACTAACGTAAGCCCAAACATCTGCTGCTGATTCCCCAGTCAGGCTGCTCCACATTGCGTCGCTAAACCTATAACCTGGGTCTACTATTAAACTGACATCCCGAGTTTGGGTGTCAGTTAAGGTAGCAACCTCATATTGATTACTTTGGAGTCCTATGGTGTTGTTATCGCTAACCCCAACATTGTCACCATTAAAAGATTTAGGTACTGATTTACTTACTAGATCAGTAACTGAGGCACTTTCTGCTACTCCATCAAAATCTCTTGTTTGCCCACGAACAGAACTGAAGTCACTCACAAAACTGTAACTAGAGTGTAAGCGCTTAAAAACACTAAGGGCTTCAGTGTCAGTAAAAGAAAAGCTATCTGTTTTATCGGAGCTTGAGCTATGCGATAAAACGTCCTCAAAACTATAAGAACTTGTAAAGGGTTTGTCCGCTAAAAAGCTTGTTTCATCAACAGTTGATATAATTTCAGTCAGATTTTTAGAGACTTGTTTTTCATCTGAATCTTCAAAGTCTATAAACCCAGCAGTGTCATATTTACTAGCAAACAAGTCATCTATAAAAGTTGTTGACTGATAATCTATAGTTGCACTAGTATTAGAATTAAGTCTATCAACAAATTCAGAAAGCACAGCAGTCCAACTAACGCTCGCGCCATCCCGTATTGATTGCGACCAATCGCTAACGCTCTCATCGCCAATAGGCCACATGCCTCTATACTTTGTAGGTATGCTAATAGCGCCGGCGCCAAGGCGTTCGTTAACTGATAATATATCAGCTAGCTCATTAACAGTTCTAGCCGGTGCGTCAAACGGGTGCTCTGCAGATAATATATCCCCAGGTGTTTTATCAAAATGGCTTCTACTGTCAGACGTTACTGAGTAAGAGCTAGTTGCAGGGAAACTTACACCTATCGACGGAGTACTTATTAGCTCACTAGTAGCTGAAAAACCCGTTGTGTAGTCAATAGCTGCAACGTCGCTAGTACTCACAACCGTATCAGGGCGTTTTACTGTATCAATTGTATCAATAATGTCTGTTAGGCTCAGATCAAGAGGGCCCAAAACAAACTGATCATCATAATCACCGGCAAGCACATCTTGCACAAACGTGGTGGCGTAATCTGACCCGCCCGCTGCTGCTGTAAAGGCAGCCAAGTCATCAGTGTTTAAATTATTTATGGCATAGCTATAAATAACAGAACCATCACCGCTATTTACTTTACCGACTTGCGATCCATACTCAGCATCATAAGTATCGAATAAGCTGTGGTAAGGCTCCGGTACTTGGCCACCAGAAAGTGCGCCCGTTACCGCTTGATAACGCATTATGTCAGCTAGTTCTTGGGGCGACCTGCTTGGTAAGTCCAATCCATCTACAGGGGTTAAGTCGACATTTTTTCCGAATGTTGTAAATGAGCTATCCGTAATAGAATAAGAGCTCGTTGCCGGTATACCCGCGCCTATTGACGGGGTGCTTATTAGCTGACCAGTAGATGAAAAACCTGTTGTGTAGTCGAAAGCTGTCTCATCGATTAGGTTCGGACCAACGCCAAGTAGACCTGTAACAAAGTCTGTTCGTGTGAAGTTTTTACTTATTGTGAAAATTGGGTTTCCAGAAAAGTCAGTGGCCCCCGTTAAAACTCTTATTAATGCAGTATATTCGGCAATCTCTTCTTCTGTTAACTGGCTTGCGATAAATAGAAGTTGGGTGCGTTCATAACTAGAACTAATATCAGATATGCTATCTATATCTAGAAGACCTAGCACATAGTCGTTAGCGCTAGTGTCACCAACCTTCACAGATTTCGAAAAACCAGTCCAGTCAGCGTATTCTGCGGGAGTACGGCCATCTAAGAAGGATCTGTCACTAAAATCGATATGCTCGTCTATAACTCGTTTTGAGACGTCTACGGTTTCTAATAAGTCAGAAAGACCAACAAAATCTTCGTCATAATCACCAGCGAAAAGGTCGGCTATAAAAGTCGTTCTTTCGTAATTTAGATTGGCACTGTTGTTTGGACCATTTGGATCTAGTAGTCTATCAACGTAATTAAATTGATAAATTGCG
>ERZ1046568.943-NODE-943-length-21941-cov-87.507448_pt1 | contig 21941 bp, 11 predicted proteins | sample MGYA00383092_ERZ1046568 | MGnify/ENA primary metagenome ERZ1046568 (study PRJEB29581, sample SAMEA5548362) | metagenome | biome: marine; feature: coastal; material: water | depth 1 m | study: Short-term variability in the microbial, nano- and picoplankton... | reverse complement strand
ATAGAACAAAGCATGATGCTTCTATTAGTTCTGGTTTAGCTTTAATGGCTTGCAATAAACATAGATACGCTCCTTCGAGCCCAGTTCAAAGAAAAGTTTACGACTTAGGAATAAAAAGATATGACAACAAAGGATCGATGTCTAAAATAATAAAATAAATGAAGATATACACAAATACCAATAGTGCTTTTCCTAGCCAAGTTGTTAGTGACGAAGAGAAGGCAAGCTGGGATTATGGCTTGCAAGTTTCTCAAGCTATTGAAAACGAGTGGTTCGACCAAGGTAGAACTAATGGTAATAGATATTTGAGTAATTCAAATAACTTTCACCAACTAAGACTTTACGCTAGAGGAGAGCAATCTACTCAAAAGTATAAAGATGAATTGTCTATAAACGGCGATTTGTCTTATCTTAATTTAGACTGGAAGCCCGTACCTGTTATATCTAAGTTTGTAGACATAGTTGTTAATGGCATGTCTAACAAAACATATGACATTAAAGCGTTCGCTCAAGATCCTGAGTCTATGAAAAAACGAACTGGTTATGCTGAGGCTGTTCTTAGAGATATGTACTCTAAAGATTTAATTGCAAAAGCTAACGCAGCAACAGGTCAGAATTTTATGAATTCTGGTTTACCTCAAAATGAGCTACCAGAGACTCAAGAAGAGCTTGACCTACATATGCAGCTTTCTTACAAGCAGTCTATAGAAATAGCTGAAGAAGAGGCTATATCAAATACTTTATCTTTTAATAAGTGGGATTTAACTAGAAGAAGATTAAATTACGATCTAACGGTTTTAGGTATAGCTGCTGTTAAAACTAACTTCAACACGTCTAACGGTATAACTGTTGATTACGTTGACCCAGCTTGTATGGTGTATTCTTATACAGAAGACCCTAATTTTGACGACGTGTATTACGTTGGTGAAGTTAAAGCAGTTACAATACCAGAGCTTAAAAAGCAGTTTCCAAACCTTACGGATAGAGAGTTAGAAAGAATACAATCGATGCCTGGAAACCGTCAATATATATCAGGTTGGGGCAATTACGATGAAAACACCGTACAAGTTATGTACTTTGAGTACAAGACTTATATGGATCAGGTTTTTAAGATTAAAATTGGAAACAATGGTTTAGAAAAAGCTATTGAAAAAACAGATTCTTTTAACCCACCACCTAATGATAACTTTGAAAGAGTTTCTAGGTCTATTGAAGTGTTATATACTGGCGCTAAAATAATTGGAACACAAGAAATGCTGCAGTGGGAAATGTCTGAGAATATGACAAGACCTTTTGCTGATACTACCAAAGTAGAAATGAACTATGCTATAACAGCGCCTAGAATGTACAAAGGTCGTATAGACTCTATTGTAAGTAAAGTAACTGGGTTTGCTGATATGATTCAATTGACTCATTTGAAATTACAACAGGTTATGTCTAGAATAGTGCCTGATGGTGTTTTCTTAGACATGGATGGTTTAGCTGAGGTGGATCTTGGTAACGGAACAAACTATAACCCAGCGGAAGCGTTGAATATGTATTTTCAAACTGGTTCCATAGTTGGTAGATCACTCACTCAAGATGGTGAACTAAATAGAGGTAAAGTGCCAATTCAAGAGTTAAACTCTTCAAGCGGTCAAGCTAAAATACAAAGTTTAATACAAACTTATCAGTATTACTTACAAATGATCCGTGATGTAACAGGATTAAATGAAGCTAGAGATGGTTCTGCTATGGATAAAAATTCATTAGTAGGATTACAAAAGATGGCCGCTAATGCATCCAATGTAGCAACTAGACACATATTACAGTCTAGTCTGTATCTAACCCTTAAAACCTGTGAAAACATATCTCTTAGGCTTTCTGATGTTTTAAACAATCCATTGACAGCTAACGCTCTTCAGCAAAGTATATCTTCTTTTAACGTAGGTACACTTAAAGAAGTTCAAAACTTAAACTTGCACGATTTTGGTATATTTTTAGAGCTAGAACCAGATGAAGAAGAAAAGCAACTTTTAGAACAAAATATACAAATAGCATTACAATCAGGTGGTATTGATCTTGATGACGCTATAGATATCAGGCAAGTTAAAAACCTGAAGCTAGCAAATCAAATGCTTAAGCAAAAAAGAGCTACTAAAGCTAAGGAAGATCAAGCTAGACAGATGGCTAACATACAAGCGCAGGCTCAAGCTAACGCTGAAACAGCTGAAAAAGCAGCTTTATACGAAGTACAAAAGCAACAAGCGTTAACTCAAGAAAAAGTTAACATAGAGCAAGCTAAGTCTCAATTTGAAATACAAAGATTACAAACAGAAGCTAGTATTAAAAAAGAGTTAATGGCAGAAGAGTTCAACTATCAAATGCAATTAGCTCAAGCTACTATACAGAGAGAAGCTCAAAGAGAGAAAGAAATAGAAGATAGAAAAGACAATAGAACTAGAATACAAGCTACTCAACAGTCTGAGCTAATAGATCAAAGAAAGAACGACTTATTGCCTAAAAACTTTGAGTCAAGTAATGATAGCCTAGGGGGTTTTGGTCTAGAACAGTTCGCCCCTAGATAAAAAGTAAACACAATTATTTAATTATATTATATTATGTCAGAAACAAAACAAGAAGGCGACTTCAAGATGAAGGCTAAGCCAAAAAAACCTAAAAATTTAGGTGTAAAAAACGAAATCACTAAGGTTGAAGTAAAAGAACCTGTGAAAAAAGTTGAAGAGGAAGTTACCAAAGTGGTAATACCTAAAGAAGAAACAAAGGTAGAGGATCTTGTTCAAGTCGAAGAGGTAGCGAAGGTTTCTGTAGGAGAAACGCCTGTAGATGCTGTTGAAACTGAAGATCAAACACAAGAACCTATTAAAGATACCGAAGAGTTTCAGCAAATACAAGAGGTAACTGAAGAAGAAGTAAAGCAAGTTACCGCGGAAATAAATGAAGCTATAAGAGACGAAAAGGTATTAGGCAAACCTTTACCTGAAAACGTGGAGAAATTAGTTTCTTTCATGGAAGATACTGGAGGAACAGTTGAAGATTACGTTAGATTAAACGCTGACTATTCAAACGTATCCGACAGTGTATTATTAAAAGAATATTACTTAAAAACAAAACCTTATTTAGAAGGTGAAGATATTGACCTCATGCTAGAAGATTTTTCATATGATGAAGAACTAGACGAGGATATAGACATACGCAAAAAGAAACTTGCGTTAAAAGAAGAGGTTGCTAAAGCTAAGGGCTTTTTAGAGGAGACTAAGAGTAAGTACTACGATGAGATCAAGTTGAGACCAGGCGTAACTCAAGACCAACAAAAAGCAACAGACTTTTTCAATCGCTACAAAGAGGACCAGAATATAGCGCTTCAAAAACAGAATCAATTTAAGTCTAAGACTAAAGAATTATTCAACAACGATTTCAAAGGTTTTGATTTCGAAATTGGAGAAAAAAAATTTAGATATGGACTGCAAAATAAGGATGCTGTTGCTGAAAAACAATCTGATATTAACAATTTCATCGGGAAGTTCTTAGATGATAAAGGTAATATTAAAAATCACAAGGATTATCACAAAGCTCTATATGCTGCTATGAATACTGATAAACTAGCAAATCATTTTTACGAACAAGGTAAAGCTGACGCTGTAAGAGATGTTGTTAACAGCTCTAAAAACCCTAGTACAAGCCCAAGGCCTACTAGCAGCGGTAATGTTTTTGTAAATGGTTTCAAAGTAAAGGCTATTAGTGGTATGGATTCTTCAACTCTTAAAATTAAAACAAAAAAATTTAACTAAAAAACTTAAAACATGGCTTTAAACAAAGCATTCGGTTCAATTACACCGAGTCAAAAACAACAATTGTTAAATGATAACTATTTATCATTTAACGGAGGAACTGGCGACAGCGACTCTGACACTTTTGCACAACAGTACTTACCTGAAATCTACGAACAAGAAGTAGAGCGTTACGGAAACAGAACTTTATCTGGATTCTTACGTATGGTTGGAGCTGAAATGCCAATGAGTTCTGATCAAGTAATCTGGTCTGAGCAAAATAGATTACACGTTGCTTACAACGATGTATCTAACGATGGAACTAACACTTTAACTTTCACAGTAGGTGGGGCTGGAGATGCTTTCGTAGAGAATGTAATTTCTAAAGATCAAACTATTGTTATTTTAGATACAAATAACTCTGTAGAGTTAAAAGCATTAGTAACTTTATCTAGCCAAACAGGAGCTACCGCTACTGTAGAAGTTGCACCTTACACTGCAGCTAACACTGCTGGTCTATCCGCTACTGGTCTTAAGATCTTTGTATACGGTTCTGAATATGGAAAAGGTTCAGCTATTACTAATTCTACTGGAGCAACAGATACTACTGGATACAAAACAATTACACCATCTTTCACACAGTACTCTAACTCACCTGTTATCATCAGAAACAAATACGTTGTAAACGGATCTGATATGGCACAAATTGGATGGGTTGAAGTTGCAACTGAAGACGGAACATCTGGATATTTATGGTATTTAAAAGCTGAATCTGAAACTCGTTTACGTTTTGAAGATTACTTAGAAACATCTATGATTGAAGGCGAAAAAGTTGATGCTGCATCTGCTATCACTACTGGAAAAGGTACTGAAGGTTTGTTTGCTGCTATTAATGAGCGTGGTAACGTAAACGTTGGCTTTACAGCTGGTGATGGATTAGCTGATTTTGATGCTATCTTAAAAAACCTAGATACTCAAGGAGCTATTGAAGAAAACATGTTATTCTTACAGAGACAAACAGCTCTTGACTTTGATGATATGTTAGCTTCTATTTCTCTAGGTACTGCTGGTGGTACTGCTTTTGGATTATTTGAGAACTCAGAAGAAATGGCTTTAAACTTAGGATTTAGCGGATTCCGTAGAGGATCTTACGATTTCTATAAGACTGACTGGAAATACTTAAACGATGCTTCTACTCGTGGTGGAGCAGGTGGAAGTAATTCTATCGAAGGTGTATTAATTCCTGCTGGAACTTCTACAGTTTACGATCAGATCTTAGGAACTAACATTCGTCGACCATTCTTACACGTACGATACAGAGCTTCACAAGCTGATGATCGTCGTATGAAGTCTTGGTTAACTGGTTCTGCTGGTGGTGCGTTTACTTCAACTCTTGATGCTATGGAAGTAAACTTCCTATCTGAAAGATGTTTAGTAACTCAAGCTGCTAACAACTTCGTTCTTTTCAAAGGAGCATAGTAATTTATCAATAATAATCCCTGCCTTCGGGCGGGGGTTTTTTATATGACATTAGCCCCTTACTATTTATATACTATGGCTATTGTCACAATTTTAAACTATTTAATTATATTATATCATGGCTAAAAAAGCTACAAAAGCAGAAGAAACAATTGAGGTTGCAACTCAAGAGGTAGCAGTTAAAACTGCACCACAAAAACCCACAAAACCAACGTGGGAAATTAAAGACAGAAATTATTATTTAAAAGGTAATAAATCTCCTTTAACATTTACTATACCATCAAGACATACAATGAAACATTCATTGTTATACTTTGATGAAGAACAAGGGTCTCAAAGAGAACTTAGATATGCTACTAATCAAGCATCACCATTTGTAGACGAACAAAAAGGACAAGCTACAATGGGTCATATCACTTTTAAAAATGGGACATTGCATGTTCCAAAAGAACAACAAAACTTACAAAAAATACTATCTTTATATCATCCACTTCGTAAGAATGTATATTCAGAGTTTAATGCTGTTGAAGAAGCTAAAGATGATTTAGAAATATTAGATCTTCAAATAGACGCTTTAAACGCTGCGCGCAGTATGGATGTAGATCAAGCGGAAGCAATACTTAGAGTTGAACTTGGGTCTAAAGTTGCTAGTATGAGTTCAAAAGAACTTAGAAGAGATTTGCTTTTGTTTGCTAAAAGTAATCCAAGTTTATTCATAAGCCTAGCTAATGATGAAAACGTAATACTAAGAAACTTTGGTATTAGAGCTTCAGAAGCAGGTATAATCAAATTATCTCAAGATCAAAGAACTTTCACATGGGGATCAAACGGTAGAAAATTAATGAATGTGCCATTTGATGAAAATCCTTTCTCAGCTTTCGCGGCTTTCTTAAAAACAGACGAAGGTGTTGAAATCTATAAGTCTATAGATAAAAAACTATAAAAACAAGTAATACTATATTGTAGTAGCTAGGTCACTTTAAAAGTGGCTTAGTTGCTATAATTAATAAAAATATAAAATGGCCATAAACGTAAACACTGTATATCAAACGGTTTTATCTATCCTAAATAAAGAACAAAGAGGGTATATAACTCCAGATGAGTTTAATAAATTAGCTACTCAAGTTCAATTAGAAATATTTGAAACTTATTTTGACGACTTAAACCAGCAATTGCGAGTGCCACAGGTTGACAGCGAGTATTCTGATAGACAGAAGAACGTTGATAATCATATATCTATATTTAAAACTATAGGCCCTTGTCAGTATGATCAAGTCGGTGAATTTTACTTACCACCTTCTAATCTTCACAGGATAGGTACTGTCATATATAAAGACGAGACAGAAGTTCAAAGAGTGCAACGCGATCAACTATTATTTCAGTTAGCTTCACCAATAACGAAACCCACAAAGCATTTCCCAGTTTATGTATATGAACAAAACGGAAATTTTGTACCAGCTAACGAAACCCCCTTAGGTGAAACTAGAATATACGTGTACCCAAAGACAATTAATGCACCTTCAGATATAACTGTATCTTATGTGAAGAAACCTAAAGATGTTGTTTGGGGTTTTCAACAACTAGGTGGAGGTGTTTGGACGTCTGGGCCTTATATATATAATGAAAATAACTCAACTCAATTTGACATAAGCGACAGCGAACAGTCTGAGGTTATATTAAGAATACTATCTTACGCAGGTGTAGTTATTAGAGATCCTCAAATAGTACAAGCTGCAGCTCAAGAAGTTCAGTCAAACGAAATAAACTCAAAAAGTTAACATATGTCATTAATTACTGAAACTAATCAACAATATTACGAAGGAGCTCAAGGGTTTATTGGTACTGGAAGAACAAAATCTTTCACAGCGACATTCAACACAGATCTAGTATGGTTTACAGCTTTGTCTACAGATGTTAATTATGCTTTAAATAATTTTAAATTATACACTAGCCCAAATGGAAATCCTGGCAGCTTTCAAGAAGTAACTACAGATATCTACACTGTATCTGGTAATGAGTTAATTTTTGATGCATCGCCTTTGGAAGGAGAATTTATAGTTATTCAATTAAAAGCGTTAGACGGAGGTAATTACGGTACTACGCTTGACCAAAAAGCTTATGGTGAAATAGTTGAGAACAATTACGGTTCGTACTCTTATTTGTCATTAAAAGATGTTGTAAATAATTTCTTAGTAGCTTATGTAGGTGCTGGAAAATTAATACTAGATGTTAAAAGAACTGATGTAGTTTTTCACGCTAAGCGTGCTGTTCAAGAGTTTAGTTATGATACATTGAAAAGTGTACACTCTCAAGAGTTAACTATTCCACCTAGTTTAAGCGTTGTTATACCTCAAGATTACGTTAATTATGTTAAAGTATCTTGTATAAATAGTAATGGTGTAAAAATACCTATATATCCAACTAACAACTTAACTACAATTCCATATGAGAAGCCAATACAGGATAGTAAAGGAGTTCCCACTCAAGATAACTTTGGTGCAAACATAGAAGGAACCTCAATAACTAAAGAGAGGTGGAAATCATCTAAAACAACTACAGCCGAGAATTTAATAAATGAAGCGCTATTGTCAGAGTTTGGTTGGGGCTATGAACAAGGTTACGGCTACGGTCAATTGTATGGTATGGATCCACAATATTCTAACTCAAACGGGTGGTTTACTTTAGATGAGAGAGAAGGCAAAATGTCTTTTTCTAGCAATCTAGCTGGTAAACTCATTGTGTTTGAGTACATATCTGATGGATTATCTACAGACTTAAATACTAAGATACCAAAGCTAGCAGAAGATGCTATGTACGCTTATATTTCACACGCGATTATAGCCACTAGAATAAACCAACCTGAATATATAGTTCAAAGACTAAAGCGAGAAAAAAGTTCAAAGCTTAGAAATGCTAAGATTCGTTTATCAAACATAAAGCTCGATGAGATTACTCAAGTAATGAGAGGTAAATCTAAATGGATTAAACACTAGAATAATATGCCAGAAATTCAAAACAATTTTATACAGTCTAAAATGAATCAAGACGTCGATGACAGATTGGTTCCTAACGGCGAGTATAGAGCGGCTTTAAATGTAGCTATAAGCAGGTCCGAAGGTTCAGATGTAGGTGCGTTAGAAAATATACTAGGTAACTCTGAAATAAGTGTTACTAACTTAACAGGTTTAAGAATAAACAACTTAGACATCGTAGGTTATTATATAGATAGATCTGAAGATAATATTTATGTGTTTCTTTCTGACTATGTAGATTCTTCTAGTAGCGGCTTAGCTAACTTTGCTCCTTCAACTGTTAATAATTTCATTTATAGATATAATAATACATCTGGTTTATACACTAAACTAGTGCAGGGTCATTACTTAAATTTCTCTAAAAACAGCCCTATATTGTCTGTTAACATACTAGAGGGTTTAATGTTTTGGACTGACAACAGAAACCAACCAAGAAAAATAAACGTAAGAACAGCGGTTGCAAATTCTAACTACTACAATAGTGAAGATAAGATTTCTTTAGCAAAATACTATCCTTATACCCCAATAAATTTAGTGGATTTAGCTGGTGATGAATATGGTGTCTCTACAATGACTAACCCTTCTCAAGAGTTTCTAGACATAGAAAAAGATGGAGAAGTTTATGATAATCCAGACTACGAAGAAGATTGGGCTGGTGATCCAGAGCTTTTGTCTGATAAATTTGTTAGATTTAGTTACAGATTTAAGTTTGACGATGGAGAGTATTCTTTGATGGCTCCTTGGACTCAAATATGCTTTATTCCTAAGCAGCAAGGTTATTTTAATACGCAAGACTCTGAAGAGGCTTATAGAAGTACTATTGTTTCTTTCATGGAAAACAACGTTACTCAAATGTTGTTAAACATAACTTTCCCAACACAAACTCCAAACATAGATCTTAGCGTTTCTAGTGTAGATATACTATACAAAGAATCAGATGGTTTAGCTATTAAAGTTATTGAATCTATACCGATAGACTCAATAGTTTCTCAAATGGCTAATAATGCTAACAACTTAGTGTATTCGTATAAATATATATCTACAAAGCCATATAAAACATTACCAAGTAGCGATGCAACTAGAGTTTATGACACTGTGCCAGTTAGAGCGCTTTCTCAAGAAATAATAAGCAATAGAGTTGTTTATGGTAATTTTTTTGACAAACAAACGCCGCCTAAGTTTGTAAATTACGGAGTAGGCTACGGTTTAAAAGACGCTGTAACATCAACTCCTGTACAAAAAATATATAGCCAAATAGAATATCCTAGTTCTAGTTTAAAGCAAAATAGAAACTACCAAGTAGGTTTTGTTTTAGCTGATAGGTTTGGTAGACAATCTTCAGTTATACTTTCAGCCAAAGACTCTGGAACAACAAGTGAAGACTTACTTTTCGGTGGGTCTACGGTATACGTACCTTATGCAGATGACTCTATAGACGCTTTAACGTTTCCAGGTTACGAATTAAAAGTATTAGTTGATATAATAGAAGGAGGAACAACAGCTATTCCTATCACGCCAAATATAAGCACTGGTTATCCAGGTGTTTACAAAGACAATTCACAAGGAGTTGATTCAGCGATTATAACCACACCAGGCGCAAACTATTCGCCAGGTCAGAACATAGCTACAACAGGTGGCTCAGGCTCTGGTTGCACGGTTGATATAACTGTAAATGCTAGCAGCGAAATAAACGCAGTCACAATAAACAACCCCGGTACTGGTTACAAAACAGGTGAAACCTTAATCCCTAGTGGTGTAGGTGGTGGTGGTGCTTCTTTTCTTATAACTGTAAACGAACCAAACCCACTAGGCTGGTATAGCTATAAAATAGTTATTAAGCAAACAGAACAAGAGTATTACAACGTTTACCTCCCTGGTATATTAAATGGATATCCTATTGGCTCTAAACAAAACCCTTTAGAAGGCACTGGAACTGAAGAAGAAAATAAAACAGCGAATATAGTTTTATATAGTGATAACATAAACAAGATACCAAAAGATTTAAACGAGGTTGGTCCTGATCAAAGACAATACAGAAGTAGTGTAAACATATTTGGCAGGGTCACACCTAATTTTATTTTATCACAAGATAACGTTTTTTCAACTCAAAGCTACCCAAGTGCTTTATCTGATACAGTACCTAGTATAGCTACTCTTAGAGACACAAATTATAACCCTATAGTGAACAAACCTGGTGAGGCTGTTGACTTGGATTACAGGGAGTTTTACCAGAGCGATACAAACCCATCTATAGCTAGAATATCAATAAAAAATCAGATAGGTAAAACATCTTTAACCACTACAGAATTAAATTACGGAATATCTCTTGGCGTCTATGAAACGTCGCCGGTGACATCTCTTTTAGATATATACTGGGAGACAAGCACTGTTGGTTTGGTTTCTGAATTAAACAAAGCAGCATCAGCTGATTTTAGTGGTCCAAATGAAATTATTTTAGATCTTCCTTACACTCACGAGGAAGGCACACCAGACACTGATATTGTAGCACAAGGTAAAGCTATAGATGATCAGGGTAATGAATTCGTATCTGGCCAAATAGAATATACGTTAATGCATGTAGAAGACGCTAATGGAGACGCTGTAAGTCAATGGACTTCTGGTTATCAAACAAGATCAGGTTTGGACTGTTTCGACCTTCAATCAACTCTAGATGGTTTCGAGCTATCTATAAGCGAAGATACTTTCTTTTATTTTAGCACTGAACCGGCTAAGAATAATTTTAAATTCTATATAGACTGTTTTGACAATTTCACCAGCTCTACTACCACTTTGCAGTTTGAAGGTGCTTTATCTAACACATCTCCAGAAATAATAACTATTGAAAGATCTATACCTTACGACATCGGTGAAGCCTCTGGTTTTAGGCCTATAGCTAGTGCACCAAACATTGTTTTTGAGATGGTTGGTGAAAACGGTGTTTATGGCGGAGCAGCTACTGATCAGCTTAAAAAAGATGGTTTAAGCTGGAGTTTAGGTGATGTTTCAAGAGGTGGCACAACTAGTCCAGATAACTTTGGATTTTCTATAAATCCTGTAAGTGGAGTTATAAGCCACCAAGGTTTCAACCTTAGTTCTGGTGAAAGTTATAACTTACCAATTACGCTTACAGACTCTGGAGAAGACACAGACTCTATAACTTTAACAGTAAATATAGAAGCTGGGGAATTTATAACGTTTTACTCTAAAAGTGACACAACAGGAACCGTAAGACCAAGTGAAACTCGAGAAATATCTAATACTCAATTCAATTGGCGAGATTCTGGAGGTGATGAGCAAGAAGTTGTATTAGTCACAGTTGGCACTCCAGACAATGGGTTTGAAGACGTTGAAGAAAATGCGACTGTATCTCCTATTCCGAACAATAATCTAGAGGCTGTAGTCCAGTTTGCTATGACCGCCGCCATCGATAAATGTAATATATATATATATAAAGGTGATGTTGGTAGTTGGAACCCAAGTGGTACCGGTGGACCATTACCTCCTGGTACAGAACTAATATCGCAGGAATTACAAATCCCACCGCGCGATGGTGTAATCAACGAAACTTTTCCTATACCAGAAGAATATCAATCAGAAGCAACAGCTTTCACTATATTTGTTTGGATCTTTAACTTTGATGATAATCAAAATCCTTAATAGGTCTAAATTAGATAAAAAATAAATAATATACATATGCCAGTTATTTTAGATGTATCATACTACAACACGTTCTTGTTGAAACAAGTTACAGAACCTACCGTAGACCCTGCAGGGCTGACACCTGTTTGGCCTAGAGGTTTTCCATACAACGCTACTTTAGAGATAAGCCCAGAAGTAGGTCCTTTTCCAGGTGTAGCTAGCTCTGTAAATGCCTCTAATAGTTTTTACTTAGAAGAGTCAAGAATACGTGGAGGTTACAATAACACAAACGTTGATTATGGTGTTAAAGCTTATCTATTTGAAGACAACCCAGAGCAACAGCATAGAAGTAATTCATTAATATGGTCTGGTATATTAAATTCTAGAACTGGAACTAACAATTCTAATCAGTTTCCAATTGGAGACTCTATAACAAAAAGCGCTGATCCAGCTGAAGGTTCTATACAAAAGCTATACGCTGAAGATACTAATTTAATAGTGCTTCAAGAGAATCAAATTAATAGAGCTCCAATAAATAAAAACATTATATATAACGCCGAAGGTGGAGGCTCTGTTACAGCTACAGATGCTGTTATAGGTACTATATCTGCATATGCCGGTCAATACGGTATAAGTAGAAACCCAGAAAGCTTTGCTGTTTACGGGTATCAAAAATACTTTACAGACAAGGACAGAAATGTTGTTTTAAGGCTTTCTATTGATGGGTTAACTGAAATATCATCTTATGGTATGACAGATTACTTTAGAGATCAACTAAGCGGTTTATCTGAAAATTCTTTAGTATCAATTTCAGCTTCAGCTTTAGAAGACTCTACTGATTATTCTATTACACTAGACACGATCAATACTAGAATACAAAAAGGCATGACCTTCTCTGTAAACAATATAGCTCAACAAAATATAGTCACAGATGTCGTAATATCAGGTGAAAGCTCGGTTGTATACATGAAGTCGACAGTTGATATAAGCGCTGAAGATGCTTTAGTTTTTTCAACACAGGTTAAAGGGCTTTTAGTAGGTGGTTATGATATACATAATAAGAACTACGTAGTTTCAATACAGCAAAAACCTAGCTGGGCTGTCGCTACTTTAAACGACGTAGGTTTTGGCGTTTCATCTAATTATAACACTTTGTCTTTTGATGAAAGAGTAAAAGGTTGGACTAGTTATTTCACTTACAAACCAAGTTTTATAGCTAGTTTAAAAAACAATTTTTACAGCTTTAAAGATGGTAGAATATACAAGCATTATTCTGAAGAGTCAGGTTTTAATAGAGGTATTTTTTATAACGAATATAGCGGATCTAAAATAACGTTTTTATTTAATCCTCAAGTAAATTTGTCTAAAAACTTTCAAACAATAAATTATGAAGGTGACAGCGGTTGGCAAGTTGATTCTTTCACTTCAGATAAGCAGGGTCCTGAATACTCTAACCCTTGGGGAGATTGGGGAATGGTTAGTGATCAGACTAACACACAAGATGATATATCTGTTAAAAGCTATTTACAAGGAGCGTATGATCTACAAGGAAATACATATCCTTCGAACCTTATTCCACCTATATATTATCATGGGTTTAATCGTAAAGAAAACAAATATTATGCAATTATATATAATACTAGCGCTCCTAAGTCCGGTGAGGTAATATATGGTCAACAAGTCTCAGGCATAAAAGGTAGGTTTGCTACAGTGACAATGTCTACTGACACTTTAACAGATGTTGGAGGAACAAAAGAACTGTGGTCGGTAGGAACTAAATTTGTAATATCTTCTTAAATTAAATAAAATGGAATTAAAATCAAGACTTTTAAAAGACAGTGACTGGGAAACCTTATGCCAATGGTGGGAATCATGGCCTAAATGGGTTAATCCTCCAAAGTCTTTTTTGCCAGATAATGGTAAAGGAGGTCTTATGGTAGAAAAAGAAGGTAGACCGATTGTGGCTGGCTTTTTATATATAACTAACTCTGACGCAGTTTTATTAGAATGGATAGTGTCAGATCCAGAATACAGAGATAAGGATCGTAAAGATGCCTTAGAATTCCTTATAGCAAGCGCGGAGGCAACATGTAAAGGGCTTGGTAAAAAACATATGTTTACTATAGGTAGAAACAAACATTTAATAGAAACACATAAAAAATTAGGGTGGACTGTTGATTCAGATCCTTCTTATGAAATAATAAAAAATATATAAATTATGGCAGTAGTAACAGCAATAGCAGCAGGCGCGGTAGTTATAGGTGGAGGTTTAATAGCTGGACACCAGGAAAAGCAAGCGGCTAAAGGTTTTGCAAATACCGCGAAAGGTAGAGCAGCAGAGATAAAGCATATAGAGGCTAATAGACAGGCTATACCAAATCCTTATGCTAACTTTGAAGACGTAAGCTCTATGGCTGAGGACTTGTCTGGGATGATGTCTAACCCTTACTTAAACTTAGGAGTTGCAACTCAAGCCGCAGAATTTGAGGCTGAAGAAGCTGATATAGCTTTAGCAAATACATTAGACACCATAAGAGCGACCGGCGGAGGTGCTGGTGGTGCTACAGCTTTAGCTCAAGCCGCTTTACAGTCTAAAAGAGGCGTCGCTGCTAGTATTGAGACTCAAGAGGCTGCTAATCAAAAATTAGCCGCTGGTGGCGAAGAAGCTTTGCAGGAAAAACAATTGGCTGAAGCTACTAGATTACAAGATATTGAAATGTCAGAGGCTAAGAGAATACAATTAGCAAAAGCTGAAGGCGAGGAATTCCAGTACCAAGAACAAGAAGATAGAACAATCCAACAGTTAAACCGTTTATCTGGTCAACAAGCACAAGCTGAAAATAATAGAGCTCAAGCTAAAGCGAACCAAAATGCTGCATATGGAGGTATAGTAAGCGGTCTTGGCGGTATTGCTGCAGGTTTTTCAGACAGAAGATTAAAGAAAAATATAAAATCAATAGGTGTTTCTGATAGCGGATTAAAAATTTACTCTTTTGAGTACATCGATAAGAATTTAGGTGATGGTATATTCCAAGGCGTTATGTCTGATGAAATCCCTAAAGAAGCTGTAATTCCATTTGACGGCTATGATTTAGTAGATTATTCAAGGATCGACGTTGAATTTAAAAAAATAGCTTAAGATGAGTAGAGAGAGTATATTAGCCCAAGAATTGAGAACTGCTAAAATGATAGAAAGTGGTTTTAGCGATATTGCTGGTGTTTTTGAGGAAAAAGCTAAGGAAAGAACAACCAAGACTGAGCTCATTAGAAAGACTATAAACGATACAGAGGTTTATTGGAACGATAAGGTGTCAGATCTTAAATCTACAGTCAAAGACACTGGAACTGCTATTGACGACCAAATACATAGTGTTATAAATACTAACATACAGAAAGCTGCAGATTCTCAAATAAGCTTAGTTAATGAAACAGATCCTAAAAATAGAAGGATATTACAAAACAACGTTAGAAATGCTGAGAAAATAGTTAGTTTGATGGGTGATTTCACTGGAGCTTTATTAGATGAAACTAAAAAAATAAAAGAACAAGCGCCAAGCGTTTATGGTCAAGATGGTAGTTATATAGTTAATGGTAAAGACGAAGAGGAATCTTTAGATTATTTATCAGCTATAAACGTTTTAAACAAACAAAACAAATATCCTGAATCTTCTAAAGTAGATTTAAACTTTGATGAAAAAACTGAACAGTTAACACTTAGTATATCTGGTAAAAGAGAAGATGGTAAAGATTTTTCTGTAAAACTTAACGCTGCTGATTACATGCAAGCTGACGGTGTTGACGCTGGTCTTATTTCTGAGGTTCCAAGCTTTTCAGAACAAAACCAAAGAGCTAGAGATTATTCAATTGTAGGTGGCAAAGGAGCTGGCGCAACCGCTATTAAGCCAGGTTTTTTAATAGAAGGAAGAGATGTTGTGCCTATTAGAGGAGGTAAGTATGAGCTTTTGGGTGCTAAAGAAGTTAATGTTAAATCCTTAGAATCTCAAGTTAAAAAAGAGGTTTTTACACCTGCAGCTGCGGGTGTTCTTGCTAGGAACAATCGTAACTACATGAAGAATACTTTTGAAGTTAACCTAGATGGTTTTACTCCAGAAGGTATGACTTGGAGTCAATTTAACAATATATCTGACCCTGTTGTTCAAAGAAACATATTAGCTGATGCTATGTCTAAAAAGTTTATGTATGACAAAGATACTGGACTTGTTTCTGCTTTTGAAACTTCAGGTGAAGGTGAGGATAAGAAATACTATAACCCTAGTGGTCAAATCAGGGAGTTAGGAACTGAAAAGTTAAAAACAACTAAACCGACAGAGGCTTCTATTAAAAGAGGAATTACAGCTCAAAAGGTTAAAAAAAGAGCAGAAAACTTAATGAACGACGTTTTAAAAGCTAGCTTTAATAAAAATGAAAGTTATTTTAAGAATAAAGAAATAAATGGTAGGGTCATCTTAGACACTAAGTTCGATGGTGATGTTATAGAAGTATACACTCAGCCAAAAAGTACTGGTGATGCAAAAAAAGAAACTACTTTAAAATTCAACTTAAATAGACAGGAAGAGTTAGAAACTTTTATAGACGAACTTGTTGTAAGTCAATATGGTGGTGATGCTAATGCTGAAGATGTAAAAGATGCTATAAAAATATTGTTAGACGAAAGAAAGTCTAAAAGAGAAGGTGGTAAAGATAAAAAATCTGATGCTCAAAAAGCGCAGGACTTGATAGAAAAATACAAACAAAATTAATATGAATGAATTAGAATCAATTATCCAGCAAATGGTATCTGCTGGCGAATCAGAAGAAAATATTAAGATTGTTATAGAAAACTATCAATCTCCTGAAGTGTCGGGAAACCAAGAAGCTGTTGCGGAGGAAACTGCGGGTGTAACAGCAATAGATCAAGAAGCGGTTTTACAAGAGAACTTAGAATTGGCAGATGGAGTTTTAGAATCTCCAAGATCAACAACTCTTAATAAGCAAGAGGGTGAATTAGTATTTGGGGATCAAAGAGATTTAGATTCTCAAATAAAAGACTATGAGCAGCAGCTTAGCGACGCTGTTAACGCTACTGGCAAGTTTGAATATTTAAAAGGTAAAACAAAAAAAGAAAGACTAAAGCTATCTCAAAAGTTAGTGGCTAAACCTACTTATTCAGAATCCGTTTATAACGAGTACAAAGATTCTTACGAGATAAAACCAACTAAAGACTTAGCTGAAGTCGTGTCTTCTTACTTACCAGATGATTATGACATGTACACTACAAGTGAGGAGTTTCAAAATGCTTTAGATCAGGGTGTAAATCAAGCTTTAATAAACGATCCAGTTCTTAATATAGAAAGAAAAGCTTTTGAAGCTATAGCATCTGAAGATGTTAACGAACAGATGCAAGTTATATCAGGTAAATATGACCTAACAATTCCTGAAGAAGTTGATAAAGCCAACACAGAGCTCAACAACTATATAAGAGATGAAATAGTTCTTCCTTTTGAGAGTTCAAAGACTTTTGAAACAGTAAAGGATCAATATAAAGATATAACAACAGCTGTAATGGCTGAGCGAAACAAAGAGTTTGGCCGTAGTAAAGATTCTTTTCTAAAAGATGATCCTTATGCTTTTATTGAAGGAGCTAAAAAAGGATTGATTCAAATGAACGTTGGTCTTAGGCAAGCTGATGTTAGTACTTTACATGGTAATGTAGCAGATATTGACAAAGAGATACTTGAAATACAAGCTGGATTAGACGACGGCTCTTTAACAGAAGAAAGCGAGCTTGAATTACAAAGATTCAAAAAAACAGGTGATGCACCTAAAGGTTCTCCCAAACAAAAAATAGACGAATTAAACAAGCAAAAAGATAGTGCTATAAGGAGAATAGTTTCAAACGTTGGAACTATAAGTGAAAAAGAACAGAGAATGAGCTTGTTTAAAGAGTCAGACTTTGATGATGGAATAACTCTAGAGGAAGCAATGCTTTCCCTTGGTGAGGCAACGCCTCAAATAGTAGCAGCTGGAGCAAGTGGACTTGTTAGCGGTGGAATTGGTTTGTCTTTAATATTTGCTCAAGAATATGGTTCAAACTACTACACAGCTTTAACAGAAGGTCTAGTTGCTGATGGCATTGAGCCTACTAGTGATAACATAGCAAACGCTATAGCTGGAGGTAAATACGCTGATAGAGCTGAGGCTGCTGCCTTTGCGGTTATGCAAGCTAGCTTAGAAAGAGTCGGTGCTACTGGTGTTATGAAAAACTTCACTAAAAGTGTTGGACTTGGAACTGACTTTAAAAAAGCTACAGCGTCCTTGTTTAAAGGAGAAGTAAAACAGTTCATTAAAAACGCACCTAAGAAGCTAAAAAGCATGGCCGTTTCAGGTACAGGCGAAGCGCTTACTGAAGGTGGTCAAGCTATTTTAAGCCAAGTAAGTATAGGTGCTCAACTAGATAAAGATTTAAGAACTTTTTTAGATCCAGAGGAAGTAAAGCAATCTATGCAGCAAGGTGGTTTTATAGGTGTTATGATGCCTTTTGCTGGTAAAGTGGCTGGACAGTCTTCTATAGAAGCAAGACAAGCAGCTAGAACAGTTAGCACTAGATTTAATTTGAAAGACGCGGAGAGTATAAAGGTAGTCGATGCTTTCTTTAAAGAATCTGAAGCAAACATAAAAAACAAGCTAGATGCTAACGAGATATCTCAGGAAGAGTACAACACAGAGCTTCAAAGCCTTAGCAATGCTAGAAATACAGGTTTAAAAATACCATCAAACTATAGCGTTGAAAACAAAGAGAAAGCTTTTGATCTTATACTTAAGAGAGATAAGCTTCAGCGAGAAGTTGAAGGGTTAGACTCTGCTCTTTCTGAAAATCAAAAAAGCGAAATAACAGAAATAAACAATGAGCTTAAAAGTATATCAGACTCAGAGCTAGTTAGCTCTAGATTAAAAAAGTCTATTTCTTTTGCTGAAAAAGAAGCTGGGTCTTACGGTTTAAAAGTTGAAACATTTGAAAAAGCTTCTGATGTAGTTGCTAAATACGGGGAAGAAGCTGGTACAGCTGACGGCGGTGTTATTGACGGTGTTATATTTATAAATAAAGAAGTAGCTAAAAACACAAAAGCAGTGAATGTAGGTAGTCATGAACTACTACATGGTATTCTTAAAAACGCTTTAGTGGAAGGTAATGCTCCAGGTTTAGTGTCTGATTTTAGAAGCATGCTAACTGCTGAGCAAAACGCAGCTATAGACAAGAGAGTTTTAGCTGTAGATAAAGACGGTAATAGATTATATAGTGAAGAGTATTTAAAAGAAAACCCAGACGAATACTTGACTATGTTTTCTGACGCTATACAAGATAAGGAAATATCTTTCAATGAAAGCATAATGACAAAGATAGGTGATTTGATAAAACCTATACTTAGAGCCGCTGGGTTTAAGCAGATAAAATTTGAAACAGGTAAAGATGTTTATGATTTTTTAAGAGAATATAGCAAAAGTGTTGAAAAAGGGAAGTTAAGCAAGGGTATAAAAAAAGCTACAGAAGGCGAGGTTGATATGAAGGGAAGTAAGTTTTCTTTATCAGCTAATGACTCAGCTAAAGTAAATGAGCTTTACGAGAATCAAGGTGACGCTGCTTTAATGGATGTAGTTGATTTAATGGAACCTACGGCGAGAGGTTTAGCGGAATCCTATAGAAATAGACCTAAATACTCTGAGTTCAAGGATCAACTAATAGACGAGATACTTAACGGTAAAAGAGGTATGATGGAGACCGTAATGGGTTATCCGGCGTACGTTAAAAAACAAGAAGCTGAAGGTAAAAAAGTAGCTCCTCTATCTGGTTATATAAACAATTCTTTTTCAACAAAAACTGGTTTTAAAAGATATATAGACATAGCTGATAGAATACTAGGTAAAGACGAGCAAAGTCAGTTTACTCAAGAAATAAACAACGAGAGTTTAAACGTTGCAAATGATGAAGACATAGATATTTCTGATTTCTCTAGTGAAATAAGTCAATCTACAATAAACGCTCTTAAAGCCGCTGGTTTGTCAACTGTTGAGAGCGTGCTAGACCAAGATATAGCTAGTATCGTAAAACAAACTAAATTAGACGCAAGAGTCATAAAAGATGCTGTTGATGTTTTTAGAGAAGAATTAGATGTTAGAAGCGGGAGCAAACAACTCGATACAAAAGAAAGAGAAAGCTTAAGAAAAAAGATAGAATTAACACCTGAGGTAACTCAGAAGGTTAGAGACGCTGTCGCTAAGACGTTCGGGACTAAGCTGCCAGACATAAACTCTCATAAGTTTAAGATGGCTTTACAGAAGGCTTTTAGGACAGAGTTAAAAACTACTATGGCTAAAGATGTTATGGGTAGTAGAGCAGCTTTTGAGACTTTTTTAAGAGACAATTTTGAAACTATATTCGAAGTTATACCTCAAGGCGTAATGAACAAAAGGTTTAAAGCTTTCATAGAGCCTGTGCTAGATAGTAGTGGAAAGCAAAAAAGAGAAAAGACTGCGGTAGGCAAGCCAATTTTTAAGAAAAAGCCAGTAGTAAAAGCAGAGTTTATAAAATACTTTTTAGGTAGTGAAGTAGGTGGATCTACTAAGGGTACTAGAAAAGATGCTTTAGCTGAAGCGTTAGCTGAAGAGTTCGCTTTTGACGCAACCATGGAGACTATTCAAACTGAAGGCGTTGCTACAAAAAGAGAGTTCTTGGATAAAGAACAGACCACAGAGAAAGTTTCTAAAAAGATAGGTAGACCATCTACTATGAAGTTCAAGAAAAGTGTAGACAACTTTTTTATAAATAATAAATTCAACGAATCTTCAACTGACTTTTCAAGTTACAATATAGATTATACTAAAACACTAAATTCATTGCTTCAAGGAACAGGTGTTAATAGAATAGATATGAAGACTGAGCCTGGTAGAAAGAGATTCTTAGATTTTGCTATTAGTAGCGGCTTAACTAAAAAGCTTCCTCCTATGTTTTGGAGAAAACTAGCTTTTAGCACAGAAAACGCTTTCACTAAAGCACAGCTCAAAGAGCTTAAACAGCAAGGGGTTGAACTAAAAACTATAGTATCTAAAGACGATGCTTTAGGTGATTTAAGAGAGTATACAGGTAATTTACCTTTTAAGAATGTTGTAGAAGCTAACGAATGGATTGCTAAAACTAGAAAAGAAAATGGTAGCGATATTTTCGCTAAGGACGGTGATTTCCCTGCCATGAAAAACATGCTTACTTATGAGGGTGTATACAGCGAAAAGCTAAGACTTGATAAAGCGTTAAATGACCCTGAATTCGTAAAAAGACAAGACAATTCTATAAACGAGCTAGGTAAGCTTTTTAAAATGTTTCAAGACGAAGTAATGCGCAACAGCGATGGCACTATGAATTTCGAAGGAGTTGCTTTTGTAGGAGCTTTATTATCTTCTAGTTCCTCTGGACAGGGTCATTTTTTGAGATCATCAGCTCCTTTTAGGTTTTATGAAAAAGGTTATATGGAAACAGGGTCTGGCTTAAATACACTAGAACACACTTTACCAGCTACACTAGTTGGTAAGTACTTGTTTGTACAAGCTTTAGATGGTAGTATTGATGAGAACTTTAAAAACATAAAAAACAATTACTTTCAAGGTCCTTTATCTAAGACTAATGACAATAAGCTAAAAGGAAAAAAACTTAACGGAGAAAAATTTGATTACGTAGAGCAAACCCCTGAAGGTTGGAAAATAACAGACAACATCTGGGCTAGATACTTTAATATAAATGTAGGTTTAAACAAGGGTGGTATAAACCCTAGTGATTTGATACTAGCAAATAATAAATCTGTTTACGATATTCATAATGTAACATCGACAGGTGTTAAGGTTGATAAGAAGGGTAAATATTCAAGATCAAAAGCTAACGACTTAGATAGCGACTTAGTTCCTGATTCTATAAAATACAGTAAACCAGTAACTACTCAAACTCTTATAAACGCTTTAGCTAAAACTGATAAAG
>ERZ1046568.942-NODE-942-length-21960-cov-5.430176_pt1 | contig 21960 bp, 8 predicted proteins | sample MGYA00383092_ERZ1046568 | MGnify/ENA primary metagenome ERZ1046568 (study PRJEB29581, sample SAMEA5548362) | metagenome | biome: marine; feature: coastal; material: water | depth 1 m | study: Short-term variability in the microbial, nano- and picoplankton dynamics... | reverse complement strand
TCTTAGACTCCCAAGCAGTAGTTAAACTATCAACATTTTGTCTATGCTCGTATGCCTCTTTAGCAGTTTCGTAATACGTGTTTGGTTTACCATTGATATCACCAATTTCATGCAATGCCTTTACTACTTCATTTAACTTGTCAGAAACTTCTGTTTGATATGCTGTTGCATCTGCTAACTCTTTATTTTTACGTCCTGCAATTTCTGCTTTTTTATCTGCATGTAGTTCTTGCCCACAAGTATAACATGTAGCATCATCTAAATCTGTAATATCTTTTTGTGCTTTATCAACACTTTTATTAGCACGTAACAGTGCTGAGTCTAAGGTGCTTTTTTCTTTATTAAGAGCAGTAATTGCAGTGTTTAGTTCAGTCCAATTAGATAATTTTTCATGCAATTCTAATTCTTTTTCAATGTCTAAATGTTCTAGTTCGTCAATTGCTCCACGTAGTTTTACAGTATCAGTAGTGCGTTTAGATAACCAAGCCTTTTGATTACTTTGTAAACTAACAATAGTAGTTTCAATTTTACTGTTTGCAGATTGTATTGCTTCAATCTTCAAAGTTTCTTGTGTTATCGACTCTTTAGTTTGTTTGAGCTGTTCTTTTAAGTTCTCTGCCTTTTCAGAAAGAATAGTAATACCTAAAAGCTGTTCAATAATAGCACGTTGATCGTTTTGTCTCATTGCTAAGAACGGTTCTGAGTACGTATTTAATGCAACAATGTGTTTGAACATATCGTGCGACATACCTAATAAATCATTTAAGTACTCTTGTGTTTTACGGCTGTCGCCTTGTGATTCGTCTTCTGCTTGTTCTTCGTTGTTAATATAAAATTTAAAGAATGTAGGCGAACGTCCTCTTTCAAGACGGTATTGATTGCCTCCCTTTTCAAAGTCAAGACTAACAACCATACCTTTTGAGTTTGTTTTATTAATAAGATTGTTTGCTCTAATATTTGTAAGAGCCTTTCCGTACATTGCATAACTCAGTGCGTTAATAATCGTAGTTTTACCTGTGCCGTTACGTGAACCACTATCGTCACCGCCTTGATCTAAGTTTTCACCTAGTACAAGTGTTAGTTTTGCTTTATTAAAATCTACAGCCTGGGTTTGATTACCCACACTCATAAAGTTCTTTACTGTGAGGTCTTTAATTTTAATCATAACTCGTTATAAATGTCCAATAGCATTTTTTTATTAAAGTTGTCACTGTCAATTGCAGTAATTTCTTTAGATACAATTTCGTCAACACTTTCAAATGTTGATATATCTAAGTCTGTTGTGATTTCTTCAATTTGTTTCTGAGGAATAAGTGTAATTTCGCGGCAATTATGTTGACTAATATAAGTTTCTTTAATAAACTGCGCTTCTTCGTAGCTGATCGGTACGTCAATAGTTACTCGAAGATACATCTTAGGTTTAATAATGTTTGATTCAGGGTCTAGTAGTTTACTAAGTGTAGTTGTACGATACTTAGGACAATTCCACCAGTTAATATATTCGGGCTCTTTGTTATTTTCACGATCAAGTATCATCATACCACGTTCGTCATCACCTGCATCGGCATAATTATGCGGAAACGCATTGCCAATGTAGTGTATTTTACCTTGTACTTGGCGTTTGTGAAAATGTCCACTAAACACATAGTCTTGATTGGCAAAATGACTAGGACGCAAATCGCCGTGATCGGGCATCTGCACCATAGCATTCATATAGAAACTAGGCAACTCAAAATGTCCAAACATATATTTGGCTTTAATTTTTTCAATCTTTCGCCACTCTTCTCCCACTAACCAAGGAACAAGTGCAACATCTTCATCTTCATAAATTTCATCAACAAAAGTGATACCTTCAATATGTTTTCCAAAGATAGTTGACGAAACATCACGTTTGTCTTTGTAGTACAAATCGTGATTACCAACAAACATATAAAACTTGTCAAATGCCTTACCTAGTTTTTCTAAACTACGCACAGTAGCATCCATAGTTGTTAGATTAAGGCTATTTCTATTGTGATGCCAATCTCCACAAAATATACCAGTTTCGCAACCGTTAGATTGTGCTTGATCAATATACCAATCAATAAATTCTTCGCAATCAGTATTATGTACTTTACTGTTGCCTTTTAAGCCAAAATGTATGTCTGTAAAGACGGCTGCTTTCTTAAACAAATTTAGATTCCTCTATTATGTTATGTTAGTATAAGTTCTTTTTTAGACAAAGTCAAGTTTTTTTGGGCGGAGTTGCCGCATTAATTTTAGCATTTTCACGCTTCATTGAGGCTTCCCACTCTGCATTATGTTGTCTAGTCCAGCTTGGATTCATATCATTCATTTCTAAAATGTCGTCTCTAATGACTTGATTTCGTTTTTCTAAGTTAATAACACGAACAAAACTATTAGTAACTGCGGCTGTATAGTATGCAAAAGGATTATTAGATTTACTTTCGTCAAATTGTAGTCCTATTTGCGAAAGTTGTAGTATTGCCTGACCCTTCATTTCGTCATTATAAGTATAACCACGAACGTTTCCTCGAGTTGCATAGCGATCAACTAACTTCATCCACATTCTAGCAAGCTCGTTAGTTGCCCTAGCATGTTTTTGACTAAAATGTCCGTTGTCCATACCGCCTTGCCAATGACTTTTACCTACTAAAACTAATTCACCATCGTCGTTAAACTTATAATGTTGAAACGGAGGAAAGTTTAGTTTTACTCTAGTATCTGCTACTGTTTTAGGATTCTTTTTACGTCCAGGCTCTTCTGGAATGTGATCAAACGTCATAATTCGAAAGATTAGTTCTTCTTTCTTCATCTTTCGATAGTCTACTTCGCACTCTGCTTGTTTTACTTTTTCGCCAGCTTTTTTTCTAGCATCAAAATCGGCTAGTGTTAGTCGTTTTGCTTTATTTCTTTTTGCTTCTGCAACGGTACGTATATTAATTTTGTCAATATCGGTTAAAATAATATCATATTGATGATAATCGGCGTCTATATAACTACAAAAAGTAGTTTTTGACTTGTGTATCTCCTTTAACATGTCTTTATTGTTAAGGTAATTTACTTTGCGCATTCAATTCTCCAGGTTATTTACTCTATTATAAACTACGTATATAATTTTGTCAACTAAATAATACTATAATAGGAGAAACTAATTATGGCATTTGGCGACAAACTTAAAGGCGTTGTAGAATCCAATGTTAAAAACTTTGCAAGTGATATCGAAGGCAAAGCTAAATCATTTGGAAACAACCTTATTAACAATGCACTTGAAAATGCACTGGGCGGTGGCGCAGCAGGCATTTTAAAATCATTACTAGGAGGACCATCGTCACAACCTAGTTTGAATAATGCAGTTGCAGCCAAAGTCAAAGGTGCTGACAATGATTGGCGTGTGCGTTTAAGTCTTCCGTCCACAATGGATAAAACAGGAATACTAAAACCTTTAGATGAAACAAATGGGTTAGTATTTCCTTATACTCCTACTATACTAATTCAACATTCGGCTAATTACGATGCAATGCAGCCGACTCATAGTAATTATCCTTTCCCGTCATACCAAAACAGTCAAATTGACGATATCGTTATTACAGGCGACTTTTTCTGCGAAAATGCAGTAGATGCACAGTATTGGGCAGCTACACTTCATTATCTAAGAAGTGTTACTAAAATGGCATATGGTCAAAGTTCAAATGCTGGATCACCTCCACCATTAGTGTTTTTAAATGGTTATGGAGATTTTGTATTTCCAAATGTTCCTGTAATTATTAAAACATTTAGTATTGATTTACCTGCAGATGTTGACTATATAAAAACACAAGTTGATGGCGAAGTTTCAAAAGTTGATGCAGGAACATCAGTAGACGGATTTTACGAAGGTTGGGCACCTGTACAAAGTCAGGTAATGATAACAGTACAACCAGTATACTCACGTGCAAGAACATCGCAATTTAGTTTAGATAAGTTTGTTAAAGGCGACTACTTAGACAATGGAGGATTTATCTAATGGCAACATACGGACCAATTAGTCCTTGGGGATCTACAAAAATTGTTAATAGGCAATATTTAGATGTTCTAAGAATACGTCCAATACCTAAAAGTGATGACGATGTATTATATGAAGTACAACCACAGTTTACACATCGTCCAGATTTATTAGCATTTTCAGTTTATGGCACACCTAAACTTTGGTGGGTATTTGCGCAACGAAATATGGATGTACTAAAAGATCCTGTTTTTGATTTAGAAGCAGGAATTAAAATTTTCTTACCAAGGGAAGATCAATTACAAAAGTTTTTAGGATACTAGTATATGGCAATTAGACCTACAAATATTGTTCAACGAAGTTTAGAAAGAGCTAAAGGTGCAGGAGCGGATCTTCTTACTGATGCTTCTCAACAAGCTGAAAATCTTAGAAATCAAATTCAAAACAAAGTTGATAACACTATACAAGTGCTTAGTGGAGAAAATCCAGCTGGCGCAGCACTAGAATCAGCATCAGAAGCATTTAAAGATATAGTACCAAAAGTACCACTACCGAATATGTCGTCTATGGCAGCATCGGCAGCCGAATCAAACGGGCCAATTGGTGCAACAGAAAATATTTTAAAAAGTTATGCAAGTTACAATTACATAGTAACATTGGCATGTCTAACTGTTAACGAAATTAATTTTCCTGACAGTACCTACAGAGCAAGAAGTCCGCAAGTTACAGTACTACGTTCAGGTGGTGGTGCTCCTGGAAAAGCAATGACAGCATTTGAAAGTTCAGAAGCACAGTTAGAATATTTCATTGACGAAATTGAAATGGATACAGTTATTGCACCAACTAACCAAACACGTACATCTAATGCTACTGTTTCTAGTTTCACTGTTATGGAACCATATAGTATGGGACTATTCTTACAAACACTTATGATAGCAGCAAATAAAGCTGGTCATGCAGATTACTTAAAAGCACCTTATGCACTTATAATAGAATTTACCGGATATGACGATGACGGTAGATTATCAAATTCTCAATTAGGTAGACGAGTATTTCCTATCAGCCTTAATAAGGTTGATTTTGATGTAAACGGAAGCGGAAGTAGATATACTGTTAGAGCTCATGCCTGGAATGAAAATTCATTATCGTCGTCTGCACAATCATCTAGAACAGATATTAAAATTACAGGTAATACAGTTACTGAACTATTACAAACAGGTCCATTAAGTTTAACAAATATTTTAAATCAAAGAATTAGAGAAAAGGCAATAGCAGACGGTGCTGGCGCAATCAACAAAGACGAATATGTAATTATGTTTCCTAAAGAACTAAGCTCAAGTTTAGGATTAAGTAATAACGATGATGGCTCCGGAGATTTAGCAGCAATGACTGTTGAGGACTATTATGCTAGAGTAAGCCCTGGAAACACAGAATTTGGTAATTTGCCTCCTTCTGCGGCTTCAGATATAGAAGTAAATTTTAAAGCATATCAACAATTATTTTCTAATAGTTCAGTTTCTAGACAAGTTAGAAGAATAGCAGACAGTTCAGAACTGTTAAATGACATTGGTAAATCTACTATTGTTGAAAATATGGCAACCGGCGGCGCACAACCATTTGGTCAAGAAGCATACGTAAAGAACGAACAAGATGTGTTTGTTTCTGATAACGTACAAATTTCAAACGATTTTAGGACATTCCAATTTCAAACTGGAACTACAATAGAACAGATTATTGAAGAAATTATAATTCTAAGTACATATGGACAAAAAGCTGCCACAGAACTTAAACCGGACTCTAACGGCATGATTCCTTGGTTTAGAGTTCATACTCAAACATTCTTAGTATCTGACGAACAAGTAAGAAGTGTTAGCGGACAAAATCCAAAAATTTATGTTTATGCAGTTGTTCCGTACTTAGTGCATTCGAGTGTTTTTAATAATTCATCACAGCCGTCAGTAGGTATTCAAAAAAGAAAAGATCAAGCAGCAAAACAGTACGATTATATCTATACTGGACAAAATGATGACATTATAGATTTTGAAATTAACTTTAATAATTCATTTTTTAAAGCAGTTAGTTCTGGTATAAATTCTTCAGGCACTGCTGTAACACAAACAAGAGATAGTACAAATAATACTAACGATTCAAACTTTACACAATCAGAAGGTGCTGCAGGAATAATAAGTCTTACAGGTAACCCTAATGTAACAGAAGTTTCAGATGCAGTTACAACAGGCAGTGGAGGCGGTGGAGATGCAGATAGTCCAAAAGTCCAAGTTGCACGAATGTTTAATGAAGCTATTGTAAATAACAATGTTGATTTAGTTACAATGGATCTAACTATATTAGGAGATCCGTATTATCTAGCAGATAGCGGACAAGGCAACTACAGTTCACCACCATCAGGAGATCCTGCTTATACAGCAGACGGTACAATGGATTATCAAAGAGGAGAAGTTGAAGTAAATGTTAATTTTAGAACTCCTATTGATTATCCAACCAAAGATACAGAAGGTTCAGGAGGTAATATGATTTTTCCAACAGGCACAACTGGAAAAGGAGACACTGTTCCAGTAAATGCATTTGGAGGATTATATAAAGTTAATACTGTAAAAAATTCCTTAACAGGCGGAAAATTTACACAAGTATTAAAATTAATTAGACGACCAAATCAAGCAACTGATGTAGGGCAAGAAGGTACGCAAGGTGATAATAATGCAATAACAGATGCAGCTCCTGGCGCAGAAGGTACAGGCGGAACGCAGAATCCACCACCAGCAACTACAGAAAATCCTGATGCAAACGATCCAAGAGGAGATCAAACTGCTGCACCAAATGCAGGCGGCAGTGGCGCAACACCTGCAAGTGCTACTGGAGAAACAACTCCGGCAGAAACAACACCTGCACCTGCACCAACACCTGCACCAACACCAGCTAATAGAGGAGCTACAGATGTTTGGGGCTTTGAAAGATAGGAATTTTAAATGGCAGTAGATAGTCGACCAGGTAATAGAAGATTAGTAACTAATCCAGGTCCCTATGAAGCATTGGTTGTATCTCACCTTGACCCTAAAAAAATGGGCGGATTAACTGTTGAACTATTAAAAAACAGTGAAAGCGGAAATCAGCCAGAGCGTTCGGGACAAATTGTTACAGTAAAATATATGAGTCCGTTTGCTGGCCAAACTCCAATTAATGGAAACACTACTGAAGATACATTTCAAGGAACACAAAAAAGTTACGGTATGTGGTTTGTTCCACCTAGTCCAGGAACCAAAGTACTTGTTATGTTTGCTGAAGGTAACATTGCACGGGGGTATTGGATAGGATGTGTACACGATACTTACATGAATTGGATGACTCCTGATCCGTGGTCAGGCAGTGAATACAATGCACAAGAACAAGGAAGACCTTTACCAGTTGGTGAATTTAATAAACGTACTACAACTGGCATGGGCAATGACCCTACCAAATATATAAAACCTGTCAATACAGATTTTTATACAATATTAGCAAAACAAGGCCTAGTTGACGATCCTATACGAGGCCCAGGTAACCATTCGAGTCGTAGAGAAATACCTTCACATATTTATGGAGTAAGTACACCAGGACCTAGAGATAAACGTGACGGAGCACCTAAAGCAAATATTGGTGATTCAAATTCAAGAACACAAAGTTTTTCTAGTGTGCTTGGGGGATCTAGTATTGTAATGGATGACGGAGATGAGCGTGAGGTTAGAAACGGCTTTGCTACTCAAAGTCCTAAAGAATATACAAATTTAGTTGATACACCTGATGCAACTACAGGAATACCTACTATTCCTAAAGGTGAATTAATGCGTTTTAGAACACGCACAGGACACCAATTGTTAATGCACAATTCAGAAGACTTAATTTACATTGGAAATGCTAATGGTACTTCTTGGATTGAAATGACAGGCAACGGAAAAATTGATATCTATGCGCAAGATAGTATTAGTATTAGAACAAACGTTGATCTTAATATTAGTGCTGATAGAGATATTAATATGACTGCAGCACGAGATATTAATTATAATGCAGGTAGAGATTACAAATTAACTGTATCAAATAATAGCGATGTTAAAGTTGGCGTAGATCATAAATTAGATGTTGGTTCTAATCACGATATCTATGTTGGTGCAGATCAAAAATTATTCGTTGGTTCTACTCGTAATACTATTATTACAGGAGCCCATAATATTAGTAATCAAGCAACTCTTGATGTAACTACAACAGGAGCACATACTGAAACTAATTCTGCAACATTAGATATTAATACAGTAGGTGATAGAAAAGATACACAAGCAAACTTAGATTTAAATAGTGGCGGATACAATTACTTAACAAGTGGTGAAAATACAGAAATTGCAGCCGGCGGCGACATTTTAGAAACAGGTACAAATATACATTTAAACGGACCAGCAGCCACAGGAGCAGCTCCAGCAGGCTCTGCAGCCGCTGCATCAACAGCGGCAGTAGCAGCACCTGCATTATGGCCAGTACGTGTACCAGTACACGAGCCTTGGACAGGACACGAACACTTAGATCCGGGAACATTTACACCGCAATATACTCAAGCAGCACCAAATCCAAGTCCTGCATTAAGAGAAACTTCACCGCAGTTAGGCAGTGATGCAGACTTGGCAGGTAGTGGTGCAGCAACAGGCGCAACAGTTTCAGCAGCAAATTTAAATGGACCGCAATCTGTTGTTCCTGGAGAAGTAGGAGCAGATGGTAATCAGCCAGCAAAACCAGTTGAAGTTACACTACTACAACAGTTTTTCCTAAGTGAACTTATTAAGAAAATTGGCCTTGATCCTGTAAACGCTGTTAAAACAGCAGATCCAAATAGACTTGCACCAGGAGAAACTCCGGGTAATGCAGAAGCACTTGGTATGGCAATGGCACAAATACAAGCAGAGTGTGGATTTAAACCTAGAAGTGAAAACTTGAATTATAGGGCTAGTACACTAAGACGAGTATTTCCAACTCGTGTAAGAAGTGACGCATTTGCTCAAGAACTTGTTGCGGCAGGACCTGCTGCAATTGGTAATACGTTGTATGGTAACAGATACGGCAATGCACAAAACGAAGGATATAAGTATCGTGGTCGTGGGCTTATACAGCTAACATTTAAAGGCAACTACGAAACTTACGGAAGAAAAGCAGGACATCCTGAAATTATACAAAATCCTGATTTAGTTAACGATCCAGAAATTGCTGTAAGAATTGCATGTGCATATATCCAATCTAAAACAGTGAGCTGGGATAGTTACAATTTTGGAACTTTAGGCGAACAGTTCCGCAGAGCAGTGGGCTATGCTAACCAAGGTGGAGCAGAAACAAGAAATCGTATTGGCCTTGGTCGAGGGTTTGCAAGCAAAATTATAACCGGCGACTTAACTCCTGTAGCAAGTATTACAACAGAACCTGCAGGAACTAATATTGAAGCAGGTAATAGAGTTGACCCAGATGCATCCGGGCCACAATAGAGGGTAAATACTGTTATGAGCACACAAGAGAAAAAATTATATAAAGAAATTGAGATTAAATCAAATAAGCGTCCTTCTGCACCAGTAGAAAGTCGTGCTTATAAAGGTATATCAACTGTTAATAGTGATAATAATAGTTTTAATCTCTACGATATTGCTTTAATTAAACAAGATATTATTAACCATTTTCATATTAGAGTAGGCGAAAAGCTAGAAAATCCTTCCTTTGGAACTATTATATGGGACGTATTATTTGAACCTATGACTGATGCTCTTAGAGATGCTATTGCTAATAACGTAACAGAACTTATCAATTATGATCCAAGGGTACAGGTTGAACAAGTAACAGTAGATACTTACGAGAGTGGAATATTAATTGAGTGTACACTTACATATCTTCCATACAATATATCAGAAAGTATGCAACTTAAATTTGATGAAGATAACGCAATAGCATAGTATAGAATTAAGTACGTACTTTTCTAATCTTAATAAATACTGTAACAAACAAAGGAAAGCAAGTATGTCAAGTACAGACAGACAAAACAGATTATTATTAGCTGAAGATTGGAAAAGAATTTACCAAACCTTCCGTAATGCGGACTTCCAAAGTTACGACTTTGATAATTTACGCAGAACTATGATTGGCTATCTACGCCAAAACTATCCAGAAGATTTTAACGATTATATTGAATCAAGTGAATACTTGGCGCTGATTGACCTTATTGCTTTCCTAGGTCAAAATATTAGCTATCGTATTGATTTAAATTCTCGTGAAAACTTCCTTGAATTAGCAGAACGCCGTGAAAGCGTACTACGTTTAGCTCGTTTACTTTCTTACAATCCTAAGCGTAATCAAGCAGCAAATGGATTATTAAAATTTGAATCAGTAAGCTCTACTGAGGAACTGTATGATTCTAACGGAACTAATTTGTCAGGACAAACAGTTCTTTGGAACGACATTTCTAACCAAGACTGGTATGAGCAATTTATTAAAATATTAAACTCTGCATTACCTGCAAATTCAGTATATGGACGTCCAGTAAGATCAGGCATAGTAAATGGTATAAGTGCTGAACAATACAAAGTTAATGGTACAAATACTGATATTCCGGTATTTGGCTTTAGCAAAAATGTTGACGGTAAAAACACACAGTTTGAAATAGTATCAACTAGTATTGAGGATGACGCAATTGTTGAAGAATCACCATTACCGGGCAACAACTTTTCATTCTTATATAGAGATGACGGCCAGGGTGCAGGAAGTTCAAATACAGGATTTTTTGCACACTTTAGACAAGGACGATTAGATCAAGGAAACTTTAATGTATCAAATCCGTCCACTAATCAAGTAGTTGCATTAGATGCAGTTAACGTAAACAATACTGATACTTGGTTGTATAAATTAGATAATATTGGTAATGAAACTGAACTATGGTCAAAAGTTGATGCTGTAGAAGGCAATAATATTGTCTACAATAGTTTAAGTAAAAACATTAGAAACATTTATAGTGTCTTAACTAGAGTTGAAGATAGAATTAGTTTAATCTTTAGTGACGGAACATTTGGCGAGTTACCAAAAGGTGCATTTAGGGTCTATTATCGAATAAGTGAAAATAGAAGTTATGTTATTTCTCCTGATGAAATGATAAACATTACAATCAGTATACCTTATCAAAGCAAGACAGGAACAAGCGAAAGACTAACTATTGGTTTAGAATTAAAATACACTATTGACAATGGTACTACGTCTGAGACTAATGCAGAAATCAAAGCAAATGCTCCTGCAACATATTATACACAAAATAGAATGGTTACTGGAGAAGATTATAATATTGCTCCTCTAGCAGTTAGTCAAGAAATACTTAAAGTAAAAAGTGTTAATAGAACATCTAGCGGAATATCGAGATATTATGATTTACTTGATGCTACTGGCAAATATAGTAAAACAAATTTATACGGTAAAGACGGCATAATTTATACACAGTATCTTACTAGCAAAGAAAATTTTACTTTTAATACAAGAACAGATATTGAAGGTGTTATTAAAAATCAAATAGAAAGAATTTTAAGCAATTATAAAACTAAGAATTTTTATTATTCCAAATTTTCTAAAATACTAGTTGGCGACTTAGGCGCACGATGGAATCAAGTGTCTAAAGCACAAAACTTATCAACTGGATTTATTAGTGATGCAGATGCTTCTAAATTAAGAACAGGTACGTTTACAGGATCAACACTACAGTATTTAGAACCTGGCTCGATGTTAAAATTTGAAGCTCCAACAGGATATCATTTTATGCCTAATGGAACTATTATGGCAGGCCCCGGAGACCATCCAGGTGCAACTACTTATAAATGGACTAAAGTTGTAAGTGTTAACGGCCCAGGTGTTGATAATACAAACGACGGTTCAGGTCCTATTGCTCTTAATGATGTTATCCCAGGGCCTGTAAACGGTGATTTAAATACTGCTCCTCTATTAACAGAAATCAAACCAGTATTTGTAACCGGTGTCGAAACACAAATTCAAACACAAATTATTGATCAAATTTTTACATATAAAACATTCGGATTGCGATACGACTTTAACACATCAACATGGCGTGTTGTGTTAGATACTAATTTAGATACAACTTCACTCTTTAGTACTGGTAAAACAGGTGATTTAACAAATCAAAATTTAGATTCAAGTTGGGTATTGTTATTCCAAACAGACGGCGAAACTTACACAATTACAACACGAGGTCAACGTTATGTATTTGAAAGCGATAAAGAAATAAGATTCTATTATGATAGCTCAGATAAAGTTTATGATCCGCAAACAAATACAATTGTTAAAGATAAAATATCTTTAATGAGTATTAATAGAACACCTGCTGATGCAGGATATGCACTAACTCCGTTTACTGTTCCTTTTGATTGGGAAATTATTGCAGAGTATAGAGACAAAGAAGGTTATGTAGATAGTAAAAAAGTTGAGATTGGATTCTTTGATTCCGATGACGATGGTGTTGTAGATGATCCAGAAATTTTTACAAGATTTATTACTGCAAATCAAAAAGAAAAATTTATTTTCTTAAAACAATATACTACAACTGATAATGTTGACGACTTCCGTTATGTAAATTCTACTGATGAACGTATACAGGTAGTATTAAATGAACAGGAAGTTATTGATAACAGTATAACCAGCTATCCAACAAATAGCGTATTTTATATGATTGATAAAAACATCTTTAAAAAATATAATACAACAACAGAAGCATTAGAACTAGTTGTAAATTATCGTGCATATGAAGGCAGGGACGATGTTATCTTCCAATACGAACATGCTGCAGACGAAAGTAATAGAATAGATCCTAGTAGTTCAAATATAATTGATGTATATATGTTAACAAAGCAGTATGACATACAATTTAGACAGTTCTTAAACGGCGGAGCAACAAATAAACCACTACCTCCAAGTAGTGATGCATTATTTGTAAACTTTGGAGAAGAAATTAATTCAATTAAGTCAATCAGTGACGAAGTAATTTATCATCCGGTTAAGTACAAAGTATTGTTTGGACAAGAAGCAGCAGAAGATTTGAAAGCAACATTTAAAATAGTTAAAAACCCCAATCGTGTTGTAAACGATAATGAGATTAAAGCATCGGTTATTAGTGCTATTAATGAATTTTTTGCAATTGAAAATTGGGAATTTGGCGATACGTTCTTCTTTACAGAACTTAGTACATATGTAATGAGTCAGTTAGCACCAGACTTATCAGCATTTGTAATTGTTCCGTTACAAGAAGGGTTATCTTTTGGTAGCATGTTTGAAGTTAAATCAGAAGCAGATGAAATATTTGTAAGTTCGGCAACAGTACAAAATATTGAAATTGTCTCGTCACTAACTGCTTCTAAACTAAAAGCAAGCGGTGCAGTATATCTAGACCAAACAACAACTCCACAATTAAGTACAACAGGTGCATCAAGTACACCAAGTACATCAAGTACACCAAATACACCGAGTACAACAAGTACACCAAGTTCAACAGGAACTATTATTAGTCAAGGCACAAGCGGAGGCACTAGTTATTAATGGCTTACGATAACGAGCAAAACGAATATCCTTTACCGGCAGACGGAAAGTCTAATAGGAAAAGTGAGAAGTTTCTACCTAAGTTCTTTAGGACAGATGCTAACAAAAAGTTTTTACAATCTACATTAGATCAGTTAACTCAACCAGGAGTTGCAGAAAAACTAAACGGATATTACGGCAGAACAGTTTCAAAAGCATTTAATGCTGATGACAATTATGTTGGCGATGTATCAACACAACGAGAAGACTATCAATTTGAGCCTGTTACATTAATTAAAGACAATTTAGGTAATACTACTTTTTATAAAGATTATAATGACTATATAAATCAAATCAAGAGCTTTGGCGGAAATGTAGACAATCAAGAAGTACTTAATGGACAAGAATATTATGCTTGGAATGCTAATATTAATTGGGATATGTTTGCAAACTTTCGTGAATACTATTGGCTACCGTATGGTCCACAAACAATTCGCATTGCAGGACAGAGCCGAGGCGTTCAAAGTACTATTGCTGTAAACTTAATTAATAATGTTGATAACAACACTTATAGTTTTAGTACAGACGAATTAGTTAATAATCCAACTTTAGTATTATACAGAGGACAAACTTATACGTTTGATATTACTGCTCCAGGTAATCCGTTAACAATTAAAACAAAAAGAACACTAGAAGAAAGTTTTAATTACAATGCTGGTATAAGCGCACAAGGCGTAGAAAAAGGTACTATTACAATTACTGTAAGAAATGATACACCTGAAGTATTGTATTACGTTGCAGAAAATGACATTAATAATAGTGGCTTAATTCAAATTAAAGATATTGAAGAAAATACTGAAATTGATGTTGAACGTGAAGTAATAGGCAAAACTAATTATACCACTAAAGATGGTATAAGTTTATCAAACGGAATGAAAATTTCTTTTGCAGGCTTTGTTACACCAGAAGTTTACAGCGACAGCGATTTTTATATAGAAGGCGTAGGCACGTCTATTAGATTAGTTAAAGAAACTGATTTAGAAATACCAGGCGATTATTCACAAAATAAAGAATTGCCGTTTGATACAAATGCATTTGATAGATTTCCTTTTGCTAATGCAAACGGATATCCTGCTACAAAAGATTACATTATAATCAATAGAGGCAGTTTAGATAAAAACATGTGGAGCAGATACAATCGCTGGTTCCATAAAGACGTTATACAAACAAGTGCTAGAGCAAATGGCCAAAATATAAATGTTGACCAAGCACAACGTGCAACTCGTCCAATTATAGAATTTAACGCAGACTTAAAGTTAATAAACTTTGGTACTGTAAATAAAGTAAATGTAGATTTAATTGATACATTTACTAAAGATATATTTTCAAACATCGAAGGCGCTATTGGATACAATGTAGACGGTGTTGAACTTGTAGATGGCATGCGTGTATTGTTTACTGCTGAAGAAGACATTCGAGAAGCGGGTAAAATATTTAAAGTTAAATTTATTACACACAAAGGACGCAGACAAATTAGTCTTGTTGAAGAAGACGATTCGTCGCCACAACTAAATGAAACAGTATTAGCACTAACTGGCGAAGAATATCAAGGACGTATGTTTTGGTATAATGGCAACACATGGAGTGTAACACAAGAAAAGAATATAGCTAACCAGCAACCTTTATTTGAATTATATGATGCTAATGGTGTAAGTTATACTGATTATAATGATAGTACATTCCAAGGTAATATGATTTTTTCTTATGCAGTTGGCACAGGTGTAGATGACGACCAATTAGGATTTCCTCTAAGTTATAGAAGTATTGAAAATGTTGGTGATGTTGTTTTTTGCTTTGATTTATTAAAACGTTCATTTACATATACAGATGATACTTTAGAAACTGTTACACTTGGCACAGATAACGGATTCTTACATAAGCATATTAATCGAGAAGAATTCGTTAATGTAAACGGCTGGACACAGACTAATATACAGAGTACACAGCGTGTTCTAAGACAATATGTTACAGTTCGCAATCAAACAGATTATCCAGTTGACGTATATAATAATAGTGCAGATTTAACAGATTTGAACATCCGTGTTACTGTTAATAACGATTTTAAATTTGAAGGAATTGACTTTGAAATTGTAACAGTAGGTGTAAATGCCGTTGTAAGATTTAATAATTCTTTAGAAATAGACGATATTGTAGTTTTAAAAACACGTTCGTCTGCTACTAAAAACGAAAACGGCATATATGAATTACCAGGAAATTTAGAAAGAAATCCGCTTAATAACGATGTTGATACATTTACATTAGGTGAAGTTAACGAACATGTTTCAAGTATTGTGCAAGAAGCAGATAATTTCTTTGGAAACTTTCCAGGAGCAGGTAACCTTAGAGACATTGCTAATCCAGCACAGTACGGTCGTAAGTTTTTACAACATACTGGGCCAATCAACTTATCCCTTTATCACATAACAGATAAAAGTGCAAACATTGTTAAGTCAATTGACTTTGCAAGACGCGAGTATGCTAAGTTTAAAAGACTATTTTTACAAACTGCGGCAGAACTAGGGTTTGACGGAACTCCCAAAGCACACGTTGATTTAATTTTTAAAGAACTTAACAAAAACAAAACTAGCACATTACCATTTTATTTTAGTGATATGGTACCAGCAGGCGGCGCAAGATCAATTACGTATAATGGTATACCTAACAATAAGTTCTATGCCTTAAACGAAATATTTGATATCACAACACCAAGTGTAAAAGCAGTTACAGTTTACATAAACGAAGAACAAGTAGTATATGGTAGAGATTATAAATTCAACTCAGACGGATTCTGTGAAATTGAAGTACCGTTAACTGAAGATGATGTAATACAAATTTTTGAATATGAAAACACAGACGGTTCTTATGTTCCGCCAACTCCGACTAAACTTGGCATATATCCAAAGTTTATTCCGCATAAGTTTATTGATGACACATATAATACTCCTACTGAAGTTATTCAAGGACACGACGGTTCTATAACTAGAGCATACGGCGATTATAGAGATGATTTACTATTAGAATTTGAAAAAAGAATATTCAACAACTTGAGTGTAGAATATGACACATCAGTAATTGATATAGACAGTTTTATTCCAGGTGCTAACAGAAACACTACTGTTACTAAAAAAGCAATAGACAATGTTATGCTTAAAGATTTTGCATCTTGGTTAAGCACAGTAGGCGATGTTGATTATACAGGATTTGATTTTTACGAAAGAGAAAATAGATTTACGTACAATTACGGAAGTATGAATTCTCCTACAGACGAAAAGCTACCTGGCTACTGGAGAGCAGTTTATAAGCAAGCATTTGATACAGATCGTCCGCATACTCATCCTTGGGAAATGTTAGGCTTTAGTATTAAACCGTTTTGGTGGGAAGATAAGTACGGCACTGCTCCATATACAAGTAATAACTTATTGATGTGGGAAGATTTAGAAAAAGGAATAGTTGCACAGCCTAATACTGTTAATATTATTCTTGACAAATACAAGCGTCCAGGATTAACAACATATATTCCAGTCGACACACAAGGAAATTTATTAAGTCCATTAGATAGCGGATATGCTAAAAATTATGTTAATAGATTTACTCGTAGTACATTTGTATTTGGTGACGAAGCTCCAGTTGAAACAGCTTGGCGCAGAAGTTCAGAGTATGCATTCTCGTTATTTAAATCTTGGATATTAATACAACCTGCAAAAGTTATAGGACTAGGTTTTGATAGATTACGTGTACAACGTAATATTGCAGGACAAATTGTTTATTCTGAAACAGGAAAACGTATTAGATTACAAGACTTAGTATTTCCAAATAATTCTACATTAGAAACAAGAACACGTACATACACTTCTGGATTTATTAACTTTATTGCAAACTATCTTGCAAGTAACATTCTTGTAAATTACGAAGATTATCAAAACAATATAAAAAGTATAAGCAATCAAATGGCATTTAAAATTGGTGGATTTACTGATAAAAGTAAATTTAACTTAATTTTAGATTCAAGAACACCGTTAAGCCAAGGCAACGTTTTTGTTCCAGACGAAAATTACGAAGTAATATTACAAACAAGTAGTCCTATTGAAGTTGCAACGTATAGTGGTGTTGTAATCGAAAAAGCAACTAGTGGCTATATTATTAGGGGTTATGATTCGTCAAATCCGTCTTTCAAATATTACAATTATCAATCTAATGAAAAGGATCCTACAGTAAATGTTGGCGGCATAAGCGATAACTTTATTGAATGGGATTCTACTAAGAGATATATCGAAGGGGTTGTAGTTAGGTATGATGGCCAGTTTTATAGAACAAAACTAGCACATACTAGTAGTGAAACATTTGATGCTACTAAATTTGTTAGATTGCCTTTCCTACCAGAAGTGGGCGGAAGAAGTGCTATATTTAGAACACAGTTCGATAGAGTATTTCCACAAGAATTACCTTATGGGTCACTATTAAGAACTACACAAGAAGTAGTTGACTTTTTAATAGGGTACGGCGAACACTTAAAAGATCAAGGCTTTGTATTTGATAACTTTAATAGTGGATTAGATTCTGTTGAAAATTGGAAATTAAGTTCAAAAGAATTTATGTTCTGGACATTACAAAACTGGGACGCAGGTGCATTAATCACACTAAGTCCTTCAGCACAGAAAATACAATTTAAAAGAGACAGTGCAGTAGTTGATAATGTTTTTGACACTTTTTATGATTACGGTTTAGTAAAAGCTGATGGTTCAAAATTAAAACAAGAATTTTGTAATATCTTTAGGCAAGATGACAACACATTTGTTTTAAGTTTAAAAAATACTGCTGACGGAATTTACGCTTTAAAACTTCCTTTAGTACAAACAGAACATGTTGTGTTACTTGATAACGAAACAGAATTTAAAGATGTTATATACGATCCAGAGCCAGGATACAGACAAGAACGTATTCGTGTGCTAGGTTATAGAACTGCTGACTGGACAGGCGGTCTAAATATTCCTGGATTTGTATACGATCAAGCACTAGTATTTGAATGGACACCTTATAAAGATTATGCTATTGGTGATGTCGTTAAATATAAAGAATTTTATTACACTGCAATTTCAAAAGTAAGCGGCACAAAGGATTTTGAATCATCTAGTTGGTACAGATTATCTGAAAAACCAAAATCCGGACTAATACCAAACTTAGAATATAAAACTAATCAGTTTGCTGACTTTTACGATTTAGATACAGATAATTTTGATGTAGGACAACAAGAAATTGCCCAGCACTTAATTGGTTATCAAAAACGTGACTATCTAGCAAACATTATTAATGACGATGTAAGTCAGTATAAATTCTATCAAGGAATGATACAGGATAAAGGCACTCTTAATGCTCTTACAAAACTATTTGATGCATTAGGTTCAGCAGACAAAGAAAGTTTAGAGTTTTACGAAGAATGGGCAGTACGTCTTGGACAATACGGTGCAGCAGACGGTTTTGAAGAAGTTGAATATATTCTTGATGAAGAAGAAATGGATCTTAGTCCGCAACCTATTTTACTTACTGATGATATTACAGGCGACGAAACAGATTTAGTTTATAGAATACCATCAGATGATGTTTATGTTAAATCTGCTCATTACAACCATACTCCTTTCCCCAAACGTTATGTAGTTGATACACCGATTAAAACTGCTGGATACGTTAGAGAAAGTGATATACAATTTATTGTAACACGTAAAGAAGATATTCTTGCTATAGATATTGCAACAGTTGCAGAAGGTGATTATATCTGGGTTACCTTTGAAGGACAAGATTGGAACGTGTACAAACATGTTGATACACAATTTACAGTAACAGGTGCTATTCCTAAAGATTCAAATCAAGCAGAAATTGTACTTGATAAAATACATAACTTTAGTATTGGCGAGTACATTGGTGTTAGAAATGTTGTTGACTTAGATGGATTTTACAAAGTATCAGATGTAAATTTAAATAGAATTACTATTGAATTAGGCGAAAACGGAGTACTTGCTACAGAAGAAACTGGGTTAGCAGGAGTTATTTCTACATTATTATCAAATCGTGTTGCTAAACTTGAAGATGCTAACAAGTATGCTGAAACAGATATTAGTCCTAATGAGCTTATTTGGATTGATAGTGTTGATAGCGATAATAAATGGGCAGTACTAAAAGCATCAACTGCATATAACTTTGATGAAGATATTCATAACCCAACTAGTAGTAATACATTTGGTGACAGCCTAGCAACAGATGCAAATAATAATTTTGTAGCAGTAGGCTCGCCAACAGATGGCGAAGGCAAAGTACACATCTACAAAAGAGAGAAAGACGGAAGTACAGTATTTGGAACATTACAGCAGCATCAAATTTTAGAACCAATTGCAAACTTTGACAATGGCACAAGTAAATTTGGCGATAGTGTTACAATGAGTCCAGATGGAAAATATATTGTTGTTGGTGCTCCGGAAGCAACATATGTTAAAAGTGCATTTAAAGACAATTTTAACTTTGCAACAAATTATAAATTAGGTACTATTGTACAATATAATGGCGGTTTATATAAATCACGTAGACGTGTATTTGGTAGAACTGATAACATTGTATTTGGATCATTTGACAGTGTAAGTCGCTGGCGTTCTGAACTTTATAAACAACATAATAATTATTTAGACTTTCCCATAATTACAACAGGCGACTATCCACTAAATGATGTAGTAACAGATCATATCCTTGTAAGAGCTCCTGCTGATGCATACCAAGGAAGCAACATTGGCGATGCTGTGTACTTTAATTGGAACGATATTACCGAAGCGTACATTGATAATGAAGGTATAGAAATTGTTGGTTTAGATATGGGAAATCCTGTAAAACTAACAACAAATCAAAATCATGGACTAGTTGATGGCGATCAAGTAATATTAACAGATTTTCCAAATGATAACTTAACATTTAGAAGTGACATTTATGATAACAGCGATATAAACACTCCTTTTAATACACTTGAACAACAAGGTGTTAAAGGATTCGAAGGTGCTACGTACTATGTTAAAAAGATATTAGATCAACAAATTGAACTTTACAGAGATGCAGAATTAACAGACAAAGTAATTGGAACTGTAGGATTTACAGGCGAGCCAATTGGTGCTGATCCTAGTAACCTTAATTTAGGTGACGGAACTGTTCAAGGAGTAATTCGTAAAATTAATATTCCGTTTGGTGGAAAACAAGACGAAATTACAAAAGAATTTTTAACTGAAAATGTTCATACAATTAGACGTAAGATTGAAGAAGTATTTTATATAGTTGATCCGGTAAACATTCCAAATATACCAGTTACTATAACAACTACTGGCAATGTGCCTACAACAAATATTGCAGTTGGGGATATCATAGGGCAAGAAAATAATACAGTATTTGGTACAGTTAATAAAATTAATGGAAATCAAATCGAAGTAATTAATGTTTCTGGAATATTTAAAATTACTGGAAATTTACTTAATAGGTCATTAGCAAGTGCTACTGACTGGGTTGATTTAGGCGTAGATACAGTTCCTACTGATATAACTGCATTAATAAGTACAGGCACAAGGATTACTACAGAAACAGGTAATGCTACAGTTACTTACATTAGGAAAGAACTAGGTAGATTAATAATCTATGCTAATGACAAAAACGGAATATTTGATCCTTCTGGAGAGTTATATATAGATGATCAGTTCTTAATTGGTAATTACGAACGTCCTCTGCATGATGCCGTTGATAGAAGTGATGTTGTTGGTGGATATTGGGAAATAGCAACTGACAATACTTACATTCCAGGGAACGTAACTAGCGATAATGCATATGGGTTAGTTATATCCGATATTAAGAACGGATACAATCCAAATACATTTAGTAGTCCGGATGCTACTTGGAGCGAAAGTTCTAATAGACTTCCTTATAATTCAAGTTTACAAAATGCATTAGATAATCCAACACAATTAGTAGATGATCAGCCAATACAGAAAGAAGTTGATTTGATTAGAGTACTAAGTCATAAAAGTCAAGGTATTGGCGGAGATGTAAACGAAGTTGATATTTTAAGTGATAAGTGGATTGTAAGGCTTCCTAAGAATATCTCAGACAAAAGTCAAACAGATCCGACAGCATATGTAGGTGTATATCTAAATGATATTAAAGAACAAAATGGATCTATTATTGATTTATCAGATAGAGGATTTGGCGACGATCCTTATAGTGTAATAAACAAAGTTCAAACACCGTATGACTTGTGGGACGGATATATTGATATTGATATTTCACAAACTGGCGGCAACGAATTTGATTTAGTT
>ERZ1046568.936-NODE-936-length-22151-cov-6.896814_pt1 | contig 22151 bp, 13 predicted proteins | sample MGYA00383092_ERZ1046568 | MGnify/ENA primary metagenome ERZ1046568 (study PRJEB29581, sample SAMEA5548362) | metagenome | biome: marine; feature: coastal; material: water | depth 1 m | study: Short-term variability in the microbial, nano- and picoplankton dynamics... | reverse complement strand
ATCAGGACTAACAGTTGATAAACCTTGGCAGAGTGTACGCTATGCAATGGAACAAATACGTGACGGTTACTTAAACCCACAAGCAAAATATATTATTAAAAATAACAAAGAATTTTTAATGAAAGAAATAACTAACTGGCTTAGTTATACATATAGGGTTATTATTACTGCATCAACAACCGGTACCCAAGTATTTACAACTGCTGATACTAGTCACTTGTCTCCGGGAATGCCAATTGTCTTTAATGGCACTTTGGGCGGAGTTACAGATGGAACAATTTATTATGTTGACGCAGTAACTTCGTCAATAACATTTAGAATTAGTGAAGTACAAAATAGCGGAATTCCGTTAACATTATCAACTGCATCGGGAAATATGGAAGGTAATCTTGCATATGACGCTGTTAAATGTGAGCGTGATACAGGATATATTGTTGATGCATTAGCATACGATATATCAAGAGGCGGAACATTAAAAACTATCACTGCTGCTAAGTCATATTATACACAAGCAGGTAACGAGTATATTAACGGAACTTTTGGATCACAAGGTGAACAAACTGTTGCAGCATACGCACAATTGAAAAAAATTATCACTGAAGTTTTAAATAATCAACAACCGATAAGTTATCAATCTTTAAATTATGTAGATTTTGAAAACAGAGCAGGACAAATTATTGACCTATCTCTAGAAGCAGAAGCTGTTGCGATACAAAAAGCTGCTGATTTGATTGACATTATTACAACAGGTATTAGTTCAGGTTCAGCAACAGCGATTCCTACAGTTACTAACCCAAACACTACAGTATTCATAAAAACAGGTACTTACAACGAAGTATTACCAATAATTATTCCAGAATTTACTGCGGTTGTTGGTGACGAATTACGTACTTCTGTTGTGCAACCTGCACCAGCAAATCCGTTACTAGTTAACGACAAAGACAAATCTATAAGCGCATTAAATAGAATTAAAGATGTTCTTCCTAATTTAATGCAAAATGTTGAAATATCTAAAACATCCGGTAATACTGCTAATCAGCAATATATTAACGGCTACGGCGGCACAACAACTGCAACTGATAGACTAAACACTGGAACTAATTTAATATCAGATATACTGGCACAAGGATTAGATATACTTCCAGAATTAGCAAATGTTGGATCTACGCCACTTAGTGGATCAAATAATGCAAGTGATTCTGGAGTTGCAAGTGCTATTAGTCAACTTGAAGCTAATATTGATTTTATTGTTGCAGAACAAACAGCCTGGATACAAGCACAAGTAGACGGCCCAATTGCTCCATTTGATGCATTGTTTACATTTGACACTGCAAACTGCGAAAGAGATACAAGATATATTATAGACGCACTACGTTATGACTTAACATACGGCGGCAACTTAGAAACTACTGTTGCAGCAAGAAGTTATTTTGTAAATGGTAGCCCAGTATACGGGCCAGGAAAGAAAGACGAAACTTTAGCAACTTATGCACGTTTAAAAACTATTATCGGCGAAGTTATTCTTGAGACAGCTGTTACTGTTAGTTCTGGAAATTTAGAACTGCAAGATACTCTTGGAACAGCCGGCAGTGCTGCCGCAGCTACATATGCTCAAGGACTAATACAAGAAATTTTCGATACTATTGATACTGACGGAACATTAGCTACCGAATCATTGCCTGATATTACTTGGGTAGAGTCTACACTAACTACAACTAATACCGAAATATTAGCTGCTAAGGCAGACATTCAAGAATCAGTTATTGATCATATTAATACTAACTTTGGATCATTTACATACGACAGTGCTAAATGCCGTAGAGATTCTACAATACTAAAAACTGGTGCTGCATATGATATTGCATTAGGTACTAACTTTAATGCAGTACGAGATGGACTGTCTTACAGACGCGGCATGAGTAGAAAAGTTATTGAAGAACAGTTAACAGAAACTGTTGGAGCAATTACTGAAGAGAGAGATTTAGTAGAAGCACTTTTATCAGATTCAACAGCTATTACTAGAAATACTGCATACTGGACCGAAGTTATTGATATTATTAGTAACGGCACAAGTGCAGCAGACGCAATTTCTTGGAGCGATGCAGGTGTTGCAGCTAAGACAACAGCACGTCAAGAACTGCAAACTAATAGAGCTACAATTATTTCAGATACAACATCTTGGATTAATTCTAATTATGCAAATTTTGCTTACGATCAAGCTGTGTGTGAAAGAGATGCAGGCTACATTATTGATGCAATAAGCTATGACATTCAATATGGCGGCAACAGTGCAATACTTGAAGCTACAAAAGCATACTTTACTGGTTGGGCAGTTAACCTACCAGTCGAACAGAGAGCAATAGAAGTAGCAGCAATGACACAACTAAAAACTATTGTTACAACTTATATGTCAGGTGCAACTGAAGAAACTGAAGCTGCTGGTTTATTAGATATACTCATTGATGCACTTAATGCAGGTAGTTTAAGTGCAATACCGGCAACAATATTCCCAGACTATACATGGGCAACAGCGGCTATTGATTCAGATGCTGACGATGTAATTGCAGATACAACAGTAGTGCCAGCGGTACTACAGTTTATTACAAATACTTATAGTGAGTTTGTTTATGACCATGCTAAATGTTCAAGAGATGTAGGCTTCATGGTAGATGCATTGCGTTATGATATTATGTTTAGTAGTGATTTCCGTTCATTAAAATCAGGAATGTCATATCGTAGAGCTATTAGCTCTGCAGAAGTAGTTATTAACAATCAGCTAGAAGCTACTTTAAGTTCTATTAATCATATTAAATCAGAAATTAAAAAAATTACTACAGGTACTAGCAAAGTAAAATCTAGTGCTGAAATTATTAGAGATATAATGATTCTAGGCACAAAACCTACTTCGTTTACATATGCCGATCCAACACTTTACGATAATGGATTCTTTAATACTAGAAGATTAATTGTTGCTAACAAGCAATTCTTAATTGACGAAGTTGACGCATTTATGGATGATTCTTATAATGCAGTCTGGACAGCATTAAGTGCAGATGATAAAACTGTATTTTTAGATAGAGTAAATTCTACTATTGATGCATTAACATATGATTTAACTTATAGAGGCAACTTAGAAACTATTGTAACATCTAGAAGCTACTATACACAAGGTTCGTTTGTTCCACCAGCAGATCAAAAACTTTCATTATTAGCTGTACAAACTCGTCTAGCAGATATTATTGATGATATAGCTACAGGCGTTACAGTTACACCAACAACCGGAAACGTAACAGCACAAGATACTAGCGGAACAGCTGGCAGTGCAGGTTCTGCAACATTCGCTGTAGATAGAATTAATGAGATTTATAATACAATTGATACAGGCGATTCGCCTTCTGTAGTTAATCCGTCAATTGCTTGGGTAGATAGTGCATTACAAGAATTTAAAGCAACAGTGGATAGTAGAAAATCAATTATACAATTAAGTGCAATTAATTATATTAACTTAGTATATCCTGATTTATCTTATAATGAAGAATTGTGTTCTCGTGATGTTGGATACATTATTGATGCAATTGTTTACGATGTAATTTTTGGTAGTAACTTCCGAAGCTCACAAGCAGGTATGTCATATTTAAGCGGCATTACATCCGCAGGAATTGTTCTTGCAAATCAATTAGAACCAACAATTAATACAATTAATTTTATTGAAGAGCAATTAACTAATATTACAACTGGTATTCAGAGTAGAGTTGGAACAACAGATGCTTCTAATTTTGCAGCAGCTCGTGCAGATGATATTAAGAATATTATACAAAATGGCCTACTAAGCTTACCTGGTATTGATTTACCAACACCAATTAACACAGTAGATGATCCTGCATATGCAACTGCTACAAACACAACTGGCATATTTGCTGGATATGTAGACGGAGCAAATCAGTTAGCTTCTAATCATGAATTTATACAACTAGAAATTCGTAAGTGGTTAGAAGATTCAACTAATGGTTATGATGTTATTTGGGGAAGTATTTCGTCAGACGGACAAGATCGTTGCATTCGTGATGTAGGTTATATTATTGATGCAGTGCGCTATGATTTAACATACGGTGGCAATACACAGTCTTTGATTGCTGGTAGTGCATACTATTCAAACTTTGCATTAACAATTAGTGCAGACGAGTTACCAGCCACACTAGCTGCATATGCTAGATTAAAAGATGTAATAGGCGAAGTAATTATAGAAACAACTGTAACTAAGAGCCCTGGTAATACACTAACTCAAGATACATCTGGTACTCCAGGCAGTGCATTATCAGTTGGATTTGCAGATGATAGAGTTGATGATATCCTTGATTGGATCAATAACGGCTTACCTAATTCAACAATTAATATTGCATCATCCTGGGCCGATACTGATGTTAGAAATGCATATAATACACTGCTATCTAAGAGAACAGAAATTGTAGAAGATGTTGTATTTTGGGTAGAAAAGTTTAATCAAGATCTAAAATATAATGTTGAAACTTGTCGCAGAGATGCAGGCCTAATGGTCGATGCTATTGCACGCGATACATTAACTGGATCAAACTTTGCTTCAATCAAAGCAGGTATGAGTTATTATAGAATATTAACATCAACAGCAGAGGTAATTAATAACCAAGACAAAGCAACTATAGGTTCTGTTAATTTCTTAAAGCATAAAGTCAAGCATGTTGTTGCAGATACAGCCTCTGCACACGCAGAGATTATCATTGACGATATTACAGCTACTATCGACGGTGGCGCTCGTCCATCAACTAGGTGGAAGCCACTAAGTAATGCAGATGAAAATGATTTAGCAGCAGCATCAATAATTTGGGAAAATAAAGGATTTATACAAGCAGAAGTTCTTGAATTCCTATCAATAGAATATCCTAGTGTTATGTTTAGTCAAGACAAGTGTTCGCGTGATGTTGGAATGTTAGTAGATGCACTACGTTATGATTTAACATACGCTGGCACATCTGCTTCAGAACAATTTGGATTATCTTACTATTTAGGTACACAATTACAAATTGATGCAAGTGACAAAACAGCAACTATTGCTGCATATGATTATATTAAGTTTTTAGCAAGCGACTTAGCTGTTAACACGCTCGGTAGCCCATTTGCATTGCAAAGTAATATAACACCTAAGTTCAGAGATACAGATACACAAATTATAGGTGATGCAAATTCAGCTGCCCGTGTTGATGCGTTGATTGAACAAATAAAAGATATTATAGATGTTAATACTGATGCGATTCCGACAATAACAGTTAATGATGTTACATCAAATGTATTAACAACAACTACTGCACACGGTCTTAATAATGGCGACGAAGTTTCACTTACTGGACTTGGTGTATTAGGCTTTAACAACCTAGAAGCTAATGTTTCTTACTATGTAAATTCAGTGCCAAGCTCTACTGAATTTACGATAGCGGCTTTCTTTAACGGTACTACATTTGTACTTACAGATGACAGTACTGCTAACGAAACACTTGCTGTTAAAAGTAATCCTAACACAACTGTAGTTGCTTCGATGTTGAAGCAACAGGCGACGAACATATCAGGCTCAATTGGTGCTATAAAAACTAGCGTTAGTGAGTATATTGCAGAAAATTATCCAACACTAGTTTACGACATTGAAAAATGTGAAAGAGATGTTGGATACATTGCAGAAGCAGTTATTTGGGATATGATGTTAGACAGTAATTATCGTACACTTATAGCAGCATTATCATACTATAGAGGCGCACAAGCAGATCTAGTGTTAGGCGAACAAAAAACTGCGACAATACAATCTTATAGAGAACTTAAAAATGTTATAGCATCATATGTTTCTGGAACAAGTATTGTTAATGGCTTAATGATAACTAATGCTAAAAAGCGTGTTAATGCACTAATGGATATTGTTATTAATATGCTTGATAAGGGCGAAAATGAAAGCCCAGAAATTACTGGTACTGTTACGTATTTTAACGATATTCAAACAATTAACGGTGTTGATATACTTATAGCTAATAAAAACTTCCTAGCTAACGAAGCATCGGCTTGGATTAGTTCTGAATTTACAAGCACTATTAGTAATATTTCAGATACTACTATTACTACAAACGTTGCACATAAGTTTGGTGTTGGCGATCCAGTATCGCTAGCTGATGACAATACTGACTACATTGTTGCAACAGTACCTAATACAACTTCATTTACAGTAGATAAAACTATTGTAAATCTAAGTAGCTCTAGTGTTACATATAGATTTGATACACAATTATGTCTTAGAGACACAGAACGTTATATTGATGCTATTGTATACGATTTACAATATCCAGGAAACTTTAAATCACTACGTGCAGCAGAATTGTATCTAAATGCAGTAAATGGTTCAGAGCGTTCAGATATGTATCGTGTACGTAACTCAACTGGTGTACGTAATCAAACACTAAATGGTCTACGTGGTAACTTAACTGAACTTAATGAGTATGGAACAAGGCGTCCTACAGCAGGTGCATACGTAGCACTTGACCCAGGATTTGGACCAAACGATACAGAAGCATGGGTTACTAATAAATCACCATATATCCAAAACGTAACAACATTTGGTGTTGGCTGTGTTGGTAATAAGATTGATGGCGGATTACACGCAGGCGGTAACCGTTCAATGGTTAGTAACGACTTTACACAAGTACTATCAGATGGTATCGGTGTATGGTGTAGTGGTAACAACTCATTAACAGAACTTGTATCTGTGTTCGCATACTATAACTATGCAGGATATATTGCAGACTTTGGTGCAAGAATTCGTGCAACAAACGGTAACAGTTCATATGGTACATATGGTGTTATTGCTGAAGGTACTGATACTGGTGAAGTTCCACTATTCTGCGAAGTTGATAACTTATCAAACGATGCATTTTCAACTAATGTTCTTTCAAATGGTCAAGAAGTACTACGTCTTGAATTTGATAATGCTGGTATAAATTATACTAATGCACAGTATGCTATTAGTGGTGATGGATTTAATGCAAATGTAATAGCAGACGAATACCGTGATTCTGCTATTTTTGAAACACGCTTAATTGACTTAGATGACGGTAATGGTATTGGTGGTGAAGATTATGTAACTGCTAAAAACGTAGCACAAGGCGGAGACTTAGTTACAGGACAACTTGCAGCAACTGATACTGCATTGGCTAATGCATACAATGGTATGCATATTCAGCTTACAACAGGTACAGGTACTGGTCAGTATGCTAAGATATTACAATTTAACAACGGAACTAAAGTTGCTAGAGTTTATAAAGATAGCTTCGATAATCTAACTGTAACGGCGTCAAGCGCCACAGGAGACGTGTTAACAGTAGCAGATACATATACATTGTATGTTGATATGCCAATATATTTAAGTGAAGCAATTGGTGGACTGTCAGCTACTACAGTATATTATATAACTACTATTCCAAATGGAACAACATTTACAGTAAGTGACGAAGAAGGCGGATCAAATGAAACGCTAACAAATGAAACTAAGAATGTGACATTATATGCTGCAGGCTGGGATCACGTTATTCCAGGAACTCCTATCGAAGCTGCACTAGACTTAACAACTGGTTACACTGTAGAACCTAGCATTACTTATAGTGCTCCAGGATTTACATCTACAGCTACAACTACAAATAGTGCGACTGCATATTCAGCAGCATCATACGCAAACGAAAAATTCATTGCAATCGAAAACGGTGGCACAGCTACTACATACTCAACAGATGGTATAACTTGGGAAGCAGGTGGTACAGTTCCAAGTGCTAACTGGGCTGAAGTTGTATTTGGTGGCGGCCAAGGTGCAACAGCCACTGCTACAGTAGGCGGACTAGGCGGATCAGGTGCTGTACTTACAGCAGAACTAGGCGAGCTAAACAGCATCGGCTTACCAGGACCAGCACAGGTTGCCCGTATTAATGTTATAGATGGTGGTCAAGGATATACAAGCCCTCCAACTATTAATATTATACCTACTTCAGGTGGTGGCGCAGCAACAGCGGTTGCTACAGTATTAGACGGTGTAATACAAGAAGTTATTGTTACTACAACTGGTGCAGGCTACGGTGCTGTACCAACAGTGGCAGCAGAAACTGATAAACTTACTAAAATTGATGTTCAAACATTTGGTAGAGGGTATACTAGTACTCCTACTATTACAATTACAGGAGGCGGTGCAAGTACACAAGCACAGGTAGTTGCTACAATGGACAACGAAGGTGTTATATCAATTGGCTTCCTTGTAGATGGCAACGACGATCCGCTTGTAGGTGAAGGTTACACAAGTACCCCAACAATATCAATTGATGATCCATTAGCTAAGTTCGTAGCAATTGCAAATGGTTCAACATCAAATGCAAACTTATTACTAACTGATGCAGACGACGATGCCTGGAATGTAGGCACTGCTCTACCAAATAGTAACTTTACTTCATTAACATACGGAAACGGTGTATTTGTTGCTGTAGGCGGTGCAGGCGGTCTAGGAAGTGCTGCAACTTCGACAGATGGTAATTCGTGGGTATCTCGTACTACACCAGTATTAGGTGCAGGAACTTTAAGTGGAGTTGCATACGGTGCAGGAGTATATGTTGCAGTTAATAACGGCGGCAACGAAGCGTTTACAAGTACTAACGGTATTATTTGGGCAGCTGGTGGCAACCTATCTGCAAGTACATTATGGTCAAGTATTGCATACGGTAACGGCCGCTTTGTTGCAATTGCTTCTGGAACTAGAGAAGTAGCAATAAGTTACAATAAAGGAAGCACCTGGATCGAATCGCCAGCAGGATTACCAAGTTCGCAAACTTGGTCTACTGTTAAATACGGCCAAGGATTATTTGTAGCAGTAGCTGAAGGTACAGATGAATGTGCAATTAGTCCAGACGGATTAACTTGGACTAGACAAACATTACCTGCAAGTGGCGATTATCACGCACTAGCATTTGGTAATCCTGGAAATATTCCAAGTTTCATTACATTAACTGACTCTGCAAGTGACGTAGCAGCTACAATTAAAACAGGTGCTAAGACACTAGGCAGATTAACCGAAGCAGACGGTTCAGTTAATTTAACTAGAATAATCGAACCAGGATCCGGTTATCCAAAAGGCAATGTTGTAAGTACAACTGCGTCTAATACAATTACAGTTGATTCAACTGATAATATAATTGTTGGACAACAGATTAAATTTACAGGAGTTACAACTTCAGGATTAGCAGACAATACAATATATTATATTGATACAGTTCCAAATAGTACAACATTTACTGTTAGTTTAATTGCAAATAGCGGAACACCAGTAGTAGTTGAATCTGCAACATTTAGTGCAGCAGAGTTTATAACAGGTCCAATTGTAACTATTACTGATCCTAATTCAACTGTTGTTGCACCAGTAGATGCAAGACAAGGTAACGGAGTGTTAGGCAATCCAAGTTTCATTAATAGAGGTACTGGATATCAAACTGCTACTAATGAACTTAGTGGTGATGGTGCAGCAGACTTATTCCAGGCAAGTACGTTTATTGCTGTTAAAGGATTGTTTGATTTACCAGAACCAGGTTCAAATATTGAATTTATAAATAGTCCAGGCGTATTCTATAAATTAGTTGCTATTAGCAACATTTTAGGCGACAACGGTGATTATAAAGCAACATTCCAGTTAAGTCCAGGGTTAACAACATTAGTTGCTCCATTAGATGGAACATTAATTACTGCAACTAACAAGTATTCACAAGTACGCTTAACAGGACATGACTTCTTGTACATTGGTACTGGCAACCAAGCTGATACTAACTATCCATTTGTAGATATTACAACAGCATTACAAGAAAGACAGCAACTAGCAAGTAACGGCGGACGTGTGTTCTTTACAAGTACAGACCAAGACGGTAACTTTAACGTTGGTGGATTGTTTGGAGTACAACAAAGTACAGGTACAGCTACACTGGATGCAGATGCATTTAACTTAGCAGGCTTGCAATCATTGCAACTTAACGGTATTGGACTAGGAATTGGTTCAGCTATTATTACACAGTTTAGTACAGATCCATTCTTTACAGCTAATAGTGATAGTGTTGTTCCAACACAACGTGCAATTAAGAGTTACATTACAGCACAAATTGGTGGTGGACAAAGTAGCTTGAACGTTAACACACTAACAGCCGGTACTGTGTTTATTGCTAATGATGAAATTACAACAACCAGTGGCGGACAGCTAAATATTACAGCAAAGATGAACTTTACAGGCGGAATTGATGGTGCACCGGTTGCATTAGGATTCTTTTTAGCAAGATAACAACGGAGAAAACAAATGGCAACAGGAAGACTAGGTAACGTAGATATACCAGCAACAACAAACACAACAGCTTATACAGTACCAGTAGGTTCGTATGCTGTTGCGAATGTTTCGTTAACAAATAGAAATGCAACATCGATTAACATAAGAGTAGCAATGGCAACAACTGCTACTCCTAGTGATCAGGAATGGATTGAGTATGATACTGTTCTTATTCCTAATGGTGTGTTTGAACGTACAGGATTAGTATTACAAGGCGGGCTAAATATAGTAGTATATTCAACTCAAGCTAATGTAGGCTGTACTGTTTATGGCATTGAAACATCTACTACATAAGGAATAAGGGAACATAAAATATGGCACGTTATAATACAGCACCTCAGACATTAGTTGTTACCGGAGAGGAAACATTTACTTACGCATTTACTGGGGGGATTATTTCCTTAACTGGTACAAGCGGTTATACTGTAACAATGGTAAGTCCTGTTTTCTTCCCAGGTAGTAGACAAACATTTTACAATGCTACAGACGGCATGGTTACACTAGAAACATCAGCAGGACAAATTACAGGTAACGGTGTTACAATTGGAACTAGTGTAGATATTCCAACAAACTCAACATACCAATTAACGTCAGATGGTACAAACTACGTACTAACTAGCGCACTAGCAGGTACTACAATATTTGAATTACCGGTTACATTTAATGATGTACTAAATGCAGATGCAAAAGTAGAATTAAATCCATTAGATGCAAATGTCGAAATTAAACCAACAGGAACAGGCATAGTTGATATTAGTCCACAAAGTTCAGTATCAATCCAGCCAGGAGCGCAAGCAACTCTTCGTCCTACAGGTGATTTAACACTAGCATCAGCATCAGGAACAATTACACTAGGCGAAGCAGGCAAGCCAACCGCTTTCCCTGGTAACTTAGACTTTACAGCAAACAACCAAACAGTTAATATATCACCAGTAGGAGCAGCATCAGCTGTAACTATTGATCCGGGTGGCAATACAACTATTGGTGCAGGCGGCACACTAACAATAAGTTCAGATACAGTTGGCGGAATTACTAACATGAGTATCGGTGCGTCAAATCCAAGCACAGGTGCGTTTACATCCCTTACTTCACCTACAATTACAGCTACAAGTTCAGGAGCATCAACTAGTACATCTTCAGGAGCATTAATTGTAACTGGCGGCCTAGGTGTTGGTGGCGCAGTTTACGCAGGAAGTTTAAACGGAGCAATTGGTGGCGGCACAGCAGCAGCAGGTGCATTTACTACACTTAGTTCAAATAATACAACTTCGTTTACACAAAATTCAGCAGCAACTAATACTACAACCGGAACACTACGTGTAACTGGTGGTGTTGGTATCAGTGGAGCAATTTATGCAGGAAGTATTCAAAACACTCCGATTGGAAACACTTCAAGCAGCTCGGGTGCATTTACAACACTTAATGCAAACTCGACTGTAGATATTACAGGTACAACAGAAGCTACAAATTCATCAGGTGATACTGGCATTCTTCGTGTAGAAGGTGGCGCAAGTATTGCTAAACGTGTTTACTCCGGTGGAGGCTTTGTAGGTGCAATTGGTAATGTATCAAGAAGTACAGGTCAATTTACAACACTAGATGCTAACAGCACAGTTACACTAAGTCCTGGAGCAAACGTAACAATTAGCCCAAGTGGCTCGGGTACAGTTACAATGTCTCCAGCAGGCGGTGGCTCAATTAACAATATGAGTATCGGCGCTAGTACAAGATCAACTGGTAAATTTACTTCATTGCAAGCAAATAGTACAGTAACATTTACAAGCGTGCTTGACATAACAGGTACTACTGATTCAAACGGTACTAACGGCGATAATGGTATTTTACGTTGTGAAGGCGGTGCAAGTATTGCTAAACGTATATATTCCGGTGGTGGCTTTGTTGGACGAATTGGTAACGTATCACGAAATACTGGTTCATTTACAACACTAACAGCAAATGGTATAACTACTATTACAAATACTACAGCATCTAGTAATGTTAACAGTGGTGCACTACAAGTTGACGGCGGAATAGGCTGCAACGGAACTGGACATTTTGGAGCTATTAGCGCAGGTACTATTACAGAAACTTCGAGTATTACATTAAAAGAAAATGTAAATCCAATTCAAAATGCACTTGATTCTATTATGCAACTAGCTGGCGTAATATATGATAGAAAAGATGGTTCGTCAATAAATGAAGCAGGATTAATTGCTGAACAAGTAAACGAAGTACTTCCAAATCTAGTTAAGAAAGACATTGACGGTAATCCAGAAGGTATTGCGTATACTAAATTAACAGCGTATTTAATTGAAGCAGTAAAAACATTAAAAGATGAAGTTGAGTTTTTAAAAGGTAATAAATAAAATGGCAACATTTAAAAAAACTATTATAAACGACACTGGATTTATTAAAGTACCAGTTGGCAATACAAGTCAACGACCTGGTTCTCCACAGCCAGGCATGATAAGATGGAATACTGACGAGGAAACTCTAGAAGCTTGGCTTGGAGATGATTGGGGCGGACTTACAGGCGGCGGCGCCGGATTGTACGATTTTACATCTGCTACATTTACAAGCCCAAGAAATGGCGAAAGCGGTCCAAGTCTGACACAAGCACGTGACGGAATTACTGGTGGCGATGGCTTTAAAAACAACACTTCGTATTTTAGTGTTGTCAATGGAATTTTATACTGGACTGCGCCAGCAGACGGCACATATAGAGTCGAATGCTGGGGAGGTCAAGGAGGCGGTCCATGCAGCCGACAAGGTACTCAAGGAGGCTTGGGCGCAAGAATGCGTGGTGATTTTAATTTCACTGAAGGGCAAATGTTATACATGGTGATAGGTCAGGAAGGTCTACGTCAGCCCAACAGCTGGGGCGGCGGCGCTGGAGGCGGCGGTACCTTTGTTTGGGATCCGACATCGACATCACAGCCGCTTATTGCAGCCGGCGGAGGCGGCGGCAGTGGTCAAAGCAGTAACGGCCAACAAGATGGCCGAACAGGAACTACTGGCGGTACAGGATCTAATGGCGGAGGCGCAGGCGGCCAAAATGGTAATACAAGCCCAAGCCAAGGTATTTGTGGAGGCGGAGGCGGCCAGGGATGGAATGGCGGCCAGTCGTACCATTGCGGCGGAAACTTTACATGGCCAACATTATACAGTAATCCAACTGGCTTCAGAGGCAGCGGAGGCGGAGATTCTAACGTTCAAGGAGGCTTCGGAGGCGGAGGCGGAGATTACGGCGGCTCAGGCGGCGGAGGCGGCTACTCAGGTGGCGGATCAGGTGGCTGGTCATATTCCGGTTACGGTGGCGGAGGCGGATCTTATAATAGTGGATCAAATCAAAGCAATTCATCCGGTGTAAAGTCTGATAATGGCCAAATAACAATTACTCTTTTATAAATATATATACTAACGGACTTAAAATTATGACCATAATAACAGATAAAAATAAACATAGTGTATCAAATCTTAGAACGTTTAATAACGAATCTAGATATATTACAATTGAGAAGGTATAAAATGAATTATATAAAATTAACTAGCGGAATTCCTGAAACCTATACTATCGAACAGTTATTAGAAGAGTTCCCAAATGCAAAAATCTATAAAAAGTCAACGTTGCCAAACGAAGATTTATTAAAACAATATAATGTATATCCTTTAATAACAGAAGCTCAACCTGATCATGATGCAGATGAAACTGTTGAAGAAGGAACTCCGATGTTTAAAAATATGGAATGGCATCAGACTTGGAATGTTAGAAAGTTAACACAAGAAGAAGTACAAGAAATTATTGATAAAAATCTTTTACAAAGTATATCTCATGGAGATGTTTCACTTTTTGCAGACACTGAACTACAAGAATCTAGAAAAGCTACTTGCGAAGCATGTGATTCGTTTACAGAATTTAAAACTTGTAAAGAAAGCAATGCTATGATATCCTTAAAAATTAAACTTGAAGAAGAAGTTTGTCCTTTAGACAAATGGTAAACTAAAGGAATTATAAAATGGCTACCTTAAAAAACACAACAATATCAGATACAGGATTTTTAAAAATTGCTACTGGAACTAATGCACAACGACCAGGTTCTCCTGTTCTTGGTGATTTTCGTTATAATACTGAGGAAGAGGTATTTGAATTATATAACGGAGCTGAATGGGTAGGAGCCGGAGGCGGCGGTGCTGGATTGTACGATTTTACATCTGCTACGTTTACTCCTGGTGGTGCAGTTCATAAAAATGGACCAAGTTTGACACAAGCACGTAACGGAATCACCGGAGGCGATTCCTTTAAAAACGATACTCAATTCTTTAATGAAGAAGGTAACGGTGTGCTATTATGGACAGTACCAACTGATGGCACATATAGAATTGAATGTTGGGGAGGTCAAGGAGGCGGCCCTTGTACTCGACAAGGCACTGCAGGAGGACAAGGCGCAAGAATGCGTGGTGACTTTACTTTAACAGAATCAACAGTATTACGATTAGTTGTGGGACAAATTGGTTGGAGACAAAATAATGGCTGGGGTGGCGGAACCGGTGGCGGCGGAACTTTTGTATGGCAAGATGGTTCGTCAACGCCACTTATCATAGCCGGCGGAGGCGGCGGCAGTGGTCAAAGTAGTAACGGCCAACAAGGTGGCCGAACAGGCACTTCCGGCGGCCAAGGATCTAACGGTGGACCCGCCGGTGGAACCAACGGTGGAACTGCCGGCGGCAATTGCGGTGGCGGCTCGGGCTCGGCCTGGAATGGCGGAAGTACAAGCTCTTGTGGCGGCAGCTTCACCTGGCAACCAATACGTCAAAATGCAAACTCTCCTACTGGATATAGTAGTGGCGGCCATGATGCTAACGGCGGCGGCTGGGGCGGCGGCGCCGGAAGTTATGGAGGATCAGGCGGTGGTGGCGGCTACTCAGGCGGCGGACCAGGTGGCTGGTCATATGCAGGATTCGGCGGAGGCGGCGGATCTTATAATGGTGGATCAAATCAAAGCAATTCAGCTGGAGTACAGTCCGGAGGCGGCCAAATAACAATTACTCTTTTATAAATAAAGTTAAAAATGTCAAGATATATTAAAATAGAAAATAACGAAATAATGGATTATTCTATTGAACAACTATTAATAGATTATCCTGATGCTGTAATTTATCACAGATCACAAATGCCAAATGAAAAACTACTATCGATCTATAATGTATATCCTTTAATAACAGAAGCTCAGCCTCACTATGAAGAAGATGAAACTGTTGAAGAAGGAACTCCGGTATTTGAAAATAATGAATGGCATCAGACTTGGAATGTCAGAAAATTAACACAAAAAGAAAAACTTGAAATTGAAGAAGAAAGAAAGAAATGGTTTGTAGATTCAGATACTGCTAGCTCTAGACTTGAAATATGCAAGACCTGCGACAGATATATTAAATTAACTTCTACATGCAAAGAATGTATGTGTTTTATGAAGGTAAAAACAACCATAAAAGAGGTCTATTGTCCATTAGATAAATGGTAAATATATAAGTTAAAAGCATGCATATGGAGATAACACACAAATGGCAACATTAAAAAACACAACAATAGATAGTACAGAGTCTATTAGACTACCAGTTGGCACATCAGCACAACGACCGAGTTCTCCACAATTAGGCATGATGAGATATAATACCGACGATGAAGGTATAGAAGTTTATGACGGCACGGATTGGCTTCCACTAGCTGATGCCGGCGGTGGTAGTCTATATGAGTTTACATCTGCTACATTTACACCAGGAGGCAAGACCGGACATGATGGTCCAAGTCTGACACAAGCACGTAACGGAATTACTGGCGGCGATGGCTTTAAAAACAACACTTCGTATTTTAATGTTAGTAATGGAATTATGCAATGGACTGTGCCAGCTGATGGTACATATAGAATTGAATGCTGGGGAGCGCAAGGCGGCGACGATGGTGCCGCTGGCAGAGGCGGCAGAGGCGCAAGAATGCGTGGTGACTTTAATTTAACAGAAGGCGAAAATATACGAATCATAGTTGGCCAAAAAGCCAACATGGGTCGCAACGGCGCCGGAGGCGGCACATATGTATATAGAAATGCATCAGATAGTAACCCACTTATTGTAGCCGGCGGTGGCGGCGGTGCTGGCGGAAGTGGTAGTAACCAAACTACTGGTGGTCAAACTGGAACCTCAGGCGGACAATCATATGGAGGCAGCTATGCCTCAGGCAGCGGCGGTAACGGCGGAAGTACTGCTACAAACAGTGGATGGGGCGGTGCTGGCGCTGGCTGGTTGACGAACGGACAAGATGGCGGCAGTTACGGCGGTATTGCATATGCACCTCGAAACGGCGCCCGCGGCGGAAATCAATTTGTATGCTCGGGAGGTTTTGCAGGATTCGGCGGAGGCGGCGGCGGTGGCTGTAATGGTGGTGGTGGCGGTGGTGGCTACTCAGGCGGCGGTTGCAGTGGTGGTGGTGGCGGATCTTATAATGCTGGATCAAATCAAAGTAACAGCGGAAGCAACAAACAGAATGACGGCCAAGTTACTATAACACTAACGTAAATATTTAACGTTAATAAATTATATATAATATACGTCATCTTGCAAGTTAGTATTACTAACTTCAGTAACACTACTACCAATAACTACAGATTGTAATTGATGAGGTACTAACGGTTTAACACGCCAAGTTGAACCTTCTGCTAAATCTTGTGTATGTGTAGTTCCTGTAGCAGTGTCAATCCATGTTAAAATAAATTGACCATTGTTAATAAACCAAGTTTTGTCTTTTTCTTTATGAAACTGCATACAAATTTTTGATTCAATCTTATCAAATACTAGAATTTTACCACAATATAACTCGTTTGTAGACCATATTAGTTCGTATCCCCAATCTGTTTGTATAACGCTGTCTGTCTTTTCCATTGGTTAACCTTTTATTAGAGTTAAATTTATTATATTTGAATTATTTAGAATTGTCAAGTAAATCTATAACTTCAAACACAGTTTTTAGTTTAGAAAGATTTGTTTTTTTAGTTAAGGTATTTTTAAGACCGTAATGAAGCGGCATAGGCCAGTTGCCAAATTCTACCCAGGCATATCCGTTATGTTCGTTATTTAAATGCGGAATAAACTCAGACGGTACAATACACAAATATGTATGGAATGAAAATTTAGTATCGTTGGATACAAATGTTTCTAAAGGTATAGTTTTTTTAATATCAACCTTGCCTATTTCTTCTTCAATTTCTCTTTGTAATCCTGCCCACGGAGTTTCACCGTCTTCATTAGTGCCTCCAACTAATCCCCAAACATCTTTGTTCTTACTCTTAGCTCTGTGTAAGAATAAAAATCTATGAGTATCAAGAGAATAGAGGAGTGCTCCGCTACAAATAATATCTTTCATATTAATAGTTATATTAGAAGTCTAAGCGCCAGGCGCCATTTGGATATTCACCTTCAAAAGAAAGAATCCATTCACTGCTATCAAATTTATATTGAACGCCTGTATTAAGATTAGTAGTATAAACAGTGTCATAACTGTTAGAATCTGCATCAAATACTATATTCCAACTTGCTCCGTCCCACTCTACAATATCATTTTCACTTGCAACAAAATCTGTATTATCTAAATTTTTCCAAGCATCGGCGCCGTCGCTATTAATAGTATCGCCGATTGATCCTAACAATAAAATTCTCGGATTTCCTGACAAACCAAGATCCTGTGGATTAGATTTAGTAGGATCAATAATATAATCTATTTTACTTCTATTACCCAACGATGACGGAATAACAGTATCAGTTGGTAATGTATCTTCATCCCAGTCAATGATAACTTCTGTTTCGTCAGTAGGGTTAACTGCAATCTTACCTATAATATCGTATTGCCAATCACTTCTTAAAAGTCGTATGCTAGTTATTCCAGGCTGTAATTTGTCAGGAAATGCTATTAAAAACTCGTCCCACGACTTTCCTCCTACTACACCTCGAGTAACTAGTTTAGCAGTGTTATTGATTATAAGAAGACTTGTGTTTTGATACGACGATGCAGCAACATCAAGTGCTGTAGAATTTTGCCATTCGCTAGTGGTTCTTTCTCTTTCTAATGACCCTGTAGGAGCAACATATATTTTAGTTCTAATATTTGCTTCAGCATCAAGGCCCTCGACTGGAATTTCTTGAAATATTTGTGTTACAACATCTGTAATAACACCAAGACGTTTAACTTTTGCTGGCGGCGAAATATAAATTGGTGTACTAAATGTTAATGTTGACACATCTATTTCAGTATCTGTACCTTGAGGTATACTTCGAGAACTCCAGTTTATGCTATCTAAATTTACAACACTTAAACTTGTCCAATCTAAATAATTATCTGTTGTTTGTATTTCTAAACTAGGATTAAAAAGCATTAAAATTTGTTCAATTAGTTGTAGTTTTTGATTAGTGTTAGTTGTCCATATATCTACATTTACTGTAAGGTTATACGGAGTTGGCATTAAGCGCTCTACTGTATAATTCTTTCCACTTTCATTTAGATATTCATTTCCTGACTGATCGTATGCACGCTCTCTAATATTTACTTTACTAACGTAAGACGAATCGCTAGTTCTATTTCGATCCATTTCTAACCCAGTAACGTAAATTCCCATCCTTGGTGCACTTGGAATCTTATTATCAGAGTTATCTCTAAGTATGCTACCAACTTGACGTGTAATGTCGCCGTACATAACTGGAACAGTAACTAACTGAGACTTACTGTCAGCATACTTAAACCCACTAAACATCCTTACTAGCTGTGTAAGGTATCTTCTAACTTGTCCGTCGTAAAAATGATCCATTAGTTATCTGCCCTTGGTCTAAGTGCTTTACTCAGCCCTTGACGTTCTGCTTCTCTGTTGTTATAGAAGTTAATATCCCATTGTCCGTCATATTCTACTGTATCTTGAATTCCTGCAATTTCCGGCAATGTAATTAGTACTGTGTTGTCACTGTCTTCAGTAACTATGTCTATATGATCCGCTATCACATAATTTTTAGTATTTGTACTTTGTTTTAATTGTAAGTATAGTGCATCTACAGGGTAAGGAATATTTGTCGATATTACAAAATTACCTGCTGTTAAAATTGTACTACTAGACGTTACTTTAGTATTATAAACATAATTGTCATTGTTAATAAACGATGTTTTTTGTGTTTGTCTATCGGTGCTATTTGTCATAGTCATTCTCTGTACATCATGTACCTTGACCCAAGTTTTACCATCAAATCTAAATAGTCTCTTTGGCATAAAATCTGTTCTTAAAAAATAGTTACCGACTTCTGCTGCTGTAGGAAATTGTATACCATGACCAAATGCTTCTCCGTTAGGTGCTAATTCGTCTCCTAACAAGTACCCTTTATAACCTAACTTTGACGGAGGTACTGTAACAGTTTCTCCGTCTACTTTTTTCACCTGTACATCACTGCCTGTTTCTGTTGAAGTTACTTCTAAATTATAATAATGACTAGTATCGTATCCACTTTTTGCTGCATCAGCCTCAGCTTGAGCAACTACTGCATCATTAATTTGCATTTCTTTTTCATATGTTGAAAGCATATCTCGTAGCGTGTCGCCGTTGTCGTTATCCGCATCCGCAGGCAAGTCGAGTATTTCTTTAAATTCTTGACTGTCAACAATTTGTTTAAGTGTTAATCTATATAAATGAGGATACCAAGTAGGCGAAAATCCTTCACTTGCGCGAGTAACGTCTTCAATTACATAAAATCTTTTTAGTGCTACCGAAAAATCATTAGCAGCATATTCATCTTTCATGTGCGGCAATTCAATTACATCGCCTGACATAAATTTTCTACCAAGTGTTTTTACACTACTGTTTATATGAACTGTTAACGATAATGTATCATTATCTAAAAACATTCCAAACTGTGACAAGTTAAAGGTATTATCTTGAACAGTATATATACCACGCATTGTGTAAATGTCTGGATCGTACTTCCTATCTCTGTTTTCTAAAAATAATAAATCTTGAATATTAGTTTCAGCAACAGCATCATATCGAGGCTGATCTGCTGTAGCATCAACAGAATCTGGATTATCTGGCCCTAGATACTTATGGATATTAATATCAGTACCACCGACTGTAAACATTTCAGATATTTGGTTATCTATAAATGTGTAGTCTGGTCCTTTTTCGGGTTTATACAAACTTAATTTTGGCATATACATATTTATCGAAACGAATAAATACTATTGGAGAACTTCATATGGCTGATTTAGCAACACAAAAACAAGAAATATTTGACTATGTACATACATTCCTCGGTGGAGGAATGGTTGATGTTGAACTTGACCCGATACATTATGAAACAGCATTAACTAAGGCACTAACACGTTTTAGACAACGTTCGGACAATAGTGTTGAAGAATCGTACTTGTTTATGCCTACTGTAATTGATCAAAATTCCTATACTCTTCCTAACGAAGTTATGGAAGTAAGACAATTGTTTCGTAGATCAATTGGGTCGCGAAGCGGCGGCAATGGAGGTGGAACGCTGTTTGAACCATTTAACATGGCATATACTAACACTTACTTGTTGTCTAGCTCTAACTTAGGAGGCCTAGCCACATATGACATGTTCTCGCAATATCAAGAATTAGTAGGCAGAATGTTTGGATCGTTTATTGAATTTAAATGGAACAACACAACTAAAGAGTTAACTCTACTTCAGCGCCCTAGAGCAGAAGAAAACTTACTTCTATACGTATACAATTATAGACCCGATAGTCAACTATTACAAGATTATCTAGCTAAACAGTGGATCAAAGATTATACATTAGCCAGTTGTAAATATATGCTAGGCGAAGCACGTTCAAAGTTTGCTACTATTGCAGGACCGCAAGGTGGTTCAACACTAAATGGCGATGCACTCAAAGCAGAAGCACAAGGCGAGATGGATAAACTTGAAAACGAAGTGGCACTAGCAGTACCAGGCGGCACTGGCTACGGATTTACAATAGGTTGAAATCTTGGAAGCCGAATGTTTTTTTTGCATCGCAGATTCCTGGTTGGACTCAAAAAAAACAACACAAACATTACGAAGATTTAGTTAATCTTCTTCCTAAAAATCCTAAAGTATTAGAAATAGGATGCGGATGGGGGAAAAGCACTTGGGCATGGCTAGACGTATTACCAGATACAGCAGAATATCATATTGTTGATCATTTCAAATTACCATATTCTAGATTAACATTATTTGGCCCTCGCCGTCTATCACTTATAACTTATAAACAATTAAAGCGTATTCGTAAACAGAAAATTGACCATCGTGAAATCTTTGATGCAATAATAAAACAACACCCTAAACACCATTTAATTAAAAAAGTTTGGCATATGGATAACAACCAATGGAAATCTTGTGAAGATTATACTACAGAATGGGATTTGGTTTATTTAGATGACGATCATGAATACCTAACAGTAAGTAATTGGCTTGAAAGATTTAAAAATGTACCTATAATATGTGGCGATGATTATCATCCGAAACACGTAGGTGTAGTATCTGCAGTCGACGAATATGATAAAAAAACAGAATCTATTAAACAAATATTATCTGGAAATTTTTGGGTAATAAAAAACACCTGAGTTTACGCTAACATTTACATATACTGTAAATACAATATAACAAAGGAGTTACTATTGTGTGCAGTCCATTTGTAAGAAAAGAAGCCAACAGACTT
>ERZ1046568.932-NODE-932-length-22176-cov-6.116902_pt1 | contig 22176 bp, 20 predicted proteins | sample MGYA00383092_ERZ1046568 | MGnify/ENA primary metagenome ERZ1046568 (study PRJEB29581, sample SAMEA5548362) | metagenome | biome: marine; feature: coastal; material: water | depth 1 m | study: Short-term variability in the microbial, nano- and picoplankton dynamics... | reverse complement strand
TCAGGGCGAGGTCTTTCTATTGAGTAAAATCGATTAGGCATTCCCATAACTACTTCGTAATAGAATTTGATACTATTAACCGCCTGATTCAAGTATGAGTGTGAATGATCTTTCTGAACTAATAGCTGTAAATAATTTCGAATGTCGTTCTCGTCAATGCTTTCAAGAGATTTTTCTGCGTAATGATTAATAAAATTCTCGAAGAAGTTAATATATGTTTTAGCTGTGTTCAGTGCGTATTTTTTTATTTCAAGCTTTCTAAGAAATTCTTCCGGGCAGGATCGGTATCCTTTTTTTAGCGCTCTTTTTCTATAAGAGTCTACGGATATAGGTGCATTCTCTTTATGACCAGGTTTGTTATTAAAGAAATTACCGGAGTTCACCCAGGCTATACCTTTGAATAATTTAAATATCCGACTAATATTTTCTTTTGTATTGGGCACGTAATTCATTGAATAAGAGTCGCTCCAAGATGCTTGAGGAATTGAATGAACAATAGCGTCAATTGTTGGATGCGGATAATATTTTAAACCAATGAATTTAGATTCATTAATATACAAATGCTTTAAGGTAATATTTCTTCCGTTTTGATACATATAGTCCAAATATGATGGCTTTTCTCGCCTCATTCCAAATTTAATCGTAATATTAGACGAATAAGTAACGTATAATTTACGATTAATGGATAAACCAAAATTATGTTTGTATTGCGAGGACCCAATGGAAGGGAGACGTGACAAGGTGTTTTGTAACCCAAATTGTAAATCGGCATACCATTATAAAAGAAGCCATGAAAAGGAGGCAAGTTTATACAATCAGATTGATCACCAATTGAAACACAACAGACGCCTTTTAAAAAACTTCAATAAAGCCGGTAAGGCTACTGTTCGAAAGGAGAATTTGATTGCTGAAGGTTTTAACCCAAAATATTTCACACATTATTGGAAAAATCAAAAAGGGGATGTGTATTTATTCTGTTTTGAATTCGGTTTTCTGGAAAGAAACGAAAATGGAAGAAGCAAATACGTCCTAGTACATTGGCAAGATTACATGAATGAATAATTTAGATCCACTTCTATTCTGTTTCTTGCAATAGTGTTTTTTCTTCCTATTTAATTGATAATTTTTGATAGAAATCGATAATAAATGAGGGGTTTTGATAAGAAATGATAGCGAGAAATAAAAAAAGCCACCTTTTTCAAAAGGTGGCTTTTGTTGTCCCACTAGGTCTCGAACCTAGACTCTTCAGTACCAAAAACTGACGTGTTGCCAATTACACCATAGGACAGTTTCACAACGTTCGCTTAGAAATGGTGTTCTTTACGCGGTGGCAAATTTATGAATAAATTCATTTCTCACAATGGAAAAAGTTTATTTTTTGCACTTTTTTCATCCTTATTAAGCGAATGCTCTGTTTTCTTGTATTTTTTTAGAAAAATTCACGCCAAAAATCTTTTCGTGCATGGGATATATTCCTAAATTCGCAAGGCAATAACAGATGTCTGGTTTGAGAATGACGAACACAAAAACTTCAAGCTGACAGACTAAAACAACACTATGACATTTAAAAAATGGAATACGTACCTAGGATGGTCCGTTTTTTTAATCGCTACAATTGTTTACTTCGTAACGGCAGAGCCAACAGTAAGTCTTTGGGATTGTGGAGAGTACATCACTGCTGCTTACAAATTGGAAGTTGGTCACCCACCAGGTGCGCCTTTGTTCATGGTTATCGGGCGAATGTTCTCTTTCTTCGCTGCGCCTGAAAATGTTGCCATGTGGATCAACAGACTAAGTGGATTGAGTAGTTCATTTACAATTCTATTCATGTTCTGGTCCATCACCATGTTGGGCAAAAAGATTCTTCTGAATCGTAAAAGTAAATTAACATCAGGAGATCAAATTGCCATTTTAGCAAGTTCATTTATCGGAGCCTTAGCCTATACATTCTCTGAGTCCTTCTGGTTCTCGGCTGTTGAGGGTGAGGTATACGCCATGGCATCTTTGTTTACTGCGGTTGTCTTTTGGGCAATTCTGAAATGGGACGAAGAAATGGGCATTGTCCAAAATGGAAAATTAGCGGATAATATTTATCCCGATCGTTGGTTGTTGTTGATTATGTTCTTGCTCGGTTTGGCAATTGGAGTTCACCTTTTGGGTATCCTTGTTGTACCTGCTATCGGCTATACCATTTATTTCCGTTACAAAAAAGAAGCGAATCTAAAAGGCATTCTAATTACAGGAATTGTATCGATAATTGTCCTAGGATTTATTCAAGAAGGTGTTATTCCAGGTACAGTCAGCATTGCCTCAAAATTTGAGGTTATGTTCGTTAATTCTCTGGGTTTACCATTCTTTGCGGGAACGTTGTTCTTCTTTGCTGTTATTGTGGGTGCAGCAATTTACTTGATTCGTCGCGCGAGACGAACAGGCAATACCTTGATGTACAACATTACAATGGGAATGATTTTCTTGTTGATTGGGTACGGTTCTTTCGCGGTCATCGTTATTCGTTCCAACGCAAATACGCCATTGGATGAGAATGATCCTGAGAATCTAGTCACGCTTCATGCCTATTTGAAACGGGAGCAATACGGATCGTCACCGCTGGCAACTGGTCAATACTGGAATTCGAAAGAAACTGGCGGGGCGATGGACAACGGAAGATGGAATGCTGGTGCTAATAATTCAGAATGGGACAGTTATTCACCGTTTTACATTCGCCGTTTTGTAGTTCAGAAAAACGATGCCGATATCAAAGGTTTCAAAAGCGAAAAGGCAGCAATTAAACATGCTAAAGCCCTTGGGTCAGGAACTGAAGTGACCGAAAAATACTGGGAATCTAACTCGGGGACGGCGCGAATGAATAGAATACCGACATACGATCAAACCACTTTTTTTCCAAGGATGTACAATGATCAAGATGCCACGAAAATTCAGGGCTACAAAGATTGGTCCGGGTATGATTCCAGAGAGGATGCAGACACTGAGATTGGAAAAGACGGCAAACGATTACCAACATTTGGTGAAAACTTGACGTATTTCTTCAGTTATCAGGTCAATTGGATGTACTTCCGTTATTTCCTCTGGAATTTCTCTGGCCGACAAAATGACATTCAAGGTCATGGCGATCAAATGAGGGGGAACTGGATTTCAGGTTTCAGTTATATAGATAATGCACGATTAGGGAATCAAGATGAGGCAGCGCCGTATTATACGAGCCAAAATCCATCCAACAATAAGTTCTTCTTTTTACCGCTTATTTTGGGAATAATTGGATTGATATTCCATTATTATAGAGCACCAAAAGATGCCTTTATTGTCAGCCTCGTTTTCTTATTCACGGGTCTTGCCATTGTCATTTACTTAAATCAAAAACCATTTGAACCAAGAGAACGAGATTATGCATATGCTGGCTCTTTCTATTTCTTTGCGATTTGGATTGGCCTGGGTGTTTTAGCACTCTACGAAGCTTTCCAGAATTTCGGCAAGGAAGAGTGGAAGAAAATCGGAATCGTTGGTGCAGCGGGATTATTGGTTGCTATTTTCTTAGATATGTATGCTGACACCTCTTATCCTAATGTGATGAGTTGGATTACAATGCTCGTTATTGGTGGCGGTGCTCTTGGATTAATGTATGGATTACGAAAAGTGATAGGTACGGACAAACAAGGCGCTATTGTCGCGGGGGTAATCGGATTATTTGTTCCATTAGTTATGGGAATTCAAGGTTGGGACGATCATGATAGAAGTGAAAGAACTTTTGCTCACGATTTGTCTACAAACTATTTAGAATCATGTGGACCAAATGGAATCTTATTCACGAATGGAGATAATGATACCTTCCCATTATGGTATATGCAAGAAGTTGAAGGAGTGCGCACAGATGTGCGTGTTGCCAACCTTTCTTTGATGCAAACAGACTGGTATACCGACCAAATGAAAATGAAGGCATACGAATCGGAGCCTTTACCAATCAAGTTTAGAGAAGATCAAATTTTAAACTATGCGGGTAATACCGATCAAGTGTACTTCTTTGATTTATTGAACATGACTTCTATTGGTGTACCAAACAGTCTTCGAGATAAGATGATTAAAATGCGTTTGAAAGGTAACGAAGCAATAGCGACCCAAGCTCTTGATGCCTTGAATGTTCAAATGATGGGCAATATGGCTGCTTATACCACTACGGATGCTAACTCAGTTAACCGTTTGGAATTGATTAAACAAGCTATGTCGACGAACATGTCTAGTGATTTGGCGAAGAATATCATTTCGAAGTTTACAGCTGCAAACGAATTGTTTAACGGTATTCGTTCAGGGTCATTCAAATTTACAGATCAAAGTCAAATTCAGAAATTTCAAGAAGATATTACTGCATTCGAAACGAAATGGGATTTCTGTAATATTGATGATGCAATGGCCTTTGTTAGAGACGATGCGAATTTGGTAAATACTGAAAGTAATGGGGTAATGCGAGTTTTCCCAAGTAAAGGATTTGTTTTACCAGTTGACGTGGATAACGCAATAAAATCAGGGGTAATTACCGAGGCAGATAGAGAAAACTGCGCGAAGGAAGTTCGTTTCTCATTCAACAAACAAGCGATTCACAGAGAACAAGTAATGATCCTTGATATCCTTGCCAACAACAATTGGAAACGTGGAATTTATTTCTCTTCTCCTTATGGTGGTGATGCTTCAAGAGCTTTGTTTGATGCTCGATTGTTGAAACAAAATGGAATGACGTATGAATTGAACCCAACGGACGACAAAACGACGTATTTGAATACAGAAGTTATGATAAGTAACTTGATGAACAAGTATAAGTTCGGATTGATGAACAAAGAAGGCGTTTTAACAGATTACTACGCTCGTCGTCACACAAAGCAATACAGACAATACTTCGAAATCCTTACGGATCAATTGGTGCGTGAAATGGACGATGCAATAAGAATGAAAACGGACGGTCCGGCTTACGTTGCGCAAATGCGTGTGAGAGGACAAGAAGACGAAGCATTGCGCGTCGAAAAAATCATGAAGGATGGTGACAAAACGATCGCAGACAACAAGAAGAAAATCGTTGATTTATTGGATTTCTCTGTGAAAATCATGCCAACGAATCTTATTATTGATCATGGTGAGCCTAGTCAAGGAAGAGAGAATTACGAATTGGGTGGAGTGAAAATTCCTAGTCAATCAGATGGAAGTCTGCATGCATACGTAACCAACTATTTTGCGGCAGGTGCCAAAGAAAAAGGGAACAAACTAGGGCTAGACTTGGCGAATCAATTGGAGTCAATTATCAACTATTTTATGACGAGCGATCCAAGAATTGCCATGAAAGCAAGAAACACACCTGACTTGTTTGCTGCCATGGATTCTTATTTCAAGATTTCAATTGCAGTCAACGATGCCGAATTTGGCGATAGAGATGGTGCTTTGGCAAAAAGAACAAATGCAAACATTAAAAAATGGTTTGGTTCTACCTTGCCTTCTCAATATGAAAAATTGAAGAATGCGGCAGTCGACAATGGAGAATCAACACGGCGTAGTTCTGTATCTGGACGTTATTCAACTATGTTGTACAATGCAGAAGATCACATGAAAGCCATGGCCGTTTTCTACGGTTTGATGAAAGATGACACCAAACTAACGCCTCCAACTCAGCCAAATGGTGGAGCTGGCAATATTGACTTAAATCAGCTCATGCAGCAAGGTCAATAAAGGCAAATATGAAAGTTTTTAGAACCCCGCGTTTTCCTACTTGATTGTATCCAAGAAGAACGTGGGGTTTTTCTTCGTCTGATCATTCGGTTTATTTGACTTTCGACGATGGATCCACGCCCAAACTTACATCCTGGATTCTCGACTTTTTAAAGCAAGAGAACATTCCCGCTACTTTCTTTTGTGTGGGCCAAAATATTGAAGATAACCCAAAAGAATTTCAGATGATTTTGGACCAAGGACACCAAGTTGGCAACCATACCATGCACCATTAGAAAGGGAATAAAACCAAATGGATTGACTACAATAAGTCAATTGAAAATTGCGAAGAGTTGACCAGTACGCGCTTGTTTCGCCCTCCTTATGGTCGAATATCAATGTGGCAATCCGCTCGATTGGCGAGTAAATACAAAATAGTCATGTGGTCGTTGTTGAGTTACGATTATGACAAGAATGTTACCATTGAACTAGTTTTAAAAAATTCCCAAAAAGAAATAAAAGCAGGTGACATTTTAGTAGTTCATGACAATGAGAAAGTCGAAGAAAGACTAAAAGAGTTACTACCTGAATTGGTTCGAAATATTCGAGAGAAAGGTTTGAATTTTAAAACTATTTCCGCTTAAAAACGGGAACCGTAGAACAAGGTTCGCCATACATAATCGATTTCACGACGGGTTGCAATTTTTCCACCATGCACACCATTGCAAAATCAGGAAAAGGAATATCTGAACAACCTTTTATGATGACACGACCATCCACAAATTCATCCGTTGAAATTTTATCGATGTTTTTAACAATCAATTTTTTCAATAATTCATCTTTAGAACCTACGATATACGCTTCACATACACCTTGAAGTTCCGAAGAAACAAGCATATACGCCCAAGTTGGAACGATAGCATCTGCAGAGCAGAATATACGAACCGCCTTGTCGGCATATTGCGACCAATCGTGATCTTTTATCCAGGAACGAAAATCTTTCTCTTTCAGAATCATTCCCTGCCAAAGCTCATCCGCGATATCAATATCCATTAAAATATACTTTGGTTTGTAATCCGCCAAATCCATTGAGATCAATCCACTTTCTTTTACCTTATTTCTAATTTCTTCCATTGGTTGTACAAAAATACACTTATTAGCCCAAAAGATGAAAGTCTAAATCGGTCTAAAAAAGTATTTTTGTTTAATAGAACATAAAAGAATTACTTTGAAACGAACATCCATTTTAGCCTTATTTTTTTTAGCCTTCGTCTTCAATTCTTGTGGAGGAAAAAATAAAATTGTTGGAGAATGGACCTTGATGGACATCGATTATACCGAGCATTTAAAGAACATTGATCCGATTTTAAAAGAATCTTTCATAGATGCGATGGACAGACAAAGCGCCAACATATTGAACAAAACATTTTTTAAATTTGAAGAGCCAGATGTTTTCACAATCACCTCACCAAAATTTGATGGAACAATTGCGACGAACCTTGGCAGATGGGCGATGAACGATGCTAAAGATTCAATTGTTATAGAAAATGGTGAATTGGAAAGTTACGCTGTATTCTACACAGAAGATAATACACTTTTATTTCATTCAGGAGAAAAACCGTTTCGGATTTTAACCTTGGTGAAAAAGTAAACTGCCATTGTGTCGTATAAATCAAGTGGGCACAGTCTTTGACTATTTTGACTTGTGAAAGGTCAAAAAACGCACCCGTTTGGTTCTACTTTAGAAGCGATTCTTTATCCGCTGTTATTGGTCATAATTATGTGGCTGGTCTTTTTTGCCGAACAAATTTTTACCAGTATCAATTGGGTTCGATTAGGTGTTTTTCCTCGAACGACGCAAGGTTTGGTCGGTATTCTGTTTATGCCGCTAGTGCATGCACCGAAGGACATTAATCACATTCTAAATAACTCTTTGCCGATTTTAGCATTAACGGCGACTCTCGTTTATTTTTATCGTGAAATTGCTCTTCGAATTTTCATCCTGTCATGGATTTTAACCGGACTGGGTGTTTGGATAATTGCTGCAAACAATAACTCCTATCACATCGGTATTTCGGGAATAATTTACGCTTTGGCCGCATTCATTTTCTTTAGTGGCTTCATTCGAAAGTATCTTCCTTTGCAAGCTATGGCGTTATTCGTGGCCTTTATGTATGGAGGATTGGTTTGGGGAGTTTTTCCAGCTGAGGAACGCATTTCTTGGGAAGGTCACTTATCCGGTGCCGTCGTAGGATTGATTTTGGCCATTTGGTATTCAGATCGAGGACCCGTTGCCCCGAAATACCAATATGAGATAGAAAAAGAAATGGGAATTGAACCGCCTGATTTGGAAGGTCAATACTTAGCGAAAATGCGACTATTGGACGAACAACAAAATGAAAAAGAACGTATTCAATCCTTGAATATAAGTGCTCCTATCAAAGTAGTTTATTTCTATAGAGAAGTTTCGCTTAACGCGCCGAAGGACGGAAGCGACTCTTCAAAATCCCGTTAGACTGAAAGGTTTCATCCCAACTATCAAACGGAAATTTTATGCAAATATATTCAGCCGTTCTCATTTCTATTTGGGTATCCAAAAAATAGTTGGCCAAGTCTGAAATCCCGAAGTTATGACCGATTAACACCAAATCATCCGGATGGTTTTCTTGCCAGATCAATTTCAAATATGTTTTCACCGAACACAGGTACAATTCTTCTGTGAAATCAGTTTCTTCTTCCGAAAAATTGGCAGACAATCCTTCCAAAGTTTGACGTGAACGTTTGGCACTCGAACAGATGACTCTAAATGTCGTAAAGTCTAGTTCACCAGTAAGATAGGTTGAAAGTTCAGCGCATTGTTGCCAGCCAAGAGAAAGCAATTCTCTGTCGAAATCTTTGCCTGTTGGAGATTCCTGGTCTGTTTTGGCATGTCGGATAAGATGAAGAAGCATGGCTTTTTTTTATAAATGTACCAACCCTAGACGAATTCGCGTCGTTTTGACAGCAGGTAAAGAATTAAGAAATGGTGTTCGCTATTCATATGGTGAATTTTCGGATGGTTCAACTAAGTTCAAATTAGGCGTATGCGCTGGGCATGTTGCTATTTCAATTCAACAAGGTCACGTTTATGAAGGACAGACATTGCATTTCCCTCAAAAGCCTGCGCAAGCATTAGCGTATTTGTCATTAAATCAAATTTCTAATTCGGCCAAAGTGTCGAGTATGCAATGGTATGCGAACGGTAAATATGTTGGAACGAATAACGCCTATATTTACGAACCAGGTGTTTATGACGTAGAAGGAGTTTTCACTTTCGATGATAGTTCGTTGGAATCAATTACCAATCGCATGTATCTTGGTTTTGACAATGACGTGGATTTTGCAGTGCATCATTTTTTGTCTGATTTGGGCGAATTGAAATTATGGATGGACAACACCAACAATCCGTTCGATTCAATTCAATGGTCTGTCGACGATCAATACATTTGGACGGGTTAATCTTGTTCATGGACTATTCCGACTCCGGAAAAACTAAGGGTGAAGGCGAATGTTTTCCATCACAACGGTGCGAATGCAGAAAAATCGATTTTAGTGGATGGATCTTTTCAAGGCCGTTTCATTGAGAATTTTTCCGTTTTCGAATTACCCTTACAAGATGGCTCATGGGATAATACAGTGGGATTAGAAGTAGTTAAGGATGACGAGATATATAGAACATTTGACGTCTCCAAATTACAAGGGAAGGATGGGAATTGTCGGTGTGGAATGGTATGTTCACCCAGTTACGGGTTAAGAAATGTTCAAATTAGCGGAAGAAATTGATGCGAAATTGAAATCCACAACTAAAGGAAATATCATTTCGACTTCACTGTATGTGGTATTCGGGCTTCCCAAACCAAGTTAAAATCAATTACATCTTATAAATTATCTACCTTTGCACAAAGGCAAGTCAGTCTATCGCTGGCAACAAGTGTGTCAGAGGAAAGTCTGGGCAGTATAGAGCACCGTACTTCCTAACAGGAAGGTCTCGTTTAGGCGGGAACAGAAAGTGCAACAGAAAGTAAACTACTCTGCATGAAAATGCAGAGAAAAGGTGAAAGGGTGGGGTAAGAGCCCACCGGTATTTTAGTGATAAAATGCGCAAGGTAAACCTTACGGACTGAAAGATCATGTAAACCAAGGCTTGAGGGTTGCTCGCCCGAACTTGGAGGGTAGATCGATTGATCCCGATAGTGATATCGGGGCTAGAGAAATGATAGACAATTCGTTTTGCGAATTACAGAACCCGGCTTATGGCTTGCCTTTTTTTTAATATTTGAAATCCCGTTTGATTCGTGAATGAAAAATAACTATGTTGGATTGTATCCAGTGCAAAGATGACACGGATAACACAAAGTTTGCTCAGTTTTAAAACGGGCTCAATATTAACGGTCTTAAGAGGAACAAGTATTGTTTTGTTGAACGCTCCTTTTACTATCAGTGCATTGTTTTCATGCTTCAAATAGGTTGTTCCTCTCATCCAATTAAAAAATCGAATAAAAACAACAGATAAAACAATAAAAATTGGCAAAGCCTACACCAAATTGAGGAAGGTGAAGATTAGAAAGGTTAAAACACCAAAAGACAAGGTTAAAATAGCAGCTAAACTGCACAATAAACAGTGTATAATTTTTTATTTTGTAAAGATGTAGTAGGCATACTCATGTTCGTATTGTTGATATACTATATACGTGCGATAAGAAATAAGTTTTCCAGAATTATGGATTTTTTACCTTTTTTATAAACTCCCAGTTAATAATTACCTCGTTGTATAAAAGTGTATTGCTCAAATTGTCCTCGGCTTCATCTACAAAAGGAAAAACATGGACCTTTTTGGCCAATTTCTTTCGCCACCACTTTTGTCTACAGTACTCATACAAAATTCGCGCGTTGGCACCATATTTGGCTTGTTTAATTATTACCATTCCACCAACTTTCCCAATGCTTCCTTTATTATGTTGATCCGGAAAAGTGAATTTCATGTTGCGTTTAACCATACTATAAGGCAGTATTTCAAGGTGTTTCGCATCCCGTTCTTCTATGGAATCAGTGCGCGGAATCTTGTTGTAAATACTTTGTGCATCCACTTTTGGATATTTCTGAATCAATCCGCCGAGGAGATTTCCCCAGTCTTGCTTATCGCGAATTGCACTGGGGTCTATTTTAACTAAATTATTTCTAAAAACTTGACCATAACTGCTGAAGAGGGGAACCGAATCGTTTGGGAAATGAAACACATACGGATCTATCAGGATAGGTTGATAAAAAAGGGTGTCTTTTTTTGGGGGAGTAATCGCGCAGATAGAATTGAGTCGCTCGAGGTCTATTGCGTTTTTGAAGACGACAATATCCACTCCGCTTTCCCATTTCTTTTCGTTGACTTGTTTTATAATCGCCTCGGTTGATTTATGGTACAATAAGACTTGAATATGTTTCTTCCGTCCAAAATCACGAAAGGAATAAATGTCGAATGATTTGGGATAATCGGTATACACATGAACAACTTGATACGAAGCCGGCTGGACTTTCTCAACACAAGCCGAATTCAATACGACTAGCGCGGTCAACACAAATAAATATACAAGTCGAAATTTCATTTCAATACAAAGATATTTTCTTTCGCCATATTTCAAGAAAAAACGGTTAAATGTCCTACTTTTGTTGAAAAATCAGCACAAAACGCATGTCAAGTAAAATAAAACAGCTTGTTTCGGATCTTTTTCAGAAAGATGAAAAAAAAGTAATCAAGACCATTGTCCTTCTTGAGGGTGATGGCGATGCATCCGTCATTCATTCGTTATGCGAGTTGTATTTGGAGAACAAAAGCGAAAAAATAAACGGAAAATTAATCGAGTTTTTGTCCAAGTTGAACGATTCAAGCGCAATGAAGGAAATGATCGAGGTAATTCGAGATGAGAAATTTGCGAAAGTTCGACAAGATTTGTTGAATACCATGTGGCAAAGCAAACTGGATTATTCACCATTTTTAGCTGATTTTGTTGCAATAGCATGCGATGGCAGTTTTTTGGAAGCTTTCGAATGCATGACGATAATCGACAATTTGGATGGACCTTTCGAGGAAAGTCAAACTTTAGAATCACAATTGTACCTGAAAGAATATCTAGAAACTGAAAAAGGAAAAGACAAACAAAGAGATGAAATTGTGAGCGATATTGCGGTATTGATTAAAGATTTTGATCGAGCGATTCAGGAATAGGTTTTTTTAATTGATAATTGATGGGTTAGTTGTTTCTACTGTGCGATAATGATTGTCTGTTCTTCAGACTCTTTTTCATTTCTGGTGTATTGAATTTTGAATTCTTCAAGGATTTGGAAGTTGTTTTGCTTGAGTAAGTCTAACACAAATGCTCTTTCGAAATAGGGGAAAAGAGTTGATTTCCTGTGTTATCCTCCTGTGTATAATGTAATCACTTTGATGTTAGGATATGCTACAGTAAATGATGCTTCTCCAAGCGCAACCTATTTGGTCGACGATATTCATCAATCGATCGATCCGGCAACAATCGGTCTAGTAACGCTTTCAATAGGAAATGATTTTCAACTGTATCCTCACCCAGTGCAAAAAGACGTAACCTTTGTTTCAGCCAAATTGAATATTACTTCAATTAAGGTATTTGATGTTATGGGCAAGCAAGTTTTTTCTTCATCTGGAGACAGTAAAATTGTGACGTTAGATTTAGGTCATTTGATGAGTGGAACCTAATTGGCAAAAATAACGACAAGTGATAATTTATCTTCGAGAAGTACTACTTTTGTAATTGAGTAAAGAATCGATTTAGTCAATAAAATTCTCGAGACGTAAACAATATGGAAGAATTAACTTTAACAACTCCAGCGTTATTATTTTCTGCTATTTCATTGATCATGTTGGCGTACACGAATCGGTTTTTAGCCTATGCAGCCGTTATTCGAAATTTGCACGATAAGTTTTTAGAAAAGCAGAATGATTCTTTACTTCAACAAATCAAGAATCTAAAATTAAGGCTGCAACTAACACGTTGGATGCAAATATTCGGCATTTCCAGCTTATTGTGTTGTGTACTGACGATGTTTCTCGTGTATGTTGATTTGCACACTATAGGAGTCTGGGTATTTGGTATTGCGTTAGTTTTATTGATTTTTTCATTGGCTCTTCTTATCAAAGAAATTCATATTTCTGCGGAAGCACTCAAGCTTCATATTCATGATATTGAAAACTATTTAAAGGAAAAGTAAGTTTATTTTAAAGTAGCGGAGTATTCTAATAAATCGATAATCTTGTCCGAATAACCGTATTCGTTATCGTACCAGGAAACAACTTTGATGAAGTTATCGGTTAACGCAATTCCTGCCTTGGCATCAAAAATGGACGTGCACGTTTCCCCAATAAAATCTTGTGAGACCACTAGCTCTTCAGTGTAACCCAGGATTCCTTTTAGCTCATTCTCTGAAGCATCTTTCATAACCTTACACACCTCTTCATATGTTGCGCTTTTTTTAATATTAACCGTTAGATCGACAACTGAAACATCCATTGTTGGCACTCTAAACGCCATTCCCGTCAGCTTTCCATTTAACGATGGAATCACTTTTCCAACTGCTTTTGCAGCTCCTGTGGCGGAAGGGATGATATTGTGCAAAGCAGATCTGCCTCCGCGCCAGTCTTTCACAGAAGGACCATCAACCGTGTTTTGCGTTGATGTTGTTGCATGAATGGTTGTCATCAAACCGTCAGTTATCTCAAAGTTATCGTGGAGAACTTTCGCTAACGGAGCCAAACAATTGGTGGTACACGAAGCATTCGAAATAATAGTGTTGGAAGCGTTTAGTTCTTTGTGATTGACTCCCATGACAAACATAGGCGCGTCATCTGAAGGTGCAGAGATAATCACTTTTTTCGCTCCACCAATTATGTGTTTTTGTGCCGAGTCCAAAGTTTTGAAAATACCGGTACAATCAATGATATATTCTGCATCCACGTCATCCCATTTCAAATCTTCTGGATTTCTTTCCGCCGATACTCTTATCTTTTTACCGTTGACCATGAGTTTGCCGTCTTTTACCTCCACATCGCCATTGAATCTTCCGTGCACCGAATCATACTTAAGCATATAGGCCAAATACTCGACATCCAGCAAATCATTTATGGCTACTACTTGAACGTTTTCTCTTTGTGCAGCTATGCGTAAGATTAATCTCCCTATTCTACCGAAACCATTTATTCCTATTTTAATCATTCGTCTTTGTTTAATTGTTATCGAGTAAATAGCGACTGATATGTTACTTTAATGGGTGTTGCGAAATTTACTTATTGTTAAAAGTACAATAAGTAAATTTAGAATCAAAATAAACTTCTACAGCTACTCTCAAAAAAAACCGCAACTTTGCCCGATGAAGAAAAAAGTAACGATCGTCGGAGGTGGAACAGCAGGTTTATTTCTCGCCGCATTTATAGAAACAGATAAGTACGACGTTACGATCTGTGAAAAAAAGAGTGCACTTGGACGTAAATTTCTAGTAGCAGGAGACGGTGGATTCAACCTCACACACGCTGAAGAAATGACGATGTTTAAAACGAGGTACACGCCGGAAGGATTTTTGGATGCAGCACTCGATCAATTCGATAATAAAGCGCTGGGCGATTGGTTGTTCGAAATAGGTATTCCAACTTTTGTGGGTAGCAGCGATCGTGTTTTTCCAGACAATGGAATGAAACCCATCGAAGTTTTGAAAAAGATGGAAGAACAATTGAAGGCAAAAGACGTCAAAATTGAATTCAATAAAACCTTCACAGGTTGGAATGAAGAGAATGATTTGATGTTCGATGCGAAAGAAATCGTTACCTCCGATTATGTGTTCTTTGCTTTGGGTGGTGCGAGTTGGAAAGTGACTGGTTCAGATGGTTCATGGTTGGATGTATTTCCAGAGAAAGGAATAAAAACGCTTCCTTTTAAACCAGCGAATTGCGGATATAACTTGGATTGGTCCGAAAAATTCAGCACGAGACACGAAGGCAAGCCGTTAAAAAACATCGCTATTACCATGGGCGACCAAACCCAAAAAGGGGAGGTGGTTATTACTAAAACAGGCATCGAAGGCAACTCGATTTATGCTTTGAGTCCAAAAATTCAAGTACAATTGGACAAAAAGAAAGTAGCGGAAGTTTTCATCGATTTTAAACCCAATACGCCTATCGAATCCTTGCTGAAGAAACTAACGGAATCGAAAGAAAATATAACGACTACTTTGCGTGAAACCCTAAATCTTACTACTACAGAAGTTGATATGATTAAGCCGTCGCTGACAAAAGAAGAATATCTCGACATTCCCACTCTTGCCAATCGGATAAAAAACTTCCCACTGCAGATTACAGGCGCAGCAGCCATTGACGAAGCAATTTCTACTACAGGCGGAATTGATTTAAAAGCTGTGAAACCGAATTTTGAATTGAAGAAACTGAAAAATCAATTCTGCATAGGCGAAATGCTTGATTGGAACGCACCGACTGGTGGTTATTTAATTCAAGCTTGCGCGAGTATGGGAGTTTGTATGGCGGATATGCTGAACGATAAGAAATAATAACTCAGTTGGATTATCGGGACCTATGCATTGTAATTACCTTTTCTACACATCGAATTTATTGAAAGAAATTGCAGAACGATTCAAATGAACTGGCGTTCTTCGTTTAGGTTATTGATGCATAAAAGATATAAGAATTCAAGCCACAATAAAACAATGCGGGCAGGGAAACCCGAATACTATCTTTATGCAGTAATCGAACGATTACACCTGCCAACATAAGAAAGGCAAGTCCGAAAGAAGAAAGGATTAAAAGTGGTGTACACCAAAGTCCTATAAATAAACCTAAAGCTCCCAGAAATTCCGACACTATTATTATTCGACCAAATTTCTCTAAGCCAAACCGCTTGAATTCCATTTTCATTTTTGGCGATATAAAATAGAAAGTGGTGTAAGCAAAAAAGGACAAACTTGAAATAAGAATGCATATTTTAATGATATCCATATGTAATCAAAGTGTTGCTCTTAATGCAAGAAAAACACACAAAGCTAAAAGAATGAGAGAGGGGAGACGTTTGATAAACGGGTTGCTTATCTTGGCGTGAAAATATTGAGCACTAACCATGAACAGACCCAAAAGAATAGATGGAACGAAAACTAGTGGCGGGAACCAAATACCAGCAAATATTAAGGTCGACAAGGCGATTTTGCTTGCTCCTACAAAACTTCGAGTTACATCACTCAATTCGAAATTTTTAAAATCAATAATGACATTGTGAAATCTGAAAATCCACACATAAAAAACCGATATCGATAATGCTATTTGCACGAGTATTGTAAATTCTTCCATTTTATTTTTTTAATATGTTATACTTACGCTTTCATTTTTGGAGCGCCTAATTGATTGAAGGGAATCCTTTTTACGCTGAACGCTCCGTAGAGAACAACAATGTTTATATAACATTGTTTAGTTTGAGCGATATATTGGCATATACATAGCGTCAAAGCTTATTTACTTTAATTTATATTTTGTTTGTGTGTGATAAACCAAATTTTAGTAAGCAAAAAGTGTTTCTAGCAGATTAATTTGAAGCCGCAGCTGTCATTGCAGGAATAAATGACAACAACGGTACTTTTGAAGTGACGACTATCCAAGGAGGCAAATTAGTAGCCTCCCTCGACGGAGCAGATGTGATGTTGAAAGATGAAAAAGCAAACATGTCAAAAATAATTATGACAGATGTTGCAGCTTCAAATGGAGTAATTCATGCTATTGAAACAGTTGTAATGCCTAAATAGCAATTTTTAAAATTTTCATAATTAAGAGCCTTCAAGAAATTAGAGGCTTTTTTATTTTTCAAACCAACCCAAACGTTTTTTTTCTTCGATTTGAGCTGGTTAGATGAATACAACTTGGATATCTTTAAGGAAGGTAAACTAATGAACTGATCCCTTTTTTAAACCTACCTTTGTAGTCCAAAAACGAAACGCAGATGCCCTTCAAAGCTATAGGACTAGATCCATTTCTGATAGAATCTATTACAAAAACGGCGTACGATAAACCTACTGAAATTCAGGAAAAGGCCATACCTGTCATCTTGAAAGGCAAAGATGTACTCGGCATTGCTCCTACTGGTTCGGGTAAAACAGCTGCGTATACCCTTCCGATTATCCAAAATTTAGAAGGAAAAACAAAAGCGAAGAACCGACACATCAACGTACTGGTGCTGGTTCCAACACGTGAATTAGCGGGACAAGTGCAAGAAGTTTTTCGTTCTTTTTCGAGAGAGTTGCCTTTTCCTTTTAAATCCATGGCGGTTTTTGGTGGTGTTTCCATCAATCCGCAAATGATGAAGATGCAACACACCAATGTTCTGGTCGCTACGCCAGGTCGTTTATTAGAATTGGCAGAATCGAACGCCATGCATTTTAGTGATTTGACCACCTTGGTGTTGGACGAAGCCGACAAGATGCTCAACCTCGGATTTAAAAACGAGATGGACCGCATTTTTGCCCTTTTGCCTAAGAAACGACAAAATTTGTTGTTCTCCGCAACCTTGAGTCCAGATGTTCAGGCAATAGAAAGTGTATTGTTGAATGAGCCCACAATCGTTCGGGTAGAAGCCAAGGAAGATTCTGTTGAACTGATCAACCAAACCGCTTATTCTGTGACAGCCGAAAAGAAAGGTCCTTTGCTGCGTCATTTGATTAAAACCAACAACTGGAAACAAATTTTGGTCTTTACCTCGTCTGTTTACCAAGCCGATTTGGTGGCCGATAAATTGCGCAAAAATGGAATCGACGCACAAGCCATACACAGCAAAAAAAGTCAAGGTGCCCGAACCGATGCTTTGACTCGTTTTATTGCCGGAAACTTGCGTGTTTTGGTGTCCACTGATTTGCTGGGCCGAGGAATAGACATTGCCTTTTTGCCCCACGTCATCAATTACGAATTGCCGCGTTCTCCGAAAGATTTTGTACACCGCATTGGTCGCACAGGTAGAGCCGAAAATCCGGGTGATGCTATAACTTTTGTGACGGAGGAAGATCAACACCACTTCAAAGTGATTCAAAAGAAAATGAAGCGATGGGTGGAAATGGTGGATGCTGAGGAATTGGGAATTTGAGAAAAAGTAGCACCTTCCCTCAACTGATTTTCGATTAACTTTACCCATCATGTCAGCATCATCACCCACAGAACATACTTTTCCCTGCGTCTCCAATTTTCAAGATTTGGTTTCTACTCCGTATCATGGAGAAAATAATGCCATTTGTTGGGCACGTGAACTGATAGGCGATTTTTCTGAAATTGTAAAACGGATGGAACTCGACGAAAACATGGTGGAATTAACATCTGTCGAACTCCGTAAAATGCGATTGAGCAAACAAGGAAATTTAGCGCGGGAAATTCTGTTGAACGACATCCACCTTTTGACCGAGCACGGTGCATCTCCCGTTCTGAATGTGATTGAATATTATGAACGAGATGATATTTTCCCTTTTTTTCCAACGGATGTGTATTCCTATCATGTTGATCGCTCGCCTGTGCGGACTGATACTATTTTGTGCACCTACCACGGTGCTTCAAGCGATATTTTGCGCAATGCACAAGGCGAACAAAAGATTCTGGTTCCTGAAATTCGAGCGGAACTCAGAAAACTGTATGATGGTGCAGAAGATGGTTTTGATGCCTTTTTACAAGAGCATTTCTTTGATTTGCATTACCAGGCTAAACCAGATGCTAAGCCTGTTAATTTAGGTTTGGGACATTTGTGGCGCTTGGCCGTGGATTATCCAGAGAGTTCGGTATTGCCGTGTTTGCATCGAGCGCCCGAGGAAATGGTTGGGGAGAAGAGGTTGTTGTTGATTTGTTAAGATCTACCTTTTTACCAAAACTTCCACCACGGCTTATCGGCGATATTCTTCGCCTCTGAAGTTGGTCTAATATCTTCCTATGTGCGTATCATCATTCATTTCAAAAGGGTGAAGCTTTAGATTTCATCCGTTTAATCTAGTTTTTTAACCCGACCACCAAAATCATATTTGAAACTTTCTTTTTCTCGTTCAATAAATTCTTGTAATGTACTCGGGACTTTCCCAGTCAACATTTGATAATTGTCCGAAATTTCGGATTCAGACTGAAGGATTGTCATAACTAAAGCAAATCCGCTTTTCATTCCTTCTCTTTTCTTCCGGAATTAAAAGCTGATCGGGTTAATACTTATAAACCTTAATCTTTCCTCTAAAATCTCGGACATTAGCCTTGCAACTTCTTTGAAATCCTTGTTTTCAGTTTCTGTTATTTCGTAGGCTTTGTTTTGGTATTTGTCGAATTTGAGTATTAGATTTGTTGTTGTCTGTGTTACCTATGTTGTTTCTAATGAACGCTAAGGGCTGTATAAAGCAGTAGCGGTTTAAAAATGCCACAACTCTTCAGCAAACGTTATTCTTTTAAAACCTTTGTGTTTAAGATATCATTATTTTGATTAAAAACTCTCACCAGATAGACGCCAGGAGAATAACTACCAATATTTAATGCATATGTTTTGGAATTTAAATCCTCTCTAAACAGCAGTTGACCTGTCATACTATATAGTTCTATTTTCGAAAGCTGACCTTTATCTATGCTTATATTTAATGCATCACTTGCTGGGTTTGGGTATACACTTGCAATGGCAGGTTTGATATAATCAATGCCAAGTGATGATTCACTAGTCCATTGCCAGATTGTACCATCCCAATAGTGAGTTAGACTGCAAGTTAAAGTATCAACAGTACCTAATGAATCAGTAAGAGTATATGTGAGATAAGTTGTAATTGTATCTTCATTGGTGGTATTACTGACTAAATGATGACAGGGCTGGCCAAAACAACTATCTACAAAGGTATTTTGACCTATTGTGGTATATACATATAGTGGTGCCATAATTGGCAAACCATTTCCAGTAATTCCAAATACTACTTCAGGTTCAGATTGTGTACCGATAGCATAACTTCCAATACCATAACTACACAGTGTTTGTGCTTGTAATTGTATGCCAAGCGAAGCCATAATTATTAGTAATATGTTTTTCATAATTTTTTTAGTGTAAGTATATAAAAATAATACTTGTTTTCAAGGATTCGCCCAAAAAGATTTGTACCACGAAGACCCAACGGGTGCCGATCATCTAAAATACACGAAAGGATTAACACAGGCTTTGGATGGGTATTTGAACGGACTTGGCTTTGAAAAAGAGATGCAGAATTGGTTCGATTTTCCAGTATTACCGACACGTCATACGAAAGGATTGATTGAAGGATTTTGGCAGGAAAAGTATCGGAAAAGGCTACTTCAAACTTACGATAGAATCTACAAAGGCCAAAAAAGAGTTACCATAATGTAGGCGACATACGTTCCGAAAAGCAAGCTGCCGCTCAGGCGACCAATTTTGTTTCTCCACATCAAAAGAAAGAGTAAGATCGGAATTCCGATTAACCAATACATGTCAAAGTTGAACAAGTTATTTTGAATGCTAACTGGACTAACTATTGCCGTAATTCCGACAACAGCACTGATATTGAAAACGTTTGAACCGATTAAATTTCCTATTGAAATATCCGTTTCTTTTTTCATAGCGGCCACAATGGAAGTGACAAGTTCAGGAACTGATGTGCCAAATGCAACAATTGTGACCCCAATAACATGTTCGGTCATACCTAATTGTCGCGCCAAGTTCACCGCACCGTTCAAAAACCAATCTGATCCGAAATAGAGTCCGACGAGTCCAATCAACAGGAAAAGGGCAGATATTCTGATCGGTGGTGCCGGCTCCATATCTTCAGCAACATGCGCATGCTTAATCGAGTTTCTGACGATATATACGATGAATGTGATTAGGGCAACCAAAAGCGTCATTCCCTCCCATCTTTCGATAACGCCGTCGTAGGCGAAAACTAAAAATAACAAGGTAGCGAACATCATTTTTGGAAAGTCGAGCGTTTTGGTGTTTCGAGAAACGACTGCTGGAAAAACAATACATGTTAGACCAAGCACCAGCGCCAGATTCGCAATGTTCGACCCAACTACATTGCTGATCGCAATTTCAGGGTGACCTTGCAAAACAGAGGTGAGACTGACGATAAATTCGGGAGCCGAGGTACCAAAAGCAACTACCGTCATTCCAATAACAAGGGAGGATATTCTAAATTTCTTGGCTATTCCGACAGCACCTTTCAAGAGGAATTCACCACCGATTATCAAAACAAGAAGTCCAAGTAGTAAAAACGCGATAGCTGTAAACATTAAACCTTAAAGATTTGGATCGTGAAATTAATCAAAACCCTTGAAATTTAGGTGTCAATAGGTCAGTGTTTTCAAGCAAAATGGACTTTTTACGTGCTATATTATGTTAAATAATCTGTTTCAGTTTCATAGCGTGTGTTATCTATATTTCATATTCAACTTAATAATCCTGAACCAATACTTCCGTTTGAATGAGCAGTTTCAAGTGCAATTTTCTTATCATTTCCAATGTCAACTTACGCTTTTTATTCAATATTGCGCTTGCACAACTGAGGAATCCAACCGTTTCAGCTAAGGCCTATTTGTTCCTTTCTGAATTTAAACGCTTCAATTGTATTAGGAAAACTATTAGGAAAATGTTTATTTCTGACGAGATGGCTCTTTTGAAATTCTATTAAAATAGGGGCTTAATCCAAAGCGTCAAAACCAAATCGTTCTGACAATACATTTTGTACAAAAGCCAATACTTCGTCATTCGTAACCTTCGCCAATACATCGCCAACAAACGCAGAAATCATCATTTCTCTTGCCGCTTTTTTAGAAATACCACGTGTTCTCAAATAGTAAATCGCGTCTTCGTCCAATTGACCTGTCGTCGAACCATGCGAACATTTCACATCATCTGCGTAGATTTCCAATTCGGGTTTAGAGTTGATGGTTGCGTTATCGCTCAAAAGAACATTTCCGTTCGATTGATATGCGTTGATTTTTTGCGAATCTTTTCGCACAAAAACTTTCCCGTTGAAGACACCCGTTGAGTGGTCGTTCATTACTCCTTTATACAATTCAAATGACTCGCAATTGGGTTTCAAATGATCAACAATGGTATGATTATCCACATGTTGTCTGTCTTTTGTCAAGTACATCCCGTTAAGGTGAGTTTCACAATTTCGTCCGTCCACAGCAATATTCAGCCCATTGCGAACCAATAAACCGTTTAAAGTAATCGTATTGATGTCAAAATGTGAATCTCTTCCTTGGGTAACGTATTCCGAAGCTATTTGTACAGCCGTTTCATTTTCCAACTGCAATTTATCGATGTCCAAATACGCATTATCGTCCACTTCAACTTCCGTCACTACATTCGAAAAACACCCAGTTGCGTCATCTGAAAAATACGCCATCAACAC
>ERZ1046568.927-NODE-927-length-22278-cov-18.881789_pt1 | contig 22278 bp, 18 predicted proteins | sample MGYA00383092_ERZ1046568 | MGnify/ENA primary metagenome ERZ1046568 (study PRJEB29581, sample SAMEA5548362) | metagenome | biome: marine; feature: coastal; material: water | depth 1 m | study: Short-term variability in the microbial, nano- and picoplankton... | reverse complement strand
ATTTAAAAATATAGATAATAATGAGTTTGATTTAATAGAAAATTCTATACAAATAATAGGTGAAGAGGATGGTAGTTTTGATAACAATGATTTTATATTATTTTACGGTGTTGGCACAAAAGGATATCAAGGAGATGATTTTGATACGAATATCAACCCTTACAGTGACGAATCTTTTTATTATGTTACCTCTAGTGTTGGTTTTGGTAACAGAATTCAACAAATTGTCGAGCCCTCGGGTGACGCTACAACCATTATTGACCAGTACAATAGCTATCAATTTTTTGAAAGCGATGAGTTTAACCCTGCCAAAGTCGGGCGCAGATGGCTCAGTAATCGCTTTGATATCGAGAGTGAACAATCATTTACTTTAAATTTTCCAAATATAGTTCCTGGAGAATTAATGAATGTAAAAGTAAAAGTTGCTTCTGCTTCTGAAACTAGCACATCTATGGCGATTTCTATTAATGGAACTAGTTTAGACCCCCTTATTTTTAGTCCTATTGAAGATCCTACATTGTTAAATTCAAAACAATTTGTTGGAGAGATTCCGTCGGGTAGTGAAAATGTGGTTTTTAATTTGATATATAACAATGGAGGGAATCCTTCAAGCATAGGGTATTTAGATTACATTAGTGCTGAGGCACTTGTATTACTTAAAGGGAATAATCAACAAATGCCTTTTAGATGGAGTCAAGCAAGTACAACTTCAGGAATTGGAGAGTATCAAATTAGTAATGCTTCACAATTTTCTCAAGTATGGGATATCACAGATCCAAGTTTGATCCTTTCAAAATTGAATGCAAGCAATTCCACGTTTTCTTTCAAGGCAAATCTTGGAGAGTCTAGAGAATATGTAGCCATAAACCCTTCTAATTATTACCAACCTATTAAAATTAATCAATCCTATGTTCCTAATCAGAATTTAAAGGGAACTATTTTTAATGACGAGTCTGGAAATTTTAAAGATATAGATTATTTAATTGTCACTCCTTCATCTCTGCTACAAGCAGCAACAAAACTTGCTGATCACAGATATCAAGTGGATGGAATTAACATAAAAGTTATTACATTAAATCAAATTTATGAAGAATTTAGTTCAGGTAAACAAGATATTGTAGCTATCAGAAATTTTGTAAAATATATTTATGATAACGCATCTTCAGAGGATAACCGAATAAAATATTTATGTTTATTTGGAGACACATCCTACGATTATAAGGATCGTATATCGAACAATAATAATATGGTGCCAACATACCATAGACTTTTTAGTAACAGCACTTTTGCATCATTTATGTCGGACGATTTCTATGGAAATATGGACCCGGAGGAAGGACTAATGCTGGCTGCTGAAAAATTAGATATTGCTGTAGGGAGAATATTAGCAGATGATCTACTATTGGCAAACGATATGGTTGATAAAATTATTAAGTACGATTCGAAACAATCTTATGGTAATTGGCGTAATGATTTTGTATTGGTTTCGGATGATGTTGACGAAGTTTGGGAGTTTAATTCCTTACAAAAAAATCTTGATAGGCTTGGGGATGAGGTTTCTGTAAGGAAGCCTTCAATTAATGTAAAAAAACTTCATTCGGATTCTTTTCAACAAATTGCTTCTGCAGGAGGAGATCGTTATCCAGATGTCAACAATGAATTCCAAAATGCTTTAGAAACAGGAGCGTTAATAATAAATTATCTTGGTCATGGAGGTGAAGATGGATTGGCTTCTGAATTTATTTTTACAAAAGAAACGGCACAAAATTTAAGAAATAATTATAAATTTTCTTGCATTGTTACAGTTACGTGCGAATTCACCAAATTTGATAATCCCCAGCGAATCACTGCAGGAGAACTTTCTTATTGGAATAAGGATGGAGGTGCAATTGCTCTAGTTACTACCACCAGATCTATTTCAACCATAACTGCTGTTGATTTTAATGATCTCTTAGCTCCAGAATTATTTGGATATGATAGAGACATTCCCAATACTCCAGCAGAAGCAGTTCGAATTGCAAAAAATAACGTAGGAAGTCTAAATAGAAGAGTAGTTTTTTTTATTGGAGACCCTTCGATGCGACTAGCTTTTCCTAGACAGAAAATTGAATTAACTACTTTAAATGATGTACCTATTTTAGAATCAACAGAAATTCTAAAAGCGTTAGACAAGGTTAAATTAGGTGGAGAAATTCGAGATAACAATGGAAATATTTTAGCGGACTATGATGGTGTGCTTGAGGTTAAGTTGTTCGATAAAAACAGGGAGCGGAGCACTCTTGGTAATGACGGTGTCACTCAATCGGGCGAATTATTAATAATGGACTTTACTACTTTGGGCGGAGTGTTGTTTAATGGCAAAGCTACTGTTTCTGATGGAGTTTTTGAAATTGATTTTATAATGCCCAGAGATACTCAAATACCCCTTGGTGCAGGACGTGTAAGTCTTTATTCACAGAGAGATAATTCATTAAATAACCAAACTGGATATAATTCAAACGTCAGGATTGGAGGTTTAAACGAAGATGCCCCAGAAGATAATCAAGGACCTTTAATCAATCTTTTTATGAACGATGAAAGCTTTGTGTCAGGTGGTGTTACTAACAACTCACCAATATTAATTGCAAAACTCTCAGACGAAAATGGAATAAATACAGCAAGTGGAATAGGCCATGACATGATCGCTATTATCGATGGAGATGAATCCAATCCTTTTATCATTAATGATTATTACCAAGCGGATGTAGATGATTATTCAAATGGTACCGCTTCTTTCACACTAAGAGATTTAGAGGTAGGATTACATACCTTAACTTTCAAAGCTTGGGATGTTTATAATAACTCTGCAACTTCCGAAATACAATTTGTAGTAGCTGGTAATGATGATTTAAAAATTACCAATATTTTAAATTATCCAAATCCCTTTGTCGATTATACAGAATTTTGGTTCAATCATAATCGACCTTTCGAGCCCTTGGAGGTCCAAATTCAAGTATTTACAGTTACGGGTAAAGTAATTTGGACAAAAAACCAAATCATTACTACCGATGGATTTTTATCAAGAGATATTATTTGGGATGGAAAAGACGATTTTGGTGAATCTATAGCCAAAGGAGTCTACGTATACAAGCTCACCGTAAATTCAACGCTTACTAACAAACGAGTCGAAAAATATGAAAAACTCGTTATTCTATAAAATTAAATTTATATTTGCACAAATTTTTAACCAAATGAAAAAAGTATTAATTTTTACCTTGTTATTTTATTTTACAAACAACACATTTGCTCAAAATGTAATTACTACAATTACACCCAACTCGAATGATTCTAGAGTGATTACAACTGGAGTTCCTTTTGTACTTATTGGGGCAGACCCAAGAGCTGCCGGTTTAGCAGATATGGGTGTTGCAACCTCTGCCGATGCATTTTCACAACAATGGAATCCTTCAAAAGCCGCTTTTGCTTTATCCAAACAAGGAATAGGGGTGACCTACACGCCCTATCTTGGTAAGCTTGTAAATGATGTATTTTTAGGTAACATAACCTACTACAATAGAATAAACGAACAAAGCGCTGTAGGAGCAAGTTTTAGATATTTTAGTAGTGGAGAGATTGAATTAAGAGAAACTGTCGATCAAGAGCCACTTATTGTAAAACCAAACGAAATGTTATTTGATCTTACCTATTCTTTGAGAGTCAGCGAACGTATTGCGCTTGCAGTAACTGGTAGATACATACGGTCCGATTTAAAATTACAAACAGCTATTGAAGACGCGAATGCTGCGAGCACTTTTGCGGTAGATATATCATCCTATTATCAAAGTGAAGAAATACCAATGAATAGTTTTGATGGACGTTGGAGAGCTGGAATTAATATCTCAAATTTAGGATCTAAACTAAAATATGATGAGACTGGTCAAGAAAGTTTTCTACCCACAAATCTTGCTCTAGGTGCAGGATTTGATTTCATATTAGATGAATACAATACCGTTGGTGTAACTGCACAATTTAATAAACTACTAGTGCCAACGCCACCAATTTATGGAACCGAGAGAACCTTTGAAGATCTAGATGGTGATGGTGTTTATGATCCAAATGTAGATACTCTTATAAGCGATACAAATGGAGTTATTTACAAGGGCCAAGACCCAAATGTCAATTTTTTTAAGGGCGTATTTCAATCGTTTGGCGATGCGCCAAATGGATTTAGTGAAGAGCTCAATGAGTTAACATGGGCATTAGGAGCAGAATATTGGTATAGAGATGTTTTCGCTTTTAGAGCAGGATACTTTAACGAACATGAAACAAAAGGTGCTAGAAAGTTTTTTTCATTAGGTGCTGGATTTAAGTACACCACCATTAATATTGATATTTCATATTTAATCTCCACTTCAAAAGTAGTTAGTCCATTAGAAGGAACCCTTCGTTTTGGTTTAACATTTAACTTTGGTGATGAGTATGACGAATACTAGACTCTTGTGAAAAATATAAAAATCGAAATAAATTTAGAAGTATTTGAGAGTGTTTCAAAGCTACCAGTTTCGATCCAAAAACTTATGGATAAGGCGCATAAAGCTCGAGATAGAGCTTATGCGCCTTATTCTTCCTTCAAAGTAGGTGCAGCTTTGCAATTAAACTCAGGAGAGATTATTACAGGTAATAATCAAGAAAACGCAGCGTATCCCTCCGGACTTTGCGCCGAAAGAGTAGCTATATTTTATGCTGGATCTCAATATCCAGAGGCCACGTTCCATTCTATGGCTATTTCTGCAAAATCACTCCATAGTAAAACTACTAAAGCGGTCCCCCCTTGTGGTGCCTGTAGACAAGTCTTGGCAGAGTATGAGGTTAAACAAAACTCTTTAATCGAAATATATTTTATGGGAGAATCGGGTAAGGTCGTAAAATCCAATTCCGTAAAAGATATTTTACCCTTGATTTTTGATAATACTTTTTTATAATCTACATTCCTTTCTAATCCTTTTTAAAGGTTTTTTATTGTCTGACTAAAGGTTAATTCTTTTCGTTTTTTTTTGTTTATAATTCTTTTAAGAATTATAATTTTGTAGATGCTAATAATATAGTATTTTTGTCTGCTATATTTAAAATTACCTAATTTTATAATAGTGAAAACATTATGAAAAAAATTACGAAAAAAACATACCTCGATTGGTACGAAAATATGTACTTCTGGAGAAAATTTGAAGACAAACTTGCTCAGGTTTACATCAAACAAAAAGTAAGAGGGTTTCTTCATTTATACAATGGTCAAGAAGCAATCCTAGCAGGAGCACTTCATGTAATGGATCTTACCAAGGACAAAATGATTACTGCTTACAGAAATCATGTACAACCTATAGGTATGGGGGTGGATCCAAAAAAAGTCATGGCAGAGTTGTACGGAAAAGGTACCGGAACCTCTTCTGGTTTAGGTGGTTCAATGCACATATTTTCTAAAGAACATAGATTCTATGGAGGGCACGGTATTGTTGGAGGACAAATTCCTTTAGGAGCAGGTCTTGCATTTGCTGATAAATATTTTAATAAAGGTGGTGTGACATTGACATTCATGGGAGATGGAGCAATGCGTCAAGGTTCGCTCCATGAAACTATGAATTTAGCAATGTTGTGGAATTTGCCAGTTGTTTTCTGTGTTGAAAATAACGGTTATGCCATGGGCACCTCTGTTGAGAGAACCGCGAATCATTCAGAAATTTGGAAAATGGGATTGGCCTATGACATGCCTTGTAAACCTGTCGATGGAATGAAGCCTGAAGTAGTAGCTGAAGCTCTTGATGAGGCTATAAAAAGAGCAAGAAGTGGAAATGGACCTACATTTTTAGAAATTAGAACCTATCGTTACAGAGGACATTCTATGAGTGATGCACAACATTATAGAACCAAAAAAGAAGTAGCAGACAAGCAAGAGGAAGATCCCATTAGCTACATTAAAAACATCATTTTAGATAAGAAATACGCAACAGAAGAACAAATAAATAAAATCGATCAAAAAGTGAAGAATTTAGTTGCTGAATGCGAGCAATTTGCCGAGGATTCACCCTATCCTGATAAAAACGTAATGTACGATGTTGTATACGAGCAAGAAGATTACCCCTTTTTATCACATAAAATATAAATTTATATGGCAGAAGTTATAAATATGCCGCGTTTAAGCGACACAATGGAGGAAGGGACCGTAGCTAAATGGCTTTTTAAAGTAGGTGAAAAAGTTTCGGAAGGAGATATTTTAGCCGAAATTGAAACTGATAAAGCAACGATGGAGTTTGAATCTTTTAATGAAGGAACGCTACTTCATGTGGGTGTCCTAGAAGGAGAGACCGCACCAGTTGATGTGTTATTAGCTATTATTGGCGACCCAAAAGAAGATATTTCAGATCTTATCAATGCAGATAGTTCAACTGTTGCTAAATTGGATGAAGCGCAAGAACCAATACCTACTTCAGAACCTAAGATTACAGAATCGACGGAGAGTTCTCAAAAACTGATTCCAAATGGAGTAGAAGTGATAACGATGCCTCGTTTAAGTGATACCATGGAAGAAGGTACTGTTGCTACTTGGAATAAAAAAGAAGGTGATACCGTTGAGGAAGGCGATATACTCGCTGAAATAGAGACTGATAAAGCAACGATGGAGTTTGAATCTTTCTATTCTGGTGTCTTATTAGAGATAGGAGTAAAAGAGGGAGAAACAGCTCTGGTAGATTCAGTGTTAGCTATAATTGGTCCAAAAGGTACCGATGTTTCTGGCTTACTGGAAAATTATTCTTCAAACGATAAAAGTACTCCTGTTCAAGCTGAAAATGAAATTACTATTCCCGTTGTTGAAGAAGTGAAATTTGAAACTCCAAAAACACCAGTAGTTTTAACTGATACAATTTCAAATCAAAGAATATTTATTTCACCACTTGCAAAAAAGTTAGCTGAAGAAAAAGGAATCAACCTATCGCAATTAAAAGGAAGCGGAGAACAAGGAAGAATTATAAAACGGGATATAGAAAATTACCAACAAGTTTCGTCTGTTTCTGCATCCTACATGCCTGTAGGAGAAGAAAGTTTTGAAGAGGTAAAAAATTCTCAAATGCGAAAGGTTATTGCCAAACGTCTTGGAGAATCAAAATTTATGGCTCCCCATTATTATTTGACCATTGAGCTAAATATGGACAGTGCAATTTCTGCGAGAGCTGCCATTAATTCAGATCCGAATGTTAAAATTTCATATAATGATATGGTGGTAAAAGCCAGTGCGATGGCATTACGTAAACATCCAAAAGTTAATTCTCACTGGACTGACACCTCCACTTTAATTGCAAAACACATACATATTGGAGTTGCGGTAGCAGTAGATGACGGTTTGCTAGTACCTGTCTTAAAATTTGCCGACCAAATGACCTACAGTCAAATTGGAACCAATGTAAAAGAATTAGCGACTAAGGCAAGAAATAAAAAACTAACACCCGAAGAAATGGAAGGTAGCACCTTTACAGTATCTAATTTAGGGATGTTTGGAATAAAAGAATTCACCTCTATTATAAATCAACCAAACTCTGCAATACTTTCTGTTGGAGCTATTGTTCAAAAACCAATTGTAAAAGATGGACAAATAGTTGTTGGCAATACAATGACTGTTACTCTTGCTTGTGACCACAGAACTGTAGACGGTGCTACCGGAGCATCTTTTTTGCAGACTTTTAGAACATATGTTGAAAACCCTGTAACCATGTTTGTGTAAATGAAAAATGTTATTATCACAGGAACCAGTAGAGGAATAGGTTACGAACTTGTAAAGTTGTTCACAGACGCAGGCTTTAATGTTTTGGCTTTATCGCGTAACGCTGCACCCATATCAAGTATGAATCTCAGTGGTTGTACTATTTTTCCTTTTGATATAACAGATTCAGACGATATTAAATCTGCTTCTAAGTTTGTAGCAGAAAATTGGGAAAAAGTAGATATTTTAATTAATAATTCTGGAGCTCTTTTAAACAAACCATTTGCTGAGACCTCCATAGATGAATTTATCAATGTTTATGACGTGAATGTTTTTGGTGCAGCTGCTCTAACTAAAGCAATACTCCCTTTCATGCATAAAGAGAGTCATGTTGTAAATATTAGTAGTATGGGGGGAATCCAAGGAAGTGCGAAATTTCCCGGCTTGAGTGCTTACAGCAGTAGTAAAGGAGCTTTAATTACCCTTACAGAGCTATTGGCAGAAGAGTATAAAGAAAAAGGACCTTCATTTAATGTGTTGGCATTGGGTGCTGTTCAAACTGAAATGCTTGAAGAAGCTTTTCCTGGATATGAGGCGAGTATTTCTGCAATACAAATGGCTAAATATATTATGCAGTTTTCAATTAGTGGACAACAATTATATAATGGTAAAGTCCTTCAAGTTTCTAATTCTACCCCTTAATGTAACTAATGTCAAAAATACTTGGAAAATATATTCCTCAAGCTTCAGTAGCTTCTGTTTTTCAATTAATTACTGCACATAATATTCATCTCAAAATCGTTAATGAAAGAGTAACTCGACACGGTGATTACAGAAAAATGTCCAATGGGCAACATCAAATTACAGTTAACTCCAATCTAAACACTTTTCGATTTTTAATAACATTAATTCACGAAATAGCTCATTTAATAGCTTTTAAAAAACATGGGAATGCAATTAAACCCCATGGAATTGAATGGAAAAGAACTTTTCAGCAATTAATGCTACCCTATCTGAGGCCAGAAATATTTCCAAATAAATTATTACCCTTTTTAGCGATTCATTTTAAAAACCCAAAAGCTAGCAGTGATACTGATACAAACTTGTCTTTAGCCTTGAAAGAATACGATGCTCCAAACGATAAAAATTATGTATTTGAAATACCCTTAGGTAGCAGATTTAGACTTTATAACGGAAAGATTTTCAAAAGAGGACCAAGACGAGTTAAACGTTTTGAGTGTATTGAAATTTCTACGGGAAAAGTATATTTATTTAACCCAAATGCTGAGGTTGAATTACTTTAAGTTCAAAAAAAAGGTTTTTTTAAAATAAAAGATTATTTTTAATCATCTTAAATAAAAAAAATCCCCGAATTAAAAATTGAGAATAATGATAAATACTTGTGATGGAGGAAAATAAAAAGATGGAAGATTCTAATGAAATTACTGAGGACCAACAATTTGACCAAATAAAAGAATCTGCTTGGCAAGGATTAAAACTTTTCTTTAAAGAACTTTTGGATCTCAGAGAAGAAACCGATCGAGAAACTACTATAGAGAGTGTTAAAACAGATATTTCCATAAAAGGACACAATGCTTGGATATTAATTTTTTCCATATTTGTGGCTTCTATAGGACTAAATGTTAGTAGTGCAGCAGTTGTTATTGGTGCCATGTTAATTTCTCCATTGATGGGTCCTATTGTTGGTTTAGGCCTATCCGTAGCAATTAATGATGTAGAAACTTTAAAAAAGTCTTTAATTAACTTAGGTGTTATGGTCGCTTTGAGTGTGATCACTGCATATCTTTATTTTTCAATATCACCACTTACCAAAGAGACTCCAGAGTTACTAGCTAGAACCTATCCTACAATACTAGATGTATTGATAGCTATTTTTGGTGGATTAGCCTTAATTGTTGCTAAAACAAAAAAGGGAACTATGGCGAGTGTAATATTTGGAGTTGCCATAGCCACAGCACTAATGCCTCCATTGTGTACCGTTGGATACGGCTTAGCAATAGGGAATATTAATTATGCTGGTGGAGCTATCTATTTATTTTCTATTAATGCTGTTTTTATAGCCTTAACCACTTTCTTAATTGCAAAAATTTTACGATTCCCAATGGTAAAATATGCCAATTCAAAACGTAGAAAAAGAATAGCTCAAATTGCGACTAGTATTGCTATTATTGTAATAGTTCCAAGTGTTATTTTATTTTTAAACCTTCTAAAAGTTCAGGTTTTTGAGAACAAGGCAAAAGAATTTATTACGACTAGTGTCAAACACAAAGGAGCTGTTATTTTAAAATCTAATCAAGATTATGATTCAAATAAAATTGAAGTTTATTTAATTGGGAGATTAGTTCCTGAGACTGTTATAGAGCTTTGGAGAAATGAGTTAAAGGAAAATTCTAATTTAACTAATACGACTTTAGAAATTTTTCAAGCTGCTGATCAAAGTGGTGATATGGCACAAGAATTATCTGGTAAATTAAAGTTTGATATATTGGATGAGCTTTATGAAAAGAATGAACAATTACTGAAAGATAAAGAAGCAAAAATTAAATTTTTAGAGGATAAGCTTACTAGTATCAAAGTTAAGGAGCTTCGATTTGATGACATTAGTAGGGAAGTTAAAATGAATTACAACGAAATCCAGTCAATTAGTTATTATAATAAAGTAACCACTGATTTTGAAACAACAGACACAATTCCAGTTTTCTCAATCAAATGGGATACTAAATATTTGAAAAGGAGTAGGGAAAAGGATATGAAAAGTTTAAGTAAATGGTTAAAGTATAAACTAAAGTTAGATACGTTACTTATTATAGATTAAAAAAGGCTGTCGTTTTAGACAGCCTTTTTTATTAAAAGTAAATAAATTATTATTTTTTAATAAATTTATAACTAACATTTTTATTTTCTATTTCTAGTTGAACAAAATATACTCCGCTAGTTAGTGTTTCCACATTGATATTACTATTTGGTGAAACTATCGTATTAAGAACTATTTTTCCGTTCGAGTCTATAACTCTTACAGTGGTTCCTACAATATTATTTTTTGAAAAATTTAGTACTGAAGTTGTTGGATTTGGATATAAATTTACTTGATCAAATTCAAAGTCGCTTCCTCCTAAATTCTCACCTTCAACAAAAACATGTTGTGTATTTATATCTACGTTTTCAATAAAATCAACAGTTCCTGAAGGCCATTCTATTAGTACAGATTCAATCTCTGTACTAGTTCCTAATCCAAAATGAGCAATCAATGAGCTCATGTGACTATAACCCGTACCTGAACGAATCTCTCTTATTTGTGAACCCCAATCACCGTTAATGGTAATTCTTGCGCCTATACCGTGTGAATTACTTTCTACCCCTTCTAAAACAAATTTCACCCAGTTATTGGTTCCGCCGTCGTTCATCCAAAGGTTTCCGCTTCTTCCAACATCAAGATATCCGTCACCATTAAAATCTCCTACCGCTCCTTCATCAAAAGGTAAATCAAAACCTGTGAAAGTCATATCACCATTATTCATATATAACTCTCTGGCCATTTCTGATAATATATCAATATAGCCATCATTATTAAAATCGGCCCCGTGATTTTCCCAAGCTCCAAGATCTGTAGGGTTAATACCAGTAGATTCTATAATATCGTTAAAACCTCCATTTCCATCATTTTCATAAAAACGATTTGCATCACTATGATTTACACAAAAAGCATCAAAATCTCCATCATTATCAAAATCTTGCCAAACGGTTGCCCAGGATTGTTCGTTATCTGCTATTCCAAGAGATTCAGCAACTTCAGTATAAGTTCCGTCGCCATTATTTCTATACATAGCGTTAGTTCTCTCTGGATCACCAGGTGATGACCCTTGACGACATTTTGTTAAATGCATATCGGTGTCTCCGTCGTTATCATAATCTACCCATAAAGAAGCATAATTTCCAGCAAGATCAAGTGTTTGAATCAGATCAAAATCTAAAATCATATTTTGCCCCCCATCATTTCTGTAGGCATGATTACCATCAACATCATGACATATAAACGCATCTAAATCTCCGTCATTATCAATGTCTACAAAGTTAGTTCGTTGAGAGAAAATATATAGATCTGAAAAAACTTGTTCTGTAAAAGCAGTTCCGTCGTCATTTGCAAATAAAAAGGAGGCTCTCTGTCCATTACCCAACAAAAGATCAGTATATCCGTTTCCATCAATATCGGCAGCAGCAGCACTCCAATCAGGAATCCACTGAATCATCATGGCAATAAATACAGACTCGAAGCTACCGTCTTCCTGCTGATAATCTATACCTACACCATTTCCTGAAACTCTTACAAAATCGTCTAAATAATCACCATTCATATCAACAGTAATTGAGGTACTCCCTTCATAATTTCCAATCAAGTCATTTCTGTTAGTGAACGATACCTGCGCAATAATTGAAGAGGTACTTATAATAGCAAAAATTAAAAGTAAGTTTTTTTTCATTTTTTTCATTTTTTTTTAAATTTTATCTAAAATAGTATAATTATTTGGATGTGAATTGATAGTGATCTAAAATTAATGTTCATTTAATTGAATAGATCTTATTTTTTTGAATAAATCAGAAGAATATACAAAATCAGTTACATCTTTATTATCAGTTTTAAATATTTCAAGATTAGATCCTTGCCAAACTAATTTACCATTTTTTAAAAAAACAATTTTTTCACCTATTTCCATCACTGAATTCATATCATGGGTAACAACAACAGTTGTAATATTATTCTCTCTGGTTATTTCTTGAATTAATTGATCTATTAAGGTTGCTGTTTTTGGGTCCAATCCTGAATTAGGTTCATCACAAAAGAGATATTTTGGATTATTCACAATTGCTCTAGCTATTGACACTCTTTTTTTCATTCCACCTGATATCTCGGAAGGGAATTTATTATTAATATTTTTTAAATCAACTCGTTCCAATACTTCATTGACTCTCAGGAGCATTTCAGGTTTTTCTTTATTTGAAAACATTCGTAGTGGGAACATTACATTTTCTTCAATATTCATAGAATCAAATAAAGCACCTCCCTGAAATAACATTCCGGTTTCTTCTCGTAAAACTCTGTGAGCTTCAGAATCCATTTTACTTATAGCTTTATCTTCAAATAATATTTCGCCGAAGTTTGGTTTAAATAACCCTACCATACATTTTAACATCACCGTTTTTCCGCTCCCACTTCTTCCAATGACTAGATTAGTTTTTCCTTTTTCAAATGTTGTAGAAATTCCTTTTAAAATTTCATCTCCTCCGAAACTCTTTTTTATTTCAGTTACTTTTATCATTAGCTTAAGAGTAATTGTGTAACAATATAATTAGTTAAAATTATAATGATACTTGTCCATACAAACGAGTTTGTACTCGCTTTACCAACCTCTAGCGCTCCACCTCTCATATAGTATCCTTGCCATGAAGGTACAGTAGCTAAAATAATTGCGAATAAAAATGTTTTTATAAAAGCATATGCAAGATGAAATGGATAAAAAGAATCTTGCAGTCCAATTGTAAAATCAGTTGCGGTTGTAAACCCTCCATAAACTCCAGCCAAAAATCCACCAAATATTCCCAAAAACATTGCTATCGCTATTATAAATGGATAGAAAAACATAGCAATTAACTTTGGAAAAACTAAATAATTTAAAGAATTAATACCCATCACTTCCAATGCATCAATCTGCTCTGTAACTCTCATAGATCCAATACTAGAAGTAATAAAAGAGCCAACTTTTCCAGCCATAATTATAGACATAAACGTTGGTGCAAATTCTAAAATGATAGATTGTCTAGTAGCAAACCCTATCAAAGATTTTGGGATAAGTGGGTTTTCAAGGTTTAGAGCAGTTTGAATAGAAATTACACCTCCAACAAAAAAAGAGATAAAAGCGACAATTCCTAAAGATTTGATGATTAAGTCATCAATTTCTTTTAAAATCAGTTCTTTCATCACCGATTTTTTAGTAGGACTACTAAATACTTTTTTTAGCATTAAAAAATAGGATCCAATGTCATGTATGTACTTAATTGGTTTTTTCACTAATGCTAAAATATTAAATTAAAAGGAAATTAGTTTTTATAATTTTTAAAAAATAAAGATTTCATTTTGTCATAAATAGCAGTATTTTCATAGATACTCCCAAACAGTCCGGCACTAGGGCCTGAAGCAAAAACAGGAACCATGGTAGCAGAATGTCCAGTAGTTGAAAATACAGGTTTAATTTTATTATAGTCTCCATTTTCTTGCCCTAGCGTAAAACCACCAGTTTCATGATCAGCTGTTACGATAACCAATGTTTCTTTATTTGATTCTGCGAAGTCCAATACGACTCCTATGGTATTGTCAAAATCAATTAATTCACTTATTAAATAGTCTGCGTCATTATCGTGACCACCCCAATCTATTTGGGCACCCTCTATCATTAAAAAAAAACCATTTTCATTAGTAGATAAATAGTCTAAGGCAAGTGTTGTAGCATCCGATAAAAAATTTCCTCTCCCCTCTAATATTTTTGGTAATCCTTTAGGGGCTAATAAATATCCTTGTTTTTTTGAAAAGTCAGTTTTGATACTAGTCGGTAAAGAGTTTAAATTCATTTTAAAATTCATTTCTTCTAATTCTAAAATAAGATCTCTATTATCTTCACGATTGGTAAAGTAGTCGCTACCACCTCCAGCAAAAAAATCAATTCCAGAAGTTACTAATTGAGAGGCAATATCTTCAGCCATACTTCTTTTTTTTGTGTGGGTATAAAAAGCGGCAGGGGTAGCATGGGTAATAGAAGAGGTTGAAATAATTCCTGTTGAAATTCCAATTTCTGAGACCTCCTCTACAATAGTTTTGACTGATGTGGTATCTAAATTAACTCCTAATGCACGATTGTATGTTTTGATTCCACTAGCAAAAGCCGTTGCCGACGAAGCTGAATCAGTGATTAGTTCGCTGGCAGAAGAAGTTTTAATAAGTCCAATAACAGGAAAACGCTCAAAATTTGATTTACTTTTGTTATAAAACTGACTCGCAGAAACTTGACTTAATCCCATACCATCACCTATAAGTAAAATTATATTTTTAGGTTTTGTTATTGAGTTTTTTTCGGCGACAAGTGTTACTTCTTTTTTAGTATTACAAGATAGCACGATACTCATACAACAAAACAGAAATAAAAAAGGTTTAAAACAGAATTTCATACTATGGCTTTAAGGTCAAAAATACATATAAACTATCTATTAAAAACGCAGGCATTAAATATTTTTGAAACCTTTTAACAAAATAGCTTTTTCTTTATTCCCCTCCATCGATAGCTCCGAATAAACGCACCTTCTTCAACAGTTACCATGAAAGGAACTTTATTTATTGAAGCTTTCAAATAACCAATACATGTGTTTATAAAAAAATAAACGCTTTTCTTTTTTAGTGCTAATTTTATAGTCGCTATAATAAATAATAATAATCCGTATCTCATTTTGTAAAAAGCTTCTGCTTGCCTATGTTTTGCTTCTCTAGAATAATTAGCACCGGTTGGTTTTAAATGTTTAACTTTTAAACTTTCATCAGTGGCAATCGACCATCCGTGATATCTAGCAAGTAGCTCATCAACTGTATCCCAGCCCATGGTGTTTTTCAAACCTCCAATATCTGTAAAACATTTTTTACGATAGGCTTTAAGAGCTCCTCTTATGTGATCTTTGTTAGTTAGAGACTCTAAAATCCAGTTGTTGTTTTTTTTAATGTAACAATATCCTCCAGCCATACCAACATTAGTATCTTCTTTAAAAAGTTCAATAATTTTTTCAAAATAATTTAATGGAAAAATAAGATCAGCATCAATTTTACAGATGATATCATATGATTTGTCAACCAGATCAAAACCTTTGTAAAAAGCCTTAATGACCTTACTTCCCGGTAAATGTTTATTTGATGAGATTAGTTCTTTTGATACAATATTTGAAAATTTAGTTGTAAAAGAATCTATAATTTTTTGGGTACCATCTGTTGAATTGTCATTTATGATAATTATTTTATGAATAGGAATCGATTGATTGATTATAGAATGAAGTGTTTTAGCAATATTTTCTTCTTCATTATAAGCTGGTATAATTATATTTATTTTCATATCAGATATCAATTTACAAATCTTATAATTTATGAAAACACCTTTGTTGTTATTTTCTTTCTGCATACACCAAATAAAATCTTGGAGTAAACTTTCTAAAAAAGGGTCTTACACCAATTTTTTTAACTGGATTTACAAATTTGACATGGTCTTTAATTTTCCACCCAGATTTCTCTAAAAGCCAGTCAAATTGCCAGTCTTCAAATTCGTGGTAATGCCTATCCCATTTGTCTTTATTGTTTCTATAAGCTTTGGAAAACCATAAGCTTAAAGGAACTGAGGCTATTAGTTTATTAGTCTTAATATCGCTTAAAACATTAAAAGGAGCCACCATGTGTTCAAAAATTTGAAAAGCAGTTACTACATCAAAATTATTTTTTTTTACAATTGAGGTATCTAGATCTAGGTCTTGTCCTTGGGTGTTTGTAACATTGAAACCTTCATTTATTAAGATCTCTGAAAATGGATTGAGTACCCCTAAATCTAATATAGATTCGTTTTTTGCAATATGTTTTTTAAGAAAATCTAAGGTAATTTGATATCGCTTATGTGGGAAATTATTTTCGTACAAGATTCAAAAGATAATATTAAACTTGATAAATAATAGCATTAATATTCATCCCAGCACCAACACTGGCAAAAATAATATGATCTCCTTTATTTATTGAATGATTTTCCAGTTCTCCTTTAAGAATCAAGTCATATAAGGTAGGTACGGTTGCTACACTCGAATTTCCTAATTTGTTAATAGACATTGGCATAATGTTTTCTGGCATGTCTAGGCCGTATAATTTATAGAATCGTTGAATGATTGCTTCATCCATTTTTTCATTCGCCTGATGAATTAATATTTTTTTTATGTTAGAAATATCTACTTTTGATTTATCCAAACAAGCTTTCATGGCCAGCGGTACGTTAGTGAGTGCAAATTCGTAAATTTTTCTCCCTAACATTTTAATGTATTTTGTATTCTTGGTATCTTCAGGATTAAAAGATTCGCCAAAATAAATATAATTAGCTTCCTCTACAGCATAGGTTGCAGATTCGTGAGCAAGTATTCCACCTTCTGAGTTATCAGTTTTTTCTAATACAACGGCAGCTGCTCCATCGCTAAAAATCATTGCGTCACGGTCGCTTCGATCGGTAACTCTTGAAAGGGTTTCAGTCCCTACTATCAAACATTTCTTGGCAATTCCTGCTTTGATAAAAGCATTTGCTTGAATCATTCCTTCCACCCATCCGGGACATCCAAATAAAATGTCGTAGGCTACACAGCTTGGATTTTTTATATTTATTTTTTGCTTTATCCTTGAAGCAATACTTGGAACTGCATCACTTTGTTTGGAATCATGAGCGACATCTCCATAATTGTGAGCTGCGATTATATAGTCTAACTCTTCAGCGTTAATGTTGGAATTTTGAATTGCTTTTTCAGATGCAATAGCTCCGATATCAGAATTATTTAAATGATCATTTGCATAGCGTCTTTCAGAGATCCCCGTTATATGTTTAAACTTTTTAATGATAATATCATTATCCACCTTATACCGTTGACCATCTTCAGTATAAAAATCATTTTTTAAAAATGAATCATTAGGAACCTCTTGTTGGGGAATATAGCTGCCAACACCAGTAATTTTTATAGCCATAAGCTACTAGTTTTCTTGTGAAAGGTAAAAATAGAAAAGCTTTTCATAAGAAAAGCTTTTTATTTGATAATTTTTTAATTGGTTAATAATTAAATTTAACTATTCTGTCATAAACTCTTCAATGGGAGTACAAGTACAAATTAAATTACGGTCTCCGTAAGCATCATCTACTCTTCTGACCGTTGGCCAAAATTTATTTTCTCTAGTATACGGCAACGGAAAGGCAGCTTTTTCTCTTGAATATGGTAAATTCCAATCGTCTTTAGTAAGCATTTCCAGCGTATGTGGTGAATTCTTTAGTGCATTATTGGGTTGATCCAATTTGGCTTCATCAATTTCTTTTCTTATTAAAATCATAGCGTCACAAAAACGATCTAATTCTTCTAGGCTTTCACTCTCTGTTGGCTCTATCATCATGGTCCCAGCTACAGGAAAAGAAACCGTTGGAGCATGAAAGCCATAATCCATTAATCTTTTTGCGATATCAGTTACTTCAATTCCGTTAGTTTTAAATGGGCGACAATCTATAATCATTTCGTGCGCAGCGCGCCCACTTTCACCGGTATATAACACTTCGAAAGAACCGTGTAGCCTTTCTTTTATATAATTAGCATTCAGAATTGCAAATTCAGTCGATTTTTTTAATCCTTTTTCTCCAAGCATACAGATATAAGCATAGGAAATTAAGCAAACTAATGCTGATCCCCAGGGAGCTGCTGAGATAGCTGTAATTGCTTTTTCTCCTCCAGTTTTTATAATTGGATTGCTGGGTAAAAAAGGAGCTAATTGTTTTGCAACGCAAATGGGACCGACTCCAGGACCACCGCCACCGTGAGGAATGGCAAATGTTTTGTGTAAGTTTAAGTGACATACATCCGCTCCAATTGCTCCTGGATTCGTTAAGGCAACTTGAGCATTCATATTTGCTCCATCCATATATACTTGACCTCCGTTTTCATGGATAATACGATTGATTTCGATAATTGAAGCTTCATAAACACCATGCGTTGAAGGATAAGTTATCATTAAAGATGATAGGTTGTCTTTATGTAAAATAGCTTTTTCGCGTAAATCATCAATATCAATGTCTCCTTGGTCCGTAGCTTTAGTAACAACAACTTTCATTCCTGCCATCACTGCACTTGCAGGGTTGGTTCCATGAGCTGAAGAGGGGATTAAGCAAATATTTCTATGATGATCTCCTCTGGATTCGTGATAAGCTCTAATCACCATTAAACCCGAAAATTCTCCTTGTGCGCCAGAGTTTGGTTGTAAAGAAGTTGCAGCAAAACCTGTGATTTCAGTTAATTGGTCTTCTAAGTTTTTCAACATTTCTTGGTATCCTTGAGCTTGTTCTAAAGGAACATAAGGATGAATACTTGACCAATTTGGGTTACTCAAAGGAAGCATCTCTGAAGCTGCGTTAAGTTTCATAGTACACGATCCTAGAGAAATCATAGAATGGTTGAGAGATAAATCTTTTCGTTCGAGTTTCTTGATATAACGCATCATTTCAGTTTCTGAATGATAGGTGTTAAAAACCTTATTTGTTAAATAAGGCGTTTTTCTGATTAAAGCCTCAGGAATTGAAACTTCAGCAACCAAAGTGTCAATCATTACAAAATCTTTATTAGCACCTTCAGCAAATACACTAACGATTTTATGAAGGTCGTTTAAGCTTGTAGTTTCATTTATAGAAATACTGATATTGTTATCATCTATATAATAAAAGTTAATCTCATTTCTTTCTGCAATAGGCTTGATTGTATTTTTTTGCGCTTGTAGTACGATGGTGTCAAAAAAAGTAGAATTTGTTTGAGAAAATCCTAACTTTTCAAGTGCTTTAGCAAGTGTTGTAGTTGTTTTATTGACTTTAGTTGCAATGTTTTTTAATCCATCTGGACCGTGATATACAGCATACATTCCTGCCATTACTGCTAATAAAACTTGTGCTGTACATATATTAGAAGTCGCTCTGTCCCTCTTTATATGTTGCTCTCTTGTTTGCAACGCCATTCTGTAAGACAGCTTGTTGTCCATGTCTTTTGTAACACCTATAATCCTTCCTGGGATATTACGCTTGTAAGCTTCTTTTGTAGCAAAATAACCGGCGTGCGGTCCTCCATAACCTAAGGGAATCCCAAATCGCTGTGTAGTACCGACGACAACATCAACTCCAAAGTTTCCAGGAGCTTCCAGCAAAACTAAACTTAGTATATCAGCGGCGACTGCGACTTTTATAGAAGCTTGTTGAGCTTTGTTTACAAATGATTTGTAATCATATACTTCACCAAATTTTCCGGGGTACTGTAACATGGCCCCAAAATACTCATCAGAAAAATCAAAATCTTTATGATTTCCTTTAACCAGTTCTATGCCTAGTGGATTTGATCTAGTTTCTAAAAGTGATACGGTTTGAGGGAAAATTTCTTCCGAGACAAAAAATTTAACAACATTATTTTTTTTCTGTGAACGATCACGAACTGAAAATAGTAATGCCATTGCCTCAGCAGCAGCTGTTGCTTCATCCAACAAAGAAGCGTTTGACAATTCCATTCCTGTCAAGTCACATACCATCGTTTGAAAATTAATCAAGGCTTCTAATCTACCTTGAGCTATTTCCGCTTGATAAGGCGTATATGCGGTATACCATCCTGGGTTTTCAAGAATATTCCTTTGAATTACAGGAGGTGAAAAAGTATGGTGATAACCTAGTCCAATGTAGGTTTTAAATAGTTTGTTTTTTGTACTAAGTAAATTGTTGTGTTCTTGATATTCTTGTTCAGACATTGCTTTAGGTAAGGAAAGCTTTTTGTCAAGTAGAATGTCTTCTGGAATGGTCTCTTCTATGAGCTGTTCCATAGAGTTTACACCAATAGTTTTGAGCATTTTACTGAGGTCACTTTTTCTTGGACCAATATGTCTTTGAGCGAAAGAATCTGTGTTCATTTTACTTCGTTAAAATTTGAAGTGCAAATTTACAATATTTAACAATAAATGAATGTTTTTTAAAATAAAAACAACTGATTTTTAACGATTAATTGTGATTGATTTTACAATGATTATTTTTGTGAGATGAATTGGTTTAATATTTATATTAGAAGTAGTTTACATGTCGCTCTTGCAGTCTGTGCATTGGTTGGTATTACTGCTAACGAATTCGATATAAAAATTTTAAAATATTTTTATTTCTTCATTTTTTTTAGCACCATTTCTGGGTATAATTTTGTGAAGTTCGTGTCAATATACAAATCTTCCAAACACGAAATTTCGCTATCTTTAAAGCTAATTCAACTAATTTCTGTAACAGCAGGTTTGTTTTTTTATTTTCAACTTTCAGAAGTTTCAATGGTTGTTATCCTGTTTCTAGCGATTCTAACATTTTTATACGCAAACCCTTTACATAAAAATAAAAACTTGAGAAACCTGACAGGCCTTAAAATTAGTATTGTAGCTTTGGTGTGGGCTAGTATAACTGTTGTTCTACCCATTTTAAACGAAAATATTGAATTACTAAATAAAAATGTTTGGTTATCTTTTATTCAAAGATTTCTATTTATTTTTATTCTTACGCTACCTTTTGAAATCAGAGATTTAAAATTCGACGACTCAACAATCGAAACCTTGCCGCAGAGGGTAGGGGTTTGTAAAACAAAATTGATCGGCACTTTTTTATTAATTGTAGTACTCGCTTTAGAATTTTATAAAGATGAAATCGATAAGAATCATCTTTATAGTTTAGTGTTAATCATCCCTATTTTATTTTTATTTCTTTTATTTTCTAAAAAAAATGAACCAAAATATTACTCCTCATTTTGGGTAGAAAGTATTCCTATAGTTTGGTATGGATTATCAAGTTTGATGCTACACTATTTTAATATTTCTTCGTAAAGCCTTTTCTTAATTTTTAGCTTGTCACTGCGAGTCATCGTTTTTAAATCAGACTCTTTAAAGACTTCACTAAGTCTTTTATTGTTTTTTACGTATTCTCTACAAAACTTACAAAATAATATATGTGAAACAAGTTTGATTTTTTCCCAAAATGAAGCCTCTTTGTACTGATCTTTGTCGCTTAAGTGACCCGCTTTTTCACATTTCATGATGTTTTATTTAAAACCAATTTTCCTTTAAACATGCTGCCATATCTTTTCTTGCACGATGAATAATTACCCATAAATTAGACGGAGAAATATTAAATTCTTTACAAATTGATTCCGTATCCATATTATCAATGGTTTTCATTTTAAATATTCTGGCTTGTTTTTCTTTTAACTTATCTAAACAATTAAATATTGCGAAACCTAATTCATGATTTTGAATACGATCTTCTGCATTTTTTATATAGGGGTCACTTACTTTTTCTTCCAGCCAATCAATCTCAGAATCCTCAGAATAATTAATTCGAACCTCTGCTTTCCCTTTTTTTGAATTTATTTTTCGGTAATGATCGATTATTTTTCTTTTTAGTATGGCGATAAGCCATGTTCTTTCAGAGGCTTTACCCTTAAAACTATTTATAGATTTTAATCCGGCTAAAAAAGTTTCAGAAATTAAATCTTTAGCGATCTCAGTATCGTTTACTCTTACAATTGTATAATTAAATAAATAATCAGAGTGTTTGTCGACCCATAGATTTGGATTTAGATCATTAATTGAAGGTAATGAATTTTTCAAGGTTGTAATGTTTTTAAATCAAACCAGCTCTTTTTAAAAGAGCCTCTGGATTTGGTTTCGATCC
>ERZ1046568.923-NODE-923-length-22390-cov-5.125006_pt1 | contig 22390 bp, 19 predicted proteins | sample MGYA00383092_ERZ1046568 | MGnify/ENA primary metagenome ERZ1046568 (study PRJEB29581, sample SAMEA5548362) | metagenome | biome: marine; feature: coastal; material: water | depth 1 m | study: Short-term variability in the microbial, nano- and picoplankton dynamics... | reverse complement strand
GATATAGGGATATAGGGATATAGGGATATAGGGATATAGGGATATAGGGATATAGGGATATAGTGGATTATGCAAGTTGATCCTGCTAAAAGAAAAGACAAAATGACCGCTCCACAAGCAAATATTGAAGAGGCTTTTGACCAGGGACTCGCCGCTTTTAATGACTGCGTAGAAAGTCTCTCTGACGCCAAGCGTCAGAGAGTATTAGAAATGCTTGACCAGGGTACTAGTTAATTTCTTTAGAAACTTTGCTAAACAGCGCCTTGCGATCTGCAGCGCTGAGTAAGGAAATTTTGTTAAACAGCTCTTCAACAGTACCTGCAGAGCCGGAACTCTTTGGTTTTTTAGGCGCCTGGTAAAGATCTTCAGGAGCCATACCAAAGTACTTGGCAATGCGCACAACCGAATCTCTACGAGGCTCGCGGGTAACCTCACTGAGGATGCGGTTAATTGTTGGCTGGGGAACACCGGTAGCACGAGAGAGCGCACTTTGAGACAGTTTGTGCTCTCTCATTAGCCTTGCCAATTGCTTACTTATATCAAGTTTCATGCTCAAATTATCCTACTCATAGTTAGTTTTTGCTATCCGTCTCTGTATTATTTTTAGACCATTTTTATTCAAATATCGAAAATTAAGCCTGATGAAACGGGGCTACAACTTCTTATTATCCTGCTACATCGCTCAAGATATCAGGTCGATCGGTAATGATCCCGTCCACCCCCATATCAATTAACCACTGCATAGTAGCCCTGTCATTGACTGTCCAAACGTCCACACGCATATTCAGCTGATGGATGCTCTCAACCAGTGCTTTTGTAATTATTTGAAAGCCGCCATAGCTCAATGGTAATTGGACAGAGACGCCTTCCGAACTGTACAAGTGCCCTAACCCCACACGGCTTAACAGCACCAAAATAATTGCCTCGGATTGACCGAGTGACGTAGGTATACCAGCGCATTGCTGCCTGAAAGATTGTAACACTGGCGTGTGAAACGAACCCACAACAACCTGATCGCCAAGATTGTATTTGGAAATTAAATCGCAGAGATAGCTGGTTGCCTCTGGGTCTTCCGGCTTAAGCTCGATAATATAGCGAGCGTCCGGCATGGTTTGAAAAAGAGACTCCAGCGTAGGCACGGCAATACCAGGTGGCCCCAAAAGCTCAGAGTAATCAATTTTGTGAAACCCAACATCGTACTGCTGCAGCTCGGCCACAGTCATATCGACAATATTGCCTCTGCCATTGGTGGTTGTATCAATAATTTCGTCGTGCCGAAGAACAAGCTGCTTGTCGGCAGTTAGATGAATGTCTAACTCTAGAATATCTGCGCCAACAATCAGCGCGTTGACCGCTGCTTCTAAGGTGTTGCCAGGCAGAAGAGCTCGACCATTACCATGAGCAATAACGTCAAAAGTACTGGACTGATAGAAGGCTACAGGGGTCATAAATTTGGCTACTGGCAACACCAGCAGTACCAAATACATTACACCCACACACGCGATTGCTGAGAATAATTTTCTCATAATGGCCCCTACCCTCTGTAGGGAGGAGTCTACGCAAATAGGAAAAGTAAAAAAAGGACAAATTATGGCTTATTTGCGACAAAAGCTGCTCTAATCTCACTCAACTATTTATTGTGGCGGCGGTTTTTAAGCTGATCGACTACCGTTGGATCTGCCAGCGTTGAGGTATCCCCCAAACTATCTAACTCATTTGCTGCAATCTTTCTCAGAATACGCCGCATAATTTTTCCTGAGCGGGTTTTAGGCAACCCTGGAGACCATTGAATGATATCTGGTTTGGCAATAGGACCAATTTCTTTAACGCACATCGCCAGCAGTTCTGAACGCAACTGCTCATCTGGTTCAATATTGGCCATAGGGGTTACATAGCAATAAATACCCTGTCCCTTGATATCATGGGGGTATCCCACCACAGCCGCTTCAGCAACTTTGGGGTGCAATACCAATGCGCTCTCAACTTCTGCCGTGCCCATTCGATGGCCAGATACATTGAGCACATCATCCACACGGCCTGTGATCCAGTAAAACCCGTCTTCATCTCTGCGCGCGCCATCACCAGTAAAATAATATCCAGGATAGGCGCTAAAATAGGTCTCAATACAACGCTTGTGATCGCCATAAACAGAGCGAATCTGACTGGGCCATGACGACTTAATCATTAGCAACCCTTCACCCGCACCTTCGACTTCGGCACCTTCAGGATCCAACAATATGGGCTGCACACCAAAAAACGGCTGAGATGCCGAGCCCGGCTTAAGATCTGTAGCGCCAGGTAATGGCGTCATCATATGGGCACCGGTTTCTGTCTGCCACCAGGTGTCCACAATCGGGCAGCGACTCTCACCTACAACCCTGTAATACCACTCCCAAGCTTCCGGATTAATCGGTTCACCTACAGTGCCCAATAACTTCAGAGAGCGTCGCGAGGTTCGCTCAACCGGCTCGTTACCAGCGGCCATCAACGCACGAATCGCTGTAGGCGCGGTGTAAAACTGGTTGACCTGGTGCTTATCTATGACCTGCCAAAAACGCGACGCATCCGGGTAGGTTGGCACCCCCTCAAACATCAATGAAGTACCGCCATTGCAAAGAGGGCCATACAGAATATAGCTGTGGCCAGTAATCCAGCCCACATCAGCTGTACACCAATAAATATCGCCCTCTTTATAGTCAAAGGTATATTTATGACTCATAGCAGACATCAACAAATAGCCTCCGGTGCTGTGCAAAACTCCTTTAGGTTTACCAGTAGAGCCCGAGGTATAGAGAATAAATAGCGGATCTTCCGAATCCATCGATTCAGCCGCACATTCTGATGGTAACGTTTCAATCGCTTGGTGGTACCAAATATCACGACCCTCAACCCAACCAATATTGCCGGAGGTGCGCTCAACCACAACACAACTATGCACCCCGAGACAGCCCTCAAGAGCTTTATCCACATTAGCCTTTAAAGGAATAGACTTACCACCGCGAACACCTTCGTCAGCTGTAATCACCAGCTGGCAATCAGCATCCACAATACGATCTTTTAATGCCTCCGGTGAAAAGCCACCAAACACCACAGAATGTACTGCACCAATCCGAGCACAGGCCAACATGGCATAGGCGGCCTCAGGGATCATTGGCATATAAATACAAACCCGATCGCCTTTCTTAATCCCGCGATCGCGCAGCAGATTGCCCAATCGGGAGACCTGATCATGCAGCTGAGCATAGGTAATTCTTTTGTCATCGGCGGGCTCGTCACCCTCCCAGATCAAAGCGATTTGATCCGCTCTTGCGGGCAAATGGCGATCAATACAGTTGACCGCAACATTTAATTGACCACCCTCAAACCAAGTCGCCTCTCCTGCGGCAAAGTCAAAGCTGCTTACTGTCTGCCATGGCCTATCCCAAGACAAGAATTCCTCGGCTTGCTCGGCCCAAAATTGATCGGGCTGTTCAATAGACTGGCGATACATCTGCCTGTACTTCTGCTTATTGATCCAAGCATTCTCCTGCCAATGGGTAGGGACAGGGTAGAGTGGAGATTCAGACATAAGAGCATCCTTTATTGGTGGCTTTTACTCTGCAATTGAAAGTAGAGCCTATAAGATTTTCGAGCATTTCCTCTAGCCCATATAGTACACCGCTAACTATCGCTTTTGTAACGGGTGGGCTTCAGGCTGTCTTTAATTTTCTCAAGATGAGGGAGGAAATCTGGCCCGCGACGCAAGGTCACACCAGTGGTCAAAACATCGAGGATCACCAGATGCACAATACGGGATGCCATAGGCATATATTCATCAGTATTTTCGGGCACATCCACATCCAGCGTTACGCTGCACATATCCGCCAGCGGTGAATCTGCTGCGGTCAAACCAATAACAGTGGAGCCATTGCGGCGGGCTATCTCTGCCACTTCCACCACCTCTTTGGTGCGACCAGTGTGCGAGATAACAAAAAATACATCGCCAGTACCGCCGGTTGACGCGAGCATACGCTGCATCAGCACATCGTCATGACTGGACACCGGCAGATTAAAGCGAAAAAACTTATTTTCTGCATCCTTGGCCACAGAGCCTGACGCACCTAACCCAAAGAAGTAAATACGCTTTGCCTGAATCAGCTTATCGACCACTAAATTAACTCGCGTGTGACTAATCTTGTCACGTACCAATGCCAGTGTGTTAATGGTGCTATCGATTATCTTTGGCGTATAACTGCTGACATCATCTTCAGGATCAACATTGCGGTTCACAAAACGAATACCGCTGGCCAGGGACTTCGCTAGCTTCAGCTTAAAGTCCGGAAACCCCGCCGCATTAAAACGCTTACAAAACCGATTAACACTTGGCTCACTTACCTCAGCCTTTTTCGCCAAAGAAGCAATACTTGAGCTGGTAGCCGCATCCGGATCAGAGAGAATCACTCTGGCCACCTTCGTTTCCGACTTATTTAGTCTAGGCAGCGCATCAGTAATAAGATTAATCAGATTTTGGCTATGCATTAGAACTCTCTTATTGGTACTAACCAACGTAATTTTGTGTCACATGGCAATAGTTTAGATTTTCCCACTCAAAAAATCCCCAAAAAACTGACTTTTTGTAACAAAATTTCACCAAACTGTAACAAAGCACCTTAAAAGCAAAAAATTAGGTACTTTTACGTAACAAATACCAAGATTCATTGCTTAAAACCGCCATAAAACCTATAATTTGCGTAATTTTACTACATATTGAAGATACTAACCTATGTACAAGATCGCGATTAATGGCTTCGGCCGCATTGGACGAAACATCGTTAGAGCACTCTACGAGCGCCCTGACCTTCAAGATAAAATTCAGATTGTTGCTATCAATGATCTAGGCGACGCTTCTATCAGCGCCCATCTGCTGGAGTTCGACACAGTGCATGGCCGCTTTAACCAGCAGGTTGAAGTAGGCGACAGCTCTGTGACAATCAACGGCCATGAAATCAAATGGTTCTGCGAGCGCGATCCCGCCAACATCCCCTGGGGCGACTTGGGCGTTGATCTGGTTTGCGAATGTACTGGCGTATTTACTAGCCGCGACAAAGCGGCATTGCATATTGCCGGCGGCGCCAAAAAAGTGTTGATCTCAGCGCCGGGCTCCAATGTTGATGCCACCGTGGTTTACGGAATCAATGACAGCGTGCTCACTGCCGACCACCAAGTTGTTTCCAACGCCTCTTGCACCACCAACTGCTTGGCACCTCTAGTAAAGCCTCTGCACGAATCTATGGGGATTCTTTCAGGTTACATGACCACGGTTCATGCCTACACCAATGACCAGCAGTTGAGCGATGTTTATCATTCAGATGTCTACCGCGCCAGATCTGCTACCCAATCGATGATTCCAACCAAGACCGGTGCGGCGGTCGCCATTGGCGATGTGATGCCAGAACTAGCTGGCAAACTCGACGGACTGGCGGTACGTGTGCCAACGATCAATGTGTCACTTGTAGATCTTACTTTTAATGCTGGTCGTGAAACCTCTGTTGAAGAAGTGAACCAAGTGCTTAAGCAGGCCGCAGAGGGTGAACTCTCAGAAATACTCAGCTACTGCGACCAGCCACTGGTATCTATCGACTACAACCATATTCCTTTCTCAAGCAACTTTGACTCACTGCAAACTCGAGTCAATGGATCCCTGGTTAAAGTGATGGCTTGGTACGATAACGAGTGGGGCTTTTCTAATCGCATGCTGGACAACAGTATCGCTTTACTTAGTGCAGGTGAATAACTGAATGCCTCGTAGAACTAAGATTCTTGCAACCCTCGGACCAGGCAGCAGCGATGAACAAAGCATCACCGACCTGATCAAGGCTGGTGTAAATGTTTTCCGCCTAAACTTTTCTCATGGCAGCGCCGAAGAACATACTCAGCGAGCTGAGACCATTCGCAGTATTGGCAAGTCACTGCGCAGCCCAGTGGGAATCCTCTGCGATATGCAGGGGCCAAAAATACGCATTGGCAGCTTCACAGACGATAAAAAGATCAATCTGGTTGAAGGTGCCCGTTTTACCTTGGACAGCCAGCTTGATCCCGGCGCCGGTAACAACAACGCTGTTTTTATTGCTCAAGAGCTGCTCGAAGATATAGATCAGTCCGACATCTTGCTGCTGGACGATGGTCGACTCATTTTAGAGGTCGCCGTAAAAACGCCCACCTCTGTTGAGTGCACCGTAGTGCAAGGCGGTATTTTGTCGAGCAAAAAGGGCGTCAACAAATTTGGCGGTGGCCTTTCCGCGAACGCTCTGACCGAAAAAGATAAAGCAGATATCAAAACAGCGGCAGCTCTGAATACAGATTATCTGGCAATCTCCTTTGTGCAGTCCCGCGACGATGTTGAAGAGACAAGACAGCTTCTTGCCGACGCCGGTAGCGATGCGCACATTATTGCCAAGATCGAACGTGCCGAGGCTATTACAGAAGAGTTTCTACCAGGCATTATCAACAGTGCCGACGGAGTGATGGTTGCCCGAGGCGATTTGGGTGTGGAAATCGGCGACGCTAACTTGGTAGCGGTACAGAAACAACTGATCGAAGCTGCCAGCAATGCCAACAAAGTGGTGATCACTGCAACCCAGATGATGGAATCCATGATCACAGCCCCAACACCCACCCGCGCCGAAGTCTTTGATGTGGCTAACGCGGTGCTCGATGGCACAGACGCGGTGATGCTGTCGGCAGAAACTGCCGTAGGCCAGTACCCTGTCGAAACCGTCAGAGCCATGGCGCGTGTAATTGAAGGGGCAGAAAAACACCCCTTAGCCCAGCGCTCCAAGCATAGAATTGATGAAACCTTTGAGCGAATTGACGAATCTCTGGCCCTGGCCGCTATGTATGTCGCCAATCACCTTAACGGGGTAAAGGCCATTGTCTGTATGACCGAAACCGGGTTCACACCATTATTAATGTCGCGGATCACTTCATCACTGCCCATTTATGCCATGGCTGAAAAGCTCGGTACCTGTGAAATTACAGCTCTCTACAAAGGCGTAGTGCCCGTACCTTTCGATACATCCAATCTCGACCCATCAGATGTAAATCACTGTGCGGTTGAAAAATTGCGAGAGTACGACGCAGTGGCTGATGGCGATCTGGTTCTGATCACCAAAGGGGACTTCGTCAATGTGCACGGCGGCACCAACACATTAAAAATTGTTCGAGTGGGCGACGTTATTCGCTAGCTTGAAAAACCGTCTCTTCCCAGGCCATGGAAGGCCTACCTAAAACAGAAAAAAGACCAAAACGGCTAGCTAGAAAAGCTAACCAGAAAGACTAATGGGCCGCTTATTTGGCCCAATAGATCGACAGCGGCGCAACCTGCTGATTGAGGATAGCCCTAATAGGCAATTCAGCAACATCATCTCCCGCCTGCGCTGCTTGCAACACATCCTGCTTACTAGCACCACTGATATGAATAATCACCTGCTCGGCATTTAACAGCCGCGGCAATATCATGCTCATACGCTGATGAGGCGCCTCTGCCGGGCTCACGGCAATAGCACTGCGCCCAGAATCCATGTCCAGCCCGAGGGGCAGTGCCTCAGCACCAGGAAACAATGATGCAGTGTGGCCATCATCGCCCATACCCAATATAACCAGGGTAAACTGACCGAGTCCGGCCAGGGCCTGCTCACAGTCCGCCTCACCATCCCTTGCATCCAAGGCATTATTTTTCAGTGGAATAAACTGGGCTTTACAGGCTTCATTGATAAGAAGGTTCTCACGCACCAACTTGGCATTGCTATCCTGATGATCACCCTCAACCCAACGCTCATCGGCCAGAGTAATACTGACCCTTTGCCAGTCCAGCAATTGCTGAGATAGCAGGTGGAAAAAGCCCATCGGCGTACGGCCACCAGACACAACCAGAGAGGCGCTGCCCTTGGCTGTTATAGCGGCGGACAACAAACTTACCACTCGCTCAGCCAGATCAATATCTAGCGCAGAGGTATTTTCAAACTCCAGCATATCCATATTTAGTCCTCGTACCAACTGCGATTGTTGCTTTCAATCAGTACTTCAGCTTTCGACGGACCCCAAGAGCCAGCACTGTAAGACTTGGTGCCTACTTTCTTTTCAGTCCAAGCGTCGAGTAATTCATCACACCAACGCCAAGAAGCCTCAATCTCATCCCGGCTGACAAACAGCCACTGGTCACCTTTAATCACCTCAAGCAGCAGGCGCTCATAAGCATCTGGAATTCTTGAATCTGATTCCGAATCAAAAAAGTCCAGATTAAGAGTGCGCTTCTCGACACCCATGCGCTGTTTCAAGCTCTGCTTTTTGGAAATCATCTCCAGCTGTATGCCTTCATTTGGCTGCAGATTAATCACCAGCCTGTTGTTAGCTTCGCTGTCAGTTTCCGGGAATAGCGAATGTGGGTTATCTTTATAAGTAATCACAACCTGAGTCACTTTTTCTTTCATACGCTTACCTGTGCGCAGATAGAAAGGCACACCAGACCAGCGCCAGTTGTCGACATGAACTTTCAGGGCAACATAGGTTTCGTTATTACTGCTGTCACCAGCACAGCCCTCTTCTTCCATATAACCAACCACTGGCTCGCCGGCAATCCAACCCGCAGAGTACTGACCACGCACAGCCTGCTCCGCAACATTATCGCGGTTAATCGGGCTCAGGGCTCGCAGCAGTTTTACTTTCTCAGCGCGAATCTCATCGGCTTCCAAAGAATTTGGCGGCTCCATAGCCACCATGCACAGCAGCTGCAATAGATGATTTTGCACCATATCCCGCAGCTGACCCACCTTATCGTAATAGGACCAACGACCCTCAATACCCACAGTTTCTGCGGCGGTGATCTGCACATGGTCAATACAGCTATTGTCCCACTGACTATTGATCATTCGATTAGCAAAACGCAGAGCCAGCAAATTCTGCACTGTCTCTTTACCCAGATAATGGTCTATGCGATAAATATTACGCTCAGGAAAATGCTGACCCACAGTGTTATTCACTTCTTTGGAGCTTTCCAGATCATGACCAATCGGCTTTTCCAAAACGATTCTCGAAGAACTGTTTACGCAGCCCGCATCATCTAAGTGCTTGCAGATAGACCCAAAGATACTGGGTGGCGTGGCCATGTAATAAATCATGGTGCGGTCTTTAATCGACCACTCCTTCAGGGCAGCAAATTGTTTTTTCTGAGCAAAATCAATTCGGATATAGGTCAAACGATGACTAAAGCGCTTCCACACTGACGCATCCCACTGCTCTCCCACAGCCTCTTTGAGAAGCGCACCAGTCTGCTCAATAAAAGACCCACTGTCGATGTCTTCTCGCGCGACCCCGGCAATACGCACACTGTCAGCCAGCAAGCCGGCACTATCCAATTGATAGAGCGCAGGGAATAGCTTGCGCTTGGAGAGGTCCCCTCGGGCCCCAAAAATTACCAGATCAATATTGCTGCTCATTTATAAACCTCAGTCATCTGTGCTACCTGTTGCGGCTATAGCGGCGGCTTCTCTGGCCAACTGTTCAATATCAGCCCAACGCTTTTGTTGAATCAATTTTGGCTTCGCAATCCATGATCCACCTACACATAATACATTTGGCAAGGCCAGATATTCCATCACATTACCCAGGCCAATTCCCCCGGTAGGACAGAATCGAACATCAGCAAATGGGCCAGCCATAGCTTTTAGAACTGGTGCGCCACCAGCGGCTTCTGCTGGGAAAAACTTGAAATTTCTGTGGCCGTATTCCATACCGCGCATCAACTCACTCACCGAAGAGATGCCTGGCAAAAATGGTATAGAAGAATGCTGCGCCGCCTGCAATAATTTGTCAGTCGCGCCGGGAGAAATCATAAACTGGCAGCCTAGGTCTTCAGATAATTTGATCTGCTGTTCGCTACACACAGTCCCTGTACCAACAATAGCTTCGGGAACATGTTTTACAATCTGTTTAATACCCTCAACTGCCGCTTCGGTTCGCAGAGTAACTTCGAGAACCTTCAGCCCGCCGGCAACAAGCGCTTCGGCCAGTGGCACTGCATCTTCCACTAAATCTAAAGTAATAACGGGGATAACTGGATTACCAGCCAATAAATTACGCACTAACAACTCCTTAAATTTGCTGTAGTTTTTTCGCCGCGCCCAAAAGACCCAGGTTGCTACGGGTCACGAGATAAACGGGCACGGATTTCATATAGCCTGCAAAGCGGCCTTTCTCTTCAAACTTATTGCGAAAGCCACTGTGAACGAAAAATTCTTGGAACCTTGGGACAACACCTCCGGCAATATAGACACCGCCTTTGGCACCAAAAGTCAGCGCTAGATTTCCTGCCGCTGCGCCCATGGCATCACAAAAAATATTTAACGTCTGGCTTGCTTTTTCATCGCTGGATTCAAGGGCCGCGGCCACGACCTCAGCTGGATCGGTAAAACGACCAACAGTGCCCTGAATTGAGCACAGAGCGGTGTAGATATTCAAAATACCTTTACCAGATAAGAGTCTTTCCAAACAAACCCGACCATAGATAACTCTGAGCCGCTCGACCACCGCATGCTGAACCTCATCTAAAGGGGCAAAATCAGCGTGCCCACCCTCGGTATCAATAACATGGTAACCATTGGCATGCCTTACTAAACCAGCCACACCCAGACCAGTGCCTGCACCCAGAATAGCAATAGGCTTGGTACTGACTGCTTCACTGCCGCCCACCTTCATCAGATCAGAATCATCCAACTCGGTAATACCGTGGGCGACGGCTTCAAAATCATTAATCACCGACAGATTGTCACAGCTCAACAACTGTTTAAGCTGAGTCTTAGAAAACTGCCAATGACTATTAGTAAAGGAAATATCTTCACTATCAGCCGGACAGGCTACCGCGAAGCAAACATTGGTCGGAGGATTAACCCAGCCCGTTGCCTCAGCAATTTCACCTAACAGGCCGTCAAGCAGATCAGCAAATTGCGGATACTGCTCAACCGAATGATGGAACTCATAGGGACTCTCAAGACTGCCGTCATCCAGCAGCGCAGCAAAACGCGCATTGGTGCCGCCTATATCCGCCACCAGATTCCAGTTAGCACTCATGGATTACTCCCCACCAAACAGGTACGAAGCGCCCTGCTCTGCACTGCTAATGCTGTCGCGATTAATGGCAAACAGTTCACGGCCACAACCACGCTGTCCGGCATTGGGCTGAGGTGCATTGTCTCGGGCTTCAAACTCAGCTTGGTCGCCCTTAAACGCCAGCTCGCCACTGACACCATCAACTCGCAGCATATCCCCGTCGCGAATCTTCGCTAGCAGGCCACCACAGGCAGCTTCAGGCACCATATGAATCGCTGCGGGCACCTTGCCCGATGCGCCCGACATACGGCCATCAGTAACCAGTGCAACCTTAAAACCCTTGTCCTGTAATGTGCCCAAAAATGGCATTAACTTGTGCAACTCTGGCATGCCAAGAGCCTTAGGGCCCTGAAAACGCACAACCACAACACAGTCGCGATCCAAAGAACCAGATTTAAACAATGGCTCCAAGTCATCCTGCGCATCAATCACGACCGCCGGTGCTTCAACAATTTGGTTTTCCAAAGCGACAGCAGAGACTTTCATCACTCCCCGCCCCAAGTTCCCGTCCATCAGACGCAGACCACCCTCAGAAGAGAAAGGCTTATCAACTGTAGTCAACACCTCAGTATCCAGAGGCACTAGGGGTGACTCCTGCCAGACAATCTTGTTGTCCGCATCCAGTTTCGGCTCCTGAGTAAAATCAGAAAAGTTTCTGCCCCAGGAAGTTTTGGCATCGCCGTGCATAAAACCAGCATCCAACAACTGTCGGAACATGCAGCTAGTGCCGCCCGCCGCATGGAAGTGATTCACATCTGCCTGGCCATTGGGATAAACCCGCGCCAACAGAGGCACAGCTGCACTTAGATCAGAAATATCATCCCAGTTGAGGATAATCCCTGCCGAGCGAGCCATGGCGACAAGGTGCATTGTATGGTTGGTTGATCCGCCAGAGGCCATCAGAGCCACAGTGCCATTTACAACAGCGCGGGCATCCACCACTTCACCCACCGGGCGATAATCATTGCCCAATGCGGTAATGCGTGCCAACTGATAGGCGGCTTCAGAGGTCAATTTATCGCGCAGTGGGTTTTCAGGGTTCACAAAAGAACTACCCGGCATCTGCAGCCCCATGGCCTCAAGCACCATTTGGTTACTATTAGCAGTGCCATAAAAAGTACAGGTACCAGCGCTGTGGTAAGACGCAGACTCCGCCTGCAACAGCTCATCCCGACCAATTTGGCCCTGAGCATAAAGCTGGCGAATACGCTGCTTTTCTTTATTTGGCAGGCCAGTTTCCATTGGTCCGGCAGGCACGAAGAGCGCCGGCAAATAACCAAAGCTCAACACGCCCATCACCAAACCAGGAACAATCTTGTCGCAGATTCCCAGCGCTAACACACCGTCAAACATCTGATGAGAAAGCGATAGCGCCGTGCACTGAGCAATCAGGTCGCGGCTTAACAGGCTAAGCTCCATGCCATCCTGACCCTGAGTTACACCATCACACATCGCCGGAACACCGCCAGCAACCTGTGCGGTACAACCAATTTCACGCACCGCTTGCTTGAGCTTATCTGGGTAGGTCGCATAGGGCTGGTGAGCAGAGAGCATATCGTTGTAAGCAGTGACAATAGCCATATTGCCCGCTTCCATCAGCTTCAAGCTGTTTTTGTCTTCTTCACCGCAGGCTGCAAAGCCATGGGCAAGGTTGCCGCAGCTTAACTTACCGCGCTCAGGACGGTTATTGTGGTCCTCCGCTATCTGGCGTAAATAATCACCACGCAAGCTAGCGCTGCGCTCTATAATACGGTCAGTAACAGCGGCAATTTGTTTGTTAAGCTGGCCCATAACGGCTCCGAAATAAAAGATACACGATTGTAACAAAATTACATAATTTCTCCATATTTAATCCTATATAACGGCAATTAATGTAATTTTATTACATATCTGTCAGATAACAGGGATACAATGCAAGCTGCGATTTTACGCCCTAAACCAGCAGTCTCAAATAGGAAATAACCTTAAGATGAACGATCAATCCTACTCACCCACTAGCACCACAGCATGGGCCAACCTGCAAACTCAGGCCGATAATATTGATGATGTAAAAATCGTCGAACTATTTGCCGCAGACCCAGCGCGTGCCGAAAACTTCTCAGTCAGTGCGGGTGAGTTGTTATTAGATTTTTCCAAAAATCTGGTCAGCGACGCAGTTTGGTCGCAACTGCAGGCACTAGCCAAACAGTCTCCTCTTGAAGCCCATCGCGAGGCCATGTTTTCCGGAGAACCTATCAACAGCACCGAAAATCGTGCAGTACTGCACGCCTCACTGCGCTCGGAAGTAGAGGATGCCAAGAGCGATGAGGAGCGTCAGCGAATCGCTCAGGTCAAGACGCAGCTACAGGCGGTTAAAAAAGCCAGCGACAAAATTCGCGCCGGCCAATGGCTGGGCAGCACCGGCAAAGCTATCACTGACGTCGTGAACATAGGTATAGGCGGCTCAGATCTAGGGCCCAAACTGGCCTGTGCGGCACTTGAAGAGTTCTCCCAGCCAGACATCAGCTTGCATTTCATCTCCAATGTAGATGGTGCAGAAATCCTCACCACTTTAAGCAAGTTAGATCCAGAGACCACCATGGTTGCCCTGGCCAGCAAGACCTTTACCACTCAGGAAACTCTGCTCAATGCCAAGACCGCCATCAACTGGTTTGAGCAGACACTTGGGCTAAAAAATGCCCAGACCACAACTCACTTCGTTGGCCTAACAGCTGCGCCAGATAGTGCGGCCGCCTACGGCATTCCTTCAGATCAGATTCTGGAGTTTGCCGAATGGGTCGGTGGCCGCTATTCACTGTGGTCCAGTATTGGCCTGTCTATAGCCATCAGTATTGGCTTTGAACAATTTGAGCAAATGTTGCTGGGCGCCCGTGACATGGATTTACATTTTCAGCAGGCGCCGCTGGCAGAGAATATGCCTGTGATTATGGCGTTGCTGGGCATCTGGTACAGCAATTTCCTCAACGTTGAGAGCACCGCGGTTATCCCATACTGCGAACGCCTGCTACTGTTGCCCTCTTATTTGCAACAGCTTGATATGGAGAGCAATGGCAAAAGCACATCATTGAATGGCGAAGCGGTTGACTATGAGACCGGGCCCATTCTTTGGGGCCAGACCGGCACCAATGGTCAGCACGCTTTCTTTCAATTACTGCATCAGGGTACCAGAACCGTGCCTGTGGACTTTATTGCCACCACCGCAGATAACCTCAGCAATGCCGAGCATCACCGCGTGCTGTTGGGTAATATGTTGGCTCAATCATCGGCGCTAATGACAGGCCAACAGGCGCCTGAAGGACAACAGCACCGGCATTACCCAGGCAACAAACCCTCAAACACCCTGCTGTTAAATCAGCTGTCGCCAAAGAATTTTGGTGCGCTGATTGCCCTTTATGAGCACAAAGTCTTTGTGCAGGGGAGCATCTGGAATATCAATTCCTTTGATCAATGGGGCGTTGAGCTGGGCAAGAAAATGGCCAATGAACTGCTGGGGGAAAATGCGGACAACGCTGAATTTGATGCATCAACCAAAGCACTGTTTGCTTATATCGCTGAAAATAGCCTTTAGATTTGGATCTTTAGACTCTCAACTCTCTCGGCAGAGAAAAGCTGATCGTCTCCACTACGCCATCCAGTTCCTGGGGTGGCGTAGCACCCAGCTCAACCAAACGGGCAATCACATCTTTGACCAACACCTCCGGTGCCGAGGCGCCAGCAGTTAAGCCAACGGCGCCTTTATTTTTTAGCCAGCTGGGCTGGATATCACCGGGGCCATCAATCAAGTAGGCTTCGCAACCACAGCGCTCAGCCAATTCGCGCAGACGGTTGGAGTTTGAGCTGGCCACAGAGCCCACCACCAAAACCAAATCAGACTCCATGGCCAACTGCTTGACCGCGTCCTGACGATTTTGGGTGGCATAGCAGATATCATCTTTGCGCGGCCCCTGAATATCTGGGAATTTTTGCCGCAACGCATCTATCACTAGAGCCGTATCATCCATAGATAGGGTAGTCTGGGTAACATAGGCCAACTTTCTGGGGTCATTCACTTCAAGATTAAGCACATCCTGCTGGTTTTCCACCAGATAAATTTTGCCTCCAGAGGATTGATCGTACTGCCCCATGGTGCCTTCGACCTCCGGATGGCCCGCATGACCAATCAGCACACATTCCATGCCATCAGTGCTGTATTTAGTTACCTCAATATGCACCTTCGTCACCAGTGGGCAAGTGGCATCAAACACTTTCAATTGACGTCGCCTAGCTTCCTCTTGCACCGCCTGAGGGACACCATGGGCACTAAAAATAACAATTACATCATCGGGAATCTCTTCCAGCTCTTCGACAAATACCGCGCCGCGAGCCCGCAACTTGTCTACCACAAATTTATTGTGAACCACCTCGTGGCGCACGTAGACAGGCGCACCAAAGATATCCAACGCGCGATCAACAATATCAATGGCACGGTCAACGCCGGCACAAAACCCTCTTGGATTAGCCAGCTTGATATCCATCAGTGCACCAGCCCTGGAGAGACCGTAATAATTTTCACCCTGAACCTGATGGTCTGTCCCGCCAATGGGTGATTAAAATCGATCATCACCTCGTCATCACCCACTTCAATAATAACGCCGGGCAACTCACCGTCGCCATTTTGAAAACTGTACATAGCACCCAACTCAAGCTCTTCCTGCTCGAAGTTACTGCGCTCTACCGCCTGCACATTTTGTGGATTGTGCTGGCCAAAAGCATTTTCTGGGGCTATATCAAACTCACGCTCATCACCCTCTACCAAGCCAATCAAGGGCGCCTCAAAACCGAGCAGCAAATTGCCATCGCCCACCGTAAAGGTGGCCGGTTGAGCGTCAAAATTGGAATCCACCACATGGCCATCTTCCAGTGCCAATGAAAAGTGTAATGTCACACTGGTTCCGTTATCTATAGAGACAGTCATAATTAAATTTACTCTTTATTGTCAGCACTAGGCTGATTAATCAGGCTATCAATAATGAGTAACCCAGCGCCTACGGAAATGCCTGCGTCGGCAACATTAAACGCAGGAAAATGCATGCCCGCCCAATGAAAATCCAGGAAGTCGACCACATAGCCCAATGTCAAACGATCGTATAAATTGCCCAGCGCGCCACCTAGAATCAGCGCCAAAGCTAGGCCCTCTAGCTTGCTATGCGCGGGCAATCGACTGAGCCACAGCACAATAGCCGCGCTCACCGCCATGCCCAAGCCAGAGAACCCCCAGCGCTGCCAACCGCCCGCATCACTTAAAAAGCTAAAGGCAGCACCGTAATTGTGCGCGCGAACCAGATTAAAGAAACCGGTGAAAAACTCAGCGTCGCCATAGGCAAACCGCTCCATAATCCACAGCTTAGTTATCTGGTCTGCAATCAATACCGCCGCCGCGATGGCGTACCAGCGCCACACATAAGACTGCAACCTAAGCATGGTAACGCGCTTCACTTTCACCACTGATATTAGCCACACAGCGACCACAAACTTCCGGGTGATCCGGGTTGCTGCCCACATCGTCAATAAAGTGCCAGCAGCGCACACATTTGCTGGCATCAGACCGCTTTAAGCTCACTTTTAAGCCATCCATTAACGAGTCAGACACATTGTTCTGATTCACCTCACCTAGGCCTCGCAGTGTCGCCTTTGATGTAATTGTCACAAAGCGAAGTTCATCACCAAGCTTGGCCAGCGAATCGCGCAGTTGGTCATCGGCAAAGACCTCAATATCCGCTTCCAACGCACCTTTAACATTGCCCAGATTACGCTGGTCTTCAATCACTTTATTAATGGCTTCTTTGGCCTGCAAAATCACCGCCCAATCCTGCTGATTAATCACCTCGATGTCAGTCAAGCGCTGCAATGGATACCATTGGGCAACAAATACTGAGCTACTGCGATCCCCAGGCATAAAGCTCCATATCTCATGGGCAGTAAAGCTGAGGATAGGCGCTATCCAGCGGACAAATGCTTCAGCAATTTGAAACAGAGCCGTCTGCGCAGAGCGGCGAGGCAAGCTGTCTTCAGCACAGGTATAGATTCGATCCTTAATAATGTCCAGATAGAAGCCACCCATATCCCGCACACAGAAGTTGTGTAACTTTTGGTAAACCTGATGGAACTGGAAATTATTGTAGTCATCAATAATGTCATCTTGCAGCTGGGCCGCACAGTCAATCGCCCAACGGTCGAGGGCGAGCAGATCAGCGTGCTCAACCGCATGCACAGCCGGGTCAAAACCATCAATGTTGGACAGGAAATAACGCGCCGTATTGCGGATGCGGCGGTAGGACTCACCAGCGCGCTTAAGAATCTCGTCCGACACCGTCATCTCCGCACTAAAGTCGGCGCTGGAGATCCACAGACGCAGCACATCCGCACCCAACTCATTAATCACCTTTTGCGGTGGAATAACATTACCAATGGACTTGGACATCTTGCGGCCATTTTCATCCACCGTAAAACCATGTGTCAGCACGGCTTTGTAAGGCGCAGTGCCATTTATGGCAATAGCTGTCTTCAGTGATGACTGGAACCAACCCCGATGCTGATCAGAGCCCTCGAGATAGAGATCTGCCGGGTACTGAAGTTCTTCTCGGGCATCAATCACCGAGGCATGAGTCACACCAGAGTCAAACCACACATCCAGGGTGTCAGTGACCTTCTGATAATCATCTGCATCTTGGCCTATCAAATCAGCGGCATCAGCCTCATACCAGGCATCAATACCTGAACCTTCAACCAACAGCGCAACCTTTTCGATAATCGCTGAACTATTAGGATGCAACTCACCCGTCTGCTTGTGCACAAACAGCGCAATGGGAACACCCCAGGTGCGCTGACGTGAAACACACCAGTCTGGGCTGCCATCTAACATGCCCTCAATACGTGCCTCGCCCCATTCCGGGTGCCAGGCAACATTCTTGATCGCGGCCTTAGCCTTATCCAGCAGGCCATTTTGGTCCATCGAAATAAACCACTGAGGCGTGGCTCTATAAATCAATGGCGTTTTGGTGCGCCAGCAATGTGCATAGCTGTGGGTAATTTTCCCGCAGGCCAGCAACCTGTTGTTCTGGCGCAGCACCTCAATGATATGCTCTTCAACTTTGTACACATGCTCGCCGGCAAACCGTTCCACATCATCGCGAAATAGGCCGTTATCCATCACATAGTTCAGGGTTCCAATGCCGTACTGCTTGGCCACAGTGAAATCTTCCATACCATGATCCGGTGCCGTGTGAACACAGCCAGTACCTGCATCGATGGTGACATGGTCACCCAGTAAAACAGGGATATTGCGCTGGTAGAACGGGTGTTCAGCAACCAAATTTTCTAGCGCCGCGCCCTGACAGGTTGCCAGAACGCTGTAGTCTTCAAGCTCCAGGCGAAGCATCACAGTTTCCAGCAATGCCTTCGCAAAAATCAACCGGATTGGCCCAGACTCTGTTTGACACTGCACCAGCACATAGTCCACCTCGGCACCCACAGAGATCGCCTGACTACTGGGGATAGTCCATGGTGTCGTGGTCCAGATCAACAGATTGACCGCGCCTTCGCCAGACAGGCCACCGAAAGCTGCACTTACTTTGTCTAGCTGAGCCCCATCATTAACAGGGTAAGCAACATCGATTGAGAATGAGGTTTTATCCTGGTATTCCACTTCCGCTTCCGCCAGTGCAGAGCCACCTACAACGCTCCAGTACACGGGCTTATAGCCTTTGACCAGATGCCCGTTTTCAGCAATTTTACCCAGGGCGCGAATAATGTCCGCTTCAACACCAAAGTTCATGGTCAGGTACGGGCGATCCCAGTCACCCAAAATACCAATACGAACAAAGTCTTTGCGCTGCCCCTCTACCTGTTTTATCGCGTAGTCGCGACATTTCTGACGGAAGGTGCTGTAATCAACCTTCACCCCAGCCTTGCCCACTTTCTTTTCTACATTGTGCTCAATTGGCAGTCCATGACAGTCCCAACCAGGGATATAGGGGGCATCAAAGCCGCTCATGGTACGCGACTTAACCACAATATCTTTTAGCGTTTTGTTGACTGCATGACCCAGATGAATATCGCCATTGGCGTAGGGGGGGCCGTCGTGAAGAATATATTTTTCACAGCCGGCTCGGGCCGCTCTAATCTGCTGGTACAGATCATTATCTTGCCATTCGTTAAGTATTGTTGGCTCCCGCTGAGCCAGATTGGCCCGCATAGGAAAGTCTGTCTTTGGCAGATTTAGCGTTGCCTTGTAATCTGTACTGTCGTTACTACTCATAATGATTATAACTTATGCTGTTTTAAGCGCCTGCAAACCAGGCTCTAATTTGTTTAACATCTCGCTGGATACCTTCAACCAACCTGTCCAGCGTAGTAAATTTTTCTTCGTCACGAACCTTACAAGCAAACTCGACCGAAATACGTTTGCCGTAAAGATTACCCACAAAATCCAGCAGATGAACCTCCAGTATCGGCTTTACCAAATCACCCACCGTGGGCCGCACACCCACATTGGCTGCACCCTGATAAATCTCACCACCAACATTTACCCTCACTGCATACACGCCAGACAACGGTGCACTGTAGCGATTGAGTTGCACATTGGCAGTGGGGAAACCCAACTCTCGCCCCACTTGCTGGCCATAGACCACCCGGCCCCTGATCGCAAAAGGCCGGTCCAACAATTCGGCGGCTCGCTCGAACTCTGCTTGCTGCAAAAAGTGCCTAACCAGCGTACTGCTGACTCGCTGCCCATTCACCTCTAGGGTCGCTGTATCCTGCACGGCAAAATCACAGGACTGGCCCATCTGCGCCAGCATAGTGAAGTCACCACTGCGGTCACAGCCAAAACGAAAGTCATCGCCTACAATCAGGTGTTTTACTCCTAGGCCATTGACCAGCACCAACTGCACAAATTCTGCGGCAGTAAGATTGCGTAGGGCCCGGTTAAACTGCAGGCACACAACCTGGTCAATACCAAATTCTCGCAGCGCATCGACCTTTTCCCGCAACCTCATCAGTCGAGCCGGCGCTTTTTCGCCAGAGAAAAATTCTTGAGGCTGTGGCTCAAAAGTCATAACGATCGAAGGCAATCCCAACTGAGCAGCCCTATCTTTAACCTGCTTCAAAATTGCCTGATGACCCAGGTGCACACCGTCAAAAGAGCCAATAGTAATCACCGATCGTTTGCGGGTTGACCGCAGGCTCTGCAAGTCGCGAATAAAGGTCAATCTACCAGGTTCTAAAGCCAACGTTATCACTCTCCGGACAAGGCCTTGAGTATAACCCCCAAAGCGGTTAAAGGTAAGGGATAGAAGCAGATTGGTCGTTGCAACTGAGCACAGATTTTTCAGGCTCGGCAATCAGTTATCAACGCTGGTTGCCTTTGCCGGCCCGCGCAAGTCTGTCAGCCTGAAACCAGTGGCAAAAAGACCGCCGACATAGGTAGCAAAACCGGCGCCACAGAGCAGTAGAATATTACCAGTGCGCTGCCACCAAGACAGCTGCTGCCAGAGCGACGAATCTAATGCCCCCAACTGATTAGCCAACAATACAAGCACTGCTACCATTGCGCTCAGGGAGATAACCAAACTGATAAAGAAACCTACCCAGTGGCTACCAGAGGACACATAGATAGCATTTTTACGCAGATAGACAAACAATAGAATCGCATTGAGGAACGCCGAGGTCGACGTGGCAGCCGCCAACCCCACATGGCCAATTTGCCAGTAATGATGCAATGGCAACAGGTACACAAGGTTGAGCACCATATTTGCCACCATCGCAATCACACCAATACGCACCGGTGTGCGCATATCCTGACGGGCAAAAAACCCGGGCGCCAGCACCTTAATCAACATAAAGGCCACCAGACCTACAGCGTACGCACGTAGGCTAAGGGTCGCCATCGACATATCTCGTGCAGTCATCACGTCGCCATAATAAAACAGCGTCACCAAAATAGGCTCTGCCAAAAGAACCAGAGCCGCCGCCGCTGGCACTGCGATAATCAGCACCATTCTCAGCGCCCAATCCAGAGTCTCAGAAAAGGCCTCCTTGGAGGCTGCCGCATGATGGCGAGAGAGATTTGGCAAAATTACCGTCGCAATAGCCACAGCAAAAACACCCAGCGGCAACTCCGCCAAGCGATCCGAGTAATACAGCCAAGACACACTGCCCGTCGGCAGAAACGTCGCTAGCATGGTGTCCAGCATCAGGTTGATCTGACTGACAGATACACCAAATATTGCTGGCCCCATCAATGCGAGGATTTTGCGCACCCCCGAGTCTTGCCAGTCCACCACCGGCGTCGGCAACATATGGATTCTCTGCAAAAATGGCAGCTGAAACACAAACTGAACCACGCCAGCAACCAAAACACCCCATGCCAATGCGTAGGCTGGCTGGGCAAATAACGGCGCTGCCACCAATGCCGCAGCAATTAAAGTGACATTAAGCAACAACGGCGTAAATGCAGGCACCGCAAATCGGTCATAACTATTGAGGACACCAGCTGCAACCCCAGTCATGGAGATAAACAATAAATAAGGGAAGGTAATGCGAAGCATATCGGTGGTTGCAGCGAACTTTAAGGAATCATCGAGAAACCATTTCGGTGCAAATATCGCCGCCACCACAGGTGCAGCTACCACAATCAGAGCAGTCAGTCCCAGCAGTGTAATGCCCAGCGTGCCAGTGACTCGATTGACTAACGCCTTGACCGCCGCCTGACCGCCCTTTTGCCGATACTCACCCAGAATCGGCACAAAGGCCTGAGCAAAGGCACCCTCAGCAAACAGGCGTCGAAAGAAATTAGGGATCTTAAAGGCAACAAAAAACACATCTGCCAAAGCCTCTGCACCTATTACTCGGGCAAAGATAATATCCCGCGCCAGACCCATAAATCGCGAAAGCATGGTAAAGAAGCCGACCACACCGCTGGAGCGCAGTAGTCCACTATCTTTTTTGCTCTTCTGTTGCCCGGCAGATTCCTGAGTCAAAAATAAAGCCTTGGTATTGATTATTGAGGGTGCAGTTTAACGGCCAGCGCCAAGTTGGCCAAGTCAATATGACAATCACAGCCACTGCAAGGTTTCGAGCCAATAGCTAGGCCCATTCCCACCCCTGCAAACCCCTGTATAATTAGGCTTAAAATTGGGTTGAATATCATAGAATAACCCTGTATATTTCCGCGCCTTCAGTGAGAGCCTTTGACAGGAGAAAGTTCAGG
>ERZ1046568.920-NODE-920-length-22415-cov-11.184884_pt1 | contig 22415 bp, 19 predicted proteins | sample MGYA00383092_ERZ1046568 | MGnify/ENA primary metagenome ERZ1046568 (study PRJEB29581, sample SAMEA5548362) | metagenome | biome: marine; feature: coastal; material: water | depth 1 m | study: Short-term variability in the microbial, nano- and picoplankton... | reverse complement strand
GGCCGCCTCATCGAAACTGAGAGAGAAAACGAAGGTCGTTTTCAAAGTTCAATCGCAGATCTCCAATGCCATAACGCAGCATCGCCAAACGCTCAACACCCATGCCAAAGGCGAACCCAGGGAATCGCTCACCATCAATACCACTCATTTCGAGCACGCGCGGATGCACCATCCCGCAACCCATTACTTCGAGCCATCCGGTCCCGCTACAGATACGACATCCTTTTCCCGCACACTTTACACACTGAATATCAACCTCGGCGGAGGGCTCAGTGAAAGGAAAGTAAGAGGGTCTAAAACGCACCGCCAGATCATCTTGCTCAAAGAATGAAGCTAAAAATTGCTGGATGATGCCCTTAAGCTGACCAAAGTTCACATTTTGATCGACTAACAACCCCTCTACCTGATGAAACATGGGCGAATGGGTCAGGTCGGAATCACACCGATAGACCCGTCCTGGACAGATGACCCTAATCGGTGGCGCTAACCGCTCCATGGTGCGCACCTGAACGCCGGAGGTATGGGTCCGCAACACGTGGTTATCATCCACATAAAAGGTGTCGTGCATCGCCCGCGCCGGATGGTGCGCTGGAATATTGAGCGCTTCGAAATTGTGATAATCGTCTTCGACCTCAGGCCCCTCTACGACATCGAAGCCTAGGGTGGCAAAAAACGCCGCCATGCGTTCTATAGTGCGCGTAATCGGATGCAACGAACCGGTTTGCTCACCGCGGCCTGGTAACGTCACATCAAGGCGTTCGTTGGCGAGTTGTTCGGCGAGCGCAGCCGACTGTAGTACCTGTTTGCGCTCACTGATCAAACTGTTGAGATGCTGTTTTAAGGCATTGATTTCAGCGCCCGCCTTCGGCCGCTCGCTTGCGTCTAACTGCCCCAGCGACTTTAACAAGTCAGTCACGCGGCCTTTCTTTCCCAGAAGCTCTACCCGCAATTTCTCCAGCGCAGAGGCATCTTCGGCAGAAGAAATCGCAGTGGTGGCTTCCTCTTTTAAGGTATCAAGAGCTTGCATCGGCTTCCCAGTACAGGTTGATTCTTTGGCGCGTCCACACGAAAAAGGGAGACCATCGCCTCCCTCATCGTGACTCAATCAATAACAGAATACGCCAATCAAGCGGCCAATGCCGTGCGGGCACGTTCTACTACCGCAGCAAATGCCTCTTTGTCATAGACGGCGAGATCTGCCAGGACTCTTCGATCCAGCGCAATCTCTGCGCGCTTCAGCCCGTTGATCAGCCGGCTATAGGTCAAGCCATTGGCCCGAGACTGTGCGTTGATGCGGGTAATCCAAAGCGCTCTGAACTGACGCTTTCTCTGTCGTCGATCGCGGTAAGCATACTGCCCCGCTTTCGTCACCGCTTGTTTAGCAACCCGAAATACTCTTGATCGGGCGCCATAATAGCCTTTGGCTTGCTTCAATATTTTTTTATGACGACGATGCGCCGTCACACCACGTTTTACGCGAGGCATAGGTCAGTACTCCTGAAAAAGATAAGCGTTATTTGGCGCGCAGCATGCGATCAATCAAAACCTCATCCGATTTATGGATCATCGAGGTTCCTCGCAACTGACGCTTACGCTTTGTGGTCATTTTGGTCAGGATGTGGCTTTTATGAGCGCTTTTACGCTTATAACCACCTGCCGTTTTTTTAAACCGCTTGGCGGCCCCGCTGTGAATTTTTGCTTTCGGCATAGTTACTTCTCCGGATTGGCACGCATCGATTCAATCGACCGTGGTTGGCTTAATCGGAGGTTAGGGCATTCACGGGCCACTAACTCCGCTTTTTAACTCTGTTTTCACTAACTCCGTTTTTTAGGGGCGATCACCATGATCAACTGACGACCTTCCATCTTTGGAAACTGCTCGACAGTGCCCAACTCACTCAGATCGACCTCTACTCGCTTCAGTAGCTCCATGCCGATTTCCTGATGAGCCATTTCACGTCCGCGGTAACGCAACGTGACTTTCGCTTTATCGCCGTTCTCTAAGAAGCGCACCAAGTTGCGTAACTTGACTTGGTAGTCTCCCTCTTCTGTCCCGGGACGAAACTTCATTTCCTTTATCTGGGTGCGCTTGGCTTTCTTACGCTGAGCTGCCTTTTGCTTTTTAGACTCAAAGACATGCTTTCCGTAGTCCATGACCTTGCAGACCGGCGGGTCGTTCTCCGCCATCATGACTAGGTCCATGCCCGCTGCTTCTGCAGCCGCCTGAGCCTCGGCATTAGACACGATACCTACCTGCGTACCATCAAAATCAACCAGCCGTACTTTCTCAGCCGTGATCTGATCGTTGGTCAGTGCCTTTTTACTGCTGCTTTCGCTCTTAATATTGCCTCTCTCCCATCAAGGTTTTACTGCTGGAGGCTATAAACGACATCACATCAGACAATCGGGCGCTTCCTCCAGTTAAACAGGGACGGGAGTTTACTGCCCGAAAGGCGGATTCACAAGCAAAAAAGAGGCGATCAATTGTGGCTTTCCGGCGCCCTGTCGTCGATAACGATCAGCGAGCCCTGACCGCGCATCGCCATAGGCTACGGGTGCACTGCGCCCAACTCATCAGAGCCCGGAGACTGTCTCGATAGCACGTAAATTAGACGGCACGGGCTGCTTACGCCTGCTGTTCGCTCGCGGCGCGCATCCAATCGCGTGGCGTGCAATCGAAGCGTCGCTGGAAAAAGCGACTGAAATTACCCGAAGTTGCATACCCAAGCTGCTCCGCGATCATTTGCATAGGGAAAATAGCGCTCTCAAGCAGGGGCAAACAGACGTCCGCTCGAACATCATCGACCATGTCAGAAAAACGGCAGGAAAGCTCCCGTTTGTACCTGCGCTGCAAGGTGCGCTTATCGCAGTTCATGCGATAGGCTATGTTCTCGAGATCGCAGTCACCCGTTGCTAGGTGTGCTTTGATCCAACTGCAGGTCTCATTTCGCAATAACTGCGCTGCAGACTGCTCTCGATACCGCGCTAATTCGGCTTCAACCTGAGGCGGGTTGTCCACGTCTTGATTTTTCAGTGGGTTCGGAAGCAACAAACACGAACGGGGAATCAACACTTCGGTTTGGGTTGCGCTGCGCTCGATGGGTATGCCCACAAATTGACTCGGCCAGTCGTCACCAACCTGCGAGGGCTTGAAGCGCAGGACCGTTGGCTTAAAACTGTCGCCAAGCAAATCGCGGAAACCAGCACAAAACTGCAACATTCCCATTGCTGCCATCTGCTCAGACTGCCTGACAGATACCCCTGCAGGTCGGTCAACCCAGATGGCAAAGGACACATGGTCACCGCGCACGCTAGGTGTCCAATAAATCGGTTGCGCATGCAGGCAATTAAAGGTCAGCAGAACTTTAAGGGAGTCGGACACCGTTTCCGCACCCTCTATCATGGGAGCCATCAAACCGGCGCAATGCCTGCCCTGAATCTCAGCAAGTCGTAACATGGTGACATCTGACTCGACACAAAGCCCATCGAACACAGTCACCACGTCGTTCAGGTGCAGCATCGGCGTCAAACGATTCTCAAAAACGGCCGACTCGACCACCGCCGCGCAGCGACGGGAGAAGTCAGTGCTGGGTGAAAGACTGTTTGCACCCCAAATGGCTGAGGTGCTGACTGAGTACCCCATAGTGCTCACGCGCGGCGCTCTTTGGTTAACGGCATTGGCTCGGCCTCCAGCAGTTAACCAAAAACAATACCACAGCCCAACAGGCTTTTCCGCATTAAACCCAACATTTGTTGGCAAAAAATACGGTGCCCTACTGGGCGGGGGTGCCCAGCGCTCAGGCACTCAGGCATACTTGGCTGGACTATGCGCCGCAAGGGTTTCACTATGTTTCTCGGCCTTAATTTGGGTAAAAACAATCGCCTTCACCCTGCCAGCGTCCTTGGCACGCTGCATGACCACGACCTAACGACGTTGCTGCAAAGCACTTTCAAGCCAATGAAAGTGTTGGTGTTACTCGCCCAACTGGGTGCAGTACAACACCTCGCAGCAGAGGTCATGCCCATTAGCAGCATTGAGTACGGCACCGTGGCGACGTACCACCGTGTTGAGTGGGATCATCCCCAGTTGCCCATTAATATCCTGCGCGGCGCACCACCGGCTCCCATTGAGGACGGTAAAGCTGCGATGGCTGCTGCCAACTCATCAGACCCAAGCCAAACGCTAACGGAGGGTAGAGGCGATGTCACTGGACAAGATGTACCGGAGACTCTCCCCGCTGTCCTTTACGAGATCGATCTGGGAGAACAAGGCATGCTCTCGGTCATCAGCGCACAACTCAGCGTCAAACCCGGTCACTGTGCAGCCATCGAGCGAGGGCAGAACTATTTAAATCTGCGCAGAGTCCATCGCGAATTTTGCGATCCGGCTAATCGACCCCTGACGCCCGCACTCACGAGATACCAACGGGACATCGCAACACTGTGCCAAACGACAAAAAACCAGCCGACTACAGCAGACGAGGTGGACGAGGCTGCTCGGCATATCGCTCAAGTGAGCATGCTGTGCGATGGGTGATGCTTGCCAATACCCGTCACCACTTATCAGTTAATGATCAGGTAGCGTGATCGCGACCCTTGCGTCCTTCTGATACCGCTAACGTCCCCAAGAATTCATCCAGCGAGAGGGTGCCCAAGTCCTGGCCATGACGGGCACGCACCGACACGCTACCGGACTCCATCTCTTTATCGCCCACCACCACGACATAGGGCACCTTGCCCATTTCTAGCTCACGGATCTTGAAGCCGATTTTTTCATTGCGTAAATCCGTCTCGACGCGATAACCCGCTTCTTGAAGCTGCGCCGCGACCTGGCGAGCGTAGTCTGATTGCTTGTCGGTGATATTGACTACTACAGCCTGACGGGGTGCCAGCCAAACGGGAAACGCGCCCTCATAGTGCTCAATCAATATGCCAATAAAGCGCTCAAAAGAGCCCAATACCGCGCGGTGAAGCATCACCGGTATTTTGCGGCTACCGTCCTCAGCAACATATTGCGCATCCAGACGACCCGGCATCGAAAAATCCACCTGAATCGTGCCCAGCTGCCAGACCCGACCAATACAATCCTTCAAAGAAAACTCGATTTTGGGACCATAAAAGGCGCCCTCTCCGGGCAACTCTTCCCATGGCAAACCCTGCGCATTCAGCGCCTCGGCTAGCGCCGCCTCAGCGCGATCCCAATCCTCATCGGTGCCCACTCGCTGGGGTGGCCTCGTCGAAAGGCGATAGATCACTTCGGTGAAACCAAAGTCCGCATAGACCTCGTGCAACATGTCAATAAACTGCGACACTTCGGGCTGTATCTGTTCCTCGGTACAAAAAATATGGGCATCGTCCTGCGTAAAGCCACGCACACGCATAATGCCGTGCAGTGAGCCGGAGGGTTCATTGCGATGACAACTGCCAAACTCAGCAAGGCGCAAGGGCAGATCACGGTATGACTTGAGTCCTTGATTGAAGACCTGCACGTGGCAGGGGCAGTTCATCGGTTTGACCGCAAACTGGCGCTCTTCAGTCTCTAACGTAAACATCCCCTCCGCGAACTTGTCCGCATGACCGGAGCGTTGCCAAAGGCTAATATCCACAACCTGAGGCGTTTTGATCTCTTGATAGTCGTAAGCGCGTTGCTTCTCACGCATATAGCGTTCGATGGTCTGATAAATGGTCCAACCAGCAGGATGCCAAAACACCATGCCCGGCGCTTCTTCCTGAGTGTGAAACAGATTGAGTTTTTTGGCGATCTTACGGTGATCCCGCTTCTCGGCCTCGGCGATACGATTGAGGTAAGCCTTTAGCTGCTTCTTATTGGGCCATGCGGTGCCGTAAATGCGCTGTAACTGCTGATTATTCGCATCGCCGCGCCAATAAGCCCCTGCCACCTTGGTCAATTTAAAGGCCTGCAATTTACCCGTACTGGGTACATGGGGACCGCGACACAAGTCCATCCACTCACCCTGCCGATAGATCGAGATCTCCTCGTCCTCGGGCAAGTCCTCGATGATTTGGACTTTATAATGCTCCCCCATGTTGCGGAAGATTTCGATCGCTTTATCGCGCGGGGCCACAATCCGCTCAACGCTCAAATCGTCGGCGGCGAGCTCGACCATGCGCGCCTCAATTTTATCGAGATCCTCGAGCGTAAAATTATGGCCCGATGCAAAATCGTAGTAGAAACCATCCTCGACTGTTGGACCAATCGTAACCTGAGTGCCGGGGAATAATTGCTGCACGGCTTGCGCCAGCAAATGGGCGGTTGAGTGCCGAATAATCTCGATCGCGGCTTCGTCTCGGTCAGTCACAATACTGAGGGAGACATCACCATTGATGACATAAGAGGTGTCGACCTCGCGACCATCGACGACCCCAGCGAGCGCGGCCTTCGCAAGGCCGGCGCCAATGTCTGCGGCAACATCATGCACGCTAATTGACGCATCAAAATTGCGTTCAGAACCATCAGGAAGGGTAATAACAGGCATGAGCACTCCTTATCCAGTGGCGGCCGTTACCAGAGGCCGCGTGCGAAGACGTGAAGTGTGTCAGAGCGAGACTGAAATGCAATGTGCAAAGTTACAAGACGAATCGGACGGAACGCTTACAACCAAACGGCTCAGCGATCGCCGTTGGTGACTAGCTGACAAATGCGGCCTGTTTCAATTCGGTGACCACATCCCGCAGCGACGCTGCCTCTTCGAACTCCAAATTTTTAGCGTGGTCGAGCATCTTTTGCTCAAGATCCGCAATCTTTCGGCCCAACGCTGCTGGGCTCAGGTTCACATCAGGCGCCTTAACCAAGGAGTTTTGGTGGGTCGATCTGCCGCTCGCCGAATCAACCGACATAGACGACAGTGGAAGTAGCGAGGGGCACGCATGGCGACCCCAGAGCGTCATGCACCGCCTGAAACCGTCCCCGCAAGCACCAAAGCAGAGCGAGTGACGGGGACCCCATAAGTGAAAGTACTTATCGCGAAAATCCCGCTTCCTGCCGCAGATAGGTGGGACTCAAGCCCGCTAATCCCTCGCGAACCGATTCGTCGGGAGCACCCATGACGATGAAGTTCACCGGAGTCACTGCTGCCATGAAGCGGTCAGCGAAGCCAGCAAATGATTGCAGGTGAACCATCGTCGCTGATGAATCCTGATAACGCTCATTAATTTGACAAGTCTGCTGAGACTCATCGAAATACCATTCATAAATCAAAGTGCCAGGCTCTGCTTGGGTCGCCGCCACCATCTCACCCATAAGGGTTTTGAAGTCCTCCAGCTTGCCCTCGTTAACAGATACTTCCAATAACCAATGAACTGTTTTTTCCATATTGTTTCTCCTTGTTTTAACCGCTTTCTGCCGCTTCACAACCAGCCATCATTGTGTCGCACTCTCCGTACAAAACGCCTTAACAACATTTTTGATAAAGCTATTTTTTAGCTGTTCAGTTGTACTGGATGGGTGCATTTCCGCGAGATTGACCAATGCATTCGCAGACACGGAAACCTCTTGTTTGGTTATCGCATTAAAAGTATTGACCAGATCGCACAGCCTCTCTTTGTTCGCGCTGACCAGAATCGTGGCGTGCATTAACATTGCAGCTGCTCCTTTGACTCCTGTGACAGGCAGAAAACGCTGCGATGTTCCAATAACTTTTTTTCCAGAGACCACTACATTGTAATTCCCATCGCAATAACAACCTTCTACTGAACCTATACCGCATTCCACTCCAAGAGCAGAAACGGACTGTAGTAATCTGGAGCAGAACCAGGAGTAGGAGGCGTCAACAGAAAACCCTCCTCTAAATTTAAAAAGAGTCACAAGTGATAGATTCAAAACTCCCGGCCCCAGAGGGCAGATTGACCCTCCCGAACTGCGAACAGCAATCGGCCACCCTAAGTCTTTAAACGTCACAGCCGCTTTCTCAAAGTGAGATAATTTCGACTCTCGCCTACTGACAATTACCGACGGAGTGCCAGACCAAACCCTCAAGTTTGGCAAACCCTCTCCCTCTCTCATCTTCGAAAGATATTCATTGTCTTTTTCTAGTTCAACGACAGGATCCGAAAGATATGAAACTGAAACCTCAGTGAGATGCTCATTGAAATTAGCGATCATTCGGCGGGACGATCGCATACTTCCTCATTCTTCGGTAAACGGTGGACCTCGCAATCCCTAATTCGATGGCGACACTGGTAATGTTCCATTTGTATTTTCGAAGCAGCTCCACAAGAACCCTAGCTTCAGTCGTATAGGTGGCCGGCGCACTCACGTCAGGAGAAAGATACGCCTCGGTTTTATTGGTTGTTGACGACGTGTCGACCTCCTGCGCCCCTGATTTTAATTCGTCAGGTAAATCTCTTAGCCTGATGACCCCGTCGTCCGTGAGCGCCATCGCAAACTGCAATACATTCCTCAATTGCCGACAATTACCGGGCCAAGCAAATTGCTCAAAAAGTTCATGGACTTCTTTAGACACTTGAATACCAATGCCCCGCAGCTCTGACTCTTCAGCAACGATATTGTCCACCACAAAAGATATATCGCTTCGGTGGCGCAAAGCAGGCAATTCCAGCGTGGCACCGTTAAGCCGATAGTAAAGGTCCTCTCGAAATTCACCCCGCCCTATCAATACCCTCAAGTCTTTATGACTTGCAGAAATTACGTGTAAATCAACTCTTTTCGGTGCATCAGCACCCAACGCCAGAACCTCTCGCTCAGCAAGAACACGGAGCAATCGGGACTGCAAATTCAATGGCATGTCACTGATTTCATCCAGAAATAGTGTGCCGCCATCTGACTGCATGATGAGGCCTTTTTTGCCTTTTTTGACGCCGCCCGTAAAAGCACCTTGCTCGTATCCAAATAACTCACTTTCTACCAGCGACTCAGGAATGGCCGCGCAGTTGATCGCCACGAACGGCTTGATACTCCGGACGCTACTATTATGGATTGCGCGCGCCATCAATTCTTTTCCGGTGCCAGTTTCACCGCTGATGACTAAGTTCAGATTTTGGTCAGCAAAACGCTTCGCTTTCCCGATTGAACTTTGCATCAGCTGATCGTCCCCAGCGATCCGTTCAAAGGCATTTCGCTGCCCCGACAGGAAACCTGCCTTCTTTTTTATCACCGATTTTCCAGATGGCGGCGACATGTCCAAATAGAACAATTCGTCACTGCCTCTCACCGTTATGGTGTCGTTAATCAGTTTTACCGAATCAGAGGCTACCGCAAACAATCTATCCACTGTCGTGTCGAAATGATCAACGATTGAGGTTTCAATAACATCTTTGACGGCCAGACCGCTCTTCAGCTCATTCACAGCCGCCTGTGTGGCACCGAGGATCATCCCCTCACCGTCAATGGCTATGAGATTCTCTTTATTGACGTCAACAAAAACTGGGGTCTTGGCGTATCGTAAGATCCAATTGCCGCTAAAGTGACTGAGAAAATTGGCACTCTCGATCATTTTGGCATGCATCATCACAAGCTGAAGCGCGAGAAACTGGCTTTCTTTCGCCAAGGGAGAGCTCATAGACGAGACGTCTAAAATCGCTAGCAGATTTCCATCGGGCGCAAAAATTGGCGCTGCCGTGCAAGTGAGATCAATGTTGGCCGCGTAAAAATGATCGGTCTTGTGACAGATAATTGGTTTCCCGGTGCTGAGGCAGGTCCCTACAGCATTGGTTCCCGCGTACCGCTCCTTCCATGACGTTCCTAAATAAAGCCCCGCTTGTTTCGCTTCAAGGTCATACTTTCGGTCGCCGATATAGTCGACCGTAACACCCTCGCTATCCGTGAGCAGCATCACATAATTGAGCTTTGCTATTTGCTTATAAAAGGCTTCCATACCAATTCGCGCAACCTGAAGAAAGCCCTCGATCTGCACTTGATGCTCTTTTATTTTTGACGAGTCTAGAACTCGCGCGTCGGGCAATTGACCGGGATCGAGTCCGAACTCCTTATCGCAGCGCATCCAGGACTGCTGTATCACAGCGTCTGCTATTTCGTGATGACCACGAGGGTAAACATTATTAGTGACCCTGGCGATGTGTTGTTTCTGTAGGTCACTATCCATTTCCAATACCTCGTTGCCGAATCAACCGCCAAAAAGAAATCGCAAATAAGTCTGGGCTTTGCGGGGCTCGGCTGAAGCTATAGGGGATCACATCACATCTCCGTATTCAGCCGCGAGCATCTTGTTGTATCAGCTCTCGTCGGACCTGGCACGAGCTACGGAGGGGGGCGTTATCGAACCCATCAATTGGTTATAGATACCATCCGGGTCTTCAAAAATAATGAATCCAAAGGTGGAGGCATCTCCTTCACAGCAGGGGGCAATATCTGACAAAAATTTGACGCCGCGACTTTTCAGTATTGCGATATCCGCTTCCAAATCTGAGGTTCCCCAATTTATCCGCTGTAATCCGAGATGATTAATCGGCGCGGAGTAAGGTGGCTCTAGCGCAGCCGGATGCGACCACTGACTCAGCCGGATTTTAGAGCCATCAACACGGTGATTCATCATCACGCCAAGTCTGTCTATGTCGTCGCCCAGTCCCAGCGCTTCGTACAGCACGTTACTATCTGACACCACGTTAGACCCATCGATTTCAAGCCCCAACATAGCATAGAATTTTTTCGAGCACTCCAAGTCAGTGACATTCACATTTAGATAGTCGACTTCCATTGTTTTACCTGCGGATTGGTGCAGCGCAACGTAAGTGCCATCGGGATCTCTAATCATAGATTGCTGACCACCCGTCGATAATTGGACGGGGCCAGTGAGATTCTTGCCTCCTGCTTTTTCTAGCCGCTCACCGAGCGCAGCAATGTCTTTGTCAAAGACAGAAAAATAGCTGATACCGAGATGGTTAATGTCAGCGTAGGGCGGCTCCAATCTGCTCGGCTCCTTCCACTCAATAATGTCGATGAAGCGTCCGGTTGGCACCGTCAAATCCACCGGACCATCGGGTAACTCTCCCAAATAAATCAGTTCGGCTCTAATTTTATAAAGGTCATCAAGCCCGACCCCCTGACTGACCTCTAGAGAATTGGTCTCCGGGAAGGGCCCAACCTGATCAACAAAACCCAACGCCCGATAAAATCGTTTGGACTGATCAAAATCACTGACATTAATATTGAAATGGATCCGCCCGGTAACATGGAGCTGTTGATCAGGGTCACCGTCTTTAATCGAGCAGCTGGCAGAGAGTTCGCCCGCTATAAATGCAAACATCGCCGATGACAATGTGATGATTAAATTTTTTAGTTTCATCTACGCCTGCCTCTCTTAAATATGGATACTAATTGGAGGAAACCGTTATCGTTGCAATAGTATCGCCCTTCTCCACTAGCTCATCCTGTTGAACCATTATGTTTAAGATTCCAGACGCCGGTGCAACAATTTCGAACTGAATTTTCTCCGCCATCACTTCAGCAAGTAAGTCTCCTTGGTCCACTTCCGCTTCGCCGCTCACAAACCAGGTTGTAATAACAGCTTCAACATCTTCCTCCCAAAGGTCAACTGGAATCCTAACCGCTTGGGCAGTTTCATCCGTCACTGTGGGTCACTTCCAGGCAGGCAGATACTATTTTCTCGGCATTCGGCAACGCCCATTGCTCCATATGGTGCGCAAAAGGAATGGGTATATCGGGATAAGCAACGCGCTGAGGAGCGGCCTTGAGTATTGAGATATCGCGCTCAACCACAGAGGCAATGACCTCGCCGCTGACTCCATAGCTTTGATAATCTTCATCCACCACAACTAAGCGGCCAGTCTTCTTGACCGACTCAAAAATGTGATCTCGGTCGAGTGGCACCAAGGCGCGGAGGTCAACTACTTCTGCCGAGACACCTTTCTCCTGTAAGAGTGCCGCAGCACGAAGCGAGTGATGAACGCCCATACCCAAACTCACAATCGTAACGTCGTGCCCTTCACTGACAGTGGCAGCTTTGCCAATTTCCACTGTATATTGCTCTTCGGGAACATTCACGGTCGCACCCGCTTCAGTGCCCAGCCATCCCATACCCTGCAGCCCTTTGTGAAACATATAAATTACCGGGCTGTTATCGCGAATAGCCGCTGTAAGCATACCTTTGGCATCAAAAGCATTGCTGGGAACGACGACTTTCATACCAGGAAGGTGCGCGAAGGTGCCGTATAGACACTGTGAGTGCTGCCCCCCATCGCTATAGCCACCTCCGGTAGACGTCATGATCACAGCTGGCACATTAATATTGCCGCCGGAAAAATAAGTGTTTTTTGCCATTAGATTGTAAATGGCATCAAAGCATACGCCGAAGAAGTCGACGAACATCAGTTCAACTATGGGTCGCATGCCATCTGCTGCGGCTCCCACCGCAGCCCCCATAAAAGCTGTCTCAGATATTGGCGTATCACGCACCCTTTCCTTGCCAAATTCCTCGTACAGACCGCGCGTGTTTCCGAAGACTCCGCCTAACGGACCAACATCCTCTCCCATCACAAAAACTTGCTCGTCGGCGCGCATTTCCTGAGACATGGCCTCGGCCATTGCGCGCGCTACCGTGAGCTTTCTCTCTTTTGCAGCCATTGATTCGATTCCAATAATTGTTTAATTCAATATGCAGGATGACTCAGGCAAACACATGTTCCAGCGCTGACTCAGGGTTTGAAAATTGACTCTCTCTGGCAAATTCGATCGCTTCATCGACAGCGCGCTTGGCACTGTCCTTTATTTCTGCGTTCTCAGACTCGGATAGATTGCCAGAGGCGAGCAACGCGCTTTCGTAGCCTAAAATGGGGTCTTTTTTCAGCAGGCCCTCTTTTTCTCCCTCGGGACGATACGCCTCTGCATCCCCCATAAAATGACCGGCCAAGCGATAGGTCTCGATATCCAATAAACTAGGCCCACCTCCGGCGCGCGCTCTTTGTATGGCCTCACCGGCCGCGGTAAAAATAGCATCGGGATCATTACCCGGCACATAGACTCCGGGCATATCGTAGGCCGCAGCGCGGGTGGCATTGTGCTTAACCGCAGTAGCCGTCTCCTTGGCTACTGAGATTCCCCAAGCGTTGTCTTCGATAACGAATATAACTGGTAAATTCCATACCGCTGCAAGGTTTAAAGATTCATGAAAAGCGCCTTGATTTGCAGCGCCCTCTCCTAAAAAACTGACCGCCACTCCAGATTTTTTCTGCATTTTTCTTGATAAGGCAGCGCCCACTGCCGGTCCAAGACCTTGGCCTACAATTCCGGAGCACGAAAAATTGACGTTCGCATCGAAGAGGTGCATATGACCGCCACGACCGCCACTCAAGCCGGTCGCTTTACCGAAAATCTCTGCTGCCATTTTTTTTAAGTCGACGCCTTTGGCAATTGCCTGATGGTGAGGCCGATGCGTTGCGGTAACGATATCCTCAGCGTTTAAATGCGCACACACCCCAACTGCGCAGGGCTCTTGCCCATTCGATAAATGCATTTCGCCGGGGATGGGCCCATTTGCCATGTTGAAAACGGGCGTTTTTCCCTCAAGATAGATTTGCTCTACCCTCTCCTCGAATAAACGGCTGACCAACATCTGTCGGTACATCCATTGCTTTTGTTCTAGTGTTGGATCCATGAAAAACTCTCATTTATTAAAAGTTACATTGGTCGATAACTGGGGTGTCCAGGTCCAGACACGCCCAAGGTATTTAGCGGGTTTTCCTCGGTAATGAGCGCGTGGTTTTGATCGGGGGCTTGGCAGCTCCAATCGCACACGTATAGACGTTTTCTGATACGCCACTCATCACCTCTCTTCTCAAAATCATCCATAAGACGGCCGCCAAAAAGGGTATTGACGAGCTGCCCTTCTTCCTCCGTAGTACCTACAGAAAGCGTGTAGCTCTCTGCAAATGCGTGATCACCATCAACTTGAATTAAGCTACTAGCAGTCAAATGCCACCTTCTCACTGCCGTCGATTCAATATCTTTTAGCTTGCTAAGCCATCCGGCCGAGTCAGATTTTAAAAAACCGTAATCTATCTCTGCGTCCGGCCAGAAGCAGGAGCCTTGCCCTGGATAGTCCATCCAATCTAATGTGCGGCCATATCTCAGGAGCACCTCCTCACACGCTTTCTTGTCTAGCAATTCCTGCAACGCCGAATCCATACTTTCATGCCCTACATTCTGGGTTGATCTAAAACCGGCTGCCTCTTTTGGTGTCGTCAACTGCAGCGCGGTTCCTCAAGACATTGACTTTGTCCCTCAGGGCCGACGCACTGGCACTCCACAACGGATTTCTGCCGTGTTTTTTCAGAGAAGTCGGTTACGGGAGTTCTTTGACCGCCCTCTTTGACTGCCTTCTTTGACTACCTTCTTTGACTGCCTTCTCTACCCGCCCTCCTCTACTCAGGAGCATCCCCTAGCGACACAGGCAGCAGACGGCCTTATTTTTCGAGTCATACCTTCGTCATCTTCTAGAGGCTGGCCGTCGTGAGCTATTACCGTTAAGCGCTCACGAGGCGGCCGTATTGCGCAACACCCATCAAAACCTCAAACTGAGTGTCATCCCGTAAGTGCGTGGCGGCTGGTAATCCACAAGCCCAACAACGCCAGCAGCCACAAAACTATTGGAGATATAGCGCTCATCGGTAATATTCATCGCCCAAATACCCAAGGACCAATTCGAGTTGGGGTCTGAGAGGTCTACGTTGACGTCAACTAGGTTGGTAGGCTGCACTTCAGACCTGGGCGAATTGACAATATTCCCATCCCATTTCTTGGATACATATTTATATTGGATGGAGGTGCTCAGCTCTAGGTGTTGAATTTGAGCCGTGTATTGCAGCCCTATATTAGCGGTAGTTTCGGGCGCATTTTGTAGCACTTGGCCCGACAGATCTATTTGGTCTGCTCCGTATAAAAATTCCTTATACTCGGCGTCAAGGAGACCTAGCGCCGCATTGATACGCAGATTGTCAGTTGGCATCCAGAGGATATCCAACTCCATGCCTGATGTTTCAGCGTTTGCCGCATTCAGGATAGTGTTGCCGTTGACCGTGTTGCCTAGCGCATCCTCAGTGAAGTAGATGTTCGCCAACTGCATGTCATCGTATTGGTTGAAAAAAGCCGCCACATTGAGCCTCAGGCTACGGTCCAGCAGCTCCGTTTTGATCCCCACCTCATAGGTATCGACGTACTCTTCATCGAATGGACCTGAATCTTCAGGAATGACGATCCGGCCCACAAAGCCACCCGACTTAAAGCCACGAGCATAGGAGCCATAAACCATTACGGCTTCGCTCACTTGGAAATCAAGCCCCAGCTTGCCTCCTACATTGTTCCAAGACTCGCCCTTCTTCACCGGCACATCTCCGACGAAAACCTCATAAGTACCGGGTGTTCTGTTGCTGCCCTCACCTTGAAACTCCTCGGCGTATCCGCGGGTACCAAAGAAGTTAGAGACCGTTGTGTAAAAGTCTTGCTCCTCTGAGGTGTAGCGCAGACCCGCTTGTAATCGCAGCCGGTCACTTAAATCAAAATACGTTTGCGCAAAGAATGAATAGGTTTCTGTGCTGCCACCATATTCCGTCAACTGCCTAAAACCTGGGACCCAACCGATACGAAAATCTTGATAGTGGTCATAGCTATAATCCGCGTAAAACCCCCCTACCATCAGCGTAAACTTATCGGACAGGTCCATATTAAGTCTAAGTTCCTGCGAGAACTGTTCGCCAGTTGTAAGGCGATCTGTGTCGTCTACGAAGGCAGGTGTATAGTCTTGGTCGTTGAGATCATGCAACTCAAAATCCTTGAAACCTGTAATCGACGTGACGTCACCGAAGCCCGTTTCCCAACTCATGTGAAGCGTGGCGGCATGAGTGTCCATATCAGACACTCCATTGATATCACTATTCGCCGATAAGTATTTATCGGGCGCCTCGCAGCGCACGTTAGCCTGAACGCAAGGCTGCTGATACATCGGTGCGAAAGATGCGTTCGGCTGCCCCTCCGAGGGGAATTCTGTGCCTGGGGCTACATAAGTAATTTCGCCGGGTAAGGAACCGCTTACAGTGTCTTGAGGACCGTCGCGATGCCTCACTACCGAGGCGATCAGTCGAGCCGTGAAGCCATCATCGTTGTCGAAGGCTAACTGCCCCCTGATACCAGAACGATCACGACTCCCCAAGGTGCTACCGTCCACGATATTGGTCACGTAACCTTCCCGATCTTCGCTGGTTGCCGTCACTCTGGCTGACAGCTGATCAGTTATTGGGAACTCCACAGCGGCTTTTATCTCTGTGAGGTCGTAGTTGCCAATTCCAATATCTACCTTGGCACCGAGCTCTCCACTAGGAGCAACGTTGACGACTTGTATGACACCACCCGTAGCGTTCGCACCAAATAAAGTCCCCTGCGGGCCACGCAATACCTCAACACGCTCGGTGTCGAAGGTATCGAGAAATGAGGTCATATTAAAAAACTGCGGCACACCGTCTTCTACGATCACTACCGTGGTACCGCCATTGGGATCTGGCTCTATCACGCCCATGCCGCGAATATTGAACGCCGACCCATGAGATACGTTAGCAAACGAGTGAACTTGCAAATTAGGGATATAACCTTGCAGCGATTCCAATGTGGTCGCATGCATCCGATCCATTTGATCACCAGACAGCGCCGACACCGAGATTGGCACATCCTGCAGGGATTCCACTCTTTTTTGAGCGGTCACAATGACCTCTTCGAGGCCACCACGAGATTCCGAATCCTGGCCCACACTAAAAGGCGAAACCAATAGCGTGCTGGAGATCGCCACCCCCAAAATCATTTTATGACTCTTATTGAATTTCATCGGCTTGCTTCCCTCTATAAAACAGTCCACGACACGCGCTAGTCTTAAGCGCCCCACGTGCTGCATGTAAAATATTTATAAAACCTTCATTGCGTTTCAACAGCTTGCAGACCCCTCCATCATCTGCAAGCTTCTCCGCTCTACTCTCACACTCATAGTCCTTTTGAACGTTCGCTCTTTGACTTACGCAATGTTCGTGCCAGCTTTACGCTCAGCCCACTCTCCAACTAAACCGCGCAAACGCTGACATTTAAAATACATAGCTCAACAAATCTCAAAGTAACCATCCAAAAACGCTACAGATGTTGTAGCGACCCGCTACAGATGTAGCGATCCTCACATTGACTCTTTTTATGTGATTCCAAGCGCAACGCTCTCAAAGCAACTTGCATTCGCATTGTTGTTGCGAATAGGGTGGTGCCTGAATGAGGGTGTAGACACTCAGCTCAGGCCCACATCAATAGTCAATTGATCGAATGTGGCGCCGCGCAACGTGGCAGTTTCTTAACGGTATCGAATGGATTACCAAGAATGCCGTGTCGACCCACAATTAAAAAAATCAAAAAGAGGTTCAATATGGCAACGAAAGCCGTCGCTGTTATGCTGCTGTGCATTGGTGCAATTTTGCTCGTTGGTGGCACCCAATTGACCCTACTGGGCGGCTCCCTCTACTACCTTGCGAGTGGCATTACGCTTGTCGTCAGTAGTCGTCTAATTTGGCAAGCGCGTTTGGCGGGTTTCTGGCTTTACTGTGTCTTTGCATCAGCGACTCTTGTCTGGGCTATCACAGAGAGCGGATTTGACTTATGGGCACTGCTGCCGCGCCTTACCATCGCCATGATATTTTTGTGCCCATTCTTTCTCCCCTGGGTTAGTAAAGGCCTAGGTATTAGATCTTCAGCACGGTGGGTGGCACCGATGATGCTCTCAGCTTATGCGGTAAGCCTTTTTATTGGAGCAATGAACGCTCAATTTACGCCACAGACCGAGTTTCAACACGTTCTCAGCGGTGAAGCAAGCAGCCCAAAGTGGACCCACTACGGTGCCTCGGCCGGCGGCGATAGCTATAGCTCCGCAGAACAAATAAATCGGATGAACGTTGCGCAACTCGAACCCGCATGGACATTTCACACCAAAGAGGATTCAGCAACTCAAATCACTTTTCAATCCACGCCCATAGAAATCGCGGGCGATCTTTTTTTCTGCTCGCCTAGCAACCGGGTATTTAGCATTAACGGTGATACAGGTGCGGAGAACTGGTCTTACGATCCACAGGTAAACCGCGACAAAGTCCCGTTCTTTGTCTGTCGAGGTGTAGCTCATCATCTCTCAAAACCAACTGACTCGTTCTGCGCGAGCCGCCTGTTGATGGGTACCGTTGATGATCGGCTGATTGCATTGGATAGCAAAACGGGTATGCCGTGCTCGGACTTCGGCATCAATGGCGAAGTGGATCTAAGCGTCGGACTTGGCCAAGTGATGCCTGGTCACCATTATGTCAGCTCCCCGCCAGCCGTTATCGGAGACATCGCCGTAATCGGCTCATTCATAATGGATAACCAGTCTACTCAGCAACCGCCTGGAGTGGTGCGAGCCTACAATGTGCATACCGGTGAACTCGTCTGGGCATGGGACGTACTCCAAAAAACTGCCCATCCTCCCTTGCAAAAAGGGGAATCATTTCCGCTGAATACTGCCAATGTATGGTCGGTAATGAGCGCGGATGAAACACTCGGCCTAGTCTACTTGCCAACGGGCAATGTCCCTCCGGATTTTTTTGGTGGTTTTAGGTCGCCCGAGCAGGATCGCTACCCAAGTTCAATCGTGGCGCTCGACGCTAACACGGGAGATGTGCGCTGGAGTTTCCAGACCGTGCATCATGACATTTGGGACTATGACGTTGGCGCTCAGCCGGTCTTGTTGGATTTCCCATTAGAGGATGGAACCTCAGTACCCGCAGTGATCGCCGCCACCAAGTGGGGTGATGTTTTTGTACTGGATCGTCGCACTGGAGAGCCACTGACCGAAGTCATTGAAAAGCCTGTGCCTCAAAACCCAGCAGAGGGCGAGTTTCTATCGCCTACCCAACCCTTTTCCGTTGGCTTCCCAAGCTTTGCTCCTAAAGATCTGAGTGAGGAGGCAATGTGGGGCAGTACCATGTTTGATCAACTATGGTGTCGCATAGCGTTTAAAAAGAGACGATACGAAGGTCTTTTTACACCACAAAGTCTGCAGGGAACCATACAAAATCCGGGCAACTTTGGCGCTGTAGATTGGGGGAGCGTATCAATTGATACAGAACGGAACCTGATGCTGGTAAACAGCACCGGTATGCCATTTTTGCAAATACTCTATCCTCGCGAACAAGCAGATGAGCTGGGTTTCAGTCTGTGGGGAACGAACGCGAGTAATAAAACAGACGCGAAGGGACAAGACGGCATGGTCAGCGCGGCCGCCAATGTAGAAGGCGCCGCCTATCCCTTGAAAGGCACCCCCTACGGCATCACCAGCAACCCGTTTTTGTCACCCATCGGGTTTCCGTGTCATCAACCACCTTGGGGCGAACTTACCGCGGTAGATTTAACAACCCGATCAGTACTTTGGAAGCGCTCACTGGGCACTACGGATGGTCACGCACCATTTGGACTGGCCTTCCCAACCGGCGTCTTTAATCTGGGCGGCACCGCAATAACGAGGGGCGGACTGACTTTCGTCAGCGGCACCATCGATAATTCCCTGCGCGCATTTGACAGCGAGACTGGCGCTGAACTGTGGCGCGGAAAGCTTCCCGCGGGAGGGCAGTCGGGACCGATGACCTATATCTCACCCAAAACCGGCAAGCAGTACGTGGTGATCCCCGCCGGGGGACATGTCTCAATGCAAACTGATCTGGGTGATGCAGTAGTCGCCTTTGCGTTACCGGCTAACGAAGCTAGCTCGGTCTCTCCGACCCCTTGACCTGCGACCGATATGGCTTGTATCCGTCCGTCAGTCGTCGCAGTGAACTAGTCCCTCTACACGGGGTCCCGTTATCAGCTAACGCGATCGAATCGATGCTGAACAACACGAAGTAAGGCGAGACCGCTCGATCACTCACCCAAATGACGCGCGTTCCGAAATCACCCCTACCCACTATGCAATAAACGCGGCCTGTTTCAACTCAGTGACCACATCCCGCAGCGACGCTGCCTCTTCGAACTCCAAATTTTTAGCGTGGTCGAGCATTTTTTGCTCAAGATCCGCAATCTTTCGTCCCAACGCCGCCGGACTCAGGTTCACATCAGCCGCCAATGCCGCGAGATCACCCGCTGCGGCACGACCTTTGCCCCCTTTTGCTTTGGTGGGCATTCGTCTCGCCCCCTCGAGGATATCCTGTACTGATTTATGAATGCCTTGAGGCGTAATATTGTGCGCTTTGTTGTGGGCGATTTGCTTTTCACGCCGCCGCGCAGTTTCTGCAATGGCTCGGGTCATAGAGCCTGTCTCTCGATCCGCATAGAGAATCGCACGGCCATCGATGTGTCGAGCAGCGCGGCCCATTGTTTGAATCAGAGACCGATCACTACGCAAGAAGCCTTCTTTATCCGCATCCAAAATAGCAACCAACGAGACCTCGGGCATATCGAGGCCCTCCCTCAACAAATTAATACCGACCAGCACATCGAACTCACCAAGACGTAAATCACGGATAATCTCTACTCTTTCTACCGTATCAATATCGGAATGCAGATAGCGGACCCGAACTTTGTGATCAGCAAGAAACTCAGTGAGGTCCTCCGCCATACGCTTCGTTAGAGTAGTGACAAGCACTCGATCTCCCGCGGCGACGGTTGTGTGAATTTCGGACAGCAAATCGTCAACCTGCGTTCTCGCCGGCCTGATTTCGACAGGAGGGTCCAGCAGGCCGGTGGGCCTCACGACCTGTTCTACCGTTTGGCCTGAGTGCTCTGCCTCATACGCTCCCGGGGTCGCCGAAACATAAACGGCTTGTGGACAAAGAACTTCCCATTCTTCGAATTTGAGTGGTCGATTATCCAGTGCTGAGGGCAGCCGAAAACCATATTCCACTAGCGTCTCTTTGCGACTGCGATCCCCTTTATACATCCCACCAATCTGTGGAATGGTCACGTGAGATTCGTCGATTAAAACCAGCGCATTAGAGGGGATATACTCGAACAAGGTGGGCGGTGCCTCTCCAGGCGCTCGACCCGATAAGTAGCGCGAGTAATTCTCAATTCCCTGGCAATACCCCAGCTCTCGAATCATCTCAATGTCGTAGCGCGTGCGCTGCTGGATACGCTGCGCCTCGAGCAATTTTTCCTGCTCTTTGAGTTGCTTCACTCGCGCAGCAAGCTCCTCCTCAATGAGGTCAATCGCACCCAGCATCGTGTCTCTTGAGGCCACATAATGGCTCTTAGGAAAAATGGTGACACGTGGCAGGCGCTCCTCGATCGCGCCCGTCAGTGGGTCAAAAGAACAGAGATTCTCGATCTCCTCATCAAATAGCTCAATCCGAATGGCCAGCTCACCCGATTCGGCAGGAAAGATATCGATCACGTCGCCTCTGACGCGATAGGTCCCTCTTTTAAAATCTATGTCATTGCGTGTGTACTGGAGTTCAGCTAGCTGCCTCAGCACACCGCGCTGATCGATAATCTCGCCTCGTGAGAGGTGCATCACCATCTTGAAGTACGACTGGGGGTCTCCGAGTCCATAAATCGACGAGACTGTCGAAACGACCAAGCAGTCCTCACGTTCCAGCAGCGCCTTGGTCGCGGACAAGCGCATTTGCTCTATGTGATCATTAACCTGGGCGTCTTTCTCGATAAAGGTATCGGACGACGGGACATAGGCCTCAGGCTGATAATAGTCATAGTACGAGACAAAATACTCGACGGCGTTGTGAGGGAAAAACTCTTTGAATTCGCCATAGAGCTGGGCAGCCAATGTTTTGTTGTGCGCCATGACAATGGTGGGACGCTGCAGGGCTTGCACCATGTTGGCCATGGTGAACGTTTTTCCCGAACCCGTCACACCCAGTAAGGTCTGAGATGCCAGCCCCGAGTTAGCTCCAGCGATCAACTGCTCAATCGCGGCCGGCTGGTCTCCCGCTGGCGTATAGCTTGCTTGCAGTTCAAAAGGTCGCGTCACGGCCGGAAAATTCGCTCAAAAGCTAAGGATAACGGATCTAGCTCCGAATAGGTTTGATTAGAGGTTGACGGCCCGAAAACGGCCTGTGTACACTTCGCACCTCTTTGAGAGACCCTTCCGTCTTAGCTCAGTTGGTAGAGCAGCTGACTGTTAATCAGCGGGTCGCTGGTTCGAGCCCAGCAGACGGAGCCATATTCAAAGTAGTACGACCATGCATAGCAGCCACTGCGGTGGCTGTTATGTATGGCACTCTCTTGAGGAAGCTTCAAAACAGCCTCCAAAGCACTTCTCGGAGCGCCCCTCACATCGCTCTCTATAAAGCAATTCCTCGAAGGACTCCGCACATGAGTCGCTAAAGCACCTCGCTATATCGGAGTTCTTTTGTGAGCCGCTTGCCGTACCTTCGCTGCCGACGCCTCGCCTTGGCGGGAGTGGCTC
>ERZ1046568.908-NODE-908-length-22589-cov-4.790983_pt1 | contig 22589 bp, 18 predicted proteins | sample MGYA00383092_ERZ1046568 | MGnify/ENA primary metagenome ERZ1046568 (study PRJEB29581, sample SAMEA5548362) | metagenome | biome: marine; feature: coastal; material: water | depth 1 m | study: Short-term variability in the microbial, nano- and picoplankton dynamics... | reverse complement strand
GCATCAATATTTTACCCAGAATGGTTTCTATCAAGTGCATACGCCCATCATTACAGGTAGCGATGCCGAAGGTGCAGGGGAAATGTTTCGGGTAACCACCAAAGATCCAGAGCAAGCAGATGACAAACCTGACTTTTTTGGCAAGGAAACCAACCTAACCGTTTCGGGTCAGCTTGAAGCAGAAACCTATGCCATGGGGTTAGGAAAAGTATATACTTTTGGTCCTACTTTCCGCGCAGAAAACTCCAATACCTCACGTCATTTGGCTGAATTTTGGATGATTGAGCCTGAAGTTGCTTTTAACGATTTGGATGATAATATGGATTTAGCCGAAGACTTTATCAAGTCGGTTTTGGCGTATGTCCTTGAACACTGCAAAGAAGACCTAGGCTTTTTAGACCAAAGGTTTGCACAAGAAGAAGCCAAAAAGCCGCAAATAGAACGCAGTCCCATGGGGCTTTTGGAAAGACTTCAGTTTGTTACGCAAAACGAATTCAAAAGAGTGTCTTATACCGAAGCTATTGACATCCTTAGAAACTCCAAGCCCAACAAAAAGAAGAAATTCAAATACCCCGTAGACGGTTGGGGCATCGACTTGCAAAGTGAGCACGAACGCTATCTAGTAGAAAAACACTTCACCAGTCCTGTGATACTCTTTGACTATCCAGCAGACATAAAAGCATTTTACATGCGCATGAACGAAGACGGTAAAACGGTTCGTGCCATGGACGTGCTATTTCCAGGTGTTGGTGAAATGGTAGGTGGCTCGCAGCGTGAAGAGCGTTTAGACAAACTTGTTGAACGCATGAAAGCCATGGACATAGACGAAAAAGAACTTTGGTGGTATACAGACTTACGCCGTTTTGGAACTGCCGAACACGCCGGTTTTGGTCTTGGGTTTGAGCGTTTGGTACTTTACACAACGGGGATGTCAAACATCAGAGACGTAATTCCCTATCCAAGAACGCCCTTAAGTGCCGAGTTTTAGGGAACAATGCGTGGGTTTTTTGTACATTTAAATACCCAAACATAATTCATGCTAAAACAACATCTTCAATTTAAGCTTTCGCAAAAGCTATCGCCACAGCAAATTCAACTCATGAAGTTGATACAGTTGCCCATACAGTCTTTTGAGCAGCAGATACTACGCGAAATTGAAGAAAACCCCGCATTGGCATCTGGAAAAGAAAAAGAAGATAACCAAGACGAGTTTAACAATTCCGAAGAAGATCGTGGCGATGTAATTGAAGCCGATGACATAGACATTGATGCCTATTTGAGCGATGATGAAATACCAGAATACCGCCTACGTAGTCAAAACTATAGTGCAGACGACGAAGACAAACATGTGCCCTATGCCGCAGGTATCAGTTTTCACCAACAGCTCATGGCGCAGCTAGACACCTTTACTTTTAATGAGGAAGAATACCGCATTGCAGCTTTTTTGGTTGGCAGCATTGACAGCAGTGGCTACATCAGGCGTGAACTGATTGATATTGTTGATGACTTGGCTTTTACCGAAAACATCTACACCAGCGAAGAAAAAGTACGGAAAATATTGGATGATGTACAACAGCTAGACCCACCAGGAGTGGGTGCACTTGATTTACAAGATTGCTTATTGATTCAGCTCAACCGAAAAGCACAAAGTACAGCAATTGACCATGCTATCTTGCTTATCAAAGACCTTTTTGATGCCTTTAGCAAAAAGCACTTTAGCAAAATAAAACAACGCCTAAATATTGACGATGAGGCGCTAAAGGCAGCCATGTCAGAAGTAGAAAAGCTTAACCCAAAGCCTGGAGCAACCTATGGCAGCAACACCAAAATAAATGCGCACATAGTTCCTGACTTTACCATCCAGCTTATTGACGGGCAGTTAACCCTAATGCTAAATGGACGTAATGCCCCTGAGCTTCACGTATCTTCCGAATACCGCAATATGTTGTCTGGGTATAAAGAAGCCACGCAAAAAAATAAAGAACAACAAAAAGCCGTACAGTTTATCAAGCAAAAACTAGATGCAGCACGCTGGTTTATTGATGCCATCAAGCAGCGCCAAAATACCCTGCACCAAACCATGAAAACCATCATGGATTTCCAAGAAGAATACTTCCTAACAGGTGATGAGCAAAAGCTAAAACCCATGATATTAAAGGATATTGCAGACCGCATTGGTATGGACATTTCTACCGTATCACGAGTTGCCAACAGCAAGTATGTCGATACACCTTATGGCACAAAACTGGTAAAGTGGTTTTTCTCGGAGGGCATTACCAATTCGGCTGGTGAAGATATTTCTACCATTGAAGTGAAAAAAGTATTGGGAGACGTTATTGATACAGAAGAAAAATCAAGCCCGCTTACAGACGAGCAATTGATGAAAATCATGAATGACAAAGGCTATCCGATAGCTAGACGAACCGTTGCCAAATACCGTGAAATGATTGGAGCCCCTGTGGCGCGACTACGAAAGGAATTATAGCTAAAATAAGAAGGCCTTGTGCCATTAAAATTGATTTGCGTTATCTAAAGCTACGCAAAAAATTTAGCCTTCCGAAAAACTAATTAATCTCTGTATAGAAAATTTCCAACTGCAATTTCAAATCCGAAAGATCCGGGTTTGAAGGATTAGGACCAACAAAAACACCCGACTTTGGAGTAGCTACAGATCCCGCTGGTATTTTGGCTACATCTGTGGCATTGACCTTGGCCATTGCTACTTGGGTTTGATTGGGCAATACATTGGTTAGCGCAACTCTTAGCGGTGCATTAATAGAGTCGTTGGTGATGATATTTTTGAGGTAGTTGGTTATCCTTACTTTATAATACTGCTTATCATCATCTTCATCTTCAATCAAAAAGCCGCCGTAAACAATTTTAGCCAACGAGGGGGTTGCTGTACCGTCTTGAGCAAAATCAATGATAGGCGCAAGGGTGTTAGCATTGTAAAGATACAAGCGGTTTGGAAGTGTATGTCCATAAACACCAACGGCTTGTTTGTCCACATGAAACGTAAGGTTCGCTTCGTTTAACAACCACGGTCTGCCTTTTAGGTCTTCCAGAACATCGTTATCTTCAAACAATTGTATGTCGGCAACCATTCCCAATCCACCGCTTAAGGCAATTTGAGCAGGTACCGTAGCACTCATAATATCATTTAACTCAGCATCTGCGGTAGTCGTTTTTGTGAGTGTATTAAAACGTATATTTCCAATTGTGTTTATTAAAAATTCGCCTGTCTTGTCTTCTATTACAACTGGGTCGGAATCAGCAACTTCTGATTTGTAGGTATAATCAATACGTATGACCATGCTGTTGGTATCCAATAGCATAAGCAGTGGGCTGCTAAAGTTGCTTGTTTCAATTGAAATGGAGCGGAAAAAATCGTGCCAATCATCTGAAGAAGCAAGCGCTGAATCGCCTTCTTTGTCTAAAATAAGCTGTTGGAAAATTTGCTTGTTGAGCGGAACACGAATGCGTGGGGATAGATTATCGGCGCTATCCTTTACAATTTCATTAAAGTCAAGGGTAATATTCTGATTTGCCAATAGCTGACTTTTGTGTATGCTCGGGGAAAAATCAGAGTAATAGAATTGTCCTTGCTCAAAGTTTTGGTTCGGATCCAGTTGGCGTAGAAAATAATTGAGTTTGTTTATTTCAATATCAAAAGTTGCTTCTCTATCTCCAAATAAGGAGTCTATATCATAAAGTCTTTTGTCTGGGTTGGGGTTAACCGTTTCGGTGTCTTCCCCGTCTGTAGTACCATCGCCATCTGTATCGGGATTGGTGGGGTCTGTTCCGTTGGTTTTTTCATCAATATCGCTTACACCATCTCCGTCAGAATCACTGTTTGGATCTGTGTCATCAATATCATAAATAGCAATCAAGCCATCGCCGTCTGCGTCAGTCTGGTTAGTGAAAAAAGGGATTTCTAGCCAAACATCGTTCACGGTTTCTAACTCATTAAAACTACTGTCAATTTCTCTTTGAGCTGAAAATGCGCCAAAATTTGGTGCGTATTGACCTAAATTTAATTGTGAAACAATGGCGGCAGCCGTATTTCCAAACAATTTGTCTTCACGCTCCCCTAATTGCATGGGGCTAAAGTTATTGGTTTGAACAACATCTACCATAGCGTGTTTTACACCAACAGGATAATAGGCTCTTTTTCCAACAAACGAATTTGTGGGTAGGACTTCCGCGCCAATGTCATTGAATTTTTTGTCACAGGATGCTATTAATAGCACAAGCGTGAATAGTAGGGTACATTTTTTTATCATGGTATGATTAAAAATCAATCTGGTAAAAGGTTTCGTGGGCAGTTAAAGGATCGGATTCTTTATTTAAATCCAAAACAGGCTTGGTGCTGTTGTGCACCGCTTTCTTGACCGCATCACTTACAGAGTCACTTGCAAGAATAATACCATCAGAGTGTTGGGCAGCATTTACAAACATATTGTCGAGTGTTCCTTTTTTTAATGCTTCCATATGTTCGGCATCAATGCCGTCAAAAGCAATTTTTGAAAACACATCGCCACCGAGATCATTTGAGAATGGTGCCTCGTAAAAAGAGGTCACAATTTTGGTATTGGCCAACAAGGGCTCATCTTTATAATACAATTTACAATAGAGGGGCACAAGAGCAGCTATCCATCCTTGTACATGGATAATGTCTGGAGACCAGTTTAATTTTTTTACAGTTTCTATTACTCCTTTGGCAAAGAAAATAGCGCGTTCGTCGTTATCGGCATACAAACTGCCGTCGTCTTCTGAGTGCAAGCCACGACCTTTAAAGTAATCGTCGTTATCAATAAAATAAACCTGCATGCGCTCCTTTGGAATTGAAGCAACTTTAATAATCAAGGGCATATCAATGTCATTGATAACCAAATTCATTCCAGAGAGGCGAATTACTTCGTGTAGCTGGTGACGACGCTCATTGATGAGTCCATACTTAGGGATAAAAATACGCGTTTGTCCACCACGATCATTAACCATTTTTGGAATTTCGAAACCTAGATTAGATAATTCACTATGAGGCAAATAAGGAACGACTTCAGATGATATGTATAAAATCTTTTTGTCTTTCATGTGGGCAAGAGGCGTTTTTCTTGTTAAGTGACAAAATTACTAAAATTTAACCGACTTTTGTGTGAATTCATTAGGATACTAAGTATATGCCGCTACACCATACATTAAAAGCGCTAAATTCAGCAAGAAGTAGCTATAAAGGTAATGCGCTAGGTCTAGTGCCCACCATGGGTGCCTTACACCAAGGCCATCTGTCGCTAATCGCAAAAGCAACGCGCGAGAGCGAAGTGGTATGGGTAACCATTTTTGTCAACCCCACACAATTTGACAAAAAAGATGATTTAGATAAATATCCTGAAAGCCTTGTCGCTGATGTAGCTGCTATACATGAAATAGGTGCAGACATCCATATTTTTGCGCCTACCGCAGCCGAAATGTATCCAGAAGGATTGGCGACCAGAGCGCAAACATTAGACGGGCTTGAAAACCTGATGGAAGGAGCCGATCGGCCTGGACACTTTGACGGTGTTATCACCATAGTTGCAAAGCTTTTTAAAGCGCTTCAGCCGCATCAGGCTTATTTTGGAGAAAAGGACTTTCAGCAACTACAAGTCATAAAAAAATGGGTCACGAAACAACACATACCAACCAACATCGTGTCTTGCCCAATTGTGCGTGAAACCAACGGGCTAGCCATGAGTTCAAGAAATGCGCAACTATCACCAAAACAAAGAGATGAAGCTGGATTTATTTACAAAGCCATGCTGCATTGTAAAAATAACTGTTTGGACAAAGCTGCTATTTACACCGCCATTAAGGACTCTTTAGAAGCACATCCAAATTTTGATTTACTATACGTACTTTGTGTCGAAGAAGACAGCCTAAAAGAAGTTCATGAATTGGCTACTGCCAACAAGCCAAGGCTGTTTGTAGCTGCATCCATAGCAGGAGTGAGACTTATTGATAATATCGCATTAAAATAAGTACATTTGCCCCATGACAATTGAGGTTTTAAAATCTAAAATTCATCGTGTAACCGTTACGGGTGCTGAACTTGATTATATCGGTAGCATTACCATTGACCGTACATTAATGGATGCCGCCAATATTGTAGCAGGCGAGAAAGTACAAGTAGTCAACGTAAACAATGGCGAGCGCTTAGAAACATATGTCATTGAAGGTGCGAAAAACTCCGGTGAAATCACACTCAATGGTCCTGCTGCACGCAAGGTTCAAAAAGGCGATATCATCATCATCATCAGTTATGCTAGCATAAGTGCTGACGCAGCTAAAACTTTTCGTCCAACGCTTATTTTTCCTGATACAGCGACCAATACTCTCGTTTAGCTGTCATGTCCAAATTTTTAAAGCTTCTTAAAAATATCGTCCCCTTGGGGTTGGGTTTATACCTTGTTTACTTCTCATTTGCCAATTCTTCTGAGGCAGATCGTATGCAAATTATTGCAGCCATCAAACAAGCTGATTTGCGGTTTGTGTTTTTATCGTTAGTGTTTGGGTCATTCAGCCACCTTTCCCGTGCTTATCGCTGGAACTTTTTACTCCGCCCATTGGGTTATCAACCCACATTTATGATGCGAATACTCACCGTAATGATATCGTATTTTTCAAATCTAGGTATTCCACGCTCGGGAGAAGTGTTGCGTGCAACGGCCCTTGCTACCTATGCCGATGTACCTTTTGAAAAAAGCTTTGGCACCATCGTTACCGAGCGCATCATTGACCTTATTATGCTCTTTTCACTCATTGGACTTGGCTTTGTTTTGCAAGGGGAATTGTTGTTAGAAGTTATTGGCAATCCATCTTTAGACGGCATGCTGATTGTCTGGATGGCAGTTGCCGCCACATTGTTTTTCTTGGGCATCCGTCAACTTAAACGCTCTAAGCACACTTTGGCTGTGAAAGTAGTAAGCTTTTTTACAGGCTTGTGGCAAGGCATGTTATCCATTAAAGAAATCAAGCACAAATGGGCTTTTGTTGGTCATACACTTTTTATCTGGGCGATGTATTTGATGATGTTTTGGGTGGTTACGTTGGCCTTGCCTGAAACAAGCGGCTTGTCGTTTTCGGCCCTAATCCCTGCATTTGTAGCCGGTGGTTTTGCTATGTCTGCCACCAATGGTGGGATAGGTTTATACCCCATAGCTGTGTCAGCGGTGTTACAGGCTTTTGATATTCCGTATCCCCAAGCACTTGCTTTTGGTTGGGTGATGTGGACTGGGCAAACCGCAATGGTTGTGGTCTTTGGTAGTCTATCTTTTTTGTTACTGCCTGTTTTGTCCAAAAAATAATAGTTAGCTTCGCCTTATGGCAAAAGTCAAAAAAGCTTTTTTCTGTACCAACTGTGGTCATCAACATGCACAATGGCAAGGACAATGCAGCTCGTGCAAGGCATGGAACACGCTACAAGAAGAGGTGCTAGAAAAACCCAAAAACACGGCTACGTGGCAAGACAGCAGCAACGCCCAAAAAGCGAAACCCGTGCGTATTCAAGACGTTGCCATTGATGCCGTTGCACGGCTGTCTTCTGGTGATGTGGAGCTAGACCGTGTTCTTGGTGGTGGCATTGTTCCGGGTTCTATGATGCTTGTTGGCGGAGAACCAGGTATTGGGAAATCTACCCTATTACTACAAGTAGCCCTTGCCATAAAAGGAAAGGTAGTTTATGTCTCGGGTGAGGAAAGTGAACAGCAAATTAAGCTTCGTAGTGCTCGGGTAACCGAAGAATCTAGTGAATGTTTTTTGCTGACAGAAACCAATACTCAATCGCTATTGCACCACTTGGGAACGCTAAAACCCGCCTTGGTGGTTATCGACTCCATACAAACCCTACATTCCAGTATGTTGGATAGCACTGCAGGGAGCGTGCCACAAATACGTGCCTGTACGGCCGAATTGATTCAATTTGCCAAAAATACCCAAACGCCTGTTTTTCTGGTTGGGCATATCACCAAAGACGGCGCTATAGCCGGACCAAAAGTATTGGAACATATGGTTGACACTGTCCTTCATTTTGAAGGCGATCGCAATCACGTATATCGCATCTTACGCGCACACAAGAACCGTTTTGGAACCACTGCCGAACTGGGTATTTATACCATGGCACAAGAAGGACTAATGGCGGTTTCCAACCCCAGTGCCTTGCTTATATCAAACGAAAGTGCAGGCCTCAGCGGACACGCCATAGGCGCAACAGTTGAGGGCATACGCCCCATGCTCATTGAAGTACAAGCCTTGGTTAGCTCTGCCGTTTATGGCACGCCCCAGCGCAGCAGTACGGGCTTTGACAACAAACGGTTGAATATGCTGTTGGCGGTATTGGAAAAACGCGCTGGCTTTCAGCTAGGCGCAAAAGATGTTTTCTTAAACCTTGCTGGTGGTATTCGCCTAGACGACCCAGGTTTAGACCTTGCCGTGATGGTAGCGATTTTGTCTAGTAGTTTGGATGTTGCCATTCCAAAAGGCTACACCTTTGCTGCTGAGGTAGGGCTCTCAGGCGAGTTGCGCAATGTCCCCAAAATGGAACAGCGTATGCAAGAAGCTGCCAAGCTCGGCTTTGAGCGTATGGTGGTGGCACAAGCCGTAAAAACCGTTCCCAAAGGCTTGGAAGTTATCCGCCTAGCAACCATTCAAGAGTTGGTGGGGCATTTGTTTTAAGGCGCAGGGTTGGGCATACGGTCATGCACCGCATCTATTTCTTTTAATATTTCTTGTGAAAGTGTGATTTCAGCAGATCCAATATTCTCTTTAAGCTGAGGCATGGTGGTGGCACCAATAATATTGGTAGTCACAAAAGGACGATCGGTTACAAACGCCAATGAAAGTTGGGTAAGTGTTAGCTTGTATTTAGCGGCAATCGCTGCGTAGGCTTCTGTAGCTTCACGAGATTGGTCGCTGTTGTAACGTGCCATACGTGGGAAAAGTTTTAATCGGCTGTTATCGGGTAGTTGCCCATTCCTATACTTACCCGATAGTACACCAAAAGCCAAGGGTGAATAGGCTAGAAGTCCCAACTGCTCCCGATGCGCTACCTCCGCATTACCAACCTCAAACGTACGGTTGAGCAACGAATAGGGATTTTGAATGGTTTTCACACGAGGCAAATCCTTTTGCTCGGACAAGGAAATGTATTTCATCGACGCCCAAGGCGTTTCGTTAGACAATCCAATATGTCTGATTTTTCCCTCCTGAACAAATGTCTCGAGTGTTTCCAAAATCTCTTGGAAATTAACTTCCCATTGCTCGTCTGCATCTGGGAAATAGTCTCGTTTTCCAAAAAAATTAGCGTTGCGCTCTGGCCAATGCAATTGGTAAAGGTCAATATAGTCCGTCTTTAGGCGGGTGAGGCTGCCTTCCAATGCCTCTCGGATGCTGCTGGGTGTAAAGCCTGTGGTACGTATGTGTGCCGTGTAGGCTCCTGGACCCGCAATTTTGGTCGCCAACACCACCTTATCCCTGTTATGGGTCTGTGCAAACCAATCGCCCATAATGCGCTCCGTATCGGCATAAGTATCGGGAGTGGCTGGAACAGGATAGAGTTCTGCGGTATCAAAAAAATTAACGCCATGATCCAGGGCGTAATCCATTTGTTCAAAGCCCTCTTGAGGGGTATTTTGGTTGCCCCAAGTCATGGTGCCCAAGCAAATTTTACTTACCCGAATATCGGTGTGCGGAATGGTCGTATATTTCATTAATACTTATAAATCTAACGTTATACCAACAGGACAGTGGTCAGAATGGACAGCTTTGGGGAGGATAAAGGCACGTTTGATGTGTTCTTTGAGTGGTTCGCTTACCATGGCGTAATCAATACGCCAGCCTTTGTTGTTGGCACGCGCATTGGCGCGGTAACTCCACCAACTGTATTGGTGGGGTTCGGTGTTTAGCTGTCGAAATGAATCCACAAAACCACTTTGAATAAATGCGTCAAGCCAAGCCCGTTCTTCGGGTAAAAAGCCCGAAACCTTAGCGTTGCGCACCGGGTCGTGAATATCAATGGCTTCGTGACAAATATTATAATCCCCACAGATAACTAGGTTGGGGATTTCTTTTTTTAACTCGTTTATATAGACTTGAAAATCATCCATATACGTAAACTTATAGTTTAAACGATCAGGGTTGGTGCCTGAGGGTAAGTATAAGCTCATCACAGAAACGTTTTCAAAGTCTACACGCAGATTGCGTCCTTCAAAATCCATGTAATCTATCCCTGTTCCGTATGCAACATGCTTGGGTTTTTGTTTGCACAAAACCGCCACAGAGCTGTAGCCTTTTTTTTGTGCTGAAAACCAGTAGTGATAGGGATAGCCTGCAGCTTCAAATACGCTAAGGTCTAATTGTTCCGGCTGTGCTTTGGTCTCTTGAAGGCATAACACGTCTGGATTGGCGTGCTGCAACCAATCTAAAAATCCTTTTTTGATAGCTGCCCGAATGCCGTTTACGTTATAGGAAATGATATTCATCTGTGCTAAAATACAAACTAATGGTATGAAAATTGTATATCTTTGTGTAACCAAATTTTATAATCATGAATAAAATTCTTTTTTGCTCTCTTACTCTAATGGGCTTTTTGGGTCTTTATGCCCAAGAAGAAAACGAGCCAATCACCAAAGTTGAAATTGTTAAGGACTCTTCTAAAGAGTATGCCGATGCCTTTGGGAAACACGAAATCAGGTTAAATGCCTTGGACTTGGTAGTCCACCCAGCTTTGCATGTCTATTATGAGCGTATTGTTGATGAATCTAATGGTTATGGTGTTTCACTATTTGCCAATTTTGGAGACGACGATACAACCTATCAAGAGTTCGTCCTTACGCCCTATTACCGTTTTTACTTTTTAAACCGTAAAGACTTTGGCGCAAGTGGTATGTTTGTAGAGGTCTTTAGTTCCTTTGCTTCCGCTAATTTTCACAGATATGACAGGCGTTTAAAAGATGAAGGGGAATTTCAATTTTCCATGGGAATTGCGCTCGGAAAAAAGTGGGTAAACCGCAATGGGTTTTCATTTGAGGTCTTTGCTGGAGTGGGTCGTTATTTCTCTAACAAAGACGGTATTCCAGATGCCCATGGCCGTTTTGGTTTGGCCATAGGAAAGCGTTTCTAAAGCTCCCCTAACCAGTTTTGGAAAGACACCGCTGCGTTGATTTTAGCTTTAGCTTCGGCTAGCGTCAAGCGTTCTTGCGCCATACTATCACGATAGCGAATGGTTACCGTTTGGTCTTCTAAGGTTTGGTGATCTACCGTAATGCAAAAGGGTGTGCCCAACGCATCTTGTCGTCTGTAGCGACGACCAACGGCATCTTTCTCATCATAGGCAACCGTCATGTCCCATTTAAGTTCATCCACAAAGGATTTGGCAATATTGGGCAAGCCATCTTTTTTGACCAATGGCAATACCGCTACCTTGGTAGGTGCTACCACAGCAGGCAAGCGCAAAACTGTTCTGCTAGAGCCGTCTTCAAGGGTTTCTTCTTGTAAGGAATTTGAAAATACCGCCAAGAACAATCGGTCTAAACCAATAGATGTCTCCAACACATAAGGCACGTAGTTTTCCTGACGCTCTGGATCAAAGTACTGAAGCTTTTTACCTGAATATTCCTCGTGACTGCTCAAGTCAAAGTCTGTTCTGGAATGTATGCCTTCCAATTCCTTGAATCCAAAGGGGAATTTAAACTCAATGTCACAAGCTGCATCGGCATAGTGTGCCAATTTTTCGTGATCGTGAAAGCGATAATTGTCCGTTCCTAGGCCTAACGAATGATGCCATTTCAGACGGGTTTCTTTCCAGTGGGCATACCACTCTTTCTGGGTGCCTGGCGGAATAAAAAACTGCATTTCCATTTGTTCAAATTCGCGCATGCGAAATATAAACTGTCGGGCAACTATCTCGTTGCGAAAGGCCTTTCCCGTTTGGGCAATCCCAAAGGGCAATTTCATACGACCTGTTTTTTGTACATTCAAAAAGTTAACAAAAATTCCTTGGGCTGTTTCAGGACGTAAATAAAGCTCTGTTGCACTTTCGGCAGAGGCGCCAAGCTTGGTGCCAAACATGAGGTTAAATTGCTTGACCTCGGTCCAGTTTTTTGAGCCCGAAATAGGGCATACTATTTCCAGTTCTTCAATAAGTGACTTAACATCTGCTAGGTCTTCTTTTTCCAATGACTTACCCAAACGCTTCAATATGGCGTCTCCTTTTTCTTTGTAGCCAACTACTCTAGGATTTGTTGCTAAAAATTGAGCTTTGTCAAAAGCATCGCCAAAACGTTTGGCAGCTTTCTTTACTTCCTTTTCGATTTTGGTGTCTAGCTTGCCCACATAGTCCTCCACCAACACATCTGCGCGATAGCGTTTTTTGGAGTCCTTGTTATCAATAAGTGGGTCGTTAAAGGCATCCACGTGACCAGAAGCTTTCCAAGTGGTTGGGTGCATCAAAATGGCTGCATCCAAGCCTACAATATTGTCATTGAGTTGAACCATGGCTTTCCACCAATAATCGCGAAGGTTTTTTTTAAGTGCTACGCCTTGCTGACCGTAATCATATACTGCGCTAAGACCATCGTAAATTTCACTAGAAGGGAAAACAAACCCATACTCCTTGGCATGGGACAATACTTTTTTGAACAACTCTTGATTTGCCATATAGCAAAAATAGGATAAGTTTCGTAATTTAAACCTTCCGAAACGCTTAACCTTTTGCTATGCTTCAAGATTTACTTGCTGTGTGGTTTCCGCAATGTTGTTGGGGATGTGGACTTCCCCTGCCCAAAAAGCAGCAATGGATGTGTGTGTATTGTCAATCTCAACTACCCAAAACCTATTTTGAAGACGACAAAAACAACGCCTTAAAAGTGATGATGCGCCAAAACCTTCCTTTGGAGAGTGCTTACGCTCCTTTTTATTTTACTAAAAATAATCCCATTCAAAACCTATTGCATGCCTTGAAATATCAAAGCAAACCCAAAATTGGAGATTGGATGGCCAAACAATGTTTTGCACTATTAAAGCATCAACATTTAATAAAGCAATGTGATGCTGTAGTTCCTGTTCCGCTACACCCGAAGCGAGAAAAACAGCGGGGATACAATCAAAGTGCGCGTTTTGGACAATATTGGGCTAAGCAACTTGGGGTGCCGTTTCTCAATAATATGCTGCTGCGAAAAAATGAAACCAAAACGCTGGTACGCATGAGTAGAAAAGAGCGCTGGGAAGAGGTTAAAAATGCTTTTTTCATAAAACCCAATACCCATTATAAGCACCTGTTATTGGTCGACGATGTGATTACTACGGGTGCCACACTAACCGCCTGTGGAAATGCATTACTTGAACAAGCAGCCGAAAAAATTTCGATACTTGGAATGGCCTATGCACAAAACATTCTTCCGTAAGCAAGAAAATAGTCGTTATTTTGTGCCATGCTTAAACGTGTTCTTATTGCATTGTTCATTTGCGCATTGTTTGTACAATGTGCACGGCGTGGTTCGCCAACTGGTGGTCCCAAAGACGAAACGCCTCCAGTGTTGCTACGTGCTGAACCACCACAAGAAACCGTCAGCTTCAAAGAAGATGAGATTCGTATTTACTTTGACGAGTATATTAAGCTCGAAAAATTAAGAGACCAATTGGTGATTTCTCCACCACTTGACCAAAGCGCATATATTATTTCACCGCAAGGCATGGCGTCCAAATACATTAATATTGCGTTTATGGACACCCTAGCGCCCAACACAACATATACCTTTAATTTTGGAGAAAGTGTGGTGGACAACAATGAGGGCAATCCCTTATCCTTTTTTTCCTATGTTTTTTCAACGGGTGTAGCCATTGACTCTTTAGCGTTACGTGGTCGCATTTCGGATGCCTTGTCACGTAAGCCTGAAAGCTTTGTTTCTGTGATGCTATACCCCGTAGATAGCACTTTCACGGATTCTGTGATTTTTAAGAATAAGCCCCTGTACTACACCAATACCCTTGATAGCCTTATTGAATTTACCGTTCCCAATCTAAAAGAGGGGCGTTATCTATTGGCTGCTGTAAAAGACGTATCCAAAAATTATGTATTTGACCCATCAATTGATAAAATCGATGTAATTTCTGAGCACATAACGCTGCCTAACGACAGCCTATTTTCATTGTCCTTGTTTAAAGAAAATCCCGATTTTGCTTTTGGGCGTGCCTACCAAGCCGGAAAGCAGCGTATAGGCTTTGGCTATACAGGAAGCCCTGATTTTGATATCGTTTTAGAAGGAGAGTTGCCGAACTCTTTTACCTCTGTTGTTTCACGAGATCGTGAAACGGATACCGTATATTATTGGTATAATGGTATTGAGGCAGACTCTTTAAAGTTTACGCTCAAACACGACACCTTGACAAAGTCGTATGAGTACCGCATCAGAAAAGCAGCACCTGATTCACTCAAAGTCACTGTAGTGCAAAATGGCACTTTACATCTTGCTGACACCCTAAAAATCAGAACCAATACGCCCTTAAAAGACTTTGATGTCGATGCTATTTCACTGCGTGATAAAGATTCTGTTAGTGTCCCATTTAAGTTGGCGCAAAACAACAAGCACGAGCTTCAAATGCTATTTGATGTTTTCCCTAGTGAAAATTATCAATTACAGCTTTTGCCAGGTGCTATCACTGATTTTTTTGACCTAACACATGATACCCTTGCGGTTAAGCTCAACACCAAAAGCCGCGTAAACTATGGCAATTTGTCGCTGCGTTTGGGGAATGTCCCCTCTTATCCCATTTTCATTGATTTGTTGAACGAAAAAGAGGAGATAAAGCGTTCTGTATATGTAACAGAACCTAGGGGTATATTTCGCTTTGCTTATTTACTTCCAAATAAATATTACATAAGAGTTCGTGTTGATGAAAATGCCAACGGAAAATGGGATACGGGACATTATCTAAAAAAGCAAAAGCCAGAAGCCGTTTATCATTTCGAATCGCTACTAGACGTTCGTGCCAACTGGGAGCTGCAAGAGCAGTTTATGTTAAAGTAAAATCGTCTCGATCTTCTAAAAAAGGAAGTTTTTTACGTGTGCTGTGAAGCGCATCAATATCAATGGTAAAACTGACTATTACATCTTTTTCTTTCATAAAAACCAACTCATCCCCCAAAGCATTATAGGCAGCTGAGGCTCCTGGATAAGTCAGGCGGTAGGCGTCTTTTCCCGTTCTATTTACACCAATGCAATAGGCCATATTTTCAATGGCACGTGCTCGCAGAAGCGCATTCCATGCTTGAATACGTGCTGCTGGCCAGTTGGCAACGCAAAGCAATAGGTCATAGTTATCTGTATTGCGCGCAAAAACGGGAAAGCGTAAATCATAACAAACCAAAGGACGAATTCGAAAACCCGCATATTCAATTAGTGCTGAACCCTTGCCAGCACGATACACCTTCGATTCCCCTGATGGGGTATAAGGATGGGCTTTATCATAAAATTCTACTCTTGAGGTCGGATGTACAAAAATAAAACGGTTAAAAAAGTTATTTCCTTCTTGGATGGCAAGGCTACCACAAATAGCTGTATGGTGCGTTTTTGCCATTTGTTTCATCCATTTAATAGTGGAGCCATCCATGGTTTCGGCCACTTCTTCTGGTTTCATGGTAAAGCCTGTTGTCCACATTTCGGGTAAAACAACAAGGGTTATTGCTTGGGGCAATTGTTTAAATTGCTTTTCCAGCTGTTGTTGGTTAGCAATAGCATTGTGCCAAATGATATTGTGTTGTAGTATGGCTATTTTTAAGGAATTCATTTTATGAAATTACTATTTTTTGTAGGTTTGCTGTCCCAAACAAAAAAAGCAATGTGCTTTTGAATCTTGAAACCTACTTAAAAGTTATGAATATACCTTTATGCCTTTCAACAGTTGCAGTTATAGTTATTTTAATAATTGTACTAAAAAAACGTCACAACAGCTAATAGAAGTAAAGCCTTTTTTACCCTTTTAGGTTTGCTGTAAGATACTCACGGTTCATCCGGGCAATATTCTCAAGAGAAATGCCTTTAGGACATTCCACTTCGCAAGCACCTGTATTGGTACAGTTTCCGAAGCCTTCTTCATCCATTTGCTTGACCATGTTGAGCACACGATCCGTAGCCTCTACTTGTCCTTGTGGTAGTAGGGCATATTGAGATACTTTGGCAGAAACAAATAACATGGCAGAAGCATTCTTACAACTGGCCACACATGCGCCACAACCTATACAAGCGGCGGCATCAAATGCCTTGTCGGCGGCTTGTTTTTCAATTGGCAGTGAATTAGCATCTTGCGTATTACCAGATGTATTTACAGACACAAAGCCACCTGCGTGTTGAATGCGATCAAAAGCTGTGCGGTCAACTACCAAATCTTTAATAACAGGGAAAGGCTTGGCACGGAAGGGTTCAATATGAATGGTGTCTCCGTCTTTAAACTTACGCATGTGCAATTGACAGGTTGTAATCAGGCGGTCTGGACCATGGGCCTCACCATTAATGAACATAGAACAAGAACCACAAATACCCTCACGACAATCGTGATCAAAAGCCACGGGGTCAATGCCCTGCTCCATCAATTGTTCGTTGAGTACATCCATCATTTCCAAAAACGACATATCAGGAGAAACATCGTCTAGTGAATAGGTTTGCATACTCCCTTTTGCGGTTGCGTTTTCTTGTCGCCAAATTTTTAGTTTCAGTTTCATAATTAAGTTTATTAGCCTTCGGGTAATAGGCAAAGGTTATTTTTTATTGCTTATTGACTTTATAAAGGCGTTTAACATTTTATTTTCTTCTATAATTAGTCTTTGTACTTTTTGATACAACTTGCTTCCAATTAATTTTAATTCTTTAGATATGATAAGTTGGGTTTCCAGTTCAAGCAGTGAACCACCTGCCATTCGCAAGAACTGAATATAGTTTTGAGTGTAATTTCGTCCATATCCTTCAGCAATATTTGAAGGAACTGAAATAGCGGCACGCTTCATTTGACTTTGCAACCCGTAAACCTCCTCTTTGGGTAATTCCTTACATAATAAATAAATTGATTTCACTAGGTCAATTCCTTTTTGCCAAATCAACAAATCTTTATATGATTGGATGTGTGTCATCTTTTCCTCTTAACTAATAACTATTCACTATTACCTACTCACTACTCACTATTGCCTACTCACTACTTATACGATCTTGTTTTAAGTTCAATATTTTCGTATTTCAACTCCTCTTTATGGAGTTTTGCCTCGCTTGGTTCGCCTTTGTATTCCCAAGCAGAAACAAAGGTAAAGTTAGCATCGTCTCTGAGTGCTTCGCCCTCCGGGCTTTGTGACTCTTCCCGGAAATGTCCACCGCAAGATTCCGAACGCTCTAGCGCATCTTTGGCAAACAATTCACCTAACTCCAAAAAGTCTGCTACACGAAGAGCTTTGGCAAGTGGCTCGTTAAACGAGTCTGCTGTGCCAGGCACATAAACCTCTTTATAGAATTCTTCTCTCAGGACTTTAACCTCTTTAATGGCCTGCTTGAGGTGTTTTTCGTTACGAGACATACCGCATTTATCCCAAATAATTTTACCCAATTTACGATGGAAATAATCCACTGTTTTAGTGCCTTTATTGTTTATAAAAGCATCTATTTGCGAACGAACGCTTGCTTCAGCTGCTTCAAATTCAGGAGCGTCTGTGGCGATAGGTCCAGTACGAATATCGTCAGCTAAATAATCCCCTATGGTATAGGGCAATACAAAATAGCCGTCGGCTAAGCCTTGCATGAGGGCAGAAGCACCCAAGCGGTTGGCTCCGTGGTCTGAAAAATTCGCCTCGCCTATGGCAAAGCAGCCTGGAACGGTTGTCATCAAATTATAATCTACCCAAACGCCTCCCATGGTATAGTGCACCGCAGGATAAATCATCATGGGAGTTTCATAAGGGTTTTGGTCTACGATTTTCTCGTACATCTGGAAGAGGTTTCCATATTTTGCCTTGATGATTTCTTTACCAAGCTTTCGAACAAGGCGCATATCGCTTTCGTCCAAGCCTTTGACGTGGGCTTTTTCTTTTCCGTAACGCACAATAGCATCTGCAAAGTCCAAATAAACAGCTTCCCCAGTTTTGTTTACACCATAGCCTTCATCGCAACGTTCTTTAGCAGCGCGTGAAGCTACATCGCGTGGTACCAAATTTCCAAAGGCAGGATAGCGTCTTTCTAAATAATAATCACGGTCTTCTTCTGCAAGATCAGTTGGTTTAAGCTTACCCTCGCGAATCGCTGCGGCATCTTCTTTCTTTTTGGGTACCCAAATACGTCCATCATTTCGCAAGGACTCTGACATCAAAGTCAATTTTGATTGATGGTCACCAGAAACAGGAATACAGGTAGGATGAATTTGTGTAAAACATGGGTTAGCAAAATAAGCCCCCTGTTTGTGAATTTTCCAAGCTGCAGTTACATTGCTGCCCATGGCATTGGTTGATAGGTAAAACAAGTTGCCGTAACCTCCAGATGCAATCACCACTGCGTGTGCCGCATGGCGCTCAATTTCACCAGTTACCAAATTTCTGGTAATAATACCTCTCGCCTTGCCACCTACTTTTACAAGGTCTAGCATTTCGTGGCGGTTATACATCTTGATTTTGCCACGACCAATTTGTCGGTTCATCGCCGAATAAGCGCCTAACAACAGCTGCTGGCCTGTTTGCCCTTTGGCATAAAAAGTTCTAGAAACCAATACCCCACCAAAGGAGCGGTTATCTAAGAGCCCGCCATAGTCTCGAGCAAAGGGAACGCCCTGCGCAACACATTGATCAATAATATTGGTAGAAACCTCCGCCAATCGATAAACGTTTGCCTCTCTTGAGCGATAATCACCACCCTTGACGGTATCGTAGAACAGGCGATAGGTAGAATCACCATCGCCTTGATAATTTTTTGCAGCGTTGATTCCGCCCTGTGCGGCAATGGAGTGCGCACGTCTGGGGGAGTCTTGAAAACAAAATGCCTTTACGTTGTAGCCAAGTTCAGCGAGTGTAGCTGCAGCAGAACCTCCAGCCAATCCAGTTCCTACTACAATAACGTCAATCTGACGTTTGTTGGCAGGGCTAACAAGGTTAATGTTGTTTTTATGATTTGTCCACTTCTCGGCTATTGGACCTTCGGGGATTTTCGCGTCTAACCTTGCCATATTAGTGATTTAAAAAGTGAAAAATAGCGATGAATGCAAAGCCTGATGGAATGCCTATGGCGTATATTTTACCAAAGGATTTTAAGGCAGGTGTGTATTTGTTATTGACCCCCATAGACTGAAATGCCGAGGCAAAACCGTGTAATAGGTGGAGCGATAAAAAGAAAAATGAAATCACGTAGATAATAACACGTCCCAAATCTTCAAATTTATGCACCAACTCCTCTTGGTATCTGTTTGGGTCTTCAGGTAAAAATTCGATGTATTTGTAATTGATTTCAGGCACCCAAAAATCATAAAAATGCAGTCCCAAGAATGCGAGTACTGTTGCCCCTGAAATAATCATATTTCGAGAAACCCAGCTGGCATTTGCGCTGCCCTTAAATACGGCATATTTGGTGCCGCGAGCGCTGCTGTTTTGTAACTCAAGGACAAAGCCCAAAACAAAATGAAAAACAACGCCACCAATAAGTATGGGTTGTAGTAAAAATTGCACAAGTGGATTGGTGCCCATAAAATGGGAAAACTGGTTGAAAATAGTTGCGCTAAATACCGATGTGATATTAATAACAAAGTGTTGTAATAAAAAAATCATCAAAAAGAGGCCAGATAAGGCCATGGCAACTTTTCGAAAAATGGTAGATGACAAGAGTGAACTCATGTGATTTGGCATTAATTTAGAATGCAAAATTAGGTGCTGAACGACTGATAACCAAAGGTTTTAAGCTATTTAGGGCAATTCTAACATAGCTGCCTTTTTTTGTTTAAATATTGAGCTAAAATTACCCTAAAAGATGAAACAAAACTACTCCAAAACCAATTCTGTGTACTGCTTGTCGTTCCACAAAAGGGCGTATTTTCCTTTGGGGAGGTATACATTTCCATCGTCGGCGGGCTTTAAATCGCTTTTATGCTTGCGGTTAAATTGTTTGATTGCATCAGCATCCATGACCAATTTGTATGGCAACTCTTGAAGCCCTTTGGCAAGACTTTCGGCTTGCTCGAACACCACAACGCCTTTGTCAGAAACCAAAGACCACACGCCATCTGATGGCTTTTGAGAGAAAAAAGTCCAATGAAATGAGGGGGTAAATGCATCATACCACACCCTCCCTTTGCTTCCCCAACGTTCGTTGTACTTTTGTGCTTTTGGGGTTAATGCTGCAACTGTTTTGTCGGAAATTTTAGGTAATTGCTGCACGGCATCCAATGCAAGCAAATAAATAGACCGCCCGTGCGTACCCACCAATAAATGGTTTGCTGACTCTTGGATAAACAAGTCATGAACAGCAACTCGCGGCAAATTTTTATTGAAAATATGCCAGTTTTTTCCTTGGTCTATACTCAAAAACAGTCCGTTGTCAGTTCCAACATACAACAGGTTTATGTTAGTTGCGTCTTCACGGATTACATTAACTGCGGCCTTGGGCAAGTTGCTGCTGATATCAGTCCAGCTTGCGCCCAAATCATTTGAAACATAAACATAGGGCGTGAAGTCGTCCCAACGGTAACCGTTTAGCGTAGCATAAATGCGGTTGGGGTCGTGTTTGGAAAACTGTACCCTACTCACCCACAAATCTTGCGGCAAATTATCGCTGATGCAATGCCAGGTTGCGCCGTTGTTTTGAGTGAGGTGAATAAGCCCATCATCTGAACCCACCACTAGCGTACCAAAAGTATCTCTAGACTCATCAATAGTTGTCAGTGTACCATAAGGTACATTTCCTTTTTTAGCCCCTTTTGTAAGGTCTCCGGAAATTGCCTCCCAATCGTCGCCTTGGTTCAACGAACGGTGGAGTTTGTTGCTGCCTAGATAAATAATATCATTGTTATGAGCAGAGAGCAGAATGGGCGTTTGCCAATTAAATCGGAAAGGAGCCTCCCCCAGCTTGTGCTTGGGCTGTATGTATTTACGTTTGTCAGCATCACGGTCAATGCGGAAATAATTTCCGAATTGATAGCCTGTGTAAATAATATTAGGATTGCGACTATCGACTTGAATTTGCATGCCGTCGCCTCCCATAATACCTGTCCAAGGGTTATGACCGCTTTGGTGCCAACGCACACTTTCTGTTGCGGTATGAACGGCCTCCCAAACGCCGTTGTCTTGCAAACCGCCATAGACGTGATAAGGCTTTTGAGTGTCGGCATAGACCGTATAAAATTGACCCACGGTGGGTTGATTTGACTTTATCCAGTTTTGACCGCCATCATAACTTATGTTGACGCCGCCGTCGTTCCCGTTCACAAGGTGCTGTGGGTTTTTGGGGTTGATCCACAAAGCGTGGTGGTCGGCATGCACATTGGCAGCATCTAGTGTTTTAAAAGATTTGCCACCATCTTTAGATGCCAAAATCGGTACTCCGTATATGTAAATGTGATTTTTATCGGTAGGAGATACGTGTACCATACCAAAATAATAGCCGTAACTGTAATAGATGTCATCCAAAAATCCGGAATGTGTTTTACTCCATGTTTGCCCACCGTCGTCGCTGCGAAACACCTCTGGCCCCACGACAGGGGTATCAAATAAATCATCATTGGCATTATACAAAAAGAGCGCTAAATCAGACGGTTTTAGCTTACCATTACGTACCTCCTCACGAACACGATCGGCTGTGTATGCTTTTGGGAAATCATTGTCCTTTAAAAAGGTGCCGAGTAGTTTTTTGTCTATGGCCATAAAAGCTTCGAGTGATATCCCATCAAAATCTTGCTTTTTGAGTTTGGACTGGGGAGCATCAAAGCGTGGCCTTCTCTCTTGATTGTCTACAATGGCATATAGCGTATTGGTATCGAACGCCGCTAGGCCTATGCGCCCTACCCCTTTGCCTTGTAAAAAGCCACTTTCTGTTGTGCTTAGTAAGGTCCAACTGTTGCCTGCGTCGGTACTTTTATAAATGCCCGAATTAGCACCACTTCCCTTGAAATGCCATGCTTTACGATCTTTTTCCCAAGCTGCGGCATATTGTATGTTGTAATTCCCTGGCACAACGCTGAGTTCAATAATGCCTGTCGGATCAGGGAGTAGAAGGGCTTGTTCCCATGTTTGTCCGCCGTTTGTGGTTTTATAAATGCCTCTTGCATTGCTCTTGGAATAGAGCGGGCCCGCCACGCCCGCAACCACCTCGTCGGGGTTGTTGGGGTTGATTTCGATTTTACCAATATGGTGCGCAGCTGTCAAGCCTAGTGACGTCCAACTGCTGCCCTTGTCTGTGGATTTTAAAATACCCATTCCGGCATACGATGACCTTGATGCATTGTTTTCGCCCGACCCCACATAAATGGTATGCGTGGGCCAGTGCACCGCTATGTCCCCTATGTTTTGGGTGGGGCTGTTGTCCATAACCGGCGTAAAGCTGGTGCCG
>ERZ1046568.904-NODE-904-length-22690-cov-23.085708_pt1 | contig 22690 bp, 20 predicted proteins | sample MGYA00383092_ERZ1046568 | MGnify/ENA primary metagenome ERZ1046568 (study PRJEB29581, sample SAMEA5548362) | metagenome | biome: marine; feature: coastal; material: water | depth 1 m | study: Short-term variability in the microbial, nano- and picoplankton... | reverse complement strand
GTGTCACAGCAGAAGAGATCCGTATGTTAGGACAAGAGCTAGAGGTCGCTATTGGCGGTCTCTACTCCCTACTATCCGTAGAGCTCCAAATGCCGATGGTGAATCGTTTGATGGAGGTGATGCGTAAGAAGAAGAAGCTACCTAAGCTTCCCAAGGACATCATCAACCCCGTCATCATCACAGGTGTCGAAGCCCTTGGACGAGGACACGATCTACAGAAGCTAGATATGTTCCTTGCTGGGGCTGCCCAAGTCGTCGGCCCAGAGGCGGTAACTCAGCACGTCAACGTAGGCGAATACTTTAAACGACGAGCCACATCCCTCGGTATCAAGACTGATGGATTGGTTAAGTCTGACGAGCAGATGGCTCAAGAACAGCAACAAGCGCAACAAATGCAGATGGCGGAGAAGCTAGGCCCGAGTGGGATCAAAGCAATGTCCGATCAAGCGAAGGTACAACAAGAACAAGAAACTCCCGTAGAGGAATAAAATATGGCTGATTTACACCAAGTACAGGTAAACGACACGACCGAGGAGGAGAACATCTCCCTCGAACAACAGGCTGCTATGCAAGACGAAGCAGCTAACCAGCGTAACCAAACACTCGAAGCTGACCCGAAGGAAGGCAAAGAGTCTATCGAGGAACAGCTCAAGGAGCCCGAAGCCGAGGAACGCCCCGAGTGGCTCGACGAGAAGTTCGAGAGTCCCGAGGAGATGGCGAAGGCTTACTCGGAGCTTCAGAAGAAGATGTCCTCACCTAAAAAGGCACCTGCCAAGAAAGCCCCTGAGGAGCCAGCAGGTGCTGAGGTTACCTCCAACGCTATCGAGAGTGCTCGTAATGAGTTTGCTGATTCAGGAGAACTCTCCGACCAGACCTTTGACGCCCTAGAAGCCGCAGGGTTGCCCCGAGCTTTCGTAGAGCAGTACATCAACGGTCAACAAGCTATGTCTGTTCAGCAGACAGCTACCATCCAAGAGTCTATCGGTGGTTCTGGTAACTACGAGGCGATGGCTGAGTGGGCGACCGACAACATGGCCGAAGGTGACCTAGATGCCTTTAACTCTATCGTAGAGGGAAGCTCCGTCGAGCAAGCACGGGTCGCCGTAAAGGGACTCTATGCTCAGTTCCTAGCAGCAGGAGGCAAAGGTCCATCTCTCGTACAAGGTTCTACATCAGGTGATGGTGGCGTGAAGCCCTTCGGTTCCACTGCTCAAGTCACAGAAGCTATGCGCGACCCTCGATACGGTAACGACCCTGCCTATCGTGAACAGGTCGAGAAACGTATGGCTGTGTCCTCCATCTTTTAACCAACCATGAAACCCTTTCGTTCCAAAAACAAGAAGTAACAATGAGGCCCACCGAGGTGGATAACCTAAGCGTAAAACAAGTGACGAGGAACCCCACTGTAGCCATGAGGCTGCGCTTAAAGTAAACTCAAAGAAACGATAATATAATGTCCAATACAAGTCCGTCCCGTTTGGGGCAAATTAACGCAACTGGTGACAGTAATGCACTCTTCCTCAAAGTCTTCTCAGGTGAGATTCTGACGACCTTCGAGGAGCAGAATATCATGAAGGATCTGCACATGGTGCGTACGATTCAGAATGGTAAGTCTGCACAGTTCCCTATCACAGGTATCGCCGATGCGCAGTACCACACAGTAGGGGAAGACATCGTGGATGGCAGCAACAACTACCTGTCTGCTATTAAACACGCAGAGCGTATCATCAGTATTGATGACGTACTGATCTCGTCCACGTTCATCGCTAATATCGACGAGCTCAAGAACCACTATGATGTTCGTAGCATCTATGCGAAGGAGCTAGGTAAGTCCCTAGCGAAACGCTTCGACATCGCTACCATGAAGACCCTGTTCGCAGCTGCGGGCGGTACGTCTCCAATCGGTGGTAACGGCGGTACTACTGTCTCGGGTGCGACCACCACTACAGCTCAAGGTCTTATCGACTCGTTGTATGCTGTGGCGCGCTCGTTGGATGAGAAGGACGCTTCGGATGAAGGTCGCTTTGCTATCCTGACTCCTAGCCAGTACTACACGCTCCTCAGCTCCGACAATGCGGCTATCAACCGTGACTTCGGTGGTGTCGGTAACATCGCTACAGGTAAGATTGCTCAGGTCGCAGGTATCAACCTCTTCAAGAGTAACCACCTCGACGATGTTATCGGGCTAGGTGACCTCAGTGCTGATGCAACTGGTGACGGTTCGCAGAGCAATGATGTGTTCGGTACTGGTGGTTCTGGCTACAACGGCGACTTCAGCGGTCTTGAATCTGGCGGTGCCAAGGGCTTCCTTGCAGGTACTCGTGAAGCTATCGGTACTGTTAAGTTGCTCGATCTTGCTACTGAGTCTGAGTACCAGATCCAGCGTCAAGGTACACTGTTCGTAGCTAAGTATGCTATGGGACACGGAGTTCTCAGACCAGAGTGTGCTGTTAAGGTTCTTCCTGCGTAGCTATAAGGTTTAATACACAGAGACCCCTTGGTAATCCCTTGGGGTCTCTTTTTAAAACACAACCCCGATATATTTGAAAGAAACTAAACAGTGCTTTAAGTGCGATCAAGAACTCCCGCTAGACGAGTTTCACATTCACTCCCACAAAACAGGTAAGCTACGTAATACCTGCAAATCCTGTCGGAGAAGCCAACAAAGAAAACGCCTGTATGGCATCAACGTAAACGAGTATGACGCACTGCTAGAAGACCAGAAAGGTGTTTGCGCTATATGTGGTACTGATTCTCCAACCACAAACCACGACGAAACCCGTCAACATCTTTACGTAGACCATTGCCACACCTCAGGAGCCGTTAGAGGTCTCCTCTGTAGCTCCTGTAACACTGGTCTCGGACTTTTCAAAGACAACCCTGAGCGTCTAAAAGCCGCTATTCAATATTTAGCAAAGTAAAAAATCATGCCTACGACCACCAGCTCTACGACTCTCCTTGAGTCTGTAAATATCGTTCTCGCCAACTTAGGCGAGTCGCCAGTAAACAGTCTGACTGGTGGTGCGCTTCCTCAACAGGTGTCGTTGGCGTTAAATACAATCGAGGAAGTTAGTACCGACATCCAATCCAAAGGGTGGTGGTTCAATCAACAATCAGGAGGTAACTACGACACCACAGCTAACGTAGTCATCTATCCTAGCAACACTGGAACGGACTGGGGAGGAGACATCCCCGAAGAGGCACGTCGATACATCACTATCCGTGCATCACGTATTGCACAAACACGTCTAATCGGCTCAGAAGAGCTACAAAAATTTAGTTACAATGAAGAGCTAGTAAGCCTAGCAATCCTTCAACAAGCCCACGTCCGTAACTCCAACGGTGTCCTAGACTTTAATGCGTTCCCAGCGGAACTCAGAGGACTAGGGATGGACGAGGTGATGTTCCTACAAGGGAACGTCGAAGAGAAGATTGGTACGCTCCGTCTAGGAGGCGAACTAGCTAACATCGCCAAGACCAAGGCTGAGACAGATCTCATAGCCGACCAAGAGGCACTTGTTACCAACCAAGCGGAGACTGAGCTTAAGACTGCTCTAAAGGTTGTAGCTGATACGACCCTCGTAGGGAAGCAGGGGTCTTTAGTAGATGCTCAAGCTACAGATGTTGCAGCCGACACTACTCTTAAAGGTAAACAAGGTAGCCTCGTGGACGCCCAAGCTACTGATGTGGCCGCTGATACATCTCTTAAAGGCGTCCAAGAAGACCTCGTAGAGACTCAAATCACAGACGTAGCTGCCGACACAGCCCTCAAGACTTCCCAAAAGATCCAACTAGACGCACAGACAGCTATCGAAGCTACAGCCGAGAAAGCATTCTATGACGGTGTTGTAGCTGGGACTCAATCCACCTATCGAGACTTTGCAGCAGAGATGCGTATGATGGGTATTCAAGAGAGTACCTTCCAATCCACACCCGCCTACAAGAAGATTGAGCTACTCAAGGATGCTGGGAAGCTACGGACATCTACAGCTACCGAGCTTGGTACAGACGTTACCGAACTAGCCGAGGTCAACAGAGTCATGAGGCTTATCGGGGAACCCCCAGTCCTTGCTCTTAACTCCAACTCCCTAGCATCTGAGGGTGTTCGTCTACTGCGTGACACCGACATGGAACTACAGGGACGTGGATGGTACTTCAACACCGACGAGGATGGTATTATCGCCCAGAAGCCCCTTATCGACTGTCCTAGGAAGTACCTAGAGTACCTCGAAGTCCGTGTAGCTATCCTACTGACTGAGCTGTATCCACAGAGCGGCGTAGACATCCAACGGCTTCCTAAGATGGAACTGGAGCTACGAGCTTACTTCAAAGACCGTGAGTTCGACGATGCGTGCTATAACATCTTCGACAGCTATGATGTAGCGTCCCGCATCGGCACCAACCGTAACTACTCCATCATCTAATATGCCTTTAATCAACACATCCGTACCGAACCTCATCCAAGGGGTCTCTCAGCAACCTGATGCTACTCGTTTTGCAGGTCAATGTGAGGAGCAGGAGAATGCTCTGAGCTCTGTTGCTGATGGGTTGAAGAAGCGTCCTAATACGAGACACGTTGCTCGGTTGCTTGAGACGGCTATTGCCGCGAGTAGCTTTGTTCATTTTGTTAATCGGAGCGAGACCGAGAAGTATGTTCTTATACATGATAACGCTACAGGCGTAAAAGCTTGGAACATCATCACAGGGGCGCAGGCTGCTATTAATGGCAGTCTCAATGCTTATACTGATGCCTATCTATCGGGTGGGGATGCAGGACAGCATCTGAAAGCTTTAACGGTGGCTGATGTAACATATATGCTGAACTCTAATGTTCAGGTCGCGCTAAACTCCGATAAAAGTGCGGCGTTCCCCAAGGAAGCTTTAGTCTCCATTAACCAAGGGGACTACAAAAAAGACTATGCTATCAAAGTTACGCTCCCCGTCCCTGATACGTCTTATTCGTTTAGTGCTGCTTCAATTACTGTCAACCTTACTGCCACTTACGAATACTGGTATGGAAGCGGCCCAGCATGGTGTCACAACGCCACTACCTATAAGTGGACTATTGGGAGCGTCACGGTAGACGACGCAGGCTCAGGGTACTATGATGGAGTGGAGCTGAATATCGCTTCTAGTCTCCTAACCTATATTGACCCTTCATTTAATATCAGCCTTGACGCCACAAATGGAAGTATACAATCTATTCAAGTCTTAAATGGAGGAAGCTTTGAAGGAGGCGGCTCGGAAGCTTTAAATCCAAGTGGTGGGTGTACAAATTCGAGGGGTGGACATATTCAGCCCTCGATAACAGCAGGTTTTAACCAAGGGACACCGACAGGCGTTAAAGAAATCTTTGCTAAGTTTACTAGCGGTGAAGGCACGAATGCCTCCGTCTCTAATAGAGCCAATACCAACACCATCGCGGCAGGTTTGGTAGGACAATGTAACGTCACTGGGCAAGGCATAAACGGGGATAACAACACTACATCCACTGATAAACTCACCTCTTACTTTGACTGCACTCAGCATGGTAATTTAGTAAAACTCAAACTCAAAGATAATTCAATCTTTGACGACTTTACTATCACTACGATTGACTCACTCTCTGACACAGGGATGAACCCTATTTATAAGGAGGTTTCTTCTATCACAGACCTCCCCGCAAAATGTGTTAATGGTTTTAAGGTCAAAGTAATCGGAGACGCAGAACTTAACCAAGATGATTATTATGTGGTCTTTGAGGGAACAGGGAATGCAGCGGCGGGAGACATCTTAAATGGCGCGTGGGTAGAAACCATAGGGCCAGAGGTAAGTTTAGGTTTCAACGGCTCTAGTATGCCATGCACGTTTACTAATACCGCCCTAAACACTTTCACGGTAGGTCTCTTACCGACGAGTAAGCGTAACGTGGGTGATTTAGAGAGTAATCCTAACCCTTCTTTTGTCGCAAATAAGATTTCAAACCTTTTCTTTTTTAAGAACCGTTTAGGATTCATGAGCGGCAGCCACGTCATCTTCACTGAAGCAGGGTTCGGAGGGGTGAACGACGCTAATGAACTAGAGTATAACTTCTACCGAAATACGACTACTGCGTTATTAGATTCAGACCCTATTGATGTTTCGGTGGTATCATCCCGAGTAACAAACTTGTATTATGCTGTAGGTTTTCAAGAGAACCTCATTCTGTTCTCCGAGAATGGACAGTTTGTTTTAAAGGGCGGCGACCTCCTCACGCCAAAGACGGTCAGTGTTTCTCCTATTACTAACTTCACAGCCGTACCACACATAAACCCTCTCCCGTTAGGTTCATATATTTACTTTCCTTTTCCTCGGGGTACTTTTACAGGACTCAACGAGTTCACAGTAAATAAGAATACGGACAATTATGACTCCTCTGAGATTACCGAACACGTTCCAGCATATATCCCAAAGAACATCGTGGACATGGCAGGGACTTCCTCGGAGGACATTATAGCACTCGTAAGTGGAGAGGAGACCAACGCTATCTATATCTACAATTACTTCTGGAACAACCAACAGAAGGTACTGAGCGCGTGGTCTAAGTTCACCTTCACAGGTGAGGTACGAGGGATCGAGTTCATCGACTCCACACTGTACATGGTCATCGTCAACAACGGAGAAACCAACCTAGTAGAGATGCCCCTTGAGTCGGGACTAACAGACGCTGCTGGATACGTTACTCACCTTGATATGCGAGTAGAGGACACGGTGTCCAACGGAGGAACATCTATCACCCTTCCCTACACTCCAGAAGACAACTCCGTAGAGGTCTACACCAAAGACGGACTCAAACTGAACTGTACGAACAGCGGTAGCACCGTCACCCTCACCCAAGCGGTCGTAGGGAACACCGATGTCTGGGCAGGGCTCCCGTACACGATGACGTACACGTTCTCGGAACAACTCTTCAAAGCCAAAGCAGGAAACGGAACAAGCCCATCCAATGCTGCCAAGATGATGATCCGTAACGGGTCTCTATACTATGACGATACAGCTTACTTTAAAGTGAAGGTGACCCCGAAAGCTAGAGACACCTACGAGAACGTCTTTACTCCAGATGTGGTCGGTTCCTCCACGATTGGACAGCTATCCCTCGACAGCGGATTCTATCGGTTCCCTGTGTTTACTAAAGCACAAGACACAACAATAACGATTGAAAACGAGTCAGCTCTCCCTTCTACTTTCCAGAGTGCTGAGTTTGAATCCTTTGTTCACTCACGCTCCAATCGCTATGGATAGAATCTTGAGTACCCACGGAAGCTGTTCGGTTGTTCCAGCAACACCTGAACACGTCGAATACATCTACCCCCACATGAGGAAGATGGATAAGCTTGAGGTCGCCTGCATGGGCCATGAGCCTCGCAGGACAATGCTAGAAGCTATCCAGCAAGACGACGTGACCCTTACAGCACTCGACGACGAGGGAGTACCCTTCGCGATGTTTGGTGTTGGACAGGTAGCAAACCTCGCATACATTTGGTGCCTCGGGACGGAGGCGGTAGAGGATAACGCTTACGACTTCCTCAAGGCATCCCGTGAGTGGACTCAGAGACTTACCAAGCCCTACGGGGCTACCTTCAACTTCGTACATAAGGAAAACCATGTGGCTATTAAATGGCTCAAGTTCTGCGGTGCTGTGTTTATTGGTACACGTACGTTCAGTACTCAACCCTTCTTTGAATTTATAATCCCCTCTAAATAATATGTGTGATCCAGTAACATTAACAGCTCTGGCATTGGGAGCGGCTCAGGCGGGCGCACAGGTTCACGGTCAACGCCAACAAGCCAAGACCCAAGCTAAAGTCCAGAAGAACGCCTCCATAGCAGAACGACAACGATACCTAGCAGAAGTATCGTCCATGCGTGTTCAGCAAGGCCAAGAGCAAGTCGCAGCAGCCCAGCGTATCCAAGAGGCCACACGGAAAGCTAGAGAAGCCCGATCGACTGCCCGTGTGAGTGCTGGAGAAGCGGGGGTCGCAGGACTGAGTGTAGATGCACTAATCAACGACCTGACCCGTGAACAAGCTGAACACCGTTTCGCTACCACCCAGCAATTAGAGATGAACGATGTTAATCGACAGATGCAACTCAAAGATGCAGGGCTTGGATTCACCAACAATATGTTACGGATCAACAAACCTATCGAACAACCTAACTACCTTGGAGCTGCCCTGAGTGGTGCTCAAACAGGGATGTCCACTTACTCCGCATTGAGCTCGGCTGGTATCGGCTCTGGAACCAAGATGAAGACGACAACCACTACCCCTTATAGCGCAGGGACAAGTGATCTCCCTCTTAACCCCTACGCAGTATAGATATGGCTCGTAAACAAACATTAAAATCCCTTCTAGGAGGTTCCGATAGTCGTGAGCAGGTATCCTTAGACCTAGGAACCCCTGCGTTACAACCCACAGCACAACGTGCAGGACAGTATCGTGTAGCAGTCCAACAGACCCCTAAGACCAACTCGGCGTTACAGTTAGCCCAAGCTCTTCGGTACACCCCACAAGTCCTAGGGCAAGCTACGAACATCGCTCAGAAGATGGGAGCGGAGGCAGCAGTGAATGCTACCGACGTAGAGGGAGAGATGTTGGACGACGAGACCAAGGGCATCCTAGGATACGATAAAGCGTACCAACAAGGTCTTGTTAAGCGTCACTTCTCGATGAATGAAGAGTCCATCAAGACACGGTTCCAGAACCTTGCGAGTGACCCCGAGTTCCTCAAGAAAGACCCCGATCAATTCCTAGCTGCTCTAGGAGAAGAACGACAACGGTTCAACGACGAACTCATGGATCAGTTCGGAGGGAACGCTAATCGGGAACAAGCTATCACCGCTCTGTCTAGTACCTTTGTCGATGACATCCTTGATGCGACCACTAGCGAGTGGACGGATAATAAGAAGCAACAGACCGAGATGTTCATTTCGGGGGATGCTCAAGCTATGTTTGCGACCAAAGGCGTAGCTGCTGGATTAAGCTATCAGAGTACGGAGTTAGCAGGACTTGGAATGGCTCCAAAGGAAATAGCACAAGCAATGCGAAACTCTGTCATCGCCAACGCTCAACTAGCTGTAGCTGCGGGACGTTTCCAAGACGCCTCTAAAACACTGGCTGAAGGGGAAGCGTACAAGGTCGGAGGGAAACACAGTCTCTTCGGATCAACTAAAGGTATCCAAGATAAAGTGACCTTAATGAACGCGATTGAGCGAGGTGTTAAAGCAGCCGCTAGGGAGGACGATGATGAAGTCGCTGATACGTTTGCCTCTATATCTGCCGATGCGATGGCGGGTCTACGAGGAGCTGAAAATGCTGAGGACGTCTCCCCAACACAGCTCAAGATCATGGCGAATGCCTTTGAGATGGTACACCCGACGAAGACACCAGAAGAGATCACTACTATGGTCAACGAGGTGTTTACAGGAAACGGGACACCTATCCAGAACTTTCACACCTCCATCCGTGAAGGAGCAGTAAACGGGTCAGATAGCGTCTATGATATGTACAACGATAGTCGTTCCAAACTCGACTACCAGATGGAACGGATCAGCAGTCGCCCGCTAAGTCCTTTATCCATGACACCGAAGAAGAAAGATAAAGCGGTGGAAGAGTTCCGAGCGTGGCATAAGAACAACCCGACCAAAGATGATAGAGATTGGATAGCGGCTACTGGACAGCGATTTAAAAGGTTTGAGGAGCTGAGTGAGGCTTCTAATGAGGTCAACGCTGGTAACTACGTTCGTGAATCGTTACCCTTTAAGAACGTTCGCAGAGACCTTAGTGATATGGCAGGAACGATCTCAGACACTGCTGATGTCCCGTTCAACGATACGTTACTGACATCCCTTCGAGGAGACATCGAAAACTTGTTATTAGAACGAGCGCAAGAGGTAGCAGGAGAAGAGAACAGTTTAGAACTTATCACTAAGTATCGTGAGGAGCTTTTCACCTCTGCTTCAGAACGCCTTAACGGACTCGCTGCTGCATATGCACAGGACATCGACCCTCTATCTGCACGTAAACAAGAGCAGATAAACAACACAGATACCACAGTAACTTCAGGGCGAAATGAGAAGACCAAGTACGGGTCATTGAAATGGGGCGATAACCCCTTCAAACCCTTTACTGGTAGACAGGTGCGAAGAGGACAACAAGCACAGCAGCAACAGCGGTTCTCCGAGATGAGAAAGGAGATCGAAAAAGACCGAGAAACCATGCTGGCGAAGGGACATCGTTCCCAACTTCAGTTATCTCTCGTCCGTCACGGGTTCACCCACTACGACCCTGTAAACATAGCAATGCTAACACAGTCGGGACTCGATTCAGGCGACGTTAAACTGTTTGCTAATACACAGGAAGTAATAAGAGTCTCTCTTCAATTTGGAAGGGTTCTGGAGGCTGATACTGGCTTAAATACACTCACTGCTGAACAGAAGGAGATCCGAGAGCAATATCAAGCACTCGGGATCTCAAATGAGTCCGATTTGAAGCAGTTCAACGACCTCCAAAGTTCTCTACTGAACCAATAATTTACATTACTAATGTCCGAATACCTAGATAGCCTCCAAAACGCCCTCGATAGCGGCACATCTGATGACTTCTTTAACCAAACGAAGCCACAGCCACAGGAATACACCGCCAGTCCTACAACAACCCCAGCGTTCCCTGATGGGTTTGAAGCAGTGGAAGCTGAGGAAGCCTCTCCAATTCTAGGGAATGTCATCGGGATTAGCGCAGAGATCGGGACGGGACTCTATCTAACCAAGAAGATGCACAGGAGCCAGCAGTTCCTGAAGTGGGCGAGGGGAGCTAAAGCAGTCTCCACAGCCGCTATTGTGACCCCTGAACCAGCATCGACGGCAGTAGGGGTAGCGTCATTTGCTCTTACCGAGGCCGCCATCTGGGGAGCTTCTAATCTAATTGGACAGAACATTCGCAAAGCGTATGGCGTACAGGACAACATTAGTGCTGGGGAAGTCCTAGCGAGCTCGGTGTTTGGTGTAGGGTTGATAACACAGAAAGGACAGAAGCTTCTACAGCTCGGGGATGGCCTAGCACAGATGAAAGCTTGGGGCAAAGGAAACGAGCTGTTCGTCAACGGTGTTAAAAGTTTCGTATCAGGAGCCACGCTAGGTATCGCTGAGACTGCTCTACGTCAAGAAGCGCAGCTACTGCTGAACGAACGCGAGAACAGAGACGCTGTTGAGTACCTTATCGGTGGAGCAGCAGGTGGTGGATTCAACACCCTGTTCGATGTCTTCAGCCGCACAGGTAAGTGGGGACAAGCCAAAGCCAAGAAGATCACTGAGAACGCTAAAGCTTCCCTTGAAGCCAAGGCATCGGAACTCGACGCACGTATAGAGACAGTAGCACCACGAGCTCGTCCTAAATTAAAAGCGGAGGCAAATCGGATTCGTAGGTCTATCGAAGCCGTGGACGATCTCGGACAGCAGCTCACGGAAGCGTCGGAGGCTCTTAATAACCCTAAGCCTAAGACCGAGCAACCAACGGAAGTAGATCCCCTCGCTCCAACAGAGAAGGCTCCTGAAAAACCAACTGAACAGAAGCCTACCGAATCCACACTCACCCCACGACAGCAAGAGATCGAAAGCCTTAGTTCTCGTTTAGGCGAAATGGACAGAGACACCATGTCACGGGAGCAGCCTCAAATCGAAAGAGAGGCAAAGAAGCTGTACACAAACATCTATGACGAGATCAACGCTACTATCCACAAACTAGAGGACAGCAACGATCCCGAAGCAATGCAGAGTCTCTTAGAAAACGTGAGAGATCTACGAACCTTAAACATGGACGTTAAGGACATCGTGGAGACAGCTAGTGGGCGTACACTTCAAGCAGCTCGTAAAGATGCAGCGAAGTATCATTGGTCGGATATGTACAGTCTCCGAAGCCAACGAGAAGACGCCAACCTTGCCCTCCTTGAAGACTCGTTGGAACAAGGAGTGAACAGTAACAAGATTGAAGAGGAGGGGGTCGAAGAGCTTCGTACTTTGTTGGGACTTTCCCAAAAGAAAGAGAAGTTCGTCGATACCAAACCAGCTAAGAAGGGTGACAAGAAGCCAGCTAAGAAGGGCGACAAGAAAGAGCTTACTCCTGAAGAACAAGCGACTAAAGCGCAGGAGCAACTCCAGACAAAGAAGGAGAAGCTTCAGGAGGAACTAGACGCTAAACAAAAAGAGTTCACAGGTCAGAAGGACTTAGAAGATCCGAAAGGTGAACCGAAAGCCCAAGACCCTGAGATCAAAGATCTAAAAGAGCGTATCAAATGGTACAACGACGCAGAAGCTGAGGTACAGACCGTAGCAGCACTCGAAAAGCGTCTTGCGGAGCTTGCAGGGATCGAGGGTGCGGGCGACATGAGCACCTTACGCAAGACCACCCAGCAGAACCTAAAGCCACCCTCCAAGGCATCGCCAAAGGTTCAGGAGCTTAACACTAAGATTGCTGAGTCCAAAGCTCGGATGAAACAGAAGCTCAAAGAGATTGATGCAGCTTATGACGAGATAAACAATCCAAAGGCGAAGAAGAGCCAAGAACAGCTTGATGGTGAAGCTCAGACTCGTTCCATCGACAGCCTAGAAAAGAAACTAGATGAGCTTCGTGCTATCCGTAGCGGGACTATGGACAAGCCTGACGCTAAACACGTCCGAGAGAAGAGCGCACAGGAACGTGACTTAGAGGATCGTATTAAGTTCTATCGCGACGAAGAAAAACAAATCGTTGAACTGGAGAAACAAAAGACTGAGCTGGCTCGACTAGCTGCGATTGAAGGCGAAGGAAACATTACCCAATTAAAACAGGAGACCAAAGGGAAGCCAGATCTCCCTACAAAGCCCGATCAAGTAGCAGACGTAAAGAAGCAGATTGCTGAGTCCAAAGCTCGGATGCGGAAGAAGCTCAAGGACATCGACAACGCTCAGAAGAAGATGGAGAAGGAAGACTATCAACGCTTCCGTGCTACACTCATGAAGGACATTGAGAACGCACTCTACTCGTCGATGGAAGTTGATGGAGCATCCAAAGCAACTAAAGCTTTCCGATGGTTAGCTCAGAGTCGCCAGATGGCTCTCATTAACCAACTACCCTCCGCTCTCGCTGGTGTTCCTACAGGTGGCGTTGCTCTTGCGCGTGAAGTTAATCGAGGCGTAGCAAACTATGTCGCTAAGAAGTTCTCAGGGAATGAACTCGCAGGGGAACTAGCTAAAGCTGACCTGGGACAAGCACTGAACAACTTCGCATACCTATTCTCAAAGGACAACTGGAAAGCCGTAGGACGTACCTTGAAGGAAAACCAGTCAGCTACCGACCCTCGGAAAGCTGGAAGGATGGACGATGAAACATTCCGCGTAAACGTTCCCCGAGGAGAAGCAGCACTCGTTGCAAGAGCCCGTAGACGTGCTGAGAAAGCTGCGGCTGCTCAAAAAGGGCTTATCAACAAGGCTGGAGCCGAAGGCGGTGAAACTACATTAGAGAGACTGAATCGCCTGTACTTCCTCGGGCAATCAGGAGGCGTGCGTCTCATTCAAGGGCTTGATGAAGCTTTTAAACGACCCTTGGTTCTTGGACGTGTTAAAGCGTCGGCTAGGAAAGAAGCGATCATGGAGCTGAACCATCTAAAAGATATGGATGGGGTAGGGTTCACGCCAGCAGACATCGACGCCCTAGCCACCCAAAAGTATGAAGCAGCATTGATCGACTCCGACGGACTGAGCGTACTACGTGCAAACCATGAATACCTAGAGGAAGTGGACCTCGCCCGTCAGGAGCTATTGTTTGCCGCAAATAGCGACAACATTGAGGAGGTGGTCGCCCCATACAGTGAGAAGGCGGTTCAGAGTCTGAAACAACTTGCAGGCAGTGACCACCCTATTAGCTTCGCTATTAACGCTATCATGCCATATATCGGTGTTCCCATCCGAGGCGTATACAAAGGACTTTCGTGGACGACAGCCCTCCCGCGTATGGCAGGAACGGCGGTAGACGGAAATGCTTTAGGAAACCCCTACACCTCTAAGATTCAGCGAGCTCAAGACGAACTCAAGGTCTTGGAGAAGCTTGAAAAAGAACGAGGAGATACGCCATTTACAGATCGAGGAAAGGAAGCAGTAAACACACTCGACGGAGAGAAGCAAGAGATCCTCGAACGTATAGACAGAATGGATGCACGCCGTATTCAGTACAACGCTGATACAATGGCGGACGCTTTGATGACGGTTGAGCTCGCAGGAATAATGACACTCGCAGCGGCAGCAGGTGAGGGAACAGGCTCGATGACATTCCTGAGCGAAGACCAAAAGAAGAAGATGGAACTCACAGGAGCAAAGCCGTTCAAACTCTTCGGGATGGATTATAAAGCTATTGGCCCTGCTGCATTCCCCTTGGTAGTTGCAGGAGACCTCCTACATTTTACTAAGATCCGTAAAGTAGAAGCGCAGACAGGGACTACCATCCTAGACGAAGACATGGGCTGGGGAGATGTAATACTTAACTCCCTCCGCAGCCTAGCTAAAGAACAACCACTATCTGCGGGTGTTAAACAAGTTGCCGAGATCGTCGGTAACGATGAAGAACGAAAGGTTGCAGTCAGTTCGATGCTGTCTAGCTACACTGTCGTACCAGCCTTTATGAAGAAAGCCATACAGCAGTACAACAATGCTGGGCGAATGGTGGATCTTAAAGGATCGTCGTTTGCTGATCGGATGGCTTACGGTGCGCTAGGCATGGGGATCTCAAACTACAAGACTGACTACTTTGGACACGATGTAGAAGATCCTCGGGGATTCGTCCAGAATAACGTCATGCGTCAGTGGCCTGAAGCTGAGAAGACTAGAACCGAACTAGAGAACATCATTGGTAGCGACCTTGTCGGGACGATCCAAGAAAAGCCTGCATACATCACCACAGGTGTACGTATGAAGGACTTTGTTGATCCACGAGGCGTCAGCCTCACCTACCAGTTCGATCAGGAACTCAAGGAGACAACCATACGAGGAAAGACGATGATCGAGGCGGTACAGGACAAGATATACAACAACCGTTGGAGTAAGAAGTTCGACGCACCTGCGGTCGCTGATGGAGACATCATGGTTAATCTAGGGCTCGTAGAACTGAACGATCTAATGAGATCTTACTATGACAAAGCCAAAGAGAACGTCCTGAAAGACGCTATCACTACAGCCCAGTTTATCAACAAAGACAACGAGACCCTTGAAACGGTTCTGAAAAGATTCTCCACAGGAGATTTTCTCCCCGACTCAGGCCCAGTAAACCTCGCAGACATCATCAAACCCCAATAACATATGGCTAATAGCTACATAGAAAAGACCCATGAGTAACAGTAAGAAACTATATAACCTTCAAGACCTCCTTATCGACGAGTTCATCCAACGTATCGAGAGCGGTGAGGCGTCCCCGAGTGACCTTAACGCCTGTCGGCAGCTCCTGAAGGACAACAACATCCACGCTGCTGTCCAAGACGAAAACCCAATGGCTAATTTAGTCAGTATGTTACCGTTTGATGACGTAACTGATCGAGTAATCTCCAAATAATATGAGCGAACGAAATTATAGGAAAGAGTACGACAACTACCATAAGAAGCCCGAGCAACGCCGAAGGAATGACTCTCGGAAAGCTGCAAGGCGGTTGATGATCAAGAAACACGGCAAAGCAAAGCTGGCTGGTAAAGACGTTGATCATAGAGACCGCGATCCAAAGAACAACTCGACCCGTAATCTTCGGATTCAGTCCAAGTCGGCGAATAGAAGTCGCAACAAGTAACAATATGCAAGTACCATCGCAGCTCCGAGACTTTAAGAACTTCCTCTATGTATGTTGGAAGCAGCTTAACCTTCCCGACCCTACGCCTCTCCAGTATGACATAGCTGAAGCCATGCAGAGTGGGGATAAGCGTCTCATCGTGCAAGCGTTTCGCGGCTGTGGTAAAAGTTGGATCTGTTCTGCCTATGTGATCCATCAGCTTCTCCTAAATCCCTCGTTGAACATCCTCGTGGTATCGGCGTCTAAGACTCGTTCAGACGACTTCTCGACGTTTTGTATGAGGCTGATTAACGAGATGGAGATCCTGAAGCACCTGAGACCGAACGATAAACAACGTCAGTCTAAGATTTCTTTTGATGTTGGGCCTGCCCCTGCCTCTCACGCCCCGTCGGTAAAGTCTCTAGGTATCACATCACAGCTTACGGGATCTCGTGCAGACATCATCGTTCTGGACGACGTGGAGGTAGCGAACAACTCTGCTACTCAGATGATGCGAGAGAAGCTGTCGGAAGCTGTGCGAGAAGTGGACGCTATTCTTAAGCCTCTCGATAGCTCCCGTGTCTTGTTTCTAGGAACACCCCAAACAGCTGACTCCCTATACACCAAACTTCAAGAGCGAGGGTACAGAACGAAGATCTGGCCTGCTGGACACGTAACACCTGAGATCAACGATACCATCTATAACGGTAACGTGGCTCCGATGTGTGTGGACGCCCAGAAGGAAGGTAAGACCACAGAACCCCTACGGTTCTCCGATGTAGATCTAGCGGAACGACGGGTATCCTATGGGTCGGCTGGTTACGCTCTACAGTTCCAACTAGACTCTAAGCTCTCGGACGTTGAGAAGTATCCCCTCAAGATCAGTGACCTTATCGTTACCACCGTCGATAAAGACCTCGCAGCGGAGAAGTATGTATGGGCAAAAGACCCAGACCTAGAGTGGGATTCCAACGTACCCAACGTCGCCTTTGCTGGAGAACGCTATCACAGACCCCTTAAGATACTAGGAGACCACGTAGAGTACACGGGCTCCGTACTAGCGATTGACCCTGCTGGTCGAGGTAAGGACGAAACATCCTATGCTGTCGTCAAGATGCTCAATGGTAACCTACACGTTCCCGAAGCTGGTGGTATGCAAGGAGGCTACTCCGAGGAAGTCCTAGAGCGTCTCGCAAACATGGCGAAGAAACACGAGGTCAACTACGTGCTGACCGAGCAGAACTGGGGTGGAGGTATGTTCACCGAACTAATCAAACCTGTGCTCAATCGGATCTATCCTGTGAGTATCGAGGAGGTGAGGCATCATACCAACAAAGAACGACGTATCATCGATACCCTTGAACCAGTCATGGCAGGCCATAAGCTTATCATAGACCCATCGGTAATCCAAAAGGATCTTAAATCCGTACAACACTACCCACACGAGAAACAACTCCAGTATAGCTTGTTCTTCCAGATGACTCGGATGACACAAGAGAAGGGTGCGCTCTTGCACGATGACCGTCTGGACGCATTGTCGATGGGTGTGGCTTATTGGACGGAACAAATGGCGCAGGACGCTGAGGTACGGATGTCGGAGCGTAAGTCGGAGTTATTGGATAAGGAGCTACAGAGCTTCACCGATGCGTTCTTTAAGAACAAAGGCGGAGGTGCGGTTCTCAAGTGGTAGGAATGGAGTTAGACTTACTCATGTTCTCCTTAGCTTCCAGTATCTGAAGGTTCCAAGGTGCATGGAGTCCGCAGAACCTATCGTGCGTTATAGGCCAGATGTGATCGACGTGAAACGCCTCAGAAGAGCCTGATCCTTTGGAACATAGGGTAAGGGTCTTGCAGAGCTTATAAACGGCGTGTAGGGCATTCTTGGCGGTCTTATGGAGCTTTATGTTGGTTTTAAGCTTCTTGCGGCGTTTGGATGCCATGGCGGTTACCTTTTCAGGGTTTTCTTTACTCCATCTGCGGGCTTTGGCTGCATTCTTTTCAGCATTTGCTTGCTGCCATTTACGTGTAGATGCTGCTCCCTTTTCAGGGTTCTCTTGCTGCCATTTACGCAGGGCTACTCGCTTACGCTCAATCCTCTCCCAAGGAACCCACTGCTGAACAGCTGTGGATTGCTCTTTATAGAACAATCCCTCAAACTCTGGATGAGAGTCTCCCCGAACAAAAGACCCTTCGACCTGTAGTGCCCTCTGATTAATATGACTTCCCCGTCTAGGAACCTCAACGAACGGACGCTTATTAGTGAAATTAAATTCGAGCTGTGGATCGGAGTTGGGCATAACCTAACACATTGAGTAAGAGTAACATATCTGTCAAACAAACAGTAGACGACTGTCTAGGAAAACTGGATAGGTAACATATCTGGAATTTTAGGCTTGACGGATTTAGGAACAGCCTTATAATCCGAACGTAGTGAGGTTAAAAGGGAACAAAACAAGATCCCTCTATTAGCTTTCTTTAAGCTGCCTCGAAGAGAGTCTCTTTTAAAGAGAACAATAACACAACTCCTAGATGGGTTTCGACGAGGTAGAATAAAAACATCCCCCACGACATCCCTCCTATAAGTTTCCCTTTAAGATTGGTTTAAGGTAAACGTCGTCAGACCTCATCTTAAAGCTTTCTTAAAGTGTCTTATAGAATACCCTAAGATAGATGGTATTAGGTGTTGACCTAACCCAATCCCTCTTTACAGTTTAAGGCATAATAGATCTTTAGATTTGTTCGTTCATAGTGTGTGTTGGGGCTAGCTTCTGTGGTGGAGGTTAGCCCCTCTCTATATCTACCTACCCAACTCCCCCTTTTATGAAACTCTTCATCATCTCCATCGATACCGAACAAGACCCCTACGAAGACAACAGCTTTGCTGAACACGTCTACATGGGAACTGAGGATGGTGCCGAAGCTCTGGTGGAAACGATGCAAGACGCCCTAGGTACCGATGGCTGGGTGTTCTATCAACCCGTAGGAAACCCTCAGGTTATCGTGGAGGACTTGGAGCCGTATAGCGGCACTGTCGCGCCGTACGGTAATGTCGGTGGTCGCCTCGGGGCTCTTAAGCATCGGTAAGCGAGCTTGTTCGAACTCTCGTGGTTGACTACGGGATCAAGTTGGGGAGCCATGCGGGGTAGCATGCTGGGTAACATGCGGGGGACTCGGGGTTGCTCTAAGGGGACTCGGGGTTGTTTTGGTATAAAAATGTGAGGGGTAATACGTTATATTCACGGCTCGGATTTCCCCCCGTCGACCCCGATATTCGTGTGTTTGTCGCTCGATTGTCACGATGAGAGGGGAGGGGCCTTCTATTGTGGGGCTTGCAGGGGATAACAGATGCACCGTGCTAGGTAATAAGGTGTTACCCGTGCTAGTTTTTTGAATGTCTTGATATCAAGTGATTGTTCGTCTGTCTTTCTTAAAAGGCGTGTTTTTGTCCTAATGAGAACGAGTCTCAATAGTCTTATAGCAACCTGTAGCAACCTGTAGCAACCTGTAGCAACCAACTGTTCGACAATTCCGAACGGTTCACCATCCCTATGTAAAAATATCATCGGCCGCGATAGAGCTCGCTAGGGCTCGCTATCCCTTTGCCCAAGCGGGATGAGGAACAATCTTTAACTTTTATCAAAATAAAGCTTGCGGTTTCTTTTTCGTTCGTCACGTTGGTTTGTATCGCAGCGGCAATTCCGCCAAAAGCGAAACATCACTTATGATTCACCTAATCCTAAAATCCTTCGCAATCTTTACCATTTCCGCAATCTTCGCGGCCATGTTTTACTACGCAATCTAAGGCTCGCCAGAGCTCACCTAACAATACACTACACTACACCACGCTATGAAAAATACCACCACCAAAAAACATCAAGGCTACGTACTACACAAAGGGCAAACAAACGGAGAAAAGTTTGTCGTCATTGCGACAGGCTTTAAAACACCTACAAGTAACGAGAAAACAGGCAACATGATTCAAGTTTGGATTTTGTTGGAAGATGTTGAACCAACTGCAGCGGTTAAAAGTGGGCTTGACGCGTCAACGATTTGCAGCGGTTGCCCATTTGCCAGCGGGAACGGTTGCTATGTTACCGTTCGTCAGGCCCCTTTAAGCGTTTGGCGTTCATACCATCGCGGTAACTATCCCGAGGCCTTTCCCAAGGATTATGAGCGCCTTTTTAATCGGCGTAAGGTCCGCTTTGGAGCATATGGCAATCCAACATTGCTCCCACTTAGCAAAGTAAAAGCTATTGCCAAGGAATCCAACGGTTGGACGGGTTACTTTCACAATTGGCAACAAATGCCAGCGGCCAAGGCTGCAGCTTATAACCGCTTCTTTATGGCTAGTACTGAAACCGAAAACTCATACAACCTTGCCAGCAACCTAGGCTTGCGTACTTTCCACGCCTCACCTGTACAGCCTTCTAACACCGTTGAATGTGTTAGTGACACTCATGGAATAAGCTGCGCCGATTGTCAGCTTTGCCAAGGGCTCAACAAACGCGCGAAAAACGTATGGATTAATCCTCACGGCACGAAGGTTAAGAAAGCAAACGCTGCAGCCTTGGCTTAACCCAATAACTTATAACCTTATGATTTACACTTACACAAATGCAAACCGCTGCACCTTTTGCGGCAGTACTGATATTTTCGAAGCAAACCTTTGTGGGATTTGTTTTACTGACCAATACGCATAAACGCCAATAACAAGACACGATGACAAAGCTTAAAATTACTTTTTTCCATACTGAAATGCTGCACGGCATAGGCCGCTCATTGAAACCGTACAAATCCTTTAATGTTCAGTATAAGACGACGAGCGTTCGAAGGGCGTTAGGATACGCAGCTAAGAAAGCAAACCGCTTGCGAAGAGAGGATAGTACGCTAAGGGGTAAGAATACATTGACGGAGTTTATTAATTGGGAAAACGAAACAAACACTTAACACATAAACAAATGAATTACACATTAAAACAAATCGAAACCGCCTGCATGGAAACATGCGCGCGCTTTGAAAGCTATTACTTAGACTGGGTAAACAATTTTATCACCATACAAGGTTATGCTGATTATTATGATTTACCCTTAGAATACGCGCATAAACGAATTACAATAGGCCGTAAGATTCACGAAACAAACACAGAAGCGAAGGCGTAAACCCGCCAAGCCCTAAGCCCTCCCTCCGCCTCCTTGCAAATCGCAAGGGGGCTTTTTAGGCAACGGAGGACGACAACCGCCCGCCGATACAATCCACCGATACAAAAACTACTATGGACAAACAAACCGCCAACGCTAACCGCGCTTACTTTGTAAGCTACTGTGTAAACCGCCAAGACGGAGAACCTGATACAGAAGAAATTATGACAAGCAATGAGATTGCCGAGTTGCAACGCAATGCTGCCAGCTATGGGGACCGTTTGGAATTATCCACTCGCCCCGTTCCTACTGGATATATTCCGCACTTCGATGTGTAAACCGCCACCGATACAAAGACTACTATGGACAACCGCCAAACCGATGCCCGCCATCTAACCGCCTCCGACCTGAACGAGTCGTTCTTCCGTAACCTAGCCGCCTCCATGTTCTGGCTTATGCGACGTGAAGAGCAGTACAGCTACGGATACGCCATGTTCAAGGGGCACTTTGAAGCTAACCGCCAAGCCGCTCTTATTCTTAGCAAGTAAACCGCCAACACAATTATGGATACAACAAAAGAAACCATTCGCACGATCTTCGGGATCCTAGACAAGCAACTAACCGCCGCCGAGTTTGATGCGCAGGTGGAGCAAAACCGCTTCCTTGCTGAGGTGAAGAGTAAGAAGTTTGGGCGACTCCGCTCCCTTGGAATGATAGGGTTAGCTCCGAGAGACCCTGATTCCTCTAAGCGGTACACCGTCGAAGAACGACGAGAGGTCGCCGAGAAGGGCCACAAGCTCGTACTGGAAACCGACGCGTTCCCAGCTGAGGTCGCAGTCCAGTTAGGGTTAGCTCGGGATACGTTCCGTTTGTACTGTAGAGAGTTTGGGCTGGAGCTACCGAGCAACCTCAGCATTCGCCGTCGACGTGACATGAAGACCATTAAGAAAGCTCTGCAGCTTATAAACCGCCAAGGGCACACTCTGAAAACCGCAGCCAACGAACTCGGCATGTGTGACACTGGCTTATCAAAGATGTTTAGGCGTAACAGCTACGCTTATAGCCGCTCCGCCCGCACTGTTACCTCCGTAAAGAAATGAAAGACGCCCACCACCACCACCGAAAACTAGCTGACTCTTTTAATCATTTGATGTTTGCGCTAATACTATTAGTTATGTGTATCATCGTTGCCCTTCTCGAAAACCTCTAAACCGCCACCACCACTATGACACAATCTTACAAAGCTAAAGGCTACCGAGCCCTCCACCGTGCTAAAGGCCCTGCCGAACTCACGCCTGAACAAATCGACCGCCGCTACCTTAGGCAACTAACCAAGGACATCGACGAGGGCTGGAAGCACTTTTGGGCAAAGCGTACTACTAAGAAACCTTACCGCGTCTCAAAGCACAATGTTGGGATGTTTGATCTACCAGACGAGAAAGCGTGTCAGGTTCGTGACAGCTTCGAAGGTTAATAATCTTCTGGATGCATACCTATTCACTTAAAGAAAGTAACACGCACAATGAGTATACGAAACAAAGGAACGAAGTTTTTAGCGGACTTCATGCACGAGGGGACACGATACCGCCGTAGCTTCCCAACAGACGCAGAGGCTAGAGAGTGGGAGGCCTCCCTACGTAAACGCCTTACACTGGGACAGCCTACAGGCGACCTACTGCACGGGAACAAGGCAAGCGGGATGACCCTTCGGGAGTTACTGGACGCCACCTATCAAGCTGAGTGGAGGGAGACGA
>ERZ1046568.898-NODE-898-length-22792-cov-34.137133_pt1 | contig 22792 bp, 12 predicted proteins | sample MGYA00383092_ERZ1046568 | MGnify/ENA primary metagenome ERZ1046568 (study PRJEB29581, sample SAMEA5548362) | metagenome | biome: marine; feature: coastal; material: water | depth 1 m | study: Short-term variability in the microbial, nano- and picoplankton... | reverse complement strand
CCCAGATAGCTTTGGTGACATCTGTCGTGGTTTGCATGTTTATGGTGCTAAGGTTTTACGACCTGAAGCTCTTGTAACAGCTTACTACTCAGTATAAGTAAAACTAGTGCGGGGGCTTTAATTAGCCCCCAATCTTTTACAAGCAATCCAATAACAGGATAAATAATTATGGCTACAACGTATTTAGAATTAGCGAACGAAATACTTCGAGAACTCAATGAAGTCCCTGTAACTTCACAACTCTTCAACGAAGCTCGTGGTATTCAAGTACACGTTAAAAATTCTATTAATCGTGCATACTTAGATATAGTAAACGCAGAACCTCAGTGGCCTTTCCTGTCAGTAGCCTCAAGCGGTGATGTAGACCCTATGTACGGCAACGTAGCAGTATCAACCACAGAAGGTCAGCGTTGGTACAACTTAAAGACTGATAGCACAGATATTAAAGATGATTACGGCTCAATAGACTGGGATAACTTTTATCTCACTACTGTAGGCGTAACAGGAGAAACAGCTCCTTATGTAGGTGCAAACCTCCGGTTTACTACTACCGAAGACTGGAAAAATCACTTACGAGTTTCAGAGAATTTAGACGATGCGGATGGGCAAACATATGGTGAGCCTAATCGCATTATTAGAAGCCCAGACTCACGAAAGTTTGGTCTTAGTCCAATACCAGACAAAGAATACAAAGTCTGGTTTTTTGCGTATAATCAACCAACACAATTAGTAAATCATAGCGATACTTTAGTGTTCCCTGATACATATGCTTCAGTAGTATCTGCACGAGCAAGGTACTACGTATGGCAATTTAAAGATAGCCCACAAGCAGCAGCATTTGCACTAGACGACTATAAGAAAGGTTTAGATAGAATGCGTTCAAACTTAATAGAACCAGTTCCTTCTTACTTCACAGACGATAGAGTGAGATTTATTTAATGCCTAGTACACAACCTTTTGGTGTTTCATGCAAGGGAGGTTTAAATACAAACCTCAATGAGTTTGAAATTCTTTCAAGCCCCGGCTCAGCTACAAAGCTTCGTAACTACGAAGTAGACCCTGATGGTGGCTATCGAAGAATTAACGGCTATATTAATTATGGGGATATTCGAGATGATACAACCCCAGTAGATGTGGAAATAAAAGGTTTACAGGTATATTCTGACGGTGTAATCATCACAGCAGGAAATAAACTTTATTTTTCATTTACTCAATTAGATGCAGAGGGCGCTGAAGTTGCTGAATTTGTGGAGTTGCCTAACCACACATCAGGACATGCACTTTCAGGCGCTGATTATTTAAACGCTACATATACTAGTCATAAAACAGCTTTAAACTACACAGTCCAAGGTCGAGCAAGTTTTACAGTTTATAACGACAATGTAGAAAATGGGCGAGTTATTATTTGTGATGGGGTTAATAAGCCTTTAGTTATTACTATTACAGGCTCCGGTGCTTTTGCTAATAGAAATATATCTATAGATGAACTAACTGTAGATGGCGTAGTAGCCCCTGCAGTGGGCACAGTCCACCAAGGAGTCTTTGTAACGGGCGGTGGACCAAACGCAAAAAATACAGTATATTATTCTGCTGTTGATGATGTAACTTCGTTTCCCGGAGGAAGTTCAGTAACTACAGATGATGAAGTAGTTGGCCTTAAAAGTTTCCGTGAAAATATTATTGTATTTTGTAAAAATAGTATATTTAATTTATCAAATATTCTTGTACCTACTGAGACATCTTTGTTACCTATCACTAAAAACGTAGGTTGTTTAAGTGCTCAAAGCATTCAAGAGATTGGCGGTGATTTGCTTTTCTTAGCTCCAGATGGCATTCGTACTATTGCAGGTACAGCAAGAATTGGTGACGTTGAGCTAAGCTCTGTAAGTCGTCAGATACAAGCGCTTATTTCTGTACTGGCTTCTGAGATAGACCAATACAAAGTAAGCAGTTGTGTACTAAGAAATAAATCACAATATAGATTATTTTATTCAAAAGACACAGAGACCACCTTAGATTCTAGAGGAATATTAGGAACTCTAACCCCTAACGGTTTTGAATGGTCTGAAACAAGAGGCATTAAGGCGTATGTCCTTACTTCAGATTTTGATAATACAGGAATTGAAAAAAAATATCATGGCGATGACGCAGGCTATATTTTTCACCATGATAAAGGAAAGTATTTCCATCAATTAAATACTGACATTCCACCAGTTTTAACGGCTTCCAATATTGATGCAGTATACGAAACTCCGAATTTTGATTTTGGTGATTTAGGAACTAATAAAACATTAGATTATGTAAGGTTATCGCTTACGCCAGAAGCTAAAGCAACAGTAAGCATCCGAGTTTCTTTAAACTCAAATGACGTAGATACTCCTCAGCCTTTACAGTACGACTTTCCTACTACATCAAAGGGTGGTATTTTTGGCGTAGGAATTTTTGGAACAAGCTTATTCGGTCAAGGCGATACAAGTATTATGAAAGCTTTTTTACAGGGAAGCGGCTATACAGCAAGCTTCAAAATTTTAACAGAAAATCAAGAAAGTCCGTATACAATTAACGGATTCTATATTAATTACGCCCCTTCAACTAGGAGATAGTGAATGTCTACAGGATATCAAGTAATAGGACCATATGTTAACGGAGACGTAATCTCCGCAACACTCTTTAACAATGATTTTGGTGCAATCGCTGCTGCTATGCATCAAACTACAGGTCACGACCATGATGGCACAACAGGCGGTGGTACCCCTATTGCTAAGATTGGAGACATAGATTTTAATAACAAAATTGAAATTGATGGTACAAATAATAAAATTAAAATGTTTATTGAAGTGGGCGGTAGCCCTACTGAAGTTTTAAATGTTTCTGAAAATGAGTTAAACTTAATATCTAGTTCTGCGCCACAACTAACTCTTATAAACACAGATAACATTGTAAATGGCGACCAACTTTTAGGTGCTATAAACTTTTACAACTCAGACCCCTCTAATGCCGGACCTCATAATGTAGTTACGATAGAAGCAAGAGCACACCATCAACAAGGATATGGCGGTGATTTATATTTTAAAATAAATGACGGCACTAATGCAGAACCTGAAACAGCTATGGAAATTAGCGCTCAGGGTTACGTTTTTATAGGAAATGATGATATTAATCTAGCTACTTCTAGTACGCAAGCCGGGGTTACAATGGGCTTTGGGCCTAGAATGTTACAAGTCAGTACCGCCAATGGTGCTCCTGCAGCTTTTAACAGAAATACTGGGTATGGTGAAATTGTTAAGCTTTACACCCAAGGAAATGAACTAGGAGTGCTTGAAGCTCATTTTAATGACCTTGTTATTTCAAATAGACGTAATGATGAGAGAGTGATATTAGAAGTTCGTGCGGCTGATGGAACAGCACATAGGATTGGCGTTGAACCTGATGATAATGTTGCAGCGTTTAAGCCGTTAAATGCAGATAGTGATGACTATTTTGATTTAGGCTCTACTACAGAACGCTTTAGAAATTTATATTTATCTAATGCGGGCTATTTTGAGACTGGTGTAAGTATAGGTTCTACTTCTACTCCTGCTTATGAGCTAGACGTTACTGGCTCTGCACAGATTACTGGCGGTGATTTAATTCTACGTAGTGACTCGTCAGATGCAGATACACAATATATTAGATTTGAGAATCATCCTAATTTCGTTAATAGAACTGCTTATATTCGTGCAGATTATTTTAGTGACGCAGCAGGTAACGGCACTGAGTTAGCCTTTGGTTCTAATAACCACGATACTGAAGCAGACACGGATAGTCTGGTGATTGATAGAGAGGGTAACGTAGGCATAGGTGCTAATCCTTATTACAAGCTTGATGTTGCAGGAGATTCAGTTTCTGCAAGATTAAAAAGTCAAACGGGTAATACTAATTTATATCTTCACACCCTTGCATCTGATGGCAGATGTAATCTATACTTTGGAGGTCCTTCACCTCATTCTACAAATAAATCCGGTGCCATCGAATATAACCACAGTACACATATAATGTCGTTTGATACGGATAGTACTGAGCGTATGTCTATAGATTCAACTGGCGATGTAACTATTAAAAATGACTTAATAGTTGAAGAATATATTCGTCCCGAAAAAGATATTGTTGCTTCGGGAAATAATGTTTTCAGAATAAAAAATAATAATGCTTCTACTAACCCTTCTGCTATTGAAATGTATAGTTATGTTAATGGATTAAACGATATTGTTATTCGCAGTGACCCTCTTCGTAGCGCAAGTGATACTGAAAAATTTAGAGTAGCTGGCGACCGTATAAATATGTCCAACATAAATTATGCTTCAATAGAGAATGGTCTTTATGTACGTTCAATAACTGCATCGGGTGGTTCAGGAAATGTTGATGATTATGATGAATATTCTTCAGTTATTCATGCTGCTTCAGGAACCGACAAAGGATATTCGTTTCAGGGTTCAGCCGACAGCGCTGAAAGAGGCTGTAGAGTAAAACTTGAACAGCTCGCTGACGCTACAACTGATGTAGTAATAGGTTCAATAGCCTTTTTAGGAAAACCCGTTGGCATCTCTAGCACTGTATATTCTAAGATTACATCAACTGTAACTGATGCAGCCGGAACTGAAGCAGAATTAAAACTAGATTCTAATACTTTATACGCAACAGGCAAAGTAGGTATTGGTACTAGTAGTCCTAGTGGTAAAATACATTCAGTTGCCGCAGACTCTCAAGTAGCTGTTATGGCAGGGGGCGATGTTAGCGACCCGCTATATCCTGCATTTGGTTTTGATGGGCAAATAGGCTCTAATGAGGGGCGTGGCTCAGGTATGTATTTACCCGCTGATGGCACTCTTGCGTTTTCTACAGCAGGTTCAGGACGTATGCTTATAGACTCATCAGGCAACGTAGGTATAGGGACTGATAGTCCTGACCAGAAGCTACAAGTAGATGGTAACATCAGGATAGGCGATACAGCAATAGGTATTGATGATGATGAAGATTACAACATAACGACTGGTGGACAGCTAACAATACACGCCAACGATTCTGGAGAGAATGTTGATTATATATCATTAAACCTTAGTTGTGGTAATTCTAGTGGTTCGCAAAACGAATATTCTCGTATTTCTTGTATTGTTAATGACGATGAGAAAATGCGCATAGACTCATCAGGAAACGTAGGTATAAACACCACTAACCCTGCACATCCTTTAGATGTCAAAGGTAATGTTAATGTCACATACGGAACTGACCCTATGTACACAACTAGTCCTCTTTTAACTAGTATTACCCTTAGTATTGCAGAGATTACAGACCTCAGCTACGCTTCTCAGAAAGCCAATGTTGGTTTAGCTCCTGTAGGGTCTTGGAATAACGCTCGAAGAGCCTTACAAATACTGTTTAACTTTAATGGTGATGGTAATGCTACATTTGGAGGTTGGACTGCCGATGATTCATTAGTAATAAGTTATTTTGTAGCTGACAACTATTCTGCTAACGATATCAGTACTTTTAATTCATCTCTTCCTGCAATAATTGATGGTACTTACACCGTACAAACTACTATTATTGATGACATTTTAGATGGCGACTATGACTACCTTGTAGATTATAAAGTAGGTATTAATGCTTCACCTGCTACAGAAGCCTTAGACGTTGGTGGAACTATTAAATCAAATAAAGTATTAACACCTTTAGTAGACGCAGATACCGTTGAAACACGAGACATCATAGTCTACGAAACTCAAGCCTCAGCAGTTAGTCCGCTTTTGACTGCTGATAGGACTCCTGAAGAACTTGCTGATTTAAGTGTGTATACGCTGTACGCAAGTACAAATACAAGTGCCCTTCCTGACTATCAAAAAGCTTTGCTAGACTTTTCCGGAAGTACTACCGTGTTCGGAGACATCCTATCGGCTGAAGACGTTCTTGCTGTAATGAACTTTATTACTCTGGATACTGCTAACAACTATACTACTGCCGAACAGGATGCCTATGAGACTTATAGAGATGCTACTCCTTATGTGTATCAATCTACTATAATTCAAGATATTAAAAGAGGCGATTATGATTACTTAATAGCTCCTGCTAAAGTAGGTATCAATACAGAAACTCCTGCATCAGCTTTAGATGTTATAGGCGATATTAGTGTAAGCGGCAACATTACTTCAGATTTAGGTTTGAATTTTACTCCGACACAAGGCATTGAAATGCGAGCCGGAGATTCTGACGGAATTGAAATGCACTGGTGGGCACAGACAACCGGAACCACAGTGGCCACAGATGGCGAACAAACCAAACGCTTCCACATCACTAATAGTGGTGTTCATGTTGGCGATGATGTAACTGGCACATATACTGCAGGTGATTTACAAAATAACCAAGACATAGACTTTGGATTCCTAGTGGGCCGTGAGTCTGATAACTTCGGAAGTAACAACGTAGGTATTGGTTTTGATTTAATGTTTGATACAAATTCTGCATCTAACTTTGCTCAAGGCAGTGTTATTGATTTACACGGAGCCGCTACAAACTGTGTAGCCTTTGGTGGTAATTTAAAAGTTGGTACGGAACTTGAATATAATACAGGGTCTGAAAATTCATTTATAGGCGGTGTATACGCAGCTACAGAAGGTGATAATACCTTTACATGGGCAGAAGGAGCTTTAGCCGGTTCTACAATTTATCGAGCACTTAACAACGGCAAGGGTTCTGTACTCTTTGGCAAACAAGGTCAAATTGATGCAGACTCTGAGTATAGCTTGCTTGGTGGTAAAATAGGGAATAACCCCAGTGCAGGTTGGATAGAGCCTTCGTTAACAAACAGTAGCTATGCTTTTTCATGGGGCTTTGGTAACGTAGTTGATGGCTCTAACGGAGCTGTCGTATGCGGAAGTTTCAATAGTGCAGACGGAGCCGCTGACTGTCTGGTTACGGGCAGCTACAACTCTACTTTAAGTGATAATTCTTTTGTTGCAGGACTAAATAATTCAGTAACTAATGTAGATACTGCGATTGCCATAGGTAAAAACAACACAGTAGAAGGTGACTTTTCTGTAGCTATGGGTCAAGATAACAACACGTTAGGCGTAGCCGGTGTGTGCTTAGGTCGAGGCCTTAAAACTCCACTGTTCTTAAACAACGGAAACTATCAGTGGGATAACTACTCAGCTGTAGTAGGTGCTTACAACGAACCAACAGAAAAATACTATACAGCATCTGACAACTCAACATGGGTAGAAGACCATAGATTCGTAGTAGGCACAGGTACAAGCGCATTTGCAAAAGACAACGGCTTTGTTGTCGCAGTACCCACAAGCGATTTCTCAGGAGTCATAATGCCTGCACTAGCGGCAAGCACTTCACACGCAAACGACACGGTAGCTAAAGCAGCAGGAGTTCCCGTAGGCGGCTTATACCACACAAATGGTGTAGTAAAAGTCGTACTATAAATTAACAGGAGATTAAAACAAATGGCAATTACAAAAACAACTAAAGTTAAAAGCGTACAAGTGTCAGTATTAGATGCTAGTAATTATTCAAAGAGTGTATTATGTTTAACGCTTGTAGACACGTATGATGACCCAGACGACAGTCAACTTCCTTTGACTAAAGCTCGTAGAGAAAACTTAAAGAATGGCACAGACCTTACTGCATATCCTCAGCTTGTTCAGGACATTGCGGCTACTGTTTGGAACTAATAAAAATAAAAGGGGACTAGTATGATGACTGAGGAAACCAAACAAGCTGTAGACGTATTTGCAGCATCAACAGGAGTGATGTCTTTGGCAGCTTGGTTGCCTCCGATAGCTAGTCTGTTTACTATTATATGGCTAGGCATTCGTATTTATGAGTCAGAAACAATTCAAAAAATTGTAAAGAGGAATGAACAATGAGTTGGAATGGAAGTAGATACAGAACAAATTCAGCAAGTCGAGTTAATCAAAGAAGAAGAGCGATTCCTAAAAAAGGAGGAACTCCTTTTCTTGACGTTTCAGGAAAAATTTTTGACAAACTAAAAGAAGAAAACGACAGAAGAAAAAGAAGAGCTGCTGAGAAAAAAGCAAGAGAAGCTGCTGCTGCAAAAAGAGCTGCTGAGAAAAAGGCTGCTGAAGAAAAAAGAGCTGCTGAGAAAAAAGCAGAGGAGAAAAAAAGAACGATAACTACTGATTCTACTCCCGGAGACATTGAGATAAAAAGCCCTAAAGGTGAAGCGCCTATTGATATAGATATAGATGCGCCTATGGCGAAAGTCGACAAAGTAAAAGTCGATATGATAGACGAAAAAAATAAAAACTACCTTACTGCTGATAAAGATATAGTAGAATTAGAAGATGCTAAAGATTTAACAGCTAAAACAGTTGTCGACCCTACAATGGCGCCTTTAAAAATTCAAGGAGTCGTTAAAGAAGTAGAAGTTCCTACTGATGTAGAAGCAGCAACGTATAAAGCCGATACACTGAAGTCTCAGCAACAGGTAGACGCAGCGACAGGAAAGGTATCAAAAGAAGCTATAGCTGAAGCAGAAGAAGCGACTTTATCTGAACGTGCAGAAGCTGTAGAAAGAGACACTGCAGCAGAAGAAGCCGCTAAAGCAGAGGTTCAAGACTTTGATATTTCTGATGGTTCGTATGTAAATAAAGTAACCGGAGAAAAAACAGAGGTTGCTCCTACGCCCGAAGCTGAAGCTAAACAGCGAGAAGCTATTTTAGGTGAACCTGCAGATGCAGGACAAGCAACTCAAATTATTGATACAGTAGGCTACACAGCAGCTCAGATGCGTACTTATAAGGGCAAAGCGGCTAAAGGCGGTGCAGCCGAAATGCTTGCTGAAGTAGGTCGAATACCTGAAGAGCTTACAGCTACTATAGTTGAAGACCCTATAAAAGTTGAAGCTATGATTGATAACGAGCCAGTAGAGGTTAAGGCTGCTGTTGCATCGCTACCTACTGAAGCACTAGTTTCTGCACAAATGGAGACTCTTCTTGCAGGTATGGAGGACGGGGAAACTCCTATGTGGGCTAGACCTGCCTTAGCTGCAGTCGAAAGAAAACTAGCAGCTCGTGGCATGTCACGTTCTACTGTAGGTCGAGACGCACTATTTAACTCTATCATTACTTCTGCTCTTCCAATGGCTCAGTCAAATGCAGAAGCTTTACAAAAGCGAGCAGCTCAAAATTTAGATAATCAACAACAAGCTAATTTACTTGAGGCTAATTTAGACTCTAACAGAAGACTTCAAAACTTAGCTAACAGGCAGACTGCTGCATCACAAACTGCTGCAAATGCTCAGCAGATGGCAACACTTCAAAGTCAGTTTGTACAAGATACCATGATTCAGTCTGCATCTCAAAAACAGCAGATGGAGCTTTTAAATGTTCAAAATAGACAGCAGTCCGCTGTAGAGAACATGAGAGCACAGCAGCAAACAAACATGACTAATCTGGGCAATGAGCAACAGATGGAAGCTTTAAACTTGCAGGTAGAGTTTGACACTGCAAGAGCAAACATGGATGCTACGAATGTAGAACGCCTCAATGAAATGAACAGAGCTGCTGAGTTTCTAGCTAAAAATGCTGAGCTAAAACAGCAGATGGATTTAGCTAATCTAGGTAACGACCAACAAATGCGCTTGGCTAATCTGTCGGCTTTAAATTCTGCAGCTTCAGACAATTTAAACGCAGAGCAACAAACAGAATTATCTAATCTTAATGCACGATTAGAAACTAACTTAGCTTCAGCACAAATTGCATCACAAATGAATGTTGCACAACTAAGTGCTGACCAACAGCGAGCAGTTGAAAATGCTAAAATGGTTGCTAGAGTAGACTTGAGTAGATTTGATGCCTCTCAACAGGTTGAGTTAGCTAATAGTAAATTTATGCAAACAATGGTTCAATCAGAGTTTACTGCTGAGCAGCAAGCAATGCTTCAAAATGCTACGGCAACGGCAAGCATGGACGTAGCTAACGCAGACCAACGAACTAAGTTAGCTATTTCAAACGCTCAAAGTTTTTTGCAGATGGACATGACTAATTTAAACAATCAACAACAAGCTAGTGTAATGAAAGCGCAGTTAAATCAACAAAGATTATTAAGCAATCAGTCTCAAGAAAATGCAGCTAAACAGTTTAACGCTCAATCAGAAACGCAAACTGCTCAATTTATGGCAAGCCTTGGTTCTGAAATAGAACGGTTTAATGTTAACGCTAAGGCCGCTAGAGAGCAATTTAATGCTACGGAAGCGAATAAACGTGCAGCCATTAAAGCAGGAAATACTTTACAAGTTGAAATGGCTAACGCTCAGTTGAAAGCCGATGTAGAAAAGTTTAACGGTCAGCAAGATTTTCAACGTGACCAGTGGAATGCAGCAAATGAACAGGCTATACAACAAGCTGACTTAGGTTGGCGTAGGCAGGCAAACTTAGCTAATACTGCAGCTCAAAACGCAGCAAATCAACAAAACGCTCAGGTTGCCTACAACATGACTTCTCAAGAGCAGACACAGTTGTGGCAAGAGCTGCGTGATAAAGCATCTTACATTAGATTAAATTATGAAAACAATGAGCAAATGAAATCACAGTTAGTTCAAGTAGCTTTAGGACATGAAAATATAGCAAAAGATGATAAAAAATTAAATGCTTTTTTAGATAGTATAAATAGTTACATGACATCTGACAAAAAGAAAAAATCATAAGGGGATTAATATGGGTTGGTTAGACGACAAAATACTAAAACCGATAAAAAAGGCAGTTAAAAGTGTTGCTAAAGGCGTTAAAAACGTAGTTAAAAAAATTGGAAGCACCATTAAATCTGCAGTTAAAAGTGTTGGTAAGTTCATGGGTAAGATTGGAATTGTTGGTCAGATTGCAATGTCCTTTATACTTCCGGGGATAGGTGGTGCACTGATGAAAACTCTAGGGGGTACAATAGGAAAGTTTGTAGGGACTATGGCAAGCAGTGCTAATCCTTTTATTAGCGGTGCAGGCAAAGTTCTTCAAGCTGCAGGTAACTTCGCAAAAGCAGGACACTCTGCATTTAAAACTGTAACTGAAGGCATTGGAAGTTTTGTAAAAGAGTTTACAGGAACAGCACTTAAAAAGATTCCGGGAATGGAAAAGCTTATGCCAAAACTTTCAAACTCTTCAGATAGTTTTTTTAGTGGTCCTGATAGTGCTTGGGGAAGAACACAAGCTAATGTAATGTCTAATGGAGCAGAAGTAGTTGAAAACTTTAATAAAGCTATTGGATATACCCCTAAAGCTCCTATTCCGACAACCACTCCTCCTAAACTTCTAGCGAAGAAACCAGTTGTTGATGCTACTACTCAAGCTCCCAAAGTTCCTGAAGTTAGCGTTGAAGTTCCAGATGAAATTTTAGAAGTTAAAGGTCTTGACGGTAAGCCACTTAAAGAAAGCATGTTGGGCGACTTAGGCAAAGCCCCTACAGTTTCAACTGACGGTAAAATTACCTCGTTGTTAGATTCTCAACAGGGTCTAGGTCAAAGCGCTGCGCCTTCAGTATTACAGCCTGATAATGTAATTACACAAGGAGCGCAATCTGTAGTAGGCGAAGGAGTAACAGCTAAAGCAGCAGAAGAGGTGGTTGAAGACGGTTTCTTTACTAGATTAGGTGAATCTACTAAAGACGCTATAAAGTCCATACCAGATAAAATTGTTGAGGCTCCCGGAAGATTTGTAGATGAAATAGACGACACTGTTCAATCATCACTTCAAACAAGAGCTATGCAAAAAATAGGCTTAGAGGAAGAACCAGTGTATAATATAACTGAAACTCAAAACGTATTTAGTCCTGCGCCAGTTCAAATGCTTTCTCCGGGAAGTTATAATTCTGCAGAAATTAATGATAGAGCATATCAAATGTCTATTAATCCTACAAACTTTAGTATGGGCAATCCTTGGGGAAGTCCGGCAAACACATATCAAAAAGAATTAGGGGCACGTTACTATGGATAGTCAAGTTTATAACGATGAGATGTCTAAAATGGACAGACCTATTCCGGGAATGTCTTTAACAAATGACCCTGAAAATCCTGCGCCTTATGAAAAACCTACTGAGTTTACAAATGTTCACGAGGCTTGTCAATATTTATGGTCACTCGTAACTGAAGATGAAACGTATGAAGGATTAATGACTGGATTATCAAAAGGCGTACCGTTGATGCCTATTGTTGAAACAATTCTTTTTGATGAGTTTCAACAAGGCAAGTGGAATCCTGATTTAATGCTGATGCTTATTGAACCTTTTTCTTATATGATAATTGCGTTAGCCGAGCGATTAGACATTGATGTAGATATTGATGGTGAAGAAGATGAAGTTGAAGTCTTTGGAGTTTCTGTAAAAGAAGAAAAGTTAAACAAACTTAGAGAAGCTGCAGGACCTGCTAAAAAAGCACCGGTAAGTTTTTTAACTCAAGAACAATTAGCTGAAATGAAGTCACTTCCAAGTATTCCAAGTTTATTAGAATCAAATCAAACGAGCCCTGAAACTCCTAATACACAGCCTGAAGAACAGATTACACAACAACCTAGCCTTATGGCTCCAACTGAAGGACAGTAAATATGAAAGCATCTGAATTTGGACAAAGCTTACTTGCTGACGTTCGTAAACGAAATGCAGATACACAAAGAAAAGCTGAGAAACGTGCTAAAAGAGACCAGTGGAAAAAACTAGGTATGAACTTAGCTATGAGTTTTGCTGAAGATGTTCTCCAGTCGAAGCATCAAAAACTTATGAGCAGCGAAACAATGATGGCTAATAAGCTTAAAGTAGATACAGTGTATGACGAAAGTAACAACTGGTCTAATACTCTTGCAAAAGCTAAGCAGTATGAAAAAGGAACTGAAGAAGATTATTTTGTTGACAATGAGTTAAGGTCTGCAGTACGTAATAAACTACATTCAATATACGAGCCGGGAACATATAATAAAATTGAGTTCGATACATTAGAAAATTCTATTGTTGAAGGATATGCTCCGCAGTTTCTAGAGTCTGTGAAAAAAAGAAACGAAGCATATAAAAAGTTTATTAGTGGTGGAGATAAAAAAGCTTACTATGATAATATTAAACAAATGTATGGTGACGGCTCTATAGGCTCTAGCATTACACAACTACTTAAAAAAGTTCCCGGTGTGAATGCACTTACAGGAGATGTTCGAGGTGATTTAGAGTCTATTAACGAAGACATTATGAATCGTACTGGTAAGTTAAAAGAATATCAAGATGCCTACAAAACAGTTAAAAATACTACATTAGCTACACACATTATTAACAATCTTCCTCCTGAAGGGGTTGGGCTTCCGGCTCCTAAGTTTGGCACTCCTTACTCTGAGGACACGACCACCATTATGGGAAAACAAAGAATAAGGGCAGTAGATGTTATTATAACTAACCCAGATGGGTCAACAGACTTACGACAGCATATATTAAGTTCTTATGGTGTGTCTTCTATGGGGTCTTCTCAGAATGACGCTTTAAATGATTTCGTTGCTAACGCTGCTCAGTTAACTGAAGCTGAATTTAAAGTAGGTTCGATGACGTTAGAGTCAATGTCCGATGAAGAAAATGCGGCTTTTGGAACAGCCAAGGATGCATACTTAACAAATAAGGGTACTAAATCTACAAATAAAGTAAAATATAATAGAGAAGATAAACAGATAAATGATAATGCAGCTCGAAATATTACAATGGCGGGAAGATACGCTGTGTTTCAGGGGTGGGGAACCGCCCAGCAGGGCAGAGCTGTAGGCTTACAAGTTTTAAAAGATGGACTAAATCAAGAAACTGCTGAACTTGATAATTTTGTATTGGGTAAGCAAGTCCCATATCGTACTGCACTTGCAATATATTCTACTAGAGCTGCTAAGGCAAAAAACGCTCCAGAGGCAAGTGCTATAGGTGAGGTCCTTAACGATAATACAGCGCTATATGAAGCTTATAGAGATATGAATGTTACACAAAGAGCAGACTTAGTGAAAAAGTTAGAAAGCGAAAATATTAATTATTTTGAAGGCTCAGTAGATAGTGAGCAATTTAAAAATACGTTTAATGGTATTAGAGTAGCAGTAGACGCAGGTAATAAGATTACTCCTAAACAGTTTGACGGCAGCGTGAACAATATGCTTGATTATATTGTTGCATCTTCAAGTAAAAGCGGGAAGCCAGAAGTTGAAAAAATTCAAAAAGAACAAGTACAAAGCACAACTAATTTGACCTTTAAAAAACCTCCGACATTAAAAGAAGCGGCAGTAGTGTTAGACAGAAAGCTTCTTCAAGACGAGCGCAATAAGCTTGCTAGACAAAATATTAGATATGATTTATTTATTAAGGCAGAAAAAGAATTAAACAGAGTTAAAAATTTAAATAGTGAAAACTTGACTGACCGACAATATAATGCTCTTTTAACCAAAGCAGAAAAGACATATGATAAGAAGTATCAACAATATAAATATTATTATGTAGATACTGATAGATTAACTCTATTGCCTAATTTTTAATTTAAAGGAATAATTAATGTCTGAATTACAGTTTACAAATGTAGAAAATTTTAGGAAACGATTAGCTGAAGGACAAACAGATTTACGTTTAGACTCGTCTGAAATTGATGAGTCTTCTTTTGTACCTTCTAATTACTCAGTCAGTAATTGGGAAAAAGATGGAGATGTAATAAGAAGCTATGAAATCGTAACTGATTACTTGTCCGAAGACCGAGGAATGGGTTCATACCTAATAGACCAAGCCACTACAGGTCAAGACACAGACCCTGCTGAATTTATGCGTGACCTGACTATGCGTTTAGGTGCTCCGCTATCTGTCGCTAATTCTTTAAAGGATGCCCCTGAAGAAGTTAAAGCTGCATTTAGAACCATGAAATCTAAATGGGATAAAGCTTCGCTAACGGGCGCAGGTGAAAAACTAGACGCTATAAAAGATTATGGCGCTGACGTTCTTTTTAATCCAGAAGTTATCGGCACTGCAGCAGGCGTACTGTCTGGTGTTTTGACAGGCGGCACTTCTACGGTAGCTACTTTAGGCGCTCGTAAAGCTGCACAAGTAGCAGCAAACAAAACGCTTATGGACGCAGTAAGAGCTACAGCGGCTTCTGCAACTAAAAATCCTTTAAAAGCTTCTGCACTTATAGGCTCTATACATGGGGGCTTTGGGTCACATCTTGCTCAAGAATTAGATATTTCAGCAGACATTAAAAGCGAAGAAGACTATAGTGTAGGCGAAAATATCTTTGGCACTGCAGCGGGTGCTGTACTTGGTCCTACATTTGTAAAAGGTTTTGGATTAATGGGTAAAGGCGGTAAGTTAGCTAGAGATTACTTTAGTGAAGGTACAAGACCTCCAAAGTCTATCCCATCTAAAGACGCTCCTAAAGCTTTTAACGAAGCTGTAGAGGCTGAAGACATTCCTGAATCAGGCGCTGAGTTATTAAAACAACTAACCTTAAAGCTAGAAGAAGACACTCCAAAAGGTTTAAAGGGTGTGTGGAAGCCTGTGCCTAAGCAGGGCGAGTTAGACTTTGGTGATGATATAAATAAAGCAATAGACAGCTTTGTTGAAGACTTGGGTGGCGGTGAAAAAACACGAAAAGAAATTCAACAGGCTATCCGTATAGCGGCTGATGGGAAAACGACAGGCGCTAAAAGAAATAAACTTATTCAAGGCTTGTACACTGTTGCCTCTGATATTAGTGGAAACTTTTATGGGAAGGCTGCCGGCGTTCTTTCACCTATTACTAGGATTTCCGGAACAGCTACTGAGCTACAAAAGAAACTAAGTTATGAGTTCGGTACTAGCTATAGAAATAAAGGTCAACTTGTAGAAAAAGATTTGTCAGAAGTACAACGTGAAATTACTGGCGGGTATAACGAAAGATTTAGAGCTATTGTAGACGGTTTATCTTTAAGTGAAATAGATACTAAACTAGCAGAAGATGTGAACAGTGCATTAAGTTTAAGCATGAGAAGTGTTAAACCTGTTAAACATGCAAATTTTGATGACAATACAAACGCTGCAATTACTCAAGCAGCAAAAGAAATTAAAAACCTGTACCAAGAAATGGGCGTTAAGCTAAATGATATTGGTGTAATTGATACCTTAGCTGATAACTATGTACCACGTATGTGGAAGCGTAGTTCTATTGAAAAGAACCCAAGTAAACTTATAGACTTGTTTGTTACTAAAGCAGGAATGTCTAAGCCTGAAGCACGTAGGACGGTAGACAACATGCTTGATATAAAGAATCAAGTAGATGAAGGTACTGGTGGAGGTTATTTCTTTTCTTCTAAACGTAAAATTGATACTATTGGCAATGATGCAGACTTTGAAGAGTTTTTAAATAATGATGTACTTGGCTCGTTACACGCCTACACTTATCAGGCAGGTAAGTCTTTATCTAAACATCGTGTACTAGGTATAAATAATTTTCAACAGTTTCAAAAATTTTATGTAAATAGAATCCGTGAAGAAGTAGAAGAAGCGGGCGAAACTTTTACACCTAAAATGAGCCGCAACATTGAAAAGCTTTATCGCTCTGCAACAGGTGAAGGTCAGGAAAGATTTGGTCGAACAGGACAAAATATTGTAGACGGCTATAGTTTTGCTAATCGTGTAGGGCTGCTAGGCTTAGCGACACTATCAAGTTTAACAGAGGTTATGCTTAACTTAGGCAAGGCGGGTGTACGTAATTCTGTAAAAGGTTTTGGCGATGCTATGAAACAATCGCACAAAACAATTACTAAAGACTTAGAAACTAAACTGCAAACAGAACACGGCTTAACTGCTAAGGAAGCTTTATCTGAAATGCGTAACTTTAGCATCCACGTAGACCAAGCATTAGCTCAAGTAGGGGATAGACTTGCAGGTGATGAGCTTGTAAGTGAAACTTTGCAGACTGCAAGTAACAAATTCTTTAGGCTAAACATGCTAGACCAGTGGACTAAATTTGTACAAAGCGTTTCGTTTTCTAGTGGTAAGCATCTTATTAACGATAACATTACAAAGCTTGCAAGTTATGGTTCACAGCCTTTAGATAAACTAGGGGAAGACCTTGCAGAAGAACTAGGCGAGTTAGGTATTGACTACGTAAAAGCTGTTGACTGGCATAAGGCAGGCTCTAAGACTGATGATGCGTTTTATAAATCAGATATTCTAGGTGGAGCTGCAAGATACACAAATTCTGTAGTATTACAGCCTACTGCGATGTCAGGTTTAAAGCCTATGCTTTACTCTAACCCTAAAACTGCAGTGTTGTTTCAACTCCTTAGCTACCCAGTAGCCTTTACTAATACTGTAATGAAAGGAGCTGCAAAGCAACTCATTAAAAATCCTAAGCGTAACGCAGGTAAAATTACAGCTGCTGCTACAATTATGACAGGCATGGCTCGTTGGACAAACTATGTGCGTACAGGCGGTGAAAACGAGAAAAACAAAGATACCGATGAGATTATTTATTCGGCTATTGCTCGTTGGGGCGGTAATGGTATCTTGGTAGACAGCCTACAACGTGCTAGAATGGCTGCTAAGTATAGTGGAAGTAATCTTGCTTATGCTACAATGCCCTTTGGTCCTGCAGCTTCAGATTCTTTAAGTTTAATACAGCAAGGAATTATACCTACTGTAGGAAACAAAGTGCCTTTTATTTCAGGTAGTTACTTTGGTAAGCAAGTTCTAGGCGAAAAAGAAGTTACTCATTATAGACGGCTGCTTAAAGAAAAACAAGAGGAAGTTTTTGGAGGTTTAATTCCAGAGTTTGAAGAGACCCCAAGAGCTGCCGGATTCTATACGGGTGGAGTAGTGTCTGCAGCTAGAGCAGCTTCTAAGCCTATTGCTAAATTATTTTCAGGTGTAGAAGCGGTTAAACCTCAAGTAGTATTTGCTAATAAAGTTGATAGGATAGTCAAAGAAACTGAAGATATTTTTAATCCTGAAACTATTAAAAATGCTTTTGATAATATGGATAACACTTTAGCAGAATTGCAGATGGAAGGTCTAATAGAACCTGACAACTATAACCTAGATGATTTTGCAGAAGCAGCTGTGGTTGCTGAGCTGCGTAAAAAGTTTAAGCCTTTAAGCGAGCTTGAATCTAATCCTGATTGGGTTAAAGCTATGCAAAGCGGAAACACAGAAGCTTCTAAAAACTGGGAAGTAGCTCAAAAATCTATGGGTTTTAATCAAGATGAAATTATAGCATTAAAAACTATTGAAGAACTTAAAGACGAAGTAGACCCCTACTCTTTTATTAGAGATATTGTTTCTACTAACATGCAAAAAATAAAAAACACGCATGATAAATTAAATATTAAGATTACTGAAGCAGATATTGATGCGGCAAGTAAAGCTAATTTTGATGAAGACAGTTTAAACGCAGCCCATCAGTTCTTGACTGCAATAATAGACAATCAAGAATCTATGGTTTCTTCAGAAGGAGCATCTAAAATAGCTAGAAATGCTATAGTTAAATTAGCTGCTGATGGAGAAATTAATTTTGGTAAATTTAAAGCGCCAAAACTTTCTACATCGCAGCAAGCTGAAGAAACTATAGACCCTGTAGTGCAAGAAGCAAACATAGCAAAATATGTAAAAAATTCTACTGTTAAAAATACGGTCTATAGAGCTATACAAACTTTTAAAGATAGTGAATTTAATGTAGCGTTTGCGTTCCCAAGAGAAATAGGTACGCACGTAGGGACTAAAGGCGTATCGCAAACTATTAAATTACGCAACATTCTTTTTGACTTATATGATGGGGAAACTGCCGGAAAGAAATACCTTAAATTTAAAAATAAAAAACCTGAGCAGATAGACTATGATAAAGAATTTAAAACTTTAGAAAAAAAAGCTAAAAACAAATATGGCGAAAACTATAAGTTTGAAGATACGACAGTTCAGCAAGGATATATTAGCGTTAAAAAACCTTTAGTCTACAAAGGAGAAACAGCTGAATCTAAGTGGGCTGCCGATGTAATATTATCTGGTGAAGAAGGATTTAAAGAGCTCCTTCAAAATATAGAAACCTCTGGTGTTAAAGTAACGCCAAAAATTAAAAGCAAATTAAATGCTTTAAGTAAAAGAGCTAAAAATATTCAAACAAGACCTGAAGAAAGTGTACTTGAAAAAATTAAAACAGACTTAATGAAGTACGAGCTAACTATTGATTTACGTACAGAGCTGCAAGGAATGGGCTTTGATTCTGTTAAATATGTAAATGAAATTGAGCATGGATTTAAAGGCGAGTCTGAGTATTCTTATATTTTATTCGAGCCTTCTCAGTTCAAGTTAAGCACAGCCACTAAGTTTGATGTTAATGACCCTAGACAGGCGTTTAATGCGGGAGGGATAGCAAAAATATTAGCTCCTAAATTATCTTCAGGGTTCTTTAGTGCAGCTCACAAGGCTGCGTTAAAGATTAAAGGCTCTAAACCTAAAGCAGGTCAGTCGTTTATTAACCAACTTAAAAAAGATAATGCCGTAACCGAAGAAGAACTGGAGTGGACAGGCGCTATTGAAAAGTTTGGTAACAATAAACCTGTAACTAAAGAAGAAGTCGTTAAGCACTTTGAAGATTCTGAGTTTGATTTTGAAGTCTATACAGGTCGGCACGTAGACAGAAAAGAGAATGTAGACGAATATGATTTACCAATAGACGACTTAGAGGATGAGTTTGAAAACCCAGACAAAGACTTTTGGAATTGGTTAGAAGATACTCATCCCAATGAAGTTGAACTGGCTGACGACTTAGCCGACTCTAAAGAGTGGACTAGTTGGTTTGATGGGAGATATGAGGAGTTTAAAAAAGACAAAGGCTCTGATTTTATTACTCAGCCTTTTCACAAACAGTTTTCTTTTGACGGAGAATCTACTGAAAACTATCGTGAATTAGTTATTGGACTTAAAGATAAATTTAAAAAACTTTCTAAGGATTATAAGAATGAAGCACACCACCCTACACTTAAAAATCAATTGCTTCATATAAGACTTGCAGATATTGAAGATGCTAACGATTTTAACAAAAAAACTTTGTTGATTGATGAGTTGCAGTCTGATAAGTCTACAGATGCTACAGGTCCTGAAGGTGTTGGATATGCTATGAAAGACGAAGACATAGAAGTTGGAAATAATACTCGTGATAAAGCTAGAGATTTAATGGACGAGTATAGCGACTTAACATCAGAAATGGAAGAACTTGAAGAGATATTAGAAGAAATGTCTCCTGATGAACTAGCTTCTCCTAGAGGCGAAAGAGTTCGCTCTGAGTATAATAGAGTGGAGGCAAGGAGAGAAGCATCCGGAGACGAATACACCGACTTGCAAACCGGTGAAGACATTATGATTGACTATAGAGTACCTAATCTCCCGTTAAAGGAGCAATCAAGATGGGCTTTAGTAGGTCTTAGAAAAGCAATGATTACTGCAGTGGAAGAAGGCTATGACCAAGTTGCACTAACTACAGGTCAGATTCAAAAAATTAGAAATAATAAAATTATAGATGCAGATAAGACTACAGTATCGCAAGCCCCTAATAAAGACCTTGGTGGATATGTTGTTCGTACTTTTGACTCAGAAGGCGGTGAGCACTCACAAGTATTTGCAGACCCAAAAGATGCAGAAAAATATTTAAAGAAAACCATAGGTAAAGAAAGTTATGATGAGTTAATGAAAAGCGAACCTAATGAAATGGGTGAGTATTCTTTAAATACTGAACATACTTTCCAGAGAGGCGGCAAAAGGTTTGAAGAGTTTTATGATAAGAGCCTGCCTAAACTTCTGAAACAACATTTTGGTAAAAAGTATAATACTGAAATTAAATATGAAGAATACAAACAAGGCGCAAAAACTGTTAAGCTTCCTACCATTAAAATAACGCCTCAGATGCGTGAAGATATACGAAAAGGTCTACCAATGTTTGCAGAGGGCGGTGAAGTTAAAAAGGAACACGCAACAAAACTTTCTTCTCCTGTTCAGGGAAGCACAATAGCGGCACTAACATCTAACTTAAAAGAGGAAAAGTAATTGAGCACATTTAAATATTTTAAACTGTCTGACTTTAACTGTCAAGAGACTGGCGAAAACAACATGAGCGAAGAGTTTATTCACAAGCTAGATGAGCTTCGAGCTGCTTGCGGGTTTCCGTTTTACATTACTAGTGGCTATCGCTCTGAGAAGCACAGCATAGAATCTAAAAAATCAAAGCCCGGAACTCACGCACAGGGTATCGCTGCTGACATTGCAGTTAATGGTGGCGCTCAGCGCATGGCTGTAGTTAAGAATGCTTTGGCTATGGGGTTCACAGGCGTAGGTGTAGCTCGTGGGTTTATCCACGTAGATATTCGTAAGACTACTCCTGTTATGTGGAAGTACTAATGTTTCGTGTTTTGTTTATGTTGTTTATGTCTGTGTCTGTGTTAGCAGATAACGCTCAGGAAGGCAGTTTGAATACTTTCCACGGTGAAAACTCAACTACCAACAGCAACAACAACACGCAAGACGATTCAGTTAGCAACACATACAATGGTGCAGGAAGCAGTAGCGAGATACCAGTAGGCTCTGCGATTACACCAAGCTATATGTCTAATGGTATGGACACTTGCTTAAAAGGAACAGGCGGCTCGTTACAAACAGTAGGCGTAGGGTTTAGTAGCGGCACATACGACATCGACCCTAACTGTGACAGACGTAGAGATGCTAAGCTGTTGTCTGACTTAGGCATGAAAGTTGCAGCAGTATCAAGAATGTGTGAGTCTTTAGAGGTTTGGAAGGCTATGTTAACATCAGGCACACCTTGCCCTATACTGCAGAACTCTAGACTAGTAGCAGGAAAGAGAGCCTACCTAGCTCTTAAAATGCAGCCTGAGATTTATATCCCAGACTATAACCGCAAAACCAAAAAATGGTACGATACTATTTTAAACATTGGAGAAACTGTAAATGAAGAACAAGCTGAAGATATTATCTCTGTTAGCGCTAAGTTCCGCAGCAGCAGCAAGTGAGCTAGATAATCTACTAAACACCTCTACTGATATTGTAAATCAAATTGATACTGGAACTATGCTTGTTGGAGCTGCTACTGAGTATGCACATCATGGTGATGCACTAAGCGATGGAACTCTTTCGTCTACAGCGCACATTAGTACCGAGCAACTTGATGCTTATAATGCTGCGCTAACTAATTTTTCTACTAGCTATCAGCCTTATGGAGACCTTACGGCTGTATTAGAAAACAAGGCTATGGATGAACTAGAGTTAATGAGCAATGCTGTTGAAACATTTGCAGACGTTGTTATTGAAATGGTTCAAGTAGTAGAAGTAGCTGAAAGAGTTGAAGAAGCTACCACACCTGCACAAGAAGCAGAGGTATTAGAGTTTGTTTCTTCAAACCAAGAAGTTCTTTCTATCTCTCAAGAAGATGTAGATACATACAACCAGTCAGTAGATGATATTGAAACTCACGCTAACAACGCTTCAGCTTATCTATCTGTAGCAAACTCTGAAGATGCGGTAGCCTTTTTAGAGCAGGGTATTGAGAACGCTAACACTACAGCTGAGCAAACAAGTATTATGTATGATGCTAATCAGCAGTGGGTATCGATGGGCTACAACACAACACGCAACCTAACAGCCGTTTACTTGAATGGTGGTGACGACATAGGCTTAAATCTATACATGAGCGAAGTAGACATTCTAGCAGCAGGTAGCGACTCAGAGTTTTATCTTACTGGTCCTACAGCTCAAGGCTACAAGTGCTTTA
>ERZ1046568.894-NODE-894-length-22836-cov-16.996137_pt1 | contig 22836 bp, 24 predicted proteins | sample MGYA00383092_ERZ1046568 | MGnify/ENA primary metagenome ERZ1046568 (study PRJEB29581, sample SAMEA5548362) | metagenome | biome: marine; feature: coastal; material: water | depth 1 m | study: Short-term variability in the microbial, nano- and picoplankton... | reverse complement strand
CGTAGAAGACCACCCGACCATGGCGGGTCACACCAAAGTTTTTCAGAAGCATGTCGCCCGGAAAAATATTAGCCGCAGCCAACTCCTTAATCGATTTTCCGTAGTCGTTCATGACTTCATCAACGTCCTCATCGCTAGCGCTCTGCAGGTACAAATTAAGCGGCGTCATGCGCCGCTCAACGTAGCAATGCTTAATAATCAGTGCCGTGCCGCTAATCACCAACTGCGAAGGGCAGGTCTCGTAAAGCTCTGCCATCAACTCATCTGAAAACCGTGACCGATCAAAAACAAGGTTGCTGAACTCTTGCGTATCGGCCATGCGCCCCGCCCTGTCCCAGCGCTTCACCAGATTATATTTGTCCTTAACTAGCTGGTGCGTCACTTCTTTGGGGGGCGTAAAGCGGTCTTTGATAATCTTAAAAACAAACTCGTAAGAAGGCAGCGTAAATACAGTCATCACCATGCCCTTGATTCCGGGAGCGACAATAAACTGGTCTGTCGTAGCACGCATATGACGGTAAGCCGTACGGTAATAATAAGTCTTGCCGTGACGGTGGTGGCCAATCGCACTGTAGATCTCAGAAATATCTTTTTTGGGCATCAGTTGATGCAAAAATAAAACGTACTGAGAGGGAATCGATGCATCGACCATGAAATAACTTCGAGTGAAGCTAAATAACAAACTCACTCGATCTGAGCCAAACAATATAGTGTCGATATACACAGCGGGGGCCGCCGCATCATTGTTGTGAAGCATTGGAAGTACGAAGGGAATTTGTAAGCCTTCAGCAACAACCCTCCCCACAATGTAAACGGCCTTGTTCCGATAAAAGTGATGCTCCAGGGTGTGCAGCTCAACCGCCGAAGCTACTTTGTCGCCAACCTCGCCAAGCTGGCCTTCAATCGCCTTTACAATAGAAGCGCAGTCACGCTCGGTGTCTTCGTAAGGGATATGTACAGCGTATTCAGACAACAGCGCTGCAACACTGCTGTTTAGATCACCGCTGAAGCGCTTGACGACTCGCCGCACATCGACCGGCGGCATGTCCCCTTGAGGGGAAAACACAAAGGCGTACTCATTACGGATTCGGTGATGACCAAACACGGAGTTGTATATGGAGTTATAGAAGGTTTCTGCAATTTCGAAATTGGTCATGCCTCGAACCAACTCGAGGTAAACAGCCCGCGTCTCGGTCCAAAACGTAAAGTCTGAAATGCGATCATCTGCAATGACGTTTACGTACGCCAAAGTTTCTAGCACTTTTTCTTTGTAGAGATCGATTCGCCGGGTCGATATCTCCTGCATGATGCCCCACTCTGCAAGCTCAAAACGCGTGCGAGCTGCGAGCGTAATATTCTCGAATTCAGCAAAATACGCCGTAAAGCCGTTAAGAATGGTTCGCGCTAGGCGCGTCTGTTTATCCACGGTTAGATCCCTGTCTAGGGCGCACAGTGTAGGGTTCCGGACTATCCCTTGCAATTTCAGCAGGACAAAAAAAACCCGCCAAAGAATGGCGGGTTCCGTCAAACAACGCTTAGCTTTAAGCCGCGTAAGCCTTGTCCATGAACTGAGCGCGATGATAAGTGGCATCACCAAAGGTCGTGTTGATCATCATTAGGCGCTTGGCGTAATGACCAATGTCCAGCTCGTCAGTAATACCCATACCGCCGTGCATTTGGGTAGCCTCACCGTAGACTAACTTGGCGTTCTTATCGATCAGCACTTTGAGAGCGTGAATACTGGCGTCGGCACTTGCAGGGTCCTGCTTGTATTCGCACACAACTTTAAACAGCAGCGACTTTGCCTGCTCGTAGGCCATCATGGTGTCCACCATACGATGCTGCAACGACTGGAATGAGCCAATAGCCACGCCAAACTGCTCTCGCGTTTTGGTGTATTCCAACGTCTTCGCATTCAAGGTGCCCATGCAGCCAACGGCCTCAGCCATAAGCGCTATCGTCGCCTCTTGAATCATCGCCTCAACGGTAGCCATAGCAGTGCCGGCCTCCCCAAGCAAAGCATCCGCATTCAAAGCGACATCATTGAACGTTATGTTTGCAACGCGTTGGCCATCCATCATCGGGTAATCAACACGATTCACACCTTCAGCATCGGCAGCAACCACAAACAGCGATAATCCCTCACGGTCCCACTGCTCGCCGGATGTGCGTGCTAAAACAATCAGTTGATTGCAGTTAGCTCCGTTGAAAACAACCACCTTCTCACCGCTGAGTACCCAGCCATCACCAGCGGCTTTGGCCTGAGTCAAACAATCAGCAATTTCGAAACGGCTTTGACGCTCTACGTAGGCAAAGGCACCCGAGGTCGATCCCTCAATGATCGAAGGAATCCAGGCGTTGCGCTGTGCTTCGTTACCCGCGCGAGCAATGAGACCACCAAACAGCACAACAGTCGGCAAATAAGGCTCGACAACTAAACCCTTACCAATTTCCTCCATGATGACCATGGTATCGACAATATTCCCGCCAAATCCGCCGTCTTCCTCAGCAAATGGGATCGACAACCAACCCAGCTCGGCAAACGTCTGCCATGCTTTATCACTCATACCAGTATCCGAGGCCACAATCGCGCGTCGGGTATCCCAGTCGTAGTCATCCTGCACAAAACGCGCGATAGAATCGCGTACCATTTGTTGCTCTTCTGAAAAATCAAAATTCATAATCTTGTCCCCTCTGGACCGTTATTCCAGGCCCAGTACGTATTTAGCGATAATGTTCTTTTGCACTTCATTAGAACCGCCGTAAATGGTCGCTGCTCGCCCGTACATGTAGTTTCGGAAGGCTTCATGGGTCCAACTGTGGCCTAGGACTTCAGGATCCATACCGTTAGGCAGAACTCCCTGGTAATAAGCGGCAGTTTCCATGCGCAGCTCTTGAGTTGCCTGCTGCAGCTCAGTGCCTTTTATCTTGAGAAGTGACGACTCAGGCCCAGGAAAGCCACCAGCGGCCATCGCTGCAAGGGTACGTAACTCGGTAAATTCAAGGGCCATGAGTTCAATCTCAAGGTCTGCAACCTTGGCTTGGAAACCCGCGTCATCCATTAAGCGCTTACCGCCATTCATCTCGGCAGCAGCAGCTTCCTTAATCAAGCGAAGATTACGCTTAGACTGAGCAACGTCGGCAATACCCGTTCGCTCATGGGCCAACAGCGCCTTGGCAACGGTCCATCCTTTATTTACTTCACCGACAACGTTCTCAACTGGCACACGCACGTCACTGAACTCAACCTCGTTGAGACTGTGCTCGTTATCTATCGAGATGATCGGGTTGATCTTGATACCTGGGGTCTTCATATCAACCAAAATGAACGTGATGCCTTCCTGCTTCTTCCCCTCATTGCTGGTTCGTACCAGCACAAAGATCCAATCGGCATACTGAGCATAACTCGTCCAGATTTTGGCGCCGTTAATCACGTAATGGTCGCCATCCAGCTCGGCCTTTGTCTTCAACGACGCCAAATCTGACCCAGAACCCGGCTCAGAGTAGCCCTGACACCACCAAGTCGTGCTGTCGAGAACTCCAGGGAGAAACTTCTCCTTCTGTTCGGTCGTGCCGAACTGGTAAATCATAGGGCCGACCATGCCAATGCCAAAAGGAATGACACCGGGTATACCGCGCTCAGAGCGCTCGGTCTCGTAAATGTACTTCTGCGTGGGGGTCCATCCAGTACCGCCGTGCTCAACGGGCCAATTAGCCGCAATCCAGCCCTTCTTGTAGAGCCGCTGCTGCCATTCAACGATAGCTTCTTTAAAGTTCTCTCCGCGCAGGCGAGAGACAAGCTCATCGTCAAACTGCTCGTCAAAAAAGCCACGAACCTCGTCCCGGAACGCCAATTCTTCGGGTGAAAACGCAATATCCATACGTGCCTCCAATTATCAGGGGCGATTTGGTGAGCAAACCGCCGTGTTTTGAACCTTGAGTATGTTTTTCTACGCTGTGGAATGTAGGCAAGTTAGGCGGCGATTGCAAGTGCCCTTTACCAGACTAGATATTTGCTAGGCTTTGCGCCCTTTCTGGGCAAGGCGAACGGGTGTCTAGCGACAAGGAGGGCCTTACCATGCCACCAGATGACGTGAGGGCCAGAGAAAAGTTGGCTAGGGCTGCGAAGGCCGCTTTACCCAGCCCTTTCTAATACAGAATGGAAAAAAGTTTACGCTGGTATTCTGCCGCCAGCGGGTCGCCCTTACCAATTGTTGTCAGCGTATCCAAATAAAGGCGCTTTGCTTCACCGTTGTTCCAGTCACGATCGGATCGCAACACGGTTAGCAGGTGCTCCAACGCTTCTTTGTGGTGGTCGGCAGCGCTTAGCTGTACGGCCAACTGAACCCTCACCCCGTGATCATCACTATTGGCCGCGAGCTCCACTTCTAAAGCTTCTATCTCGGGCGATTTACCCGCCGCCCGCTTTAGCTCAATCTGAGCCATCAGCTGCTCATGAAGGGCGTCCTGATCAACCATTCGGACCTCACTGAGAACGGTCGTGGCGTCATCGAGTCTATTGGCCTCTATCAATGCCCCGGCATAAGCATGGGTTAACTCTGTCAGCTTATTGGAATCCTCCCAGGCGCCACGCAGTAGCGCCAAGGCACCCGCCGTATCTCCCGCATCCAACAGCTCAGTTGCCTCTGCAATTTTCGCATTCCAAGGCGACGGCAAATGCTTTTCCAACATTTCCCGAACAGCAGACTCAGGCTGGGCTCCGGCAAAACCGTCAATGGGCTGCCCATCCTTGATCACCATAACGGTGGGCAAGCTTCTAACACCCAACTGGCCTGCCAGCCCTTGCTGCTCATCTGCATTAACTTTAGCCAGCAAAAAAGCGCCGGCGTATTCTGTGGCTAACTTTTCCAAAATAGGCATCAGTTGCTTACAGGGTTCACACCAGTCGGCCCAAAAATCAACGACTACGGGCCTATTGTGCGACTCTTCAATAAGCTGTTCCTGAGCGTTAGTTTCGTCAATGTTGACAACATGAGCGACTGAATTCACGACTTAATTCTCCTTTAAACCCAGAACATCTTGCATGTCGTACATGCCAGGCTTTTGACTAATCAACCAGACCGCAGCGCGAAGGGCACCCCGGGCAAAAGCCATTCTAGAGCTGGCTTTGTGTGTAATTTCGAGGCGCTCACCCTGAGCCGCAAAAGTAACCGTATGGTCACCCACAATATCTCCAGCGCGCAGTGTTGAAAAACCAATGGTTTCTCGTGCTCTTTCGCCGGTGTGACCCTCACGGCCATACACCGCCACCTCGGCTAAATTGCGTCCTAGGGTTTCAGCGACAACCTCACCCATGGCTATGGCTGTGCCACTGGGCGCATCCACTTTGTGTCGATGATGGGCCTCGCTTATTTCGATGTCAGCCTCGCCACCTAAAATTGCCGCCGCCTGTGCCAACAGCCGATAGGCAAGGTTCACTCCAGTAGAGAAATTTGACGCTTGGCAGAGTGGGATATTTTGCGTGGCTTCGCGGAATCGCTGGGCATCCTGCGTAGAAAATCCGGTGGTGCCAGAGACCAACGGCCGCCCTGTTGAGGCACAGTATTCTGCGTTCACCAAGGCTGCATCGGGAGGCGTGAAGTCAACGACCACATCAACCCCCGCAATCGCCGCATCTGCGTCTCCAGAAAAAAGAACGCCTGAAGGAGGCCCGCCCAAAAACACGCCAGTATCAACACCACACAGCGCGCTGTTGGGTCGCACAATGGCAGCGCCCAAAACCAAGTCGTGATCACCCGCCGCAACAGCCTCGAGCAGCATACGACCCATTCGGCCCGATGCTCCCGCGATTGCCACCTTTGTGGTCACTTAGTCATTCCGTCAAAAAAAGACTTTACGCCCTCAAACCAACTCGATTGACGCGGCGACTGACGATTGCCCCCTTCGTCGAGGGTGGCGCGGAATTCCTGCAATAATTGTTTCTGTTGCGCGCTCAGATTTACCGGTGTTTCGACTACGGCTCTACACATCAGATCACCAATAGGCCCTCCACGCACAGGCAGCACGCCCTTGCCTCGCAGGCGAAACATTTTGCCCGTTTGCGTTTCGGAAGGAATTTTTAATTTCACTTTCCCGTCTAGGGTGGGAACCTCGAGCTCTCCACCTAAAGCCGCATCAACAAAATTTATGGGGACCTCGCAATACAAATTGCGCCCATCCCTTTCAAAAAGGTTATGTTGGCGCACGGCAATCTGCACAAACAAGTCACCGTTGGGACCGCCCGCTGGGCCAGCCTCACCTTCTCCGCTCAACCGGATACGGTCACCGGTATCAACCCCGGGAGGCACCTTGACCGATAACGTTTTGGTTTTCTCCAAGAGCCCTTGTCCCCGGCAATCGCGACAAGGGTCTGAGATGGTCTTTCCTGCGCCGCGGCATTTGGGGCAAGTTTGCTGCACCTGGAAAAAGCCCTGCTGCATGCGCACTTGGCCCGCACCACCACAGCTGCCACAGGTAACTGGATTGGTGCCCGGCTTGGCCCCGCTGCCATCGCAAGTGTCACAATGTTGCAGCGTGGGTACTTTGATCTCTCGTGTTGCACCACGAACGGCCTCTTCGAGGCTTACCTCCATGGTATAGCGCAGATCTGAGCCGCGCTGCGGACCCTGACGCCCACCACCTCCACCGCCGCCAAAAATGTCGCCAAAGACATCGCCAAAAATATCGCTGAAGCTTGAACCACCTTGGAAGCCGCCACCGCCAGCACCCTGCTCGAGCCCCGCATGGCCAAATTGATCGTATGCAGCCCGCTTATCGGCGTTCATCAGAACGTCGTAAGCTTCGGTCGCCTCCTTAAATTTTGCGTCGGCATCCTTATCATCGGGGTTCCGATCGGGGTGGAACTTCATGGCGATACGGCGATAGGCCTTTTTGATATCCGGATCTGTTGTAGATCGATCTACCCCGAGCACTTCGTAATAATCACGCTTGGACATTGCTGATTAACCTTAGTTACCTAGAGGGGATGCCGCTCCCCCCAAAAAAAAATACGCGGGCTTGAAAAAACCCGCGTCGAACTTACCATGTTACTCCCTGACATGGGCTGCATGATATGTGCACATATCACGCAGCCAGGGAACCTATGGCTTGTCGTCTTCTTTCACTTCCTCAAACTCGGCGTCAACCACGTCGCCATCATCGGCGGGGCTCTCTGCAGCACCGGCTTCTGCGCCAGCAGCGTCAGACGCACCTTCTGCTTCCTGAGCCGCATACATTTTTTGCGCTACTGGCCCAGTTGCTTCAGTGATTTTCGCCGTAGCGGCTTCAATCGCTTCTTTATCGTCGCCCTTCATGGCCTCCTCGGCCTCGGCAATCGCGGCTTCAATAGCAGCTCGCTCATCTACGGTTGAATGCTCACCAGCCTCTTCAAGAGTTTTTCGTGCCGCGTGTACCATGCCGTCGCAGGTGTTTCGAACAGTGATCATCTCCTCAAACTTCTTGTCGGCTTCGGCGTTAGCCTCGGCGTCCTGCACCATTTGCTCGATTTCATCTTCTGAGAGGCCGCCCGATGCAGTAATACGAATCGACTGCTCTTTGCCCGTGGCCTTATCTTTAGCAGATACATTCAGAATACCGTTTGCATCGAGATCAAAAGTTACCTCAACCTGAGGTACGCCTCGCGGAGCCGGTGGAATATCAGCCAAATCGAATCGACCGAGGGACTTATTTTGAGCCGCCTGCTTGCGCTCACCCTGAACCACATGGATGGTTACCGCGGTCTGGTTGTCTTCAGCCGTTGAGAACACCTGTGATTTCTTTGTTGGAATCGTGGTGTTCTTTTCAATCAATGGCGTGGCAACACTGCCCATGGTTTCAATACCCAAAGTCAGTGGCGTCACGTCAAGCAGAAGAACGTCTTTGACGTCACCGGCCAATACCGCACCCTGAATTGATGCACCCATGGCTACCGCCTCGTCGGGGTTCACATCCTTGCGTGGCTCTTTGCCGAAGAAGTCGGATACTGTCGTCTGCACTAAAGGCATGCGCGTCTGTCCACCGACCAAAATGACGTCCTGAATTTCGGAGGGCGACAGGCCAGCGTCTGCCAAAGCTGTTTTTACCGGATCCAGTGAGCGTGTTACCAGCTCCTCTACCAGAGATTCGAGCTTAGACCGCGACAGCTTGACCACCAAGTGCTTGGGCCCTGTGGCGTCAGCCGTAATGTACGGTAAATTTACTTCCGTCTGCTGGGCGCTGGAGAGTTCGATTTTGGCTTTTTCAGCAGCCTCCTTAAGGCGCTGCAACGCGAGAGGATCACCGTGCAAATCAATGCCATTCTCTCGCTTGAATTCGTCGGCCAAATACTCGATCAACCGGAGGTCAAAATCTTCGCCGCCGAGGAAGGTATCGCCGTTGGTTGCGAGAACCTCAAACTGGTGCTCACCATCGACCTCAGCAATTTCAATGACTGAAATATCGAAGGTACCGCCACCCAGGTCGTAGACCGCAATCGTGCGATCGCCCTGAGACTTGTCCATGCCGTAAGCCAACGCTGCCGCAGTCGGCTCATTGATAATGCGCTTGACCTCAAGCCCCGCAATTTTGCCCGCGTCTTTTGTGGCTTGGCGCTGCGAATCATTGAAGTACGCCGGCACTGTAATTACCGCTTCTGAAACCGTTTCACCCAGAAACTCTTCGGCGGTCTTTTTCATTTTGCGCAGGACTTCAGCAGAAACCTGTGGCGGCGCCATGCTATTGCCCTTGGCCTCAACCCAGGCATCGCCATTGTCAGCTTTGACAATGTTGTAAGGCACCATCTTGATGTCCTTCTGTACCACCTTGTCTTCAAAACGTCGGCCGATGAGCCGCTTGACCGCGTAGAGCGTGTTGGTGGGGTTTGTGACCGCCTGACGTTTGGCCGCCTGCCCTACCAGCACTTCATCATCGTCAGCATAAGCAACAATCGAAGGGGTAGTGCGTCCGCCCTCTGCATTTTCAATAACTCGTGCCTTGCCACCTTCCAACACCGATACGCATGAATTGGTGGTTCCAAGGTCTATTCCAATAATTTTGCCCATGACTCTCTCCTCTTAACGGGGCTTTTGCCCGTTATCCTTGCTTGCTTGTATAGATGGGTCCGATTTAAAAAAATTCAAGACGCTTTGTGTGGGAATTACTCTGCAGCCTTACTCACCATGACCATTGCTGGGCGAACTAATCGCCCGTTTAATTGATATCCCTTCTGCATAACGGCAATCACCGTATTCGGTTCCACCTCGGGATTTTCCACCATGCTCATGGCCTGTGCGATTTGTGGATCGAAGGGTTCTCCCATCGGGTCTACGGTCTCCACGCCATGTTTTTGCAGGACATCGATCAAGCTCTTTTGCGTCAGCTCAATACCCTCAACAATGGGCTTCATCACCTCATCGCTGCCCGCGGCTTCCAGAGCACGTTCCATGTTATCGACCACCGGCAGCAACTCGCTAACAAAGCGCTCTAGAGCAAATTTCCGAGCCTTTTCAACCTCCTGCTCAGCGCGGCGTTGAACGTTAGCAGCGTCGGCCTGAGCGCGAAGCGCGGCATCTTTTGCCTCGGCAAGATCCGCCTCCAATTGCGCGGTAACCTCTTCGGGATTCAGCGCTTCCAGCTCTGCATCATCATCTGTCACATCCAACGTGCCACCCACAGCAGCAGGGGATTCGTCATCGGTGTATTCAGTCTTGTCTTCTGCCATTTCCGGTGCCCTCTGGCATGGTTCAATCATAATGTGGTCAGGCTACGCAGAACGCGCTTCCTTGGTTTGAAATCGGAAATGGGGATGGTTGGTACGGATTTCAAGCACCGCCCCCAATTAGTAGGGCTTTCATCGAAATCTAGAGCCATTGGGCATTGCAAACAGGTGAGGACGCCATTGGGCAAAAAAGCATGCCCCAGACATAGGGCTGCCTCTATATACATTTGGTGGCACGCCGCCATGAGGCCATTTATTGCTTGGACACAGTCCTGTAGGAAGATCGAGGCCCTAACTGATTTTGTCAGGAAGCGGCGGCTTAAAATCTACCGCAACGCGGTTCAGACCGGTGTAATTGTCACCCAATAAGTCAGGACCGTGAAAGCGCAGCACTGAGCATCCGCGCCGTGACATCCACCATCGGAATGACGCGTTCGTAAGCCATACGAGTCGGCCCAATCACGCCTAACACACCTAATGTTCGGCTACCTTGAGCATAAGGCGCGGTAACCACAGAGTAATCACCAAAAACGTCGTAACCGGCTTCCTCACCAATAAAGATTTGTACGCCCTGGGCACGATACGAGCGCTCAAGTAACTCCAGTACGTCTCTTTTATGCTGAAAGGCATCAAAAAGCTCCCGCAGCTTATCCATATCCTCTGGATGGGCTTGTCCCAAGAGGAAGTTCTCTCCAGCTACGACGTAATCCTCACCGGGCTCACCGTCATCCAGCGCGCGGTTCGCCAAATCGAGTGCCGCAGCCATATATTCATCAATACGACTTCTCGCCTCAGCCATTTCTTGAACGAGCCGAGCCTTAACCTCTACCAAATCAGCACCGGCATACCGTTGGTTAATTAAATCAGCCGCCGCCTTCAACTGAGCCTCAGTGAGAGGTTGAGCCAACTCGATCACTCGGTTTTGTACCTCGCGCTCGTTGATCACCAAAATCACCAACACACGATTTTCTGACAACGGCAGGAACTCTACCTGTCTTAAGGCATTCACCTCGGTTCTCGGCACGGTAACAATGCCAGCCTGCGACGTCACCTGCGCTAGCAGTGAGGATGCCGTTTGCACCAAATCCTTTGCCGTACGGTTGGGGTTGAGTTCTTCACGCAGAGCAAGAACCGCGTTCTCTTCAATAGGCTGAACCTGTAGCAGCGTGTCTACAAAAAGCCGATAACCCCTTGCTGTAGGAATCCTCCCCGCCGAGGTGTGGGGAGAAGTCAGAAGTCCTCGGTCTTCAAGATCAGACATTATATTGCGGACGGTTGCTGGGCTGACCGACAGCGTGCTGTGAGCCTGCAGACTTTTAGAACCCACAGGCTGGCCATCGCGGATATGCATTTCGACTAAGGTCCGCAGCAAATCCGTCGCGCGGCCTGAGAGATCAGTAGTTGGCATAGCAAATGGCGTCAATAGTCATCCCTAATTAGTAACACAGCCGAGGTTCAGGACAAAGAACCGTCTTCGACCTTTCCTGATTGAGGCATGTTGCGCTATAAAAGAGGAAATAACTGGACGCACTTTATGCTCAAGCAAATCACCATCCGCGATTATGCCGTTGTCGCCTCTCTCGACATGGATCTAGAGAGCGGCATGACAGTGATTACCGGAGAAACCGGAGCGGGCAAGTCCATAATGTTGGATGCTTTGGGGCTCTGTATTGGTGATCGGGCAGATGCGCGCACTGTAAGGCCAGGGGCAAAGCGCGCCGATATCACGGCGGTTTTTCAAATCGACGAGCTCCCCGCGGTAGGCAACTGGCTCCATGAGCGGGAACTCGACCTGCCGACCCAAGAATGCATTCTTCGACGCGTGGCGGGCGCCGACGGGCGCTCAAAAGCATTTATTAATGGCGCACCTGCAACCCTTGTGGATTGTGCGGCCGTTGGTGCGCTGCTCGTCGATATACACAGCCAGCATGCTCATCAGTCGCTCCTGCGCAGAGCGAGTCAGCGCGCCCTATTAGACGCCACAGCTGGCGCCACTGGCCTAGCGGCAGAGGTCGCTCAGGCTTCTGCGCAATGGCACACCCTTGCCACAGAGCTTGAACAAAAGACGGGACAATCTGCGGCTGATACGGCGCGATTCGATCTGCTCACTTATCAGGTCTCCGAGCTTGATACGCTGGATCTTGGTGCCGAGGAACTACAGAGCCTCGAGGCACAGCAAAAGCAGCTTCATAATGCTGACTTTTTAATCGACAGTGCCGGGCAAGCCCAAGAGCATTGTGAGCAGCAACTCGAGCAGCTTGTTCGCACCCGGCAGTTGGTCTCTGATGAGCGCCACGAGGGCGCAACTATGAATAATATCCGCGAAATGCTCGAGACCGCGGAAATTCAATTGCAAGAGGCACAAAGTGAGCTCATCCGGTACACCGATCAACTCGATCGTGATCCAGGACAACTACAATGGGTTACTGATCGCTTAGAACAGGTCTACGACCTGGCTAGAAAGCACCGTGTCATGCCTGAGGAGCTGACCCAGCGCCATGCCCAGCTTAAGGTTGAGCTTGAGACACTCAATGCAGGCCCTGATCAACTAAATCAACTGGAGAAAGACCTTGAAATTGCTCAGTCAACTTGGTCCAAGACCGCAAAAAAACTGACTGCAAAACGTAAAAAAGCCGCAAAACAGCTCATTGGGCACGTCTCAACCACACTGACCCGTCTCGCCATGGAGCGCTGTGATTTTCAGGTGGTGTTAACTCAACGCCCGGAGGACACACCCGATCCAGCCGGTGCGGAACAGGTCGAATTTCTCATCAGCACCAATCCGGGCAGTGCGCCAGGGTCGCTGGCCAAAATCGCCTCGGGTGGAGAGCTGTCTCGGATAAGTCTCGCCCTTCAAGTGGCAGCTGCTGAAAGTGCCACCGCCCCCACCATGATTTTCGATGAAGTCGACGTCGGTATAGGCGGCGGGGTCGCTGAGGTTGTCGGAGAGCTGCTTAATCAGCTCAGCCAACGGGTTCAGGTGCTATGCGTGACCCATTTGGCTCAAGTCGCTTGCAAGGGCCTAAACCACCTGCAGGTCAGTAAAACAGGCGACGCTGCAGCCGTTTTCACGGAGGTGAATATGCTAGAGACAGAAGCCCGTGTCGAAGAAATTGCTCGTATGCAAGGCGGGCTAACTATCACTGAAAGCACCCGAGCTCATGCCCGAGAAATGCTTAACCTGCACTAACAGCCGCGTTAGCGCTGCTTGCGCACATAAAGCACCAACGAATGATCAATAATTTCGTAACCATTGGCCTCGGCTATTTCATGCTGTCGCGCTTCAATAACTTCGTCGAAAAACTCCACCACTTCATTACTTTCCACGTCGACCATATGGTCGTGGTGGTCATCAGAGGACAGCTCAAATACCGAGTGACCTGTTTCAAAATTGTGGCGTGTCACGAGCCCAGCGGTCTCAAACTGCGTCAGAACACGGTACACCGTTGCTAAGCCGACATCCTCACCGGTGTCGCGTAGGCGCTGATAAACATCTTCAGCACTCAGGTGCTCGGCGCTTTCAGAGGTAGAGTCAAGCATTTGCAAGATCTTGATACGAGGCAGGGTGACCTTAAGGCCCGCCTTGCGAAGCTCGAGGTTTTCACTGGGCATAATAATTTTCCGTGACCGTTGTGGGTGTTTACGGGGTATCATGCCTGACCAGATCGAACCTTGGAACCAAAAACCGATGGCATTGCATCTTCGCAGCCCCCTAATACCGCTAACGCTGGCCTTGGTCTTACTCTCGGGCTGTAGCGGCAGCTTGAGTTTCCTCAGTGCCTACCGCATTAACGTTGAGCAAGGGAACATTGTCACCCCGGAGATGATCGAACAACTTAAGCCTGGCATGACTCGCAGACAGGTGCGGTTTGTTATGGGGACACCTTTGATAGAGGACACCTTCAACACCGATCGTTGGGATTATCGTTACTTTTTACGTAACGGCAATAAAACCCTTAAGGAAAGCAAACTGTCAGTATTTTTTGAGGGTGACAACCTCGTTAATGTCACTGGCAGTGAAGTCCCCGACTGGGCCAGCACAACAGAACAGGCTCCGCAGAGTGACTCTGCTGACGGGGAAGAGCAGGAGGGGGCTTAAAGCCTAGCCCTCCCCTTCAGCACGGCGCTCTTTCGCTTCAGCAGCCCGTCGCTTGCGCACTTCCTTTGGATCCACTTTTAGCGCACGGTAGATTTCAACCCGCTCGCCGGGGTTAAGTACCTGATCCCCTTTAATGGCTTTGCCGAAAATACCCAGCTTTGGACTGTCGGCCAAGCTCAGCTCATCGAACTCGCCCTCGATCCCAGACAGTGAAACGGCTTCATGGGCCGTTGTCCCGCGGGGCACCGTTAGTGTTCGGATGAGCTGCCTTTCTGGCAGGGCATAAGCCACTTCGATCGCCATTGAATCTGTCACGGCGCAGAACCTCCCAATGAATTATGAGCCCGCTTAACCACAGCATCGACGAGATCGTGGGCCACACGATCAAACAACTTACCCGCCGCCACGTGAATTAAGCTGCTTTTGAGTCGAAAATCTAACAGCAGCGCCACCTTACAGGCCTCAGGCGCGAGTGATCTAAACGTCCAAACGCCGGAAAAACGCTCGAACGGCCCATCAATTAGTCGCAAATCAATTGTCTGAGCTCGCGTGAGGGTGTTCTGAGTCATAAAACTTTGCGTAATGCCTGCGCGTGACAGGGCCAAGCGGGCCGTAACCGTACCGCTGTCTTGTTCAATAATCTCGGCTCCCACGCATCCGGGTAAAAATTCTGGGTAACCCTCAATATCGGCCACCAAGTCAAAAATACTCTCGGCAGAAAAAGGCAAAAGCGCGCTGCGATCAATAGTGGTCATGTCGTGATCTTACCTCAGCACCTTCAACGTGGCGCCAAGAGTTGCCAAATTAGCACTAATACAAGCACCGTCGGTACAACAAAGCGCAGACACAACCACCAGACAATAAATAGCCAGCGAGGCTCTCTGTACAACTCAGCCCTAGCAAAGGGCCTCGGCATTCGCCAGGCAACAAATATGCTCAGCAGCAACAGGATCCCAACAATTGTCACATCGAGTAATAGCGGTAAAAACCCGATTTGCTGTCCAAGGTGTTCGAGCCCAAACACCCCCAGCCCTAGGCTAGCGCCTACAATGAGTGCGGCCAAATTGCGGTTCATACCGCCCTCCTGATGCAGAAGCATCACTGAGGGTTCGAGCAAGGCCAATAAAGCAGCAAAGGTAGCCAACGCTGCGAAGCCAAAAAAAACCGCCCCATAAACCTCACCCAAGGGCAAATTAGCAAAGGCATAAGGTACGGCCACAAAGACAAAAGCCAACCCCTCTGCGGGTAACACATTTGTTGCCCCCAACAAAGACAGCAACGCCACCGCAGTCGCCAGCATAAAGGCCACATCCAGTAGGGCTGCTGCGATAACCGCCCGCAATAAGGGCAGATTTTTGGGCGAACGCGCACCAAAAACACTTCCCACACCGAGCCCAGCCACCAAGGTTAGAACTCCGCTGAGCATGCCCATCATGGCTGCCTCCCAGCCAAAATTGGAGTAATTAACGCCAAATAACCAATCCCCCGCCGACTCAAGATCGCCGAATTCAATCCCGTACTGCAAAAGACTGAAAAGTGCGACTGCCATCGCGGGCAGGGCAATCCATCCAATTAATGCCATTGCTACCTGCGGCCCTAGGGCGGCTAAAAGTGTCACCAAACCCACGAGAGCAACGAGAATGGTCACATTGGGTATGTCAACGAGCTGCTTAAAATTTGTTGCCACCTCTGTGGCGCTTGCTGAGGCAAGGAGCCCTGAATTAAGAACAACAGCCCGATCAACCATCCAAGCAATCATAGGTAGGCAGTAAATAGCCAGCATGACACCCAACAGACACTGAATAACACCCAGGAGGCTCCAGTGTGTGGAGCGACCCGACTGGTCACTGGCCCACCGCAAAGCACCCAGCGGCGATGCTCTGCCTTTACTACCCAGCATGACCTCTGCGGTTAGCAAAGGCACCGCGACGGTAAAAACCGTGACCACATAACTTAAGAAAAAAGGTGCGCCACCATGCTCACCCAGCAAATAAGGCATGCGCAGTACATTGCCCAGACCTATGGAACAGGCCGCGAGGGCAAATACCAAAGTCGTTTGGCCCTGCCAAGGTTGCGGAACATTATTATCTAACACGCAATATGATTCTCTAGGCCTGCGAACCCGTATAATGCACCCTATGGGCAAATCGAAAAAGAAAATACAGGACAATACTATCGCGCAGAATAAGCGCGCTCGCTTCGACTACCACTTGCTGGAGTCTTATGAGGCAGGGCTGTCTTTGGCCGGATGGGAAGTTAAATCCATGCGCGCCGGTCGGGTGCAGCTGACTGACTCCTATGTATTGATGAAAAATGGCGAGGCATTTTTGTTTGGCGCGCAGATATCGCCGCTGGAAACCGTGTCCTCACATTACGTCACCGATCCCACACGCACCCGAAAATTGCTGCTAAACAAACGGGAGCTGGCTCAAATTAATGCGGCGCTGTCTCAAAAGGGCCAAACTTGCGTCTGCACTGCCCTGTATTGGAAGGGTCATTTAGCCAAAGCAAAAATTTCGCTCGCGGCGGGTAAGAAGCAGCACGACAAGCGCGATACGGAAAAAGCCAAAGATTGGGACCGTCAAAAAGCGCGTATTGTTAGAGATAACGTCAAGCAGTAAACCCCATGGCGAACAACGCTTTCACCGTGATCGCCAAGCCAACGCCTAATGAGACCGCCAGCGCTACGGGTCGATAAGCTTGGCCGCCGATACGAAGAAACAACCAAGTCCCCAATCGATCGCCCACTAACATTGACGGCAGTGCGAGCATCAGCAGGCGAAATGGTGTCGTTGTTACCAAGCCTGACACCGTAAACGTGGTCAGCGAGATCAGGCTGGACATCATGAAAAAAGCCATCAGAAAGCCACGACTATTTGCAGGCTCTGGTATACACGCCATCGCATAAATAATGACGGGGGGGCCGGGTATGGCAAAGGCACCATTCATCAAACCCGACAAAGTGCCAGTGCCGGCCGCTATTCTGGGGCCGCCCACATGGGATTGAGGTTTATAACGACTCAGCACTAGGCATAAAAAAATAACGATGAGTCCAATCCATAACTGAAACTGCGCAAGCGACAATTGGGTGAGAAAGGTGACACCCACCCCGGTTCCCACAATAGAGCCGCCCACCATAGGTAGGCCATCACGTAATCCAAAACGCCCCCACCAAGCGCGATAAGTCACCAAGCTTGTCGACAATGTCAGCAGGGCAACGAGGACCACTGCATCGGTTGGCAATAGAAATAGCGACAAAAGAGGAACCGCCATGAGCGCAAAACCAAAACCGGTGAAAGCACGCATAGCGGCTGCACATAAAATACCCGAAGCCATCAAGGCCATTGCAACTGGGGATAACTGAGTTAAGAGTGCTTCCATTGGCTTAGTGTAGCGTCCACGGAAGATCGCTACGATGGAAAAACAACCCAAGACTTGAAGATGCCCTTAAAGCCACACCGACGGAAAACGTCAATTTACAGGGGCTGACTGACCCAAAGCATCTCTCTTCTTAATGGTTCGATGGATCTGCTCCCCGTGTCGTCGATTGAAACTAAGCAATGTCTATCTAGGCGATATCCTTAAAAGTGCTCTCCTCGTCCTAGTGAACCCGTCCAAGCATCACGCCCAGTGTTTTGCTGGTGGTCGATCATCCGGCCCCGTGCTCAGGACTTTGGGGTGGGCGAGGACGCTCGCCCTCAGGATGATTGCGCTTGCGATCGTGTCGACCAGCGCCCCCTGGTCCTGCTTGAAGAAGGGCATGAATAGCTCGGCGTCGCTGCTTGCTGGATAGCTGCGGTAAAATATCGAGTGCGATGGTGTGCAATTGCAACTGATATCGCCGGCTGACATCTCTCAGGGTGATGAGCGCTTGAGACAGCGCCGCTTCATCAAGTGGATCTGAACTCACAACGCGCTTCAATTCCATCTGACTCTGCCTAAACTCACGGCGCACGGGGGCCACCTCTTGCATACGTCCACGCAAGGCCTCTCCCACACGCTCGCGAGTGTCGGAATCCATATCACGCATTGCCCAAGCCATGGGCCCCGGGTGTCCGCCCTTTGCCCAGCGTGCTGCAAGGGCGCCAACACCCAGTAAATTTAGCGCCAGCGAGACCACTAGCACCCCTGCAATCCAATGTCGCTTAGCCATCGGCTTGAACCTCCTCAACAAGTGCAAAAACATACTGCTCTGAGGCGACCCATTCGTCCTCAGAAGGCACTGCAACCCCCAGACCCAAGCCGATGCCCACGGCTAACGACAGCCCAGCCATAGCAAAACCACGTCGTGCAGTTTGGGCTCCCGAAAAACATAACCAATCAATCAAGCGCTCCAATACCGCGCGGCTAGGCTCCACACTCAGATCTAACTTTGTCTGCTTTTTATCCGTTGGGGCAACGGATCTGTCTGTAAAACTCAAAATCGAGTCAACGGTTATCGGCAGTTGACTGGACTCCGAGGCCATCAGCTGGTCGAGCTTAGCCTCGACCGCGACACAGGCACGTAGCGCTGGATCATTTGCCAAAGCCAAACTCAAAGGCTCTCGCCACTCTGGAGGCCAACGATTGGGGTCAGCGCCATAGGCCATAATCAGCGCCTTCGCACGCTCTTGAGTTAGTCGTTCGGCAGTCATTGGGTTATCTCCAATCGTATTTTCATTGCGCTACGGGCCCGTACCAGCAAAGACTCAACGGCACGCGTGCTGAGCCCCATGATGTTTGCGACCTCTCGGTTCGACAGATCTTGATAATAAGTCAGTGCCAAAGCACTGCGTTGCCGCTCGGGCAGTTGCAGCAGTGCCCGAGCAACAGGGTGCGTCTGTTCATCAGAATCTGTTGTGACTGTAGGGTCGGGCACATCAATGACATCTAAAGAGACCTCTCGGTGGCGCTTTCGATGCTGATCAATGGCCAAGTTATGAGCCATTTGATGCAGCCAGGTTGTGAGCCGGGCACGGGTTGCGTCAAATTCCCCAGCCTTTACCCACAGGCGCAGAAAAACCTCCTGTGTAATATCTTCAGCGTTGGCAGCGTTACCCGTCATACGCTGGGCATAGGCTGAAATAGGGGCAAGATGATGCGCCACCAAAGTGGCGTAGACGCCGCGGTCCCCGCTGGCCACTTGCCGCATTTGTTGCGCCTCAGTAGACACCGCCCCTACTCCATCAACTTTTCAGCTAGCGCGCCGATGTTTAGCAGGCCTTCGCGCAGCAGCCAGCTCGTCGGCATCAATATAACCATCATCGTTCCTATCGATACGACTAAAAGCCGCCATTGTTATTTCCTCTTCTGTGAGAAAATCATCGTCGTTCAGGTCTGCCAACTCGAAGCGTTCGATCGCTTGCTCAGAACGCTCATCAATCTGAGCCTGCATTTCTGAGCGACTTACATTGCCATCACCGTCTTTATCTGCAGTGGCAAGTCGATCTCGCCCGCGTCCTCTTGACGGTACCTCAAACTCACTGATGGATACTAAGTCATCGCCGTCCTTATCGAGTTGGTTAATCATACGCTGCGTTTTACTTGGCGGCTGCGCCGTTACAACTGCTGTAGAAAGCACGGCTATCGACGTAATCGCCAGAATCGGGACAAGCTTCGTAAATTTCATAGTTTGCTCCAGAGTAGTATCTCGGATGGGTGGTTTTTGGGTCGGTCTTTCATACCCAGACGCGGCCCCCGTTACTGACTGATACGACTCCGACTCGAAGATCCGTCGGAAACATTTCCTACAAAATTTGCTGACAGCAAATCTAGGAAGCCATGCACCTCGTAGATTTAACAACGACAAAAATTGCGAGCCCACTATGGCAAACAACAGCCCAATGGCCATACCTCCATCTCATTTACTGAGGGAGCTCGCTACCTTTAAAAGCGTTGCGCGAATTGCTGTTGGTCGCCGTCGAGAACCCGTGGCCATGGCCTCAGGTGAACCGGTGATGGCACTTCCCGGCTTTGGTTTCGGGGATGTCGCTATGACAGCACTGCGACGACAGCTCCGCAAAGCAGGGTTCACCGCCCTCAAGTGGGGGCTTGGTACCAACACAGGTGACGTTCCAGCGCTTTTACTGCAACTCATAGACCAACTGGAGCGGGCCGCGTCGCTTCATGAACAGCCTCTTCGACTAGTAGGGTGGAGTCTGGGTGGATATCTCGCGAGGGAAGCTGCTAGAGAGCGACCCGATTTGGTGCAACAAGTGATTACACTGGGGAGCCCCATAAAGGGCGGTCCAAAATACACCGCGGCAGCCTCAGCTTACAAATTGTTGGGCTGGGATTTGGATGCCATTGAGGCCAAAGTCATAGAACGCGAGTCTGTTTCTTTACAGACCCCCGTTACCTACATTTGGAGCAAAGGTGATGGCGTCGTCGACTGGCGAGCCACTCAGGATACGGACGATGCCATGGCCACCAATATTGAAGTCGACTGTAGCCATATGGCCATGGTGATTGACCCTATGGTGAGCCATATTGTTTTAGCCCAGTTACGCCGATCCCTGATCAATTAAAGTCCGGTCAATCAGCGGGGCCAAATTTTTACCTGCTTGTAAGCATCATCGGGGGCGTCTGACATCATTAGGTCGACTAGATCTTGATGTATGCCGTATTTGAGGCCTGCGAGAAGCTCTCGTGGTTTACCTCGCATCGGAGCTGAAACTTGCAGGCCCAAGGCTTCTAGTTCTGAATCGTCACCCACGGCGTCAACCACACCCATAGAGCGCGCCTGCTCTCCTGTGAGTCGCCCCCCGGTCAGTAAGGTCTCGCGAATGGCATAGGCTGACATGCTAGCCTTCACCAACGCATTCATGCGAACGGTAAGCGTCATACCAATATCGATTTCCGGGAGGCAGAAAAAGCCGCGATCGCCGCGCATGACCGCATAATCTGACGCGAGCACTAGCATGGCACCCAGACCAAAGGCATGACCATTAACCAGCGATACTACCGGTACAGGGAAAGTGAGAAATCGTGCGGCCAGATGCATGGTACTGGTTACAAATTCGCTGAAAATATCGGGGTTTGCCATGAGGTACTCAAGATCTAAACCCTGTGAAAAGTTTTTACCCTCCCCGCGCATGAACACAGCCTCAATGGAGGGGTCTCCCTCCACAGCGTCGAGCTGCTTGTGAGTGGCGTCAAGCACCTCAGGATTGAACACCCCACTGCCCGAGAACTGGATGGTGTGAATGGCGTTTGATTCGTTACTCATGACTGGACTCCACTACAGTAATGGCGTCGCCAATTCGGATGGCTCCGCCTTCAATAATTTTAGCGCACAAGCCGCCATGCCCCAGCATGGCAGCGACACCCCCCTTACCCAAGGCCTCCTCCATACGCGCACAGGGATGGCACAGTTGGGTGGCCTCAAACACAGCCTCACCCACGCGAAAGCGCTGGCGTCGCAGAGCATTAAGGTTAATACCGGAAACCACCAAATTTCGCCGTAAGATACCCGGTTCAATGGCTGCTAAACCGGTAAAGCGTTCGATTTGAGCGATAAACTCTTCAGATATTAGGGTGACTTGTCGGCCTGAACCCGGGGTCTTGCCCATGCGATGATCGCCTTCTAAGCCTAGGCCGGCACAGGCCTCTGCTTCACTTACAGCTTGTAGTGGCTCACGACGAAGAGGACGCACACCTATCCAGCGAACCGTGCCTGGCGCAAGGTCTTTAGCATAGCGATCTAACGGATTTCTGCGCTTGATCACTCTTGGCTCCTGAGCGCGTCAGTTACTGCCATCATTACCGCCTCAAGGTGTGCCGCATAAACGCTGCCGCTCGCGGCATCGGCATTACTGTGGACTGCGATCACCGCTCTTGTCTGAGGATCAATAAATATTTTCTGACCAAAAATGCCCGCGGCACTGAATCGCTCACCCGGATAGCGCCACCACATGTAGCCATACTCTTCAGAACCCTCGGAAGGAGCGGCGCTAGCGGCAACCCAACCCTCTGGCAGGACCCGGGAGCCGTCGGGCAATACGCCATCGTCCAAGACAAACTGCCCCAACCGTCCATAATCTCTTAAGGCCGCACTAATACAGCAGCCCCCCGCCTCGCCCCCGCTGGGGCCATCAGCCGGCCAAACAGCATCAAATTCCATACCAAAGGGACCCCAAATTTTCTGGTTAAGGTAGCCCGATGCATTGTTGCCAATGGCTGCGCGGAGTAATTCACCCGTGAGGTTGGCCTCGCCGGTGTTGTAGTTGAAATGGGTACCTGGCGGATGCGCTCTGGGCAGCTCCAAAAGATAGTCAGTCAGCGCCACCCCGCCAAGAATGCCCGCGAGGGCGACATCTGATTCGGGGTCGAAGTAATCCTCATTCCAAGCTACGCCCGAGGCCATTTGCAGCAGGTGCTTCACGGTAACTACATCGTAGGCACTGCCGCGTAGCCGAGGCAAATAGTCAGTAACGCTGTCGTCTAAGCTGGTGATGAAACCGTCGGCCAAGGCCGCGCCCACAAGCAACGACGTCACCGACTTGGTCACCGAGAACGAGATCCAGCGCGAATCGACCGAATGATCGCTCGCATAATGCTCCAATAACCGCGCACCGTCGCGAAGAACCAAAAAGCCCATCAGCGGCTGCTGCGTTAAAAACTCCTGCAGCGTGAAAGCCTCGCCATTGACCTCGTAAGCCACACTGCCAAGGTCAGTGGGAGATGCCGGCAAAGGATAGGGATTTCCCCCGGGGGTAATTTTGCGCACCGGCAGAAAATATTCGGGATTAGCAAAAACTACTCGCCGCTCAGCCGTGGGTAAGAACAACGGACTTTCGTCTAACTCGCCGGATTGGATGCGCTCAGTGATGCCCTGCACCGTCAGTGAAGATTCATCTGCATGCACGGGCGCGACATAAACTAAAAACGCGGCTAATAAGGTTGGCAACTTTGGAACAAATTGGGTAAACCGCATGGGAACTCCTTTCTCACTGACGGTCAAATTGTAAGGGCGCCTACAGTAGGGCCCTTCGAACTGAAGCGCAAATTTCAACGAAGACGACCTCGGGTATACTTCAGCCATCCACCAAGGGAGAGCCCCCAT
>ERZ1046568.891-NODE-891-length-22909-cov-14.468496_pt1 | contig 22909 bp, 18 predicted proteins | sample MGYA00383092_ERZ1046568 | MGnify/ENA primary metagenome ERZ1046568 (study PRJEB29581, sample SAMEA5548362) | metagenome | biome: marine; feature: coastal; material: water | depth 1 m | study: Short-term variability in the microbial, nano- and picoplankton... | reverse complement strand
GTGCCCTGATCGCGCAGCAAAACCGCTAGCACCTCGGTATACCACCCGCCACCCGGGGCAACTTCCATCACGGTCATGCCGGGGGTCAGTCCGAAAAACTGCAGAGTTTCTTTGGGATGCCTCGCTGCATTTCGCGCAGCGTTACCCTCGCTGCGATGGGCACCTGTTAATGCGGTATCCCAGTTAAGCTCGGCGTTTGCTAAAGAGGTAAGTGCCAGCGCGCTTATGAGAAAAGTGAACTTGATCAATTTCATCGATTATTCCTTTGGGTTCGAGGCAACAGAAATATCCCTGTTTCTGTTGATGAGTCTATCTGCTTTTAAGGTCGTTCTGTAATCGTAGATAGAGCAATATTTTTGCACTTGTCACGGGGTTACGGTACTCCCATTGAGGAAACATTTCGCTCCGGCCTATCAGGAGCTCTTGCGCACCGGGCCGTCATGAACTCTGTTCTGAGAGAAGTGTAATCGCTTTGCCACGCGACATCAGCTAGTCGGGGGATTGGTTTCGCCACCGGTGCAACAACCAACCCGCGAGCGCTGCGAGTGCAATAACGATGCCAATCACCAAGATACTCTCGAGCACCAGCCGGAACATATTGCTGGCCGGAACACCAACAATGTCGATTGCGCCCCAAAATAAAGCGCCCGTGGCTACGACTGCTAACAGTGAAGTTCTTACACGTCGTCTAAGGCGTTTATCCCAAAAATACGGCTTCACAGTTACTCAGAGATCCCAGAGGTAGCCGCCCCGGGGATTACTGGCGTCAACGATTCAACATCCGCATTTTGCCCTCGATGACGTAGCCAATGATCCATTAAAACCAGCGCGACCATAGCCTCAGCAATGGGAACAGCACGAATTCCCACGCAAGGATCATGTCGCCCTGTGGTGATGACCTCGGTAGCGTTTCCGGCAAGATCAATACTGTCGCCAGGAATTCTAATACTCGAGGTAGGCTTCAGAGCGATGCTGGCGATCAGGGGCTGACCCGATGAGATGCCACCAAGCACACCTCCGGCATTGTTGCTGGTGAACCCCCCGGGTGTAAGCGCATCTCGATGTTCAGATCCGCGTTGTTCAACTACGTTGAAACCAGCGCCAATCTCCACGCCTTTGACGGCGTTTATACCCATAAGTGCACTGGCAATTTCGGCATCGAGGCGATCAAAAATAGGTTCTCCCAAGCCCGGCGGCAAACCATCGGCAACAACCGTAACGCGCGCACCGATCGAATCTCCCGATTTATTGAGGGCCTGCATAAACTGCTCAAGCTCTGGGATAATCGCAGCATCGCCGCAAAAGAAGGGGTTGGTTTCGACAACGTTCCAGTCTAATGCCTCAGGGATAATAGGGCCCAGCTGCGCCAGGTGACCCCGAACAGAAACACCCTGAAGCGCCAGCCACTTTTTTGCAATTGCGCCGGCTGCGACACGCATTGCAGTTTCACGAGCTGACGAACGCCCTCCTCCTCGATAATCGCGCACGCCGTACTTTTGTTGGTACGTGTAATCAGCGTGGGCAGGTCTGAAGGTTTCCTTGATCTTGCTGTAGTCTTTAGAGCGCTGATCCGTGTTGCGAATTACAAGGCCTATCGAGGTCCCTGTTGTTCTACCTTCGAACACTCCTGACAAAATCTCGACCTCATCGGCTTCGCGACGCTGCGTGGTGAAGCGTGATTGGCCAGGCTTACGACGATCTAAATCTACCTGCAAGTCAGCCGTGGTTAATGACAATCCGGGCGGGCAGCCATCGATAACGGCCCCCAGAGCGGCACCATGGCTCTCTCCAAAAGTCGTTACCGTAAATAATTTTCCAAGTGTATTACCTGACATAGCTCAGCCTCCTTGGCGCATTATACCTGTGAAGACCCACTATCCGTGAGATCAATCGAAGCCTTTAGTTCGCTCGCTGAAACCACACATACACCATGCCCACCACTGGCTAATTCGAGCCATGTAAAGGCAATATCTGGATAACTGGCTATGAGTGCTGGGGCGCTGTTTCCCACTTCTAAAAATAACACGCCCTCGGGCGATAAAACGTATACAGCTTGTCGTAGGAGTTCGTGTACTAAATCAAGACCATCGTCCCCTGCCGCCAGCGCGATTCGGGGCTCATGATGAAACTCCCTTGGCAGATTAGCCATGTCCTCAGCATCGACATAGGGGGGGTTAGCTAAAATGATGTCCACCGACTCAGGGGCCAGTGTCGCCAGTAGATTTGCCTGCACGCACAGAGTATTTGGCAATGCCTGAGTGCGCCGATTGGCTTCAGCCAACGCTAAGGCTCGATTATCGATATCTAACAATAAAACAGACGTTTCGGGAGAGTGGAAGGCTGCTAACAACCCTAAACTACCCCCACCACAACAAACATCCACAATTCGCTTGGGTACAGAGTGGTCAAACCAGGGGCTATAGCCCTCGTGAATCACTGACATGAGCGGGGACCTGGGCACTAACGCGCGGTCATCGCACCAGAACGTGAGCGCACCCAAAGCCGCGTAACCAATAATGTAGGCAGTGGGAAGTCGATCCTCCAAGCGCTGCCGCAAAAATCCCTGCAGTTTTTCTAGCCCTTCTGAAGACACATCCAAGTCAAGAATCTCAGAACCCGTTAGCGGATCCAGGCCCTCTGCCGCGAGCACCAGCGCAACAGCCTCATCATGGGCATCGAGATAGCCATGACCGAAGTGCAGGTCTCCTGCCTCAAGCCGTGACTCCGTGGTAATCAGAATTTCTCGGAAGGTCGCCAACTGACTGCCCTAGTAACATTATGAGCTGCGCATGCTAACATCGCGCCTGAAATTTTGGAGGGCCTATGGAAGCGTATTGGCGAAGTATTATTGAGCACATTGGTGAGAACCCGGAGCGTCCAGGCTTGGTCGATACGCCCAAGCGCGCAGCTAAAGCCTTTGAGTTTTTAACTCAGGGTTACGACCAAGAACTGTCGAATGTCGTAAATGACGCTCTATTTCCCTCTGATTCTAGCGAGATGGTGCTCGTGCAAAACATTGAGCTCTATTCGCTCTGTGAACACCACCTACTCCCCTTCATCGGGCGTTGTCATGTAGCGTACCTGCCAGAGGGAAAGGTCTTGGGCCTTTCCAAGGTGGCGCGGGTTGTCGATATGTTCGCCCGCAGACTGCAAATACAGGAACAACTCACCGTTCAGATCGCAGAAAGTATTAAGCAGGTAACGGGCGCTCAGGGCGTTGGGGTGATCATTGAAGCCGAACACATGTGCATGATGATGCGAGGGGTACAAAAGCAGAATTCGGTGACCAAGACCTCCGCGATGCTAGGAACATTTAGATCCGACGCACGAACGCGAGAGGAGTTTCTATCGTTACTGCAACTGCGATCAACGCATCGCTAAAACCGCAAAAGACGGGGGCCGCCACTATACAATGAGTCAATAAGATCAACGGCAAACGCCAAAATCTTACCTAAAGAGGCCACTACCCCACGAGATCGCGCACATTGACCACGCCAGCAGAAAACGCCGCTCTGATAATGTCACTCTGCCGCCTGAGGCCTAATTTTTGACGAATGGTATTTTTGTGAGCATGGATCGTTTTATCAGAAAGGCCTAACTCAAAACCGATTTCCTTGGGGCTGAAACCCAAGGCGAGACGTTTCAGCACATCGAGCTCACGCACACTGAGCAGGTTCACAGGAATTGCTTCGTCATCAATGTTAACGACTGACGCTCCCAGCTCCGCACCAAAAAAATGATTGCCCTGCATGATTGCGCGCAGAGCATCAACAAGCTGCTCATGGGTCGAGACCTTTGAGAGAAAACCCAGAGCACCAAACGCAATGGCATCATGCACGTAGTTCCGAGAATCCAACAGTGTAAAGACCAAAATGGCCAACTGTGGGTGCCGGTAAGTGAGCTCACGAATTTCGGACGTGACACTCTCATCCCCCAGCTGCAAATCCATTATCAGGACATCAGGCACCGCTACCTCAAACTGAGCGTTTAAGTCTGCAACTGATTGGAAGACGCCCTGAACTTCGAATTCAGGGATCGCATCCACAAGGGCACCGATACCGGCAGCGATAGTGGCATGGTCGTCCAAAATGACAACTTGATGAGTAGAAACAGAAGCGTCCATACCCGTAGTCTAGACTAGTCCGCTCATATGACCAAAGAAACTCTCTCGAGGCTGGGTAAGGCGTTCAATCCATGCCCTTTAACAACTTCTACAGCGACAATTTGGTGGCAACTATGAGAGCGGAGCGCCCTTAAAAAAACTCTAAATTTGGACTTCGCTATTGGCAACTGTGCCTAGCCCTCGCCCGTGACCAGCTATCGCTACCGACGCCCAGCCACCAGGCGCCAAGGGCGCCAAAGCCGTGCTATCGAGCCAATACCACAGGAGTTCAGACACAAAAGGTTGGTGACTGACCAGCAATACATGCTTCTCCTGCCGTTCAAAAACCGCCTCTACGTCTGTCAATACGGCACTTGGGGCGAGCCAAGCTTCTGCTGTGGGGGAAACTGCCAAAGCCTTTCCAACGATGTCTGCAGTTTGAAGCGTGCGTAACCAAGGGCTGCTTAAGACGCTCGTGACGCTGGGCAATAATTTATCGTGAGTACGTTCTTCAAAGCGCAATACCGCCTTGCTCAACGCTTGTATACCAAACGTCGTGAGCGCCCGATCACGATCACGGGGAGCACTACCCGCCTCCCCGTGGCGCCAAACAGTCACCAGCACGCTACTGGGCCATCTCCAAAAGCAGCTTGTTTAACCGACTGACGTAGGTGGCAGGATCGTCAAGGGTAGACCCTTCAGCGAGGGTTGCCTGGTCAAACAAAATCTGGGTGAGATCAGCAAAACGCTGCTCATCAGACTCCTGGTCCAGTCGCTGTATCAGTGGGTGCTCGGTATTAAGCTCTAACGTCGGCGGCGCATCTGGCACGGCCTGACCTGCCGCTTCCATGATACGGCGCATTTGCGCGCCCATTTCGTGCTCACCGACGACCAGACATGCCGGTGACTCGGTCAGCCGAAGCGTGGGGCGCACCTCTGCAACCTTACCACCCAGTTCTTCCTTCATGCGCTCGATAAGGCTTTCGTGTGTTTTGCTGGCCGTCTCTAAAGCGGCCTTCTCTTCTTCGTTCTCAGTGTCAAATTCCAGACTCCCGCGAGCCACATCTTTCAGCTCTTTCCCGTCAAATTCCATGAGATGGCTCATCAACCACTCATCAATACGATCGGATAACAGCAGGACCTCGATACCCTTCTTTCGGAACACTTCCAAGTGCGGGCTGTTTTTTGCAGTAGCGTGATTTTCTGCCACGACGTACCAAATCGCATCCTGCCCTTCAGGCAGCCGCTCACAATATTCAGGAAGGCTGACCGTATGCTCGGGTGCATCGCTGTGGGTAGATGCAAAGCGCAGTAATTTTGCAATTTTTTCCTTATTCGCAAAGTCCTCTGCGGGGCCCTCTTTCAACACCTCTCCGAAGGTGTCCCAAAACTGCTGATATTGCTCTGGCTCTGACGTCGCCATTTTTTGCAACATATCCAATATTCTCTTGGACATGGCGCTCTTCATGGACTCGACGTTGCTATCCTGCTGCAAAATTTCGCGCGAGACGTTTAACGGCAAATCGTTAGAATCGAGCACGCCCTTCACAAACCGCAGGTATAACGGTAGGAACTGCTCAGCATCATCCATAATAAATGTGCGCTGAACATAGAGTTTTAAGCCTCTAGCCCCCTCACGATTCCACAGGTCAAAGGGCGCCTTTGCGGGAATGTACAAGAGCGATGTGTACTCAAGCTTGCCTTCAACCCTGTTGTGGCTCCACGTGGCAGGCTCCTCAAAGTCGTGTGAGATATGCTTGTAAAACGCTTGGTACTCCTCATCAGATACGTCGGTGCGACTTCGCGTCCAAAGGGCTTGCGCTTCGTTGACCGCCTCCCACTCAGCTGGGGCCACCTCAGCATCTTCAGCTTCGTCGTCACCGGCAGGCATATCAGCGGCCTTCAACATCATCACGGGCACTGAAATGTGGTCCGAGTATTTCTTAATGACACTGCGAATTCGAAATTCGGAGGCAAATTCATCGGCATCAGATTTAAGGTGCAAAATTACGGTCGTACCTGATGCATCCCGGTCTGACGCGGTCACGGAAAATTCAGCCTCACCCGCAGATTCCCAATGGGTCGCCTCTGAGCTAGGAGTGCCTGCTTTACGGGTAACCACCTCGACTCGGTCAGCGACAATAAATGCCGAATAAAACCCTACGCCAAACTGACCAATCAGTTGGGAGTCTTTTTTGTCATCGCCACTGAGATTATCTAGAAAAGCCGCCGTACCTGACTTCGCAATAGTCCCTAAATGCTCAATGACCTCGTCACGGCTCATGCCAATACCGTTATCGGAGATCGTGACCGTTTTCGCCTCGTCATCGACCCCAACCTGTATTTGATACTCGGAAACCCCCTCCGCTAACTTGCCATTCTCAATCACTGCAAAGCGATGTTTATCTATGGCATCTGATGCATTTGAAATTAACTCTCTGAGGAAGATTTCCCGATTCGAGTACAAAGAATGAATCATTAAATGAAGCAGCTTTTTAGCTTCAGTCTGAAAGCCCATTGTTTCAGTGTTGTTGGTTTCAGTGGCGGCAGTCATTGGCGTTTTTCCTAAGTTTTCGCTGTCACATGGGAGGTGGAGGCAAAGAGTCGAAATTTCAAGGCCGACACCATAACGCAGCGCCTCATTTTTAATTCCTGTCCTCAGCGGGTTTTCACGCATTAGCAGCAACACCGCTGCCCATCAAAAGACGGCAGCCACATGGCAACACTGGTCGCGGGATGTGCTTTACGCCACACTAGCCTGCCATAATAGGCCCAAGGGCAAAGCACTAGATATTATGTTGGAAAAACGAGCAACCGGGGCTATTGATGCATTGCGGCGGGTTATTTTCCTTGTCTGCGCCTCGCTATGCCTTCACGGCACGCCTAGTTCAGCCGAGGATGCACTTGAATTCGATGTTGGGGGCCTCATGTTCGGGGACCTCTATCATCTTCCCAGCCACCACACCCCGGAGGGAGACAACGCAACCGGGGCCGTCCTTCGGCGCATCTTTCTGACCACAGATGTCCGTTATGGCCACGATTGGACGGGACGCCTGCGGTTCGAAGCCTTTCATGAGGGTGCTTTCGAGAATTACGAGCTCTCGCACCGAATACAAGACTTGGGTGTAGGAAAAAAACTGGCGGGACATCAGATATCCGGGGGGCTGATACCGACAATATCCTTTGATCTTATTGAAGCTTTTTGGGGAAAACGCTACCTCATGCGCACGGCGCCAGACATGCAAGGGATTGCTGCGAGAGATCTCGGGATCTCCGCCAAGGGAAAGCTGAACCAATCCGGCAAGTGGTCATACCGAGCGATGTATGGGTCCAGCGAAACTTGGGAGGCTGATAAAAATCCCCACGACAAGTTCATGGGAGCCATGACCTGGCGACCTACGCCAGACGTACTCTTTGACGCCTATGTTGACCATGAAGCCCGCCCCGGTAACTTTGATCGCAGCACTTATCAGTTATTCGCCGCACAGCAGACTGAACCCTACTCGCTAGGGTTGCTCTACACCTATCAGGACCGGCAAGAAGACCCCACGCTCGAATTGGCGGCCCTAATGGGCGTGGCTCACTTTAGTGACAAAATCGATTTAATTACGCAGGTACAGCGGCTGTTTCAGCCCAGTATCAAAGGCAATGATATTGCGTACATTCCCTTCGACCCCAGTGCGACCGCTACAAATATCGTCGCTGGCATTGAATACCAACTGTCCGACCATTTTTTCATCACCCCGAATATTGTGTACACCCACTACGGAGTCAATCCACAGGGGGTGCGACCTGAGGACGATCTTCATCTGCGGCTCACGTTTTTCTTTAATTACGAATAGTTTGTTAGGGGATTAGATTCTTTGAGAGCTAATCGCTGAAATTCCTGCAATCATTGCGCTGGCGGGTTGGCGAGGCCACAAAGCCGGGAAGCAATTAAATAGAATGCGATTGGAAGTCTTGGAGGGGCCAGTCCCCGAAGTTTCTGAGGACTGGAGGAGCGATAACGCTGGCAAGGCTGCAGGTAGCGCTTGCCAGCGGGCTATTTACCAGCCGGTTAGTTCCGCCATAGCTGCGCCAATATCAGCGAGGGAGCGGACCGTTCGTACACCGGCGTCTTCAAGTGCAGCAAACTTCTCATCCGCGGTGCCTTTGCCACCAGAAATAATGGCACCGGCGTGACCCATACGCTTACCCTTTGGCGCAGTAACACCAGCGATGTAGGACACAACGGGCTTGGAGACGTTGTCCTTAATAAAGGCTGCAGCTTCCTCTTCGGCAGTTCCACCAATCTCACCGATCATGACAATGGCTTCGGTTGAAGCATCTGCCTCAAACAAGGTCAAAATATCAATGAAATTAGATCCTGGTATAGGATCGCCACCAATCCCCACACAGGTTGACTGGCCAAAGCCAGCATCCGTTGTTTGCTTAACGGCCTCATAAGTCAGTGTGCCTGAGCGGGACACAATGCCTACACGCCCTGGCAAATGAATGTGACCCGGCATGATGCCAATTTTACAGGCTCCGGGTGTGATCACTCCTGGGCAGTTAGGCCCAATCAGCCGCACACCCAGCTCGTCACATTTAACTTTGCATTCGAGCATGTCTAATGTGGGGATGCCTTCGGTGATGCAGACAATCAGTTGTACTCCCGCATTTGCAGCCTCGAGGATCGAATCCTTACAAAAGGCAGCCGGCACATAAATCACTGATGCATCAGCGCCTGTTTGATCGACAGCCTCATCAACTGTGTTGAACACAGGCAAATCTAAATGCTTCTGACCGCCCTTGCCGGGAGTGACACCACCGACCATCTTAGTGCCGTAAGCGATGGCTTGCTCTGAATGAAAAGTTCCCTGAGAGCCTGTGAAGCCCTGACAAATAACCTTCGTGTTCTCATCGATTAAAATACTCATTGGGCACCTCCCGCGGCAGCGACGACTTGTTCTGCAGCGTCAGTCAGACTTGAAGCCGCTTTAATATTGAGCCCGCTATCGGCCAACACCTTCTGGCCAAGCTCGGCATTGTTACCCTCGAGCCTGACGACCACTGGAACAGTGACGCCCACTTCCTCGACGGCACCAATAACGCCCTCAGCAATAAGGTCACAACGAACAATTCCGCCAAAGATATTGATTAGAACGGCCTTAACATTTTCGTCCGAAAGGATGATTTTAAATGCTTCCGTGACCCGCTCTTTAGTGGCACCGCCGCCAACGTCTAAAAAGTTTGCAGGTGAACCCCCATGCAGCTTCACAATATCCATGGTTCCCATGGCTAAACCCGCACCGTTAACCATGCAGCCAATGCTGCCATCTAACGCCACGTAGTTGAGATCCCATTCCGCGGCGTGCGCCTCGCGAGCATCTTCCTGTGAAGGGTCATGCATCTCGCGAAGATCAGCGTGCCGATAAAGCGCATTGGAGTCGGCTACAATTTTAGCGTCAAGACAATGCAGGTTACCTTCGTCAGTGATCACCAATGGATTAACTTCGATTAGCGCCAGATCCTTGTCCTGAAACAGCTTTGCCAAACCGACAAAAATAGCGACAAACTGCTTAACCTGCGCTCCTTCCAGACCCAATTTGAAGGCCAGCTCGCGGCCTTGATAAGGCTGCGGACCCGTTAGTGGGTCAATTTCGGCTCGCAGGATTTTCTCTGGAGTCTCCTCGGCAACCTTTTCAATTTCAACGCCACCTTCAGTCGAAGCCATAAAAACGATGCGACGACTCGCTCTATCGAGAACTGCACCGAGGTAGAGCTCCTGATCAATATCGGTACACGTTTCAACCAGAATCCTCGAAACCGGCTGCCCATCGACATCTGTTTGGTAGGTTACTAAGCGCTTATCTAACCATTGCTCGGCAAAGGCTGCCGCGTCATCAGGGCTATCGACCAGCTTTACCCCTCCGGCCTTACCCCGGCCACCAGCATGTACTTGGGCCTTTACGACCCACTTATCGCCACCTATCTTTTCAGCTGCCGCACGTGCTTCTTCCGGTGTTGAAACCGCATGTCCCACCGATACTGGCAGACCATACTGGGCAAATAATGCCTTTCCTTGATACTCGTGAAGATTCATAAATTATCCCGCTTTTTCGTTTCGGTGCGGAGTTAACCAACGGCCACTCCCCCAATGCGCGCTCTTGTGCCTAGCGCTTTTTTCTATTTGCCATGTGAATGGCCTTACCATCGACTGCCAAGGCAGCTTCGTGAACTGCCTCAGATAGTGTGGGATGCCCAAACACCATCATCTGTATGTCCTCAGCACTAGAGCCAAACTCCATCGCTATGAGTAATTGTTGCACCAAATCAGCGGCAGATGGCCCCACGCAGTGAGCACCGAGCAGCTGGTCTGTATTCTCGTCGGCAATAATTTTGATCATGCCATCGCTGTCGCCAGCCGCCAGGGCGCGTCCAATTGCCGCGAAAGGGAAAGTGCCTACCTTAAATTTAACTCCCTCCGCTTTGAGCTCTTGCTCAGTCTTGCCAACGCCAGCAATCTCTGGGTGGGTGTAAATAATTGAGGGGATCAAATCGTAGTTTAGTGGGTGATGATGCCCTGCTATTTGCTCGGCCACCATAACGCCCTCTTCCGAGCCTTTGTGCGCCAGCATGGGGCCTCTAACCATGTCACCAATAGCCCAAACTCCCGGCGCCTCTGTGGAGCAGACATCATTGACAAAAACGCAGCCGCGCTCGTCCATAGTGACGCCTGAGTCCTCGGCAAAAAGTTCGCCTGTCTGTGCTCTGCGACCTACAGAGACAATCAGCCGATCAAAGATTTCAGTGTGCGTCTCGTCGCCCGTTGCGTAGTTCACGTGGACTTTTCCATCAACGACTTCAGAGCCCGTGACGCGGGCACCGAGGCGGATATCTAGGCCCTGCTTTTTGAACAGTTTTTGGCCTTCTTTGGCAATCTGGGCGTCCATCGAAGGCAGAAAGCTATCCATCGCCTCCAACAGTACAACCTCAGCTCCGAGACGCCCCCAAACACTGCCCAACTCGAGTCCGATGACACCGGCACCAATCACACCGAGTCGTTCTGGCACGGCGTCGAAAACAAGCGCACCTGTTGAGTCAACGATATGGACCTGATCAACCGGAGCAACGGGTATGTCGATGGGCAATGACCCGGCTGCCAATACAATGTTTTCTGCCTCATAAACGGCTTCACTGCCATCAGGCGCCTGAACTTCAACCTTACGATTGGCCAGCAATTTTCCTCGTCCCTGAACAACATCAATCTGATTGTGCTTCAGCAAGCCGGCCACACCCCCCGTCAGCTGACCCACAATTTGGTCCTTGCGTTGCATCATTGTTGCGACATTAATTTGGGGGTCACCGAGACCAATTCCGTGGTCTGAAAAATGCTCTTTTGCTTCGAGAAATTTGTGGGAGCTGTCTAGTAGCGCTTTTGAGGGAATACAACCCACGTTTAGGCACGTGCCGCCTAAAACCGGCTTGCCTTTATCGTCTGCCCATTGCTCAACAACGGCCACTTTCTTGCCTAGCTGTGCGCAGCGGATGGCACATACATAGCCGGCAGGACCGGAACCGATAACAATTACGTCGTATGCTGCTGTCATGTTCTTCTTCCTGTGGAGGATGTCATCAGAGTTGTAAGAGAATGCGCGCTGGGTCTTCGATGAACCCTTTGACCGTCACTAAAAACTGTACGGCTGTCTTGCCGTCTATTAGCCGATGGTCGTAGGACAACGCCAAATACATCATTGGCTGAATAACCACTTCGCCATTCACAGCAACGGGCCGCTCCTGAATGGTATGCATGCCGAGTATGCCGGTCTGCGGTGGATTCAAAATAGGCGTTGACAACAAAGAGCCAAAAACGCCGCCGTTAGATACTGTGAACGTGCCGCCGGTCATCTCTTCTATCGTGAGCTTTTTATCTTGGGCTTTTAACCCTAAATCTCTAATAGCCGCCTCGACGTCGGCAATACTCATGAAGTCAGCATCACGAAGCACCGGCACCACTAACCCGTCATTGGTTGATACCGCCACGCCAATGTCCTGGTAGCCGTGATACACCACATCACTGCCATCAATAGACGCATTTACCGCTGGATACCGTTTTAAAGCTTCGCAACAGGCTTTCACGAAGAAGCCCATAAACCCTAAGCGGGTTCCATTGTGCGCCTTTTCAAAGCTCTCTTTATACTGACTACGAAGCTTCATGAGCGGCGCCATATTCACTTCATTAAAAGTGGTTAGCATTGCTGTCTGCTGTGTCGCCTCGAGCAACCGCTCGGCAATTCGAGAGCGCATCCGGGTCATAGGTACCCGTTTCTCAATGCGTTCGCCGGATGGTCCATAAGCGGCATCGGATACGCTCGCCTGGGGTGCCGTGACCGAGTCTGCTGGCGCTGCCTTAGTTTGAGGCGCCTCCGATTGAGAAGCGGTTTTGAGATGCTTAGTGACATCTTCCTTGGTGATTCGACCACCCTTGCCGGTACCTTCTATCGCATTAGCATCGAGGCCGTGCTCATCTACCAAAGCACGAGCGGCGGGCCCCATCGTATTGTCGCCACTTTCAGACCGGGCTGACTCAGCCCCTTCCGGGGCAGCCTCAGTGCTGGCCGCGGGCTTTGTGACCTCGCCAACTTCAAGCACCGCAAGCAGCGCCTCACTCTCTATGGTGTCACCCTCTGCAGCGACAATAGATGTGAGAATCCCTGACTCTGGCGCGACAACTTCCATAACGACCTTGTCGGTTTCTATCTCGACCAATAACTCGTCGCGGGCGACGGAATCGCCCTCGGCTTTGTGCCAAGCCGCGACCTCACCATCGGCGACAGACTCGGGAAATGCCGGTGCCTTAATTTCAATTGCCATGATTTTTTTCCTACTTAAATCCTGATCAATTACCCCAGGGCATAGGGCCCAGGGCTTCGTTTATGAAACTTTCCTGCTGTTTTAAGTGCAATGCTGTATAGCCGGCGGCGACCGAGGCTGACGCCTCCCTGCCCGCATAACGCAAATACACATCAACTTTGTGGCGCTGGATAACGCGACGCATATTGTGCTGGCTCGCGTACCAAGCCCCTTGATTCATTGGCTCTTCCTGGCACCAAATCGCGTCTTCAATATTGGTGTATGGGGCCAACACTCTAGCCAGATCATCTTCAGGGAACGGGTAGAGCTGCTCCATACGAATAATCGCAATATTGTCGATTTCTCGCTCGCGACGCGCCGCACGCAAGTCATAAAAAACCTTGCCTGAGCATAAAATGACGCGCTTCACCGAAGTGGGGTCGAGCTGATCTGTTTCATCTAGGACAGTCTCAAATCTTCCATCGGCCAGCTCTTCTAGCGTCGAGGTCGCCTCTTTGTGACGCAGCAAACTTTTTGGCGACATCACGATCAGCGGCTTGCGTAAAGGTCGAATGGCTTGACGACGCAGCATGTGAAAAACCTGCGCCGGGGTAGTTGGCATGCAGACCTGCATATTTTCTTCAGCACACATCTGCAAATAGCGCTCAAGTCGAGCGGATGAATGCTCAGGCCCCTGCCCTTCGTAGCCATGAGGCAGCAACATGGTTAAGCCGCAAACTCGGGACCACTTATGCTCTCCGCTGGCAATGAACTGATCAATAACCACCTGAGCGCCGTTGGCAAAGTCACCAAACTGCGCCTCCCAGACCACCAACCCGGTTGGCGATGTCGTCGCGTAGCCATATTCGAAAGCCAGCACGGCTTCCTCAGATAAGAGCGAATCATAAATCCGGAAATCGGCTTGATTGTCGTCAAGGTGCTGCAACGCAATGTGCCGCCCCACTTCTTTCTGATTGTGGATGACAGCGTGACGGTGCGAAAAGGTGCCGCGGCCGATATCCTGCCCCGTCATACGCACTGGGAACTGTTCCACTAGCAGCGATGCGTAGGCCATAATTTCGGCAAAACCCCAGTTTATCTCCTGACCACCAACACCCATTTTGCGGCGATCTTCCAAAAGCTTGGTGACCTGGCGCTGCACCGCGAACCCCTCCGGGGCACTCGCAATTTTTTCGGAGAGAAGTCTCAGCTGCCCAAGCGGGAAACGGGTATCGCATTCAACAGTCCAGGGATGGCCCAAATAAGGCCCCCAATCGACAAACAACCTGTTGTTGGGCTCCATTACTAAAGAGCTGACCAGAGGTTCTCCACGCTCTAAAGACTCCCGATAACGGGCCATTAAGGCGACGTCCTCTTCCTCCGTTAACATGTTCTCGGCAATGAGTCGCTGAGCGTATAGGTCACGGGTTGTTGGATGCGTTTTAATGGCTGCATACATTTGGGGCTGAGTGACTGCGGGCTCATCCGCCTCATTGTGGCCACGCCTGCGGTAGCAAATGAGATCAATAACCACATCCCGTTTAAAAGTGTTCCTGAAATCAACCGCTAGCTGCGTAACAAAAACGACCGCTTCGGGATCATCTGCATTGACATGAAAGATTGGTGCCTGAACCATCTTGGCAACGTCAGTGCAGTACTCGGTAGAGCGTGCATCAATACGATCGCTGGTGGTAAAGCCCACTTGGTTGTTAAGAACAATGTGCAGCGTCCCGCCGGTTTTATACCCCCGAGTCTGAGACATTTGAAACGTCTCCATCACGACACCCTGCCCAGCAAATGCGGCATCCCCGTGGATCACGATAGGAACAACCGAATCCCCCTCAGGATCATCACGGCGATCCTGTCGTGCTCGAACAGATCCCTCGACAACGGGAGAAACAATTTCTAAATGAGAGGGGTTAAAAGCGAGCGCAAGATGGACTTCACCACCGCTTGTCATCACATTTGAAGAAAATCCTTGGTGGTATTTAACATCACCAGAACCGGTGTATTCAGCGCGTCCTTCAAACTCATCAAACAGTTCGCCAGGGTTTTTCCCCAAAATGTTGATCAGCACGTTTAACCGTCCCCGGTGGGCCATGCCAATCACGATCTCTTTGGCGCCATAACCCCCAATGCGCTCAATCGCCTCAGACATCATGGGGATCAGGCTTTCGCCTCCCTCAAGACCAAAGCGCTTGGTGCCCGGGTACTTCGAACCTAAGGACTTCTCAAGCCCCTCAGCTTTGATTAACCGCCGCAAAACCTGCAGGCGTTGCTCCCGAGAAAACTCGGGGGCCGAACGCACTGACTCCATCCGGCTCATGATCCAGTGGCGCTGTTCTGTGTCCACAATATGCATGAATTCAGCGCCGATGGTATGGCAGTAAGTACGCTGCAGCGCATCTACGATGTCGCGCAGTGTGGCGTCGCTCGCACCGTGATAAAGGCTCCCGACCTGAAAAACAGTATCGGCATCTGCCTCGCTGAGCTGATGAAAAGCCAAATCTAAATCGGGAACCGTCGCTCTAGGATACAAGCCAAGAGGATCAAGTGAAGCCTGCTGGTGTCCACGCTGTCGATATGCTGAGATCAATTGAACAACTTGTACTTGCTTCCGCTCATACTCAGTGGCCTGTGAGTCATGAGCCACTGTTGCTTCGGTTCTAACCCGCATCTTGCTTATCGCGGCGAACTGGTCCCTAACCACCGAGTGGGGAACGTCACGCAATGCTGAATTTTCGGTTTTGACCCTTGGGAGGCGATCAAAGTAATCGCGCCATTCCGGGGTAATGGCATTGGGGTCAACAAGGTATTGTTCGTACAGCGACTCAACGTAGGCTGCGTTTGAACCCGAAATGTGGGAAGACCCCCACAACTCCAGCATTCCCTGCAATGCAGAGGATTGTGCCATGTTTGACTCCGTGCTTCTTCGTTACCGCTGATTGAAGGGTCGCGCATGACAAGGCGATCCCCACCCGCGCGTCTCCAAATACCTTCAAATAAGCGCAGCCCCCGATGAGACCCCGCTATTTTAATCGCAACTGATCCACGGGTGTAGGTTTCGCCCCCTGAAATACGGGAAATCCGGGGAGTTTATCTGTTCTTTTGTCACAATATTCTAAAGCGGAATATTAATCATGCTTTCAGGCTATGCGAGTCTTTTATGCACTAAAAAGGGGCGCAAGGCCCCCTCTTCGCTTATTCTTTAGCCGCCAGTCCCAGCGGTAAAGGCACTAGGTGGCGCGATTGAGCAGCATCGTGCGAATGTGGCCAATGGCTTTAGTGGGGTTCAAACCCTTGGGGCAAACGTTGACACAATTCTGGATCCCATGGCACCGGAACACACTGAAGGGGTCATCAAGTTTGGCCAGACGCTCGTCGGTCGCCGTGTCACGACTATCGGCCAAGAAGCGATAGGCTTGAAGCAACCCTGCAGGCCCGATAAACCTATCGGGATTCCACCAGAAAGACGGGCAACTAGTAGAGCAACAGGCGCAAAGAATACACTCATAGAGCCCATCGAGTTGAGAGCGATCTTCAGGCGTTTGCAGCCGCTCAATGGCAGGAGCGGGTGAGTTGTTTTGGAGGAACGGTTGAATCTTCTCGTACTGCGCGTAAAAGAGGCTCATATCAACAACGAGATCCCTTATTACCGGAAGCCCCGGTAAAGGCCGCACCACCAGCTTGTCATTTTTAACGGTTTCAGACAGCGGCGTAATACAAGCTAAACCATTCTTACCATTGATATTGAGTCCATCTGAGCCGCAGACACCCTCTCGGCAGCTTCGTCGGTAAGTGACACTGCTGTCGTGACCGGCTTTAATTGCCTCCAGCACGTCCAAGACCATCAGGTCTTTTCCCTCGGTATCGAATTCGAACTCCTGCATGTGTGGAGCGTTGTCTACCTCAGGGTTGTAGCGATAAATACTGACCTGCAACATACCAATATCTCCCAAGCCAAATAATCAATAAGAACGGATTTGCGGTTCAAAGGTTTCTACAGTGCTGGGGGTGAAGTTAACGCCCCGCTTGCTGACCTTTTTACCTTCACTGTGATACACCGAATGACATAGCCAGTTTTCGTCGTCGCGCTCGGTGAAGTCTTCTCGTGCATGGGCACCGCGACTTTCGTTACGGGCTTCTGCCACGACAGCGGTGGCTTCTGCAACCTCAAACAAATTGTGGAGCTCGAGTGCCTCGATACGCGCAGTGTTGAACGCATCTGATTTGTCCTCCAGCGCGACATTTTCTACGCGGCCACGGAGCTCTGCCAGCTTCGCAATACCCTCTTGCATGAAATCACCGCGACGGAACACGCCAAAGTGATTCTGCATGGTGTTTTGAAGCTCTCTACGCAAATCGGCGACGTTCTCCCCACCTTTACTCTCGTTGAGGTGCCGCAGTCGTTCACCCGCCGCATCGATGTCACTCTGGGACGACTCGCGCAAATCAATACCGTCGCGCAGTGCACTCTCAATAAATAGCCCGGAAGCACGGCCAAAGACCACAAGATCTAACAGTGAATTGCCACCCAATCGGTTGGCTCCGTGAACCGAAACGCAGGCCACTTCGCCGCAAGCATATAGCCCGGGAATAATGTGATCGTTGCCTTGGTCATCAACAGTAATCGCCTGTCCGTTAACGTTGGTGGGAATACCCCCCATCATGTAGTGACAGGTAGGCACCACGGGAATTGGCTCTTTGACCGGATCAACGTGGGCGAAAGTGCGGCTCAACTCGCAAATACCTGGCAGCCGCGACTCTAAAACGTCCTCACCCAAATGGTCCAGTTTCAGCTTTACGTGATCCCCATGTTCGCCACAGCCCCGGCCCTCGAGAATTTCCAGCACCATAGACCGCGCCACTACGTCTCGACCCGCCAAATCTTTGGCGTTGGGTGCATAGCGCTCCATAAAGCGCTCGCCATCCTTGTTGATCAGATAGCCGCCCTCGCCCCTGCAACCCTCGGTCACAAGGGTGCCCGCGCCGTAGATGCCTGTGGGATGGAACTGCCACATTTCCATATCCTGGACCGGCACACCTGCGCGCAACCCCATCCCGATGCCGTCACCGGTATTGATGTGGGCATTGGTCGTTGAAGCATAGATACGCCCAGCGCCGCCCGTGGCAAATACCGTCGCCTTAGATTTCACAAAAACGGTTTCGCCGGTCTCTATGCAGATGGCGATTACGCCCGTGACAGCGCCGTCTTGGTTTTTCACCAAATCGACAGCGAACCACTCGTTGAAGAATACCGTCTCGTTTTTGACGTTGTTTTGATACAGGGTGTGCAACAGCGCGTGGCCGGTACGGTCAGCGGCTGCACAGGTGCGCGCGGCTTGCCCGCCTTTGCCGTAGTCCTTCGACTGGCCACCAAAGGGCCGCTGGTAAATACGGCCCTCTTCGGTGCGCGAGAAGGGAAGACCCATGTGCTCAAGCTCAAAAATGGCCTCGGGGCCCACAGAACACATGTACTCAATGGCATCTTGGTCGCCAATATAATCAGACCCCTTAACGGTGTCATACATGTGCCAGCGCCAATCGTCGTTGGGATCGGAACTTGCAATAGCACAGGTGATGCCGCCTTGTGCGGAAACCGTGTGCGAGCGCGTGGGAAATACCTTAGAGATAACGGCCGTTTTATAGCCAGACTGTGACAACTGCAACGCCGCGCGCATTCCAGCACCGCCGCCACCTACAATCACTCCATCAAAAGAAATAGTTCGCATTCTCAGCTCCAATCGCTCAGTCAGGCGGGGTTATAGCGCAAATCTCACAGAATCCAAGCGAGAAAGATCATCCCCAAAGAATTTGTATGACCCATAAAAGGTAAATTACCAGCGCAAATACCGTTCCCAGCTGGCAAAACCGACGGATAAAGTGGCCCCGCGGCCCTAGCATCCGTTCGGTAAGATAGTCTGTGTAGACAGCCCAAAGGCCAATCCAAGCATGCGCCGCCAACGACATCGCCGCGAGTAAAGTGAAAATCCGCATGGCAGTGGTATCGTTTATCGCCTTCCATGTGGCGTAATCATCGACCCCGCCCAACAAAATTCCTGCCAAGCACACGAAATAGGCGAGTAGAACCAAACTCGTAACACGCTGGATGAGCCAGTCTGAAAGGCCCGAGCGGCTGAAGCTAGTGACCTGAGTTACCATATCGCAACACCCCACACAGCCGATAAAATTACCGCAAGTGCGATGACGATCCGAGCCCCTGTCACCCCACCCTTCATGGTTTCGCCAATACCGAAATCCATAATGATATGTTTAACGCCTGATAGCGCGTGATAACTCAGCGCAGACGCTATGAGCCACAGAATGGCTTTGCTCAGGGGCATTGTTAGTGTTGACGCGACACTATTGAACCCCTCCTCAGAGCGCAGGCTAGTGTCGAGAGCCCATACCATGAGTCCACTCACCAAGAACAAAAACACACCGGACAGGCGGTGAGTAATTGACACGTAAGCAGTGATAGGCAGCTTCATGGAGCCGAGATCCAGATTAACCGGACGTTTGTCCTTACTGACCAAAGGTTTCACAGGGTGGTTCCTTGCGTTATCAAGTGAGAGGGCTGAAAGGCCGCGCCACATTATATGCTTACGTCACAGCCCTGACAATTTTATGTTTTAAACAACTCAAAATAACTCTACTGTGGGACTTTCTAAATTGACTTTCTCTGAGCGCGGCATATAGTTTGGCGCTCCCCGCAACTGCTGTTCCAGGAATTACTGATGAGCGATAAAAAAGCCACACTGTCAATAGACCACGGAAACGGGTCCGTCGACTCCATCGATTTGCCCGTTTTTCAGGCTGAACTCGGCCCAGATGTCGTTGGCGTCGGCAGCCTTACAAGCAACGGACTCTTTACCTACGACCCGGGTTTTACCTCCACAGCGGCCTGCGAATCGAAAATCACGTTCATTGATGGCGAGAAAGGCATTTTGCTGCACAGAGGCTATCCCATCGAACAACTCGCTGCAGAGAGCAACTACCTAGAAACCTGCTATCTGTTGCTCTACGGAGAGCTACCCTCTGCTGAAGAGCGCGATGAATTCGTCAGTACGATGCATCAGCACACCATGGTCCACGAGCAGATTAGAACTTTTTTCAATGGATTTCGCCGAGATGCGCACCCCATGGCAATTATGTGCGGCGTTGTTGGAGCGCTGTCAGCGTTCTACCATGACTCAACCGATATTTCTGACCCATACCACCGCAAGGTAGCGGCATACCGCCTTATCGCTAAAATGCCCACCATCGCTGCAATGAGCTACAAGTTCAGTATCGGACAGCCGTTTATGTATCCCGATAACAGCATGGACTACGCAACTAACTTCCTGCACATGATGTTTGGCGTTCCCTGCGAACCCAGCAAGATTTCCCCCACTATTGCCCGGGCGATTGATCGTATTTTCTTGCTCCATGCAGATCACGAGCAAAACGCGTCCACTTCCACGGTTAGGCTCGCAGGGTCGTCACAGGCCAACCCGTTTGCTTGTATCGCAGCTGGAATCGCCGCCCTCTGGGGGCCCTCACATGGCGGAGCCAACGAGGCCGTCGTTAAAATGCTTGAGGAAATCGGCACCGTAGATAACATCGATAAATTCATCGCTAAAGCCAAAGACAAAAATGACCCCTTTCGGCTCATGGGGTTTGGTCACCGCGTCTACAAAAACTTTGATCCCCGAGCGAAGGTTATGAAGCAGGCGGCTGATGAAGTTCTTGCTGAACTGGGCATTCACGATGAAATGTTGGAAATTGCCAAGCGACTCGAAGAAATCGCATTGCAGGACCCCTATTTCATTGAGAAGAAGTTGTACCCGAACGTTGACTTTTACTCGGGAATTATTCTGAAAGCCCTGGGAATACCCACATCGATGTTCACCGTCATTTTCGCCATTGGGCGAACCGTAGGTTGGATAGCCCACTGGAATGAGATGATCTCAGGGAGCTACCGAATCGGCCGTCCAAGGCAGCTGTACACCGGGTATCAACAGCGAGACTATGTGTCCCTAGACAAACGCTAAGCTGCGCTCAATCATCAAGCACCGAGGTTGAAATGAAGCCGACCGATGCAGTTATCAGTGGCACGGGGCTCTTCACACCAGAAGAGTCCATCAGCAACGAGGAGCTAGTCACGGCTTTCAACGCCTGGGTTGATCTGTTCAACGATGAGCACAGTGAGGCAATCGCAAAAGGTGAGGTAGAAGCCCGAACGTATTCATCGACAGCGTTTATTGAAAAAGCGTCGGGTATTAAATCCCGCTTCGTGCTGAATAAATCAGGCATTATCGACCCCCACAGAATGGCACCTAAGGTGGCTGAGCGTCCAAACAGCGAGCTGTCAGTCATGGCAGAGATTGGCGTCAAAGCGGCGCGACAGGCGCTTGAGGCTGCAGGCCTAGACGGTTCAGATTTAGACGCGGTCATTGTTGCCGCTTCCAATATGCAGCGCGCCTACCCCGCCATGGCCGTAGAGATACAGGCCGCATTAGGCGCAAAAGGCTTTGCTTTCGACATGAACGTCGCCTGCTCTTCGGCAACCTTTGGTATTCAGCAAGCGCGAGATTCTATTCGCGCGGGTTCGTCCCAGCGAATTCTTATGGTCAACCCCGAAATATGTACCGGACACCTTAATTTTCGAGACCGAGATGCACACTTCATTTTTGGCGATGTTGCGACTGCGGTAGTGATCGAGTCGAAGGCTGTAGTTCAGGCAAAGCCACACTTTGAAATTATCGATACGCGCTTGCAGACGATTTTCTCAAACAATATCAGAAACAATTTTGGCTTTATGAATCGTGCCGACGAGAGCGGTGTTGGTGCTGTTGATAAGCTCTTTGTTCAAGAGGGCCGCAAAGTTTTTAAAGAAGTCTGCCCCGCCGTTGCCCAGCAAATTACCGAGCAACTGGCTGATCTAGATCTACAGGCAGATCAGCTCAGTCGCCTCTGGCTACATCAAGCCAACCGAAATATGAATGACTTGATCGCCCGTCGGGTGCTTGGGCGTGACCCATCCGACAAAGAGTCGCCAACGATTCTCGATACCTACGCCAATACGTCATCTGCGGGCTCCATCATTGCATTTCACTTAAACCGAGACGACTTAACCCCAGGCGAACTCGGCGTTTTGTGCTCTTTTGGCGCAGGTTACTCCATAGGAAGCGTGGTATTACGTGCAACTTAAGGCGCACACCGCTCTTTAAGACACTGCACGAGCGCTGAGCACTCCTCGTGTGTGCCCACGGTAATCCGTAGAAAGTTGGCTATGGGTTTTTTATCCCAACGTCTTACCAATATGTTTTTTGCTCTGAGATACTCAAACAAGTCCCGCCCCTCATGTTGGGGGTGCTGCACGAAAATAAAGTTCGCCAAACTTGGGCAAACCTCAAAGCCTAAATCACGCAGGTCTTGCGTCAGTCTGTCGCGATTCTCGGTGACTAATGCACTGCTACGACTCAGCCACTGGGTATCTTCGATAGCCGCGGTCGCCACAGACTGTGCACAGGCGTCTAGAGGGTAGCTGTTAAAACTATCCTTCACCCGAGTCAGCCCTTCAATCAATTCAGCGGAACCCAGGGCATAGCCCACCCGTAACCCGGCAAGAGCATGTGACTTTGAAAGGCTCCTGGTAACAATCAAGTTTTCCGCCTCAGTGAGTAAGGAAGACGCTGAATCGGCACCAAATCCGTAGTACGCCTCATCAACTACAACGAGTCGATCCGGGTTGCTGTCAACCAGACGTTTGATCTCCGCCAACGTTAGCGCCCTGCCTGTAGGCGCATTGGGGTTGGCCAACAGAATAGATTCGGGATGCTGTAGCAGACGATTCACATCAATGGTGAAATCAGCCAGCAAAGCTTCCGTTTTAAGTTCCAGCCCATAAAGCGCCGCCCAGACGGGATAAAAACTGTAGGTAATGTCAGGAGCTACTAAACTGTCGTTGCTCGAAAGTAGTCCCTGAAA